>Ga0335071_10005994_pt1 | contig 12597 bp, 11 predicted proteins | sample Lox_Sample_15_FD_206724 | JGI IMG/M metagenome (GOLD analysis project Ga0335071, IMG submission 206724) | Soil microbial communities from Loxahatchee National Wildlife Refuge, Florida, United States - Lox_Sample_1.5 | ecosystem: Environmental > Terrestrial > Soil > Wetlands | place: USA...
CTGCCTTCATCGCGTCAAACGTGCTCGCAAGTCCGCCCGCGGTCATCGTGTACACCTTCGGCAATTTGGCGATATACACGACATCATACTTCATCTTCATCCCGCTCACTTCGCCGGTGTACTTCAACTCCCGGGCGTCGTTCCCGTTGATGGTGAGCTTGGTCACGGGTTCGAACTGGACATTCTTGAATGCCGTTTCGAGCTGCTGCTTTGCGAACTCGACATACGCGTCGAGGGTCTTGGCCTGGGGAGGTGCACTGTCGATTGTCAACATCATGCTCACGCCGTTCTTCATGTAATGCTCGGGCACCGAAGAGGTGGTCCTCTTCTTCCATCCGTCAGGTGCCTTGATCGTGTAGTCGGGCTCTCCGGCGAATGCCGTTGCACTCAGGACAATCGCAAGAGCAAACATAATTCCGATTCGGAGGTTCATCCTGGTATTCCTCTTGCTAAGGGTGGGCTAGGAGTAGGACGCACTCGCAGCCGGCATGAGGCATGCTCAGCACGCCGTCATGCCGACCACAAGGAAAGGGTGCAGCGTGTCTTCGGAAACAACCGACGCGGCTAGAGGCTTTTGCGAATCTCTTCGAGCTTCCCGGCCGATCCGAGCTTCTGCGACTTCGCCACAATGAACTTCGCGTATTCATCCATGAATACCGTGCCGTGCTTGCGGAAATCGAATTCCTCGGGATGGTCGCGGAAAAACTCCCGGTGGACGCGCGTCCACACCAGCCGCCCGTCGGTGTCGATATTGACCTTCGTGACGCCGAGCTTTGCCGCCCGCTGGAACTGGTTGTCGTCCACGCCCTTCGCCGACGGATTGAGCCCGCCGCCCGCCGCGTTGATCCGCTTCACTTCTTCGGCCGGCACAGAGCTTGAGCCGTGGAGTACCAGCGGAAACCCCGGGAGCAGTTTCTGGATGGCTTCAATCCGCTCGAAGTGCAATCCCTGCGACCCGGTGAATTTGTAGGCGCCATGGCTCGTCCCGATGGCGACGGCCAGGCTGTCGCATCCGGATTGCTTCACGAACGCCTGTGCTTCGTCGGGATCGGTGAGCCGCGCATTCTTTTCGTCGACCTTGACGTGTTCCTCGACGCCGCCCAGCATGCCCATCTCGGCCTCTACGGACAATCCTTTCGCGTGAGCTTTCTCCACGACGCGTTTGGTGGAGGCGACATTCTCGGCGAACGGATGATGCGATGCATCGATCATGACCGACGAATAGAAACCCGAATCGATGCAGTCATAGCACGTGGCTTCGTCGCCGTGATCGAGATGCACCGCGAAAATCGCGGCCGGGAACATCTTCTCGGCGCCGCGAATGATGGCCTCGATCATCGGTATGCCGATGTATTTCCGGGCACCTTTCGAAATCTGGACGATGAACGGCGCGCCCGCATCGACGTGGCCCCGGAAAAGCCCGACGGCCTGTTCCGCGTTGTTGATGTTGTAGGCGCCAACAGCGTAGCGTCCATAGGCATGCTTAAAGAGTTTTGCAGTCGTAACAATCATGTTCTAACCGGTTTGATGTTATTGGTGAGAAATGGAGAAGAACGAGGTGAACTACCTTGCCATAATATAGCAAAATTCCGGGAGAACCACGCCCCGTTCCCCCTTTCCCCTCCGGGAACCGTCCCCCAACGCGGGCTGTTACCCTGACGGAACGTCAGCGTCATCGGCGTAACCCGTGTGTATACGAAGTTTGAAAGGGGCAGCAATGACAAGATTCTTTGTAATGACCGCAGTTTGGATCGCTCTGGCATCACTCTCTTTGTTCGCCCAGAACACCACTACCGGGCACTTTGTCGTCAGGCTCGGCCGCGATACGATTGCCGTTGAACAGTACTCGCTCTCCTCTCACGGGCTAAGGGGGACGAGCGTCACCCGGAGCCCGAAGACGATCGTCCGCGACTTTGAAGCCGAGCTGGGAGCCGACGGCGAACTCCAGCATTTTCATGTAACTCTCCATCCTGTCGGCGGACCTGTGACGGGCGAGCGCGATTACGTTTATCGAGGGGACAGTATTGAGGTGACATTCAAGCAAGATACCATGACACGGCGTTCTGTGACCTTCGCACAAGGTCACCCGATCCCGCTCTTTGTAGACATTATCGCGCCGTGGGAGATGGCGCTGCGTCATGCGAAGCAGAAGGGGAACGGCCGGGAATTCGGCGTACTGGCGGGCAGACAGGTCTTGAAGTACGAAGTGAAAGGAAATCCTCCAGGTCAGCTCGATCTTGCGAACCCCGAGAATGACTTCAGTCCCATTCAGGCGACCGTGAACCGTGAAGGTGATGTGGAGAAGTTTGACATGTCGGCAACGACCGACAAGTTTGTCGCCGAGCGCGTGAAGGGACTCGATGTCGGGATGATGGCAAAGGAGTTTTCCGAACGGGAAAAATCCAGCGGAGCTCTCGGAACCCTGTCCCCGCGAGACACCGTGCGGGCTGAAATTGGCGGGGCGCATCTGCTCATTGACTACGGGCGTCCCGCGGCGCGAGGACGCAAGATCTTCGGAGGGGTCGTCCCCTGGGATCAAGTCTGGCGCACGGGCGCAAACGCTGCAACGCAACTGGTGACCGACAAGGAACTCATGTTCGGGGCGACAGTCGTTCCTCCGGGGACGTACTCGCTGTTCACGCTTCCCACAGCACACGATTGGCTTCTGATCGTGAACCGCCAGCATGGACAATGGGGGACGGTCTATGACGAGTCAAAGGATCTCGCGCGCCTGCCGCTCACGGTGAAACATCTCCCGGCTCTGAAAGAGCGATTTACGTTTACGATTGATTCTCACGACCATGCAGGCACGATAAGCTTCGAGTGGGGCGATACCGGTGCATCAATTCCATTTTCCGTTCAACGCTAGGAGGCTGGCCAAGCGGTACCACCAGAGTATCACTCCCTTTTCATCCTTTTGATCGATTGTGGCAGTTCCTTTGGCTGCGTAACTTGCTATGGCTTCCAGCGATCCATCAAATGTCCGGCAGGCTGTACTGTTGAAAGGGTTCCATGAATATTCTCCTCGTGAGTCCGGCGTATCCGGAGACATTCTGGTCATTCAAACACGCACTCCGGTTCGTTTCGAAAAAGGCCGGTCAGCCTCCCCTCGGCTTGTTGACCGTTGCAGCTCTTCTCCCGGAGGACTGGCAGAAGCGATTGGTCGATCTCAGCCTGACAGGACTCGGCGCTGATGATCTTCAGTGGGCTGACTATGTGTTTGTCGGAGGCATGTCCGTGCAAGCGGACTCTGCGCGGGAGGTGATTGCCCGCTGCAATGAAGCCGGTCGGAAGGTTGTCGCCGGAGGACCTCTCTTCACCGCACGGCCGGATGAGTTTCCCGGAGTCGACCACCTTGTCTTGAACGAGGCGGAAATCACGCTCCCTCTTTTTCTCGACGACCTCCGGAGCGGCCAGCCAAGGAAGCTCTACACCACAAGCGACTGGGCGGATCTCTCCACGACTCCTCTGCCTCTGTGGGAGCTCATCGATCACCGTCAGTATGCAACGATGAATGTCCAGTATTCGCGGGGCTGTCCGTACGACTGTGAATTCTGCGATATCACGGTGCTCTACGGGCGCCTCCCCCGCACGAAAACCGGGGCCAAGGTCGTCGCCGAGTTGAACGCCTTGTATGATATGGGTTGGCGGAGCCATGTGTTCTTCGTCGACGACAACTTCATCGGAAACAAAAACAAGTTGAAGAACGAGGTTCTTCCACAGATTATCTCGTGGATGGAAGAGAAACGGCACCCGTTTACCCTGGGAACTGAGGCCTCGCTCAACCTTTCCGATGATCCGGAACTGATGGATCTCATGTCACGGGCGGGATTTGAGGAAGTATTCGTCGGGATTGAAAGTCCAAACGCGGAAAGCCTGGAGGAATGCAAGAAGATCCCGAACAAGAACAGAGACCTTCTGGGGAGCGTGCGGACTCTTCAGAAGGCCGGCCTGCAGGTTCAGGCGGGTTTCATCGTAGGTTTTGACCACGATCCGGAAACCATCTTTGAAACGCTGATCCGGTTCATTAAGGAAAGCGGTATCGTCGTCGCCATGGTAGGCCTGCTGAATGCGCCGATCAATTCGCGCCTCCATCGGCGGCTGGGCAAGGAGAACAGGCTGTTGAATACGTTCTCCGGGAACAACACGGACTTCTCGATGAACTTCGTCCCGAAAATGAACTCCAAAGTGCTTCTTGATGGCTACCGGAAAATCCTTGCGACGATCTACTCACCGAAGGAGTATTACAAACGAGTCATAGAATTTCTTAAGAACCACGAAACCCGGCAGCGACACGAAGTGTCTCTTCGTTTCGCCCACCTGAAAGCCCTCTCGAAGTCGATGCTGCTCCTGGGCGTCATCGGGAAAGAGCGCGTGTACTACTGGAGGCTCTTCTTCTGGACGTTGATCCGACGGCCCCGGCTCTTTTCGACGGCCATCACCCTAGCCATCTACGGGTTCCATTTCCGCCGGGTGTTTGAACAATACATCGAGTGACTCTTCTTCTCCTTGGCGTTCGGATGGGCGTTCTCTGACAGTCGGTCCGAATTCCATGTGTGTGGACGCCCCTGCCTTGGCGGTCACTCCAATGGCAAGTTCCCCCCAAATTCCTCGTCCATCGTGGCGTCGATGCTTCCCCCCGAAAATCGTCCTCGGCACGGCGTCTTGTGTACACTCACGCCGGCATGTTGGTGACAAGCCCCTGAATTCTGTTGTAGATGTATTCTGAGACCTGCCCCGTTCCCACTTCAGGCGGCTGGCGACTGTTCAACTCCTTCATGGCATGGAAGTCTCCCGAGCCATCGAAGAGCTGGTGCAGAACACCCGGGAGCTTGCGCAACCGGGGTTCAAAGATCCCTCGATGTGAACGCAGAAGGTAATCGACATTCCCCTTTTCCTGTTCCCAGATATATCGTGTGACGATGGGGGTCTTCCCCAGCGCGAGAATTTCCATGAGCGTTGAAGCGCCTGCTTTGGTGATCACGACGTCTGCAATTCTCAACAAGTCAGGGGCGTTGTCAACGTAGCCCAGCACGCGCAGACGAAGCTCGGGATGACGACGGGCAAATTCGGCAGCTCTCTTCTGCAGCCGCGCGTTTCTGCCGCAGATCAGGACAACGGCGGTCTTCGGAAACCGTCGGAAAATGGCCCTCGCAATCTTCAATCCCCGGGGCATCCCGTCTCCTCCACCAAGAAGGAGGACGATTCGATCATCATCGGAGAATCCCATCGTTCTGCGAACATCGCAGGCTGGCTCGTGCGATCGCGCCGAGGTCACGCGCTCGTCGAGAACGGACGGGAACACCTGCATCTGCTCCTCCGACAACCCGTAACGAAGGGCGGTTTGTTTCAGCTCGTTGCTGAAGAGCACCATCGTCTGGTCCTTGCGGAGGAACCAGAACGGGTGCGCGGTGAATGGATCGGTGACAATGGTGATCGTCGGGACCTCGAGATGATGCTTCCGGAGCACGTCCAGAATAGGCGAGATAAGAAAGAAATGGAATATCGCGATGACGTCGGGAACCGTCCGAAGGATCGTCTGTTCAAGAGATCGACGCAATGCACGCGACACGAGCGCGCTATTGGCCCGCGCGACCGGGCGTATCTTCGTTACTCCGTAGAGAGCCTCATACACCCACAATGCCCTTGACTGTGCAAGGCGGTAGCCGTCTTCAAGAATTCGCCGGGGGATCGATCCTGCTCCCTCCAATCCATCGACGAGAATCGGCTCCACGCTTCCGGGGTAGGCGTAGCGCAGGTGCTGTTCGATGGCCCGGGCAGGCGCATAATGTCCGCCGCCGGTTTTGAGATAGCAGAGAAGGATCGTCGCTTTCATCGCACTCCTCTCAACGCATGATCGGTGAGGTTTCAGGCCTCATGGTTCCCGTGCGCAGCACCTCGAGGCATTTGAACGTGCCGAGCTTCCTTGCCTTGAGAAATCCGGACCATGCCGCCTCGGCCAGGCGACCCTTTCGCAGGAGATCGAACAACCACTGGTGAACATAGTCCGGCTTCTCCTGGCGGATCCCACCCTGGATATCGAGGAGCCATTTCCGGTTGAACTTCTCCTGTGAACCGATCGCCGGCGTCATGATGATCGGGATCCCGAGCGCGCAATAGAAGGAAAGCTCGCTCGGCTTCGTCCACAGGATGTCAGTCTCCCGCAGAAGAGCGTTGAACCGATCGAAATATTCTTGAGGCGTATCGGCGCAGAGAATATGAAGATTCCCGGCCTCCGCGCCGATCTCCTCTTTCACGTCCTCGAAGTACCTTTGGACATGTTCTTTTGTGCCCGACACCAGGTTCAGCCGTACTTCGCCTGCGATCAGTTTCTCCCGCAGGCTCAAGGCGATACGCCTGCCGATCTCCTTCAGCGCTCCCGCTCCTCCGACAGCATAGGTGATGGTCAACACGCGCTCGTGCTTTGGAACGCAGTTCTCCGCGCCGAGAAACTGCTCCACAGACGCTCCGAAGCGTGACCGAAAGCGGCCCCGCGGATCGAGGTAGAACAACCGTTGACCCAGATCGGCCTTCAGCGTTTTCATTTCTCTGCCGCCGAGAAGCTCCGTGGGCAGGGGGAACCCGGTCAAAAAAATCCTCTCGTCCGGCACGCCGTAGCTTTTCAGACGCTGCACGGAACGGCCGCAGGGGGCAAAATACTCGATCCTGCTTTCCCACGGCTCCTTTGCAACCCAGACCCGGTTAAGGTCAGCGTCGCAAATGACGCAGTAGATCTTTTCCACGCCCGCGTTGTCCGCCGCAATGGCAGGCGCATAGAAGGACGTAATGAGTGGGAGGGTCTTCGATTTGATTCGTTCCAGCATGCCGCTGCAAAGGCCTTCCTTTACGAATGCGTGAAGGAGATTGACCTGAAACGTACTCTCGGAAAGATTTCGGATCGGATAAAAGGTGGGGATTTTCAGGAATCGGTCGAGAATGCCGAAGATGGGCTTCCCGATCACAGGGATGCTTCTCGCGCGGGAAAAAAGTTCGTAGATGCCAGTGAGTCGCCGCCACAGTTTCTTTTCGCTTTCCGTGGCGGAGTCGTTTTCACCGACGGAGATGATCTCTTCCTCTGCGATATGTTGGAACGGATGCACGGCGCGGCGATGGCCGAGGCCCATATCGGCCGCAACAACCCATGCCATCGTCGGCGCGCTCGAGTCGGATGCGCGTTCCCCGGAGCGCGATTCGTCCGGGAGCACATGCCGATCAGCGGAAACGTGGAGCTCGTGGACGTTTGTCGACGCAGTGTCTCTCATCTTCAGCCGCCGAGTTGTGAGATCCATTCTTTTGCACGCTCCTGCATCCGCGGGTCCGATGCCAGCACGGGGGAAAGCTGGACGGTGACCTCATATTCTCGGAGCGCGTCGTTGTTTCTTCCCATGGCCCGATACAGCGTCGCAAGTTCGAAATGATGTCGGATAACGCGCGGTGCGAGCTCGATCGCTTTCTCGAGCGCCCCCAGTGCCTCTTCATAACCGCCCTCCGGGAGACTGCCGAGAAAGATCGCGGCCAGCTGGCGCTCGAACCAGCTCACATTTCCCAACGCCATGTAAAACGACCCGAGAATCGAGTACGCGACATCATCAGTCGAATCCAGCGCGATCGCCCGATCGAGGTGTCTCTTGATTTCATTGCAGAGACGGACTTTGGTCTTTCCCCCGACGAACATGGCGATATTTCCCAGTGCGGCGGCAAGCCATGTGTGTCCCCCGGACGACATGGAGTCAATCCGAAGACTCGTCCGGGCATACGTTTCCGCCCTCCGGTAGAGGGATTCCCTGCGATCATCGGGCGCCGCATCTCCCATGCAAACGGACACGCGGGCAAGTCTCCAATAGATGCAGGCCGAATCCATCGGTAGCGCGAGCATCGAATCATATTGTGCGATTGCCGCCGTGTACTCCCCGCGGGCGAACGCCTCATCTCCCGGGATCGATGGAACCGGGCGAGAGGATCCTGCGACAGCAAGGAGCATGAGCAGCAGGATCCTCATGATTCGCGTTTCTCCGGATCACGGAACGGGCGGAACGCATACGCAAGCTGCGAGAAGTAACCTGCAGGAAATCGCGTGTCGCCAATCCCGTAGCCTGCCGGTTTCGTTCGGGGAAGATAGTTCGTCTTGAACAGCCAATCCCAGATCGCCAGCTTCGTGCTGAAATTCACTCCCCCGTGTGTGATCTCCCGGGCGTGATGCCACCGATGCATCTCCGGGCCGTTCAGGACGTATTGCAGGGGGCCGCTATGGACATCAAGGTTCGAGTGAATGTACATTCCCCAGACCGCGTCGATCATCCCTTTCACGAGGGGGAGTTCCGGGGAAGCGCCGAGGAGCGTCATCGGCAGGAATTCCACCGTTTGATTAATCAGGATCTCCAGGGCGTGCGACCGGGATCCGGCGAGCCAGTCGACGTCCTTCACCGAATGATGCGCTTCATGGATGCGCCAGAGGATGCTCGAATGATGCTGCCAACGGTGAAAGAGATAGATGTACAAATCGTGAGCAACGAGGAAGAACACAACCTGAAGACCAATCGGCCAGGAGGACACCAGCGCGGACTTCGCCGCTGGCACACTGGCATCGATCCATCGTATCAACGCCCCGATGATCATGGCCAGGACATAGCTCTGGATGAAGGTGTACCAGATCAGGTCCGTCCAGAATCCCTCCCGCAGGACCTTCTGTCCGCGATCATACGGGAAGATCCGCTCGAGCCCGATCAACAGGAAGGCCCCGGCCGAGATGACCACAGGGGAGAGAACCTCAATGGCCATTGCCGGACACCGCAACACGAGGCACCTGGACTCGAACGTCGGTGATCTTGCGGAGAGTCCTGCGCTTTTCGATTTCTCCTTCGTAGACCCGTTTGATGCCGTCGCCCATCGAGCGTTCGATATCCCGGATGTTCGACACGAGGCGCATAAAGCCGCTCACTTCCACGGAAGCGGCCTGATCGCTTCCCCACATTGCCCGATCGAGCGTGATGTGCCGTTCGATGAATGTGGCTCCCAGCGAGACTGCAGCCCAGGTGGGGGCGAGCCCGACTTCGTGTCCCGAATATCCGATCGGGCAATCATCGTACGCATCCTTTAGCGTCCGGATCATTTTGAGGTTGAGTTCGTGCGGAGGGCAGGGATACATCGACGTCGAGTGTGCGATCAGGAGCTGGTCCGTGCCGATGCTGTTCACGGCGAGATCGATTTCTTCGCGGGTGGACATCCCTGTCGACACGATCAACGGACGTCCCGTGTCGCGCATCGCCTGCAGCAAATTGGTATCGGTGAGGGAGGCAGAGGCGGACTTATAGCAGGGCGGAGAGAACTGTTCCATGAACTTCACCGCCTCCTCGTCCCAGCAAGAGGCGAACCAGAGAATGTCGCGCTCGCGGCAATACCGGTCGATGGCGGCATATTCATCTTCGCGGAATTCGATCTTCTTCCTGTACTCGATGTAGGGCATCCTGCCCCAGGGCGTATCACGTTCAATCTCCCATTGGTCGCGCGGCACGCACAATTCGGGTGTGCGTTTCTGGAACTTCACCGCGTCGGCACCGGAGAGGCATGCGCCGTCGATCAGCTTTCGTGCGATCGCAAGGCTTCCGTTGTGATTGATGCCGATTTCTGCAATCACGAACACTGGTTGATTGTCGCCGACAAGCCGGTTTCCGATTCGTACCACATTTCCCATCATGTGTCCTTCCCATAGGTGACAATGGCTCCGGGCGTCACGCTCCTGCGTCGGTCGTCACTGCGTGGCTCCCGGAGCGCCAGGATATGGTCTGCAAATTCACGGAACGCGCCTTGTCCGCCACGTGTCCGGCAAACAAACTGCACCGCGTGCCGGATGGCAGAGACGGCGTCGGCCGGCGCGGCAGTCAGGCCGAACGCGCCGATCGCCGTGAGTATCCCCAGGTCATTCACGTCATCGCCGATGTACGCGATCTGGCTCAGTGAGAATTTCGTTTGCGCGAGAAGAAGGTCCAGCTGCCGTCGCTTGTCACGCACCCCGAGATACACGTGGCGGATGCGGAGTTTCTCCGCCCTGCGCCGCACGCTCTCCGATTCTTCGCCGGTCATGATGCCGGTTTCGATGCCCGCCTGGCGGAGCAATTCGACCGCCATGCCGTCGCGGACAGAATAGCGCTTCAGCTCCTCTCCAAAGGAGGAATAATACACGCCGGTGTCGGTCAGTACGCCGTCATTGTCGGTCAGGACCAAATGAATGCGGCGGGCCCGTTGGGCGATATCTCGCTGCGTTTTCACCATGCGCACCATCCGCCATCCACAACAAGGTTGGCGCCGGTCATGTATGCCGAGTCGTCGCCGGCAAGAAAAACGATCGCGCCCCGGTAGTCCATTGGTGTTGCCATTCGACCGAGTTGCGTCCTTCGCGCATAATTCATCACGAAGTGTTCGTCCTGTCCATTCTGCACGCCGCCAGGGCTGAGGCAGTTGGCGCGGACGCCGTTCGGTCCCCAATACGCCGCCAGGTATCGCGTGAAGGCGATGACTGCACCTTTGGTGGCGGGATAGGAGGGGGACTTGAAAAAGCGCTGTGATCCATCGGGGTTTCTGTAGAGCGACTGGTCGGGGGCGACGATCCCGTACGTTGAGGCGATGTTGACGATGCTGCCGGCGCCGCGTTCGGCCATCACGGTGCCGAAGACCTGGGAACAGAGGAACGTCCCGGTGAGATTGACGTCGATCGATCGCTGCCACTGCGCGAGGGGGTACTGCTCAAACCGTGAGTCCTCCGCCGCGGTGCGGGGATGTTCCACCATATCGTTGATGGCAGCGTTGTTCACGAGGATATCGATCCGACCGAAGTCCTGGAGGATGCGGTCGCGGACGGCTTGAACGGAATCCGGCGCAGTGACATCCAGGGCGTATCCCTCCGCCCTGGGGACTCCACGCGCCGTCAACTCTCCTGCATAGCGTGTGCATGCCTCCTGGTCCAGATCAGTGACGACGACGTGCGCTCCCGCTTCCGCAAGCGCAATGCAGTGTTGTTTGCCGAGCAATCCGAGAGCTCCCGTGACAATTGCGATACGGCCGTGCAAGGGAAACATCCTGTTCTTTTCCGGCACCGCTCTTATCCTGCTTTCCGTTTGGGTTTCGTGTTGAAGTTTCCGGTCCTGCGAAAAACGGGCTCTACCGGCTTCCCCCTCAGGAATTTCGTGATGTTCCCCGAGGCGACGGCCTTTTTCAGCAGGGGGAGAACCTCCCGATATGCCTGCAGGGTACGGAAGATGTCTTCGTCGCTGTGCGAGAAGCTCATCGTGTGAAAACCGCTCCAGAGTATTCCTCGCCGGATCAGCTCCTGCTGGACGAGCGATTTCATTTCAAGGGGATCCCCGGCGCCGGCATCAAACGTGACGATTGTCCGGGAGTCGAATCCATGACACCGGGTATATTCCATATCGAGCTCAGAGGCGAGAGCGTTGTATCCATGTTTCACTTTCTTTCCCTGGCGCGAGAGGAATTGCGGGACGTTCTTTGTCTCAATCTCGTGGATGGTCGCCTTCGCAGCGGCAAGGGAAAGCGCTTCCCCGCCGAACGTCGTAAAAAAGAAGACGTCACGTTCGAGCAACTGCATGTACTCCCGTCTTCCCGTAAGGATCGAGAGGGGCATTCCATTCGCGACCGCCTTGGAGAAGCACGCGAGATCGGCCGTCACCCTGAAGTATTCCTGCGCTCCGCCGACCGCAAGGCGGAATCCGGTCCACATCTCATCGAAGATCAACAGTGTTCCGTTTTCTCTGCACATGTTCTTGAGCTTCTGGAGGAAGTTCTCCGCCGGCGCTTCGAAGACGGCGGGCTCGAGGATCACGCAGGCGGTGTCATCATCCAGAGAATCCATCACCGACTGGAGGTTGTTGTAGTTGAACGTGTAGCTCATATCACGCAGCGGCGCAGGGATGCCGGCGCTTCTGTCGGTGACTGCGATGTACCAGTCGTGCCATCCGTGATAGCCGCAGCACAAGACGCCGGAGCGGCCCGTGTACGCGCGCGCGATCCGGACGGCGGCGGAGGTGACATCGGCGCCGGTTTTGCTGAAACGCACCATTTCCGCGCCCGGAACGACGGAGCGGATCAGTTCGGCCACCTCGACTTCGAGCGGATGCATGAGGGAAAACGTGATCCCCGAGGCCAGTTGCTCTTGAATGGCCTGGTCGACGGCGGGATAGCAGTAGCCGAGAGAAATCGGTCCGATCCCCATGTTGTAGTCCAAATACTCATTCCCGTCCACGTCCCATATGTGGGAGCCCTTCCCGCGCACGACATACTTCGGCGCGACGCCGTCAACATATTGTGTGGGCCCTTTTGCGAGTGTTTGCGTATGCGCCGGGATCAACCCATCCGCCCGGTTGTAGATCTCCTCGGAATTCCTCACAACCGGAAAACCTGGGTTCGACGATGCTGACTGTTCCATTTAGAGTTCCTCGAGAATTCGATCGGCAATCTGTGTTCCGGTAAAACCTTCATATTCGAGAACATGGTCGAGCAACAACGGTTTGAACCATCGACTGTTCAGCGCGATGGGAATGACCTGCGCGCGCATGTGGTATTTGACGAGGAGTTCGGCGACCACCG
>Ga0335071_10005995_pt1 | contig 12596 bp, 13 predicted proteins | sample Lox_Sample_15_FD_206724 | JGI IMG/M metagenome (GOLD analysis project Ga0335071, IMG submission 206724) | Soil microbial communities from Loxahatchee National Wildlife Refuge, Florida, United States - Lox_Sample_1.5 | ecosystem: Environmental > Terrestrial > Soil > Wetlands | place: USA...
AGGTCGCCGGTGACTGCGTGGAGGCGGGAGGCGAAGTCCTCCCAGACCCGCGCGTCGACCGGGCGCGTCGCGAACTCCCTGAGGTCGCGCCCCATCTGCTCCCGGAAATCGTCGTCGCCGAGCCGGTGCCGCGCGACGCCCACGAAGGCGAACTCGCGCGGGAGCAGGCCGTTGCAGACGAGGTTGTAGAGAGAGGGGAGGAGCTTGCGCCGGGTGAGGTCGCCCGTGGCGCCGAAGATGACGATGGCGCACGGATCGCTGGGCTGCTCCAGCCGGCCGCCGCCGCTCTCCGGGGTCATGCGCCGAGGCCCTCCCTAAGCCGGCGCGCGCCGCCGGGCTCGCCGGACGGTTAGCGGCGCCGGGCGGGCGGCGCGACTACCACATGGGGCGCCGCGGGGAGGTCACGGGGCCGCGCCGCGGCTGCGGATGGGCGACACGAACCGGTAGTCGATGTCCCATGGGAAGTAGATCCACTTCTCCTGCTTGAACTCCTTCACGAAGGTGTCGACGATCGGGCGCCCGAGCGGCTTCGAATAGAGCGTCGCGAAGTGAGCGCGCGGCAGCTCCTCCCGCACCGCGCGCGCCGTGCGCCCCGTGTCCACGAGGTCGTCGACGAGCAGCCAGCCCTCGCCGTCGCCCTCGACGCGCTTCAGCCAGCGGAGCTCGCCCTGGGTCTTCTCGGCGGCGCCGCCTCCGTAGCTCACCACGCACACCGTGTCGATGAGGCGGATGTCGAGCTCGCGGGCCACGAGAGCGGCCGGCACGAGGCCTCCGCGCGTGATCGCGATGATGCCCTTCCAGTCGCCGATGTCGTGGAGCAGGCGGCAGAGGTAGCGCGCGTCCCGGTGGAGCTCGGGCCACGAGATGATGATCTCGGCTTTTTGGGGTTGCGGGGGGGGGGGGGCCGGGGGGGGGGGGGGCGGCATGGCGTGGTCCTCCGGGGGGCGCGGCCGGGGGGCCGCGGACGACGGGCCGGAGGATAGCACCGCCCGGGCTCCCGCCCGGGGCGACGTCGCGGATTGCGGCGCGCCGAGCCCGGATCTGCTAATCAGGGGGGCCGTCGGAAAGGGGGCAGGGCCGAACGTGAACGTGGTCTTCCTTTCGCCGCATTTCCCGCTCAACTTCTTCCACTTCTGCGTCCGGCTCCGGGAGGCGGGGGCCAACGTGCTGGGGATCGCCGACGAGCCCTGGGATCGCCTGCGCCCGGAGCTCCGCGCCGCGCTCTCGGAGTACTACTGGGTGTCGGACATGCACCACTACGACGAGCTCCTGCGGGGGCTCGGGCACCTCACGTTCCGGCACGGCAAGCTCGACCGCCTCGACTCCATGAGCGAGCACTGGCTCGAGACCGAGGCGCGGCTCCGGGAGGACTTCAACATCGCCGGCCTGCGGCCCGCCGACATGGGGCGCGTCAAGCGCAAGAGCGAGATGAAGCGGACGTTCGAGCGGGTCGGCATCCGCGTGGCGCGCGGGCGGGTGTGCCCGGACGCGGCCTCGACGCTCGCCTTCGTCCGCGAGGTGGGCTTTCCGGTCGTGGCCAAGCCCGATGTGGGCGTGGGTGCCGCGAGCACCTACAAGATCGGGAACGAACGCGAGCTCGAGTCCTTCCTCGCCGCGAGGCCCCCGGGGGACTTCATGGTCGAGGAGTTCGTCGAGGGGGACATCGTCACCTACGACGGGCTGACCGACCGGGAAGGTCGGGTGGTGTTCGACGCCTCCCTTCGTTACAGCCGGGGCATCATGGAGGTCGTCAACGAGGACTCCGACGTCTGGTACTACACCGAGCGGTTCATCCCCGAAGACCTCGCCGCCGCCGGCCGGGCGCTCGTGGGGGCCTTCGGTGTGCGGGAGCGCTTCTTCCACTTCGAGTTCTTCCGGGTCGCGGGAGGGGGCCTCGTGGCGCTCGAGGTGAACGTGCGGCCGCCGGGCGGCCTGACGCTCGACATGTGGAACTACCAGAACGATATGGACGTCTACCGGGAGTGGGCGAACCTCCTCGTCAAGGGGCGAGTGGAGACGGCGCCGACCCGGCCCTGGTTCTGCGCGTACGTGGGGCGCAAGAGCCGCTACCGCTACGCCCTCGGGCTCGAGGAGGTCCTGGCCCGGTACGGCCCGCTCATCGTGCACCACGAGCGCGTGGACGACGTGTTCAGCGCCGCGATCGGGAACTACGGCTTCATCCTCCGGTCGCCGGAGCTCGGGAGCCTCGCGGAGGCCGCGCAGGCCATCCAGAGGAAGGCGTGAACGCGGGGCCGGCGGCGCGCCGTCCCCGGGAGGACCGATGAACGTCGAGCAGCACAGGTGGTTCAGCCAGAACCTCGGCCGTGACATGGAGGTCCGCGTCTACGGACGGGGCGGCCGGCCGCTCGTGGTCTTCCCCTCCCAGGACGGCAGGGTCGGCGACTTCGAGGGCTTCGGGATGGTGGACGCCTGCGGCCGCCTCCTGCACGCCGGTCGCCTCACGCTCGTCGCCGTCGACGGGAACGACTGGAACAGCTGGACGAACGCCCACGCCGGGCCGGCGGAGCGGGCGCGGGCGCACCTCGCCTACGACCGCTACGTGGTCGAGGAGGTCTTCCCCTTCGTCATCGGCCAGACCGGCCGGGAGACCTTCTGGACGACCGGATGCAGCATGGGGGCGTACCACGCCGCGAACTTCTTCTTCCGCCGCCCCGACCTCTTCGACGGGGTGATCGGGCTCTCCGGGCTCTACCAGACCCACGGCTTCGTCGGCGACTTCTGCGACGACAACGTGTACTTCAACAGCCCGCTCTACTACCTCCACGGGCTCAGCGACCCCTGGTATCTCGACCGCTACCGCCAGAGCCGCATCGTCTTCGCGGTGGGGCAGGGGGCCTACGAGGAGGACTGCCTGCGCGACACCCGCGCGCTCGAGGCCATCCTCGCGGAGAAGGGGATCCCGGCCTGGTTCGACTACTGGGGCCGCGACGTGAACCACGACTGGCCGTGGTGGCGGCGGATGCTGCCCTACTTCCTCGAGAAGCTGGGCGTCTGACGGCGAGGGCGGGGAACGCATGTCGATCCTGGAATGGCTCGGGCTCGCCCCGGGGGGCGACGGCGGCCGGGGGGACCCGGACGCCATCCGCCGGATCGAGCGCGAGCTCGAGTCGATGGAGCCCGCCCGCGCCCGCTACCTGGCGCTCTTCGCCTTCCTGCTCGCGCGGGTCGCCGACGTGGACCTGGAGGTCACCGAGGCCGAGACGCGGCAGATGGAGCGGCTCGTCGAGGAGAAGGGCGCCCTGCCGGCGGCCCAGGCGGCGCTGGTCGTCGCCATCGCCAAGGCGGAGAACCGGCTGTTCGGGGCCACGCAGAACTTCCTCGCCGCCCGCCAGTTCCGGGAGCTCTCGACGGACGGGCAGAAGCGGGAGCTCCTCGACTGCCTGTTCGCGGTGGCGGCCGCCGACGGCTCGATCTCGGTGGCCGAGGAGGAGGCCATCCGGGAGATCTCGCGCGAGATGCTGCTCGGCAACGACGAGTACCTCGCCATCCGCGGGGCGTGGCGCGACTTCCGGGCCGTCCTCAAGAAGGAGTAGCCGGCCGGGGGGCCCGCGGCTCGCTTCACAGCATCAGGAGCTCGGAGTACAGGCCGTCGATCGCCGTGGGCGCGATGTCCGGCCGGGCGGGCCGGAAGATCCGCGGCTTTGGCTTCCGGATCGCCCACGGCACGTCGAAGCCCTCCGCGAACCGCCGGTCGACGGAGAGGGCGACCGCGCCCATGGAGGCCGAGAAGGCGGCCTGCGCGAGGATCCGGTTCTCCCAGAAGAAGGCCCGGTCTCCGATGTAGAGGAGCTCGGCGACGCGCAGTCGCTTGCGGTATCCCCGGCGCGCGACGAGGTAGCACCTCCGGCCGCCCTGCCGCAGGAGGACGTGGCTCACCCGCGCGTAGGACAGGTCGCGGTGCATGGCCCGCTCCTCGTCGCCCAGTTCGCGCTGCAGGGCCTCGGCCGACGAGGTGAAGGAGCCCCGGAGCGCGCGCAGCGCCTCGCCCGGGCGGGGCAGTGGCGGGAGGATCAGCTCCTCGGTCTCGAGGGGCCGGAAGCCGAGCCGCGAGAAGACCGCGACGGTGACCGGGATGGGCGTGTAGCCGACGAGCGTGTACTCCGGGAGTTCGGCCACGAGCGGACGCATCATCATCACGCTCGCGCCGCGGTACTCGTTCTCGACGATCCACGAGGAGAAGTTGCACATGCGCTCCTCGCGCCCCTCGATCCTCCTCCTCGAGAAGATGGTGCCGAGGAACCCGACCAGCCTCGGCCCGTCGTAGAGGCCGAAGCCGCGGCAAGGGCCGTCCGCCCACGCGTAGTCGAAGAGCATGCGGCGCCAGTCATCCCGGGGAAGCCCGCCGCCGAACCCGGCGAGGAGGGGGTAGACCTCGTCGAACGACTCGGCGCCAACTCTTCGCAGCTCGATCACCGATTCACCCCGTCGACGCTGGACGGACAAGTTCGCGCGAGCACCTCGAGCATCGCACGCGGCCCTCGCGGCCCGGCCGTCCCCTGAACTCGGGACCTGCGCAGCGCGCGCCGGCACGCGCATCATGCTCGAGCGCGCGCGCGGCGCAAGTCGCGTGGGTCACGGATACGCTGTCCTGCCGCCATTTCCCGACATGGATGTGCGACGGCGTCCCCAACCTTGGGGCATTGACACCCAAGGGGGGGTAGGTTGATCTTGCGGCGACCATGGAACTGACTTCTGCCCAGCGTGAACGTACGAACGCGGTGCTCCACTTCGCGCGTTCGCGTCTCTCGGTCGGGGCGCGGGAGCGAGAGGCGGCGGGGACCTTCGACCGGGCGCTGTGGGACGAGGCCGCGGCGTTCGGGCTGGCGGGGCTGCCCATCCCCGAGGAGTGGGGCGGCAGCGGCCTCGACGCCGTCGACACCATGCTCGTCGTCGAGGCGCTGGGGAAGGGGTGCGAGGACGGAGGGCTCGTCTTCTCCCTGTGCGCCCACATGTTCGCGTCCGTGGTGCCCATCTGGCGGTCGCGGTCCCGCGAGCACCACGAACGCTACCTGCGGGACCTTTCGGCCGGCAAGCTCATCTGCGCCAACGCGACCACCGAGCCCGACGCCGGCTCCGACGTGTACGCCATGAAGTCCACCGCGCGCCGGGAGGGCGACGAGTACGTCCTCGACGGCGTCAAGTGCTTCATCACCAACGCGCCGGTGGCGGACATCTTCCTCGTCTACGCCACGACGCAGCCCGGCAAGGGGTTCTTCGGCGTGTCGGCCTTCCTCGTCCCGCGCGACACGCCGGGCCTCCGGGTGGCGCCCGAGCACGCGAAGACCGGCCTGCGCACGTCGCCGTGGGGCACCGTCTACCTCGACGGGTGCCGAGTGCCGGCGAGCGCCCGGGTGGGCCCCGAGGGCTCTGGCGCGATGCTCTTCAGCGAGTCGATGGTCTGGGAGCGCGGCTGCCTGTTCGCCTACTACGTCGGGGCGATGGAGAGGTCGCTCGAGCGGTCCATCGAGCATGTGCGCACGCGCACCCAGTTCGGCCACAAGATCGGCGAGTTCCAGGCCGTCTCCAGCCGCATCGTGGACATGAAGCTCCGGCTCGAGACGAGCCGCCTGCTGCTGTACCAGGCGGGCGAGCTGCACCGGGCCGGCAAGCGGTGCGACGAGGCGGTGGCGCTGAGCAAGCTGTGGATCTCGGAGGCCGCCCTCGCGTCCGGACTGGACGCCATCCAGCTCTTCGGCGGCTCCGGAATGGCCACCGACACCGGCATCGACGCTCTTGCCCGCGACGCCATCCCGGCGCGGGTGTTCTCCGGAACCTCGGAGATGCAGCGGGCGATCATCGCCCGCATGCTGGGACTGCCCTGATGAGAATCGACCGACTGGTAACCCCCTGGGCTGCGCGCGCGCCCGACCGCATCGCCGTCGACGGGACGGACGAGGCGCTCACCTACGGCCAGCTCGACACCCTGGCCAACCGCTTCGCGAACGCGCTGCGCGCGAGCGGCGTCCGGCCGGGCGATCGTGTCGGGGTGCACGTGCCGCGGTCCGCCCGAACCGTGGCGGCGATGCTCGGGGCGTCCCGGGCGGGCGCGGTGTACGTGCCGCTCGATCCGAGCTCCCCGCCGCCGCGCATGAGGCTCGTCGCCAGCGACTGCGGCATCCGCCACGTCGTGATCACGCCGGCGCTCCTCGGGAACTGGCTGGCCGCGGGCGTCCGCGAGCCCGTCGAGCACTTCTTCCTGGTCGGCGACGGGGCAGCGCCGGCAGAGGCTGCACCGGCGGCCGTCCACCCCTGGGCGGAGGTGAAGGACGCGAGCGCAGCACCCCTGGAACCGTCCGGACAGTCGCCCGACGACCTCGCCTACATGCTCTACACCTCGGGGTCGACCGGCGTCCCCAAGGGCGTGATGATCTCGCACCGGAACGCTCTCGCCTTCACCGAGTGGGCCGCCGAGACGATCGCGCTCTCCGACGCCGACCGGGTCGCGAGCGTCGCCCCGTTTCACTTCGACCTGTCGGTCTTTGACCTGTGGGCCTCCCTCTCGAGGGGGTCCACGGTGGTGATCGTCGACGAGACCACGGTGGTCTCGGGCCGGCGGATGGTGGACCGGATCAACGCCAAGGGGATCACCGTCTGGTACTCCGTGCCGTCGGCCCTGGTCCTGATGCTCGACGACGGGGGGCTCGCCGAGCGCGGGGCGCCTTCCTTGCGGACCGTGTTCTTCGCCGGCGAGGTCTTCCCCATGAGGCACCTCCGGCGGGCCATGGCCGCCCTGGCCCGGGCGCGCTTCTACAACCTCTTCGGGCCCACCGAGACGAACGTCTGCCTCGCCTACGCGCTGCCTTCCGTCCCGCCGGCCGAGGCCACCGCCATCCCCATCGGCACCGCGAGCTGCGGCGACACGGCCGTCATCCTGGACCCGGAGGGAAAGCCGGTCCCGGACGGCGAGGTGGGCGAGCTCTTCGTCGACGGCCCCACCGTCATGCTCGGCTACTGGGACGCGGGGCGCCGGACCCCGGCGAAGCGCCCCTACCCGACGGGCGACCTCGTCTCGCGGCGCCCCGACGGCGAGCTCATGTACCACGGGCGGCGTGACCACCTGGTGAAGATCCACGGCTACCGCGTCGAGCTCGGCGAGGTGGAGGCGGCGCTGCTCGGCCACTCCGGAATCCAGGAGGCCATCGCCATGGCGGTCGACCAGCAGCTCATCGCCGTCGCGGTCCCGGCGGACCCTGGCGTCTCGGTGCTGGACGTGAAGCGCTACTGCGCCACCCGCCTGCCGCGTTACATGGTGCCGTCGGAGGTCCGGCTGGTCGAGGCGCTTCCGCGCACCTCCAGCGGGAAGATCGACCGGGTTCGAACCAGGACGGCGGTCGTCGCCGCGGACTGGTCCTTGCTCCGGCCGGCGCAGCGCGCCGAGGTCCGGAAGGAGCCGTGATGGAAGCGCAAGTGAAGGCCGACATCCAGCAGCACATCGTGAGCACCTGGCTGAGCGGGGACGAGCGCGGCTTCAGCGAGGACACGGACCTGCAGGAGAGCGGGATCCTCGACTCGTTCTCGACGCTGGCGCTGATTGGGTTCCTGGACAAGACGTTCTCGATCCAGCTCGAGCCGGCGGACATCAACGCGCAGACCTTCCGCAGCGTCGCGACCATCACCCGGCTGGTGATGGAGAAGCTCGGCAGGAACGGGGACGCGCGGTAGGGCAGGGAGTCGCGCGATGCAGGCAGTGCAAGCCAACGGAGGACATATGGAGCAGACCCTGAGGGGAATCGTCGCCAAGATCGCGGAGATCTCGCCGGACTTCGACGCGAACGCCAACCTGCGCGACCTGGGAGTGGACTCGGTGCGCAACCTCGAGATCGTCTTCGAGATCGAGAAGGTGCTCGGCGTGAGCGTTCCGGAGAACCGGTACGCCGAGGTGAAGGCGTTCAACGACATCGTGAAGCTGGTCTCGAGCCTGAAGAGCTAGAGACCGGGCGCGAGCCGGCTTCCGGCGGGTCCGGGGGCGCCGCGCGGCGAGGAGCGGAATGCGCAGGCGGGTGGTGATCACCGGCTGTGGGGTCGTGACGGCCGCGGGCACGGAGCTCGAGCCGTTCTGGAACGCCCTCATGGCCGGGACCTGCTTCATCGGGCCGGTCCGCCACTTCTCCTGCCCGGGCATGGAGCCACTGACCGGGACTGAGGTGACGCTGCCCGAGGAGGACGCCCGCGAGGAGGACGCGCGCGGGGGGCGCTGCGCGCAGCTCGCCCTGGCGGCGGCGAGGCGGGCGCTCGCGGACGCGGGTCTGGCCTCGAACTCCCCCGCGGCCGAGGAGGCGGGGGTCGCCATCGGGACCACGCTCGGGGAGGAGCGGCAGGTCGGCGAGCTCAACGACCGCTGGCCGGCCAGCGGGCCGGACAGCATCGACCCGGGCTTCTTCTCGCGCAGCGACAACCACCGTCTCGCGACCCTGGTGGCGAGGAAGCACGGGCTGTCCGGGCCCACGCTCGTGAGCGCGACCGCCTGCAGCTCCGGGAACGCCGCCATCGCGTGGGGCTACGAGCTCGTCTCTTCCGGCGCCGCCGACGTGATGGTCGTCGGCGGGGCCGACGCGCTGACCCGCTCCATCTACACCGGGTTCCTGCGAATGGGCGCGCTCTCGAAGACCATCTGCCACCCCTTCGACCGGCGCCTGGACGGAGTGTCCTTCGGCGAGGGGGCCGGCGTCGTCGTCCTGGAGGAGATGGAGCACGCCCGGCGCCGGGGCGCGGCCGCGCGCGCCGAGCTCGCCGGCTACGGCGTGAGCAACGACGCGTACCACATCACCGCGCCCGACCCGAACGGCGAGGGCACGGTCGCCGCCATCCGCCAGGCGCTTGCCACGAGCGGCACGGCGGCCGAGGAAGTCGACTACGTGAGCGCCCACGGCACGGGCACCCCCTACAACGACGTCGCCGAGACCAAGGCGATGAAGGCCGTCTTCGGCGAGCGCGCGCGCCAGGTTCCCATCAGCTCGATCAAGTCCATGCTCGGCCACACCAACGGGGCGGCGAGCGCCATCGAGGCAGTCGCGTGCACCCTCGCCCTGCGGTATCAGGGCGTCCCCCCCACCGCGAACCTGGAAGAGCCCCACCCGGAGTGCGATCTCGACTACGTGCCGCTGCGGGGGCGCTCCATGCGGGTGGGCACCTGCCTCAACCTCAGCGCCGGCTTCGGCGGCTTCAACGTCTGCGTGGTCATCAAGAGGGCACCGTGAGCACGGCGCGCGAGATCGGGCGAGGGCCGGTCGCGGTGACGGGCGTCGCGGTCCTCACGCCGCTGGGCGACACCCCGGATTCGCTCGCCGACGCGCTGCGCGACCGCCGCACGGCGGTCGCGCCCGTGCCCGACCTCGGCGGCGTCGGGACCGCGGCCATCAAAGACTTCGAGGCCACGCGCTACGCCAACGTCCGCGGACTCCGCCTCTACAACCGGCCGACCCGCCTCGGGATCTGCGCCGCCAAGATGGCGCTCGCGGATGCCGGGCTCGAGTCCGCGCCGCTGCCCAAGGAGCAGGTCGGCGTCGTGCTCGCCTCGACCTTCGGCCACATCGAGACCCTGCTCGAGTACGACCGGAGCCTGGTCACCGCCGGCCTCCAGCGAACGAACCCGGCGCTCATGCCGCTGTCGATCCCCAGCGCGCCCGGGGCGGCCATCTCCCTGTCGTTCGCGGCCAAGGCCTTCTCCGTCACCCTGAGCGACGGCGGGGCTTCCTCGCTGGACGCGCTCGGGCTGGGGGCCCGCCTCGTCCAGGGCGGCCGCGCCCGCGCATGCCTGGTGGTGGGAGCCTTTTCCGCCTGCCAGGACCTCCTGCGCGCGGCCTGGCGCGCGGGCCTGCTCGCCCCGGCCGCCGACTACCGCGTCTTCGACAGGCGGCGCTCGGGCATGGCGCTCGGCGAGGCGGCGGCTGCAGTGGTGCTCGAGTGCCTGGAGGACGCCCGCGCCCGGGGAGCGCGGCCGAGGGCGCTCGTGAGCGGGCAGGCGTCGACCTTCGCGACGGACCCCGGCAGGCTCGAGCGATCCCTGCGTCGCGCGGCGGAGGGCGCCCTGAAGGGGGCCGGCCTCTCCCCCGGAGACGTCGACCTCGTGAGCGCGGGCGCCTGCGGGTCGCGAGACGGCGATGCGGCGGAGGCCCGGGCGCTCGCCGGCGTGCTCGGCGACACCGCGGCGCGGACGCCGGTGGCGGCGATCAAGGCGAACCTCGGCGACGCCTTCGACGCGGCGGGCCTGGTCCAGGCGGTGGCCGCGCTGTCGGCCATGAAGTCGGGGCGCGTCCCGCCGGTGGCCGGGCTCGAGGAGCCGGAGGTCCCTGGGCTGCGGTACGCGGTGGAGGAGGCGGATGTCGACGTCCGCCACGCCCTCGTCACTTCCATCTCCTACGAGGGAGCCTGCTCGGCCCTCGTCCTCTCGAGGCCCCATGACCCCTGAGACGAGCAAGAGCACCCGGCCCGTGGCGATCGTCACCGGCGGGTCCCGCGGGATCGGCCGGGCCGTCGTGGAGCGGCTTGCGGCCGCGGGGATGGACGTGCGCTTCACCTTCCTCAGCAACGAGGCCGCCGCGAACGCGGTCGCCGAGGCCGTGCGCTCGGCGGGCCACGAGGCGCGGGCGGTGCGGGTCGACGCCCGCGACGCCGCCGCATCCCGGTCCCTCGTCGAGCAGGTGATCGCCGAGCGCGGGCGAGTCGACGTCCTCGTCAACAACGCCGGCATCACCGCCGACCGCCTCCTGCCGATGATGAGCCAGTCCGACTGGTCGAGCGTCCTGGAGACGAGCCTGAACGGCCTGTTCGGGGCCACGCAGCCGGCGGCGAAGCAGATGATGCGCCAGCGGTCCGGGCGCATCGTCAACGTCACCTCGGTGTCCGGCGTCATCGGGATCCCCGGGCAAACGAACTACTGCGCGGCGAAGTCCGCCATCATCGGCTTCACCCGGGCGCTCGCGAAGGAGCTGGCCGGCTGGGGGATCCCGGTGAACGCGGTCGCCCCTGGCTACGTCGACACCGACATGATCGCGGGCTTCACGCCGGCGCAGCGGACGGCCGCCATGGAGCGGGTGCCGATGCGGCGCTTCGCCACCGCCGCCGAGGTGGCCGGGCTCGTGAGCTACGTGGCCCTCGAGGCCCCGACCTACCTCACGGGGCAGACGCTGGTCGTGGACGGCGGGATGACGTCCTAGGGTCGCCCGGCCGCGGCCGGCGGCTCCCGCTCGCGGGCGCGCCCCGGGTACCATGGAAGGCGTGGAGGCGATGGCGCGACCGGCCCTCTCGCGAACCGGCAAACCCGGCGGGGGAGGGCTGCACCGGCGCTCGGCGAGGAGCGCCCGGTGACGGCCGGCACCTCCCCGCTGTGCCGGCTCGGCGACGCGCAGGTGTGGAGGCTCGAGCTCCTCGTCCCGGAGCCGGTGCTGGCGTCGAGGCTCGGGTCGCTCTCCGCCCGCGAGAGGGAGCGGGCCGACCGGCTCGCCGGGCGCCCCGACGCGCGGCGCCGTTTCGTCGCGGCGCGGGGAGGGCTCCGGGAGCTGCTCGCGGACCATCTGGGCGTCGGGGCGCGCGCCCTCGCCATCGTTGAGGGTCCGCACGGGAAGCCGGAGCTCCGGGGCGGGCCCTTCTTCAGCCTCTCGCACTCGGGCGACCTGGCCCTCTGCGCCGTCTCCGCCACCCGGGTGGTCGGGGTCGACGTGGAGGAACTTCGCCCCGTCCCGGGCGCCGAGGAGATCGCGCACCGGTGGTTCACGCCCGGCGAGTGGTCGGAATTCCGGTCGGCGCCGGGCGGCGAATTGGAACGCGCCTTCTTCCGGGTGTGGACGCGCAAGGAGGCCTACCTGAAGGCGCTCGGGATCGGGCTTTCCGGGCTGTCCGCGCGCGGCGAGGTGGACGGCGAGGCCTGGGAGGTTCACGACCTCGAGCTCGGGGCGGACCACGTGGCCTCCCTGGTCGTCGCGCGCGCCCGCCGCTCGGCGGAAGCCGCGGGCTGAGGAGGCCGGGGCGGCCTGGCCGACGCGGAGCCGTGCGAGCCGGTGCGAACCACCGGGCGAGCGGGTAGACTGCGCTCCGCGATGGACGCCCCGGCGCAGGCCTACGGTCCGAGGGAATGCGGAAGCTGCCGCTGGTGGCGCCCCATCCTGGAGGACGCCCGCGGCCCCATCGGCCCATGCCGGTACGGCGCCCGTCCGGGGGACTTTCCCGGCACGGCGCCCGCCTGCGAGAAGCACCTGGCGCGCGACGCCGCGGTCCCGGCCCGGCTCGAAGTCCCGGGCGTCCGGCGCGCCTCCCGGCCGCCCGCCCCTCCGACGCGTGCCTCGCCCCCGCTGCCCCAGGAGATCATGGACATGACGCGCGAAGAGTTCGTGGAAGCCATCCGCGCCGCCCTGCGGACGGAGGAGGCCGACGTTCCGCTCGCCGCGAAGTGGGAGGGGGGCACCGCGCTGCTCAAGCCGCGCGATCCCGAGCTCCAGTCGAAGGAGATCCCCCTCGACCACCTCTTCCACAAGATCGTCATGATCCGCGACCGGCTGCGCGTCCTCGAGCAGAAGGTGAACGCGCACCCCAAGCTCTCGGATGCCGAGAAGGTCGAGATGCAGGGGTACGTGACGAAG
>Ga0335071_10005996_pt1 | contig 12596 bp, 17 predicted proteins | sample Lox_Sample_15_FD_206724 | JGI IMG/M metagenome (GOLD analysis project Ga0335071, IMG submission 206724) | Soil microbial communities from Loxahatchee National Wildlife Refuge, Florida, United States - Lox_Sample_1.5 | ecosystem: Environmental > Terrestrial > Soil > Wetlands | place: USA...
GATAAGGGGTATGAATGTTGTGATTACGACATCGGCAAGGACGGATGAAGAAGCAAGACAACTGTTAAGGCTCATGGGGCTGCCGTTTAGAAACTGATGCGTTAAAAGGAAAAATATCTGGAGGAATTTGTGTGGCAAAAAAATCCCTGATTGCAAAAGCGAAAAGGACACCAAAATTTTCAGTAAGGGTATATAATCGTTGCCCCCTTTGCGGGAGGCCGAGAGCTTACTTCAGAAAATTTGACATGTGCAGGATATGCCTGAGGAATCTCGCCATGAGAGGTGAAATTCCCGGCCTTATCAAGTCGAGCTGGTAATGTGTGTTAAGGAGTAAGATATGGGAATGACAGATCCTATAGCTGATATGTTGACTAGAATACGTAATGCCAACAAAATACGATTTAAGAGTGTAGATGTACTACTATCCCAGATAAATCTCAATATTGCAAAGGTTTTGAAAAAATCGGGATATATTGGAGGCTTTGACATAAAGAAAGATGGAAGTGGCCATCAGGTATTGAGGATATACCTGAAATATGCTGATGCTAAGAGATCAGTTATTACGGGTATTCAAAGGATCAGCAAGCCGGGAAGGCGGGTTTATGTCAAGAGTGAAAAGATCCCTAAGGTGTTAAACGGTTATGGCATTGCAATTCTTTCCACATCAAAAGGAATTTTGACTGACAAAGAAGCGAACGAGATGAAGGTAGGCGGCGAAATCTTGTGCAATGTGTGGTAGGAATTTTTATTGAATGTGGTTAATGAGTCTCCGGAGATTTATAAATGTCAAGGATTGGTAAGAAACCTGTTGTAATCCCTAAAGGGGTAAAAATCAGTCAGGATAAATCAACCGTCAAGGTAGAGGGTCCAAAAGGAACTCTGTCTATGGTATTACCCCGTGGTATCGAGGTTGCTGAAAAAGACGGGGCTATAGAAGTAAAAACGCTTGCTGAAAGCAGAAAAGAAAAATCGTATCACGGTCTAGTCAGGACACTGATGGCAAATATGGTAATGGGTGTCAGTGTTGGCTTCCAGAAGAGTCTTGAACTCTCTGGCATTGGATACCGAGCGGAAAAAAGTGGTGACACTCTCAAGTTGGTTTTGGGATTTTCCAGTCCTGTGGATTACCAGATTCCCAAAGGAATAGATGTAAAGATCGATAAGCAGGTGAATGTTATCGTTGCCGGCATTGACAAGCAACTCGTCGGAAGGGTTGCCGCCGAAATAAGAGATTTGAAGAAACCTGAACCTTATAAAGGAAAAGGGATACGTTACATTGGTGAAAGGGTAAGGAGAAAAGTTGGCAAGTCCGTTGGGGCCTAATTAAATGCTGCCACTTGGCGGTATGATAACATAATTGACGCGCGAAACTCTATTACGAGGGGTAAAACATTGGCATCGAAGAAAATAGAAAAGATAAGGGTTAAACGAAAAAAGAGGGTGAGAGGAAAAATATTCGGCACGGAGAATAGGCCGCGCCTTTCTGTATTCAGAAGTGCCCAGCATATATATGTTCAAGCAATTGCAGATGATGTTGGAAGAACGCTGGCTGAAGCCTCAACGCTGAGTAAGGAAATAAAGGGGACTTTCAAGGAATTGAAGAAGGTTGATGCGGCAAAGGAAGTGGGTAAGCTCGTTTCAAAAAGATTGAAGGCTATAGGAATCGATCATGTCGTCTTTGATAGAGGAAGATACCTTTACCATGGGCGTGTTGAGGCACTTGCACAAGCGGTGAGAGAGTCGGGATTAATATTTTAGTTTTGGACCATATAACTTGAAGGGAATGGATATTAATTGAGGGTATGGAAGAATTAGAACTTCTTGACAGGGTGATAACGATTAACAGGACTGCTAAAGTGGTCAAAGGCGGGCGGAGGTTCAGGTTCAGTGCTGTAGTCGTGGTTGGCGACGGGAAGGGATCTGTGGGCGCCGGTCTGGGAAAGGCACATGAGGTACCGGAGGCGATCAGAAAAGGCATGGAAAAAGCCAAGAAGAGCATGGTGAAAGTTGCCATTTCTAACAGAACGGTTCCCTACGAGGTCATTGGAAAATATGGGGCAGGGAGAGTTCTCTTGAAGCCTGCATCCGAGGGAACTGGTCTCATAGCAGGGGGAGCTGTAAGAGCGGTTCTTGAAGTTGCCGGTGTCCATAACATATTGACAAAATGCTTAGGCTCGCACAATCCTCACAATCTGGTAAAGGCTACCATTGATGGTCTGAGTCAATTGAAAGACCCCGTGGAAATATCGTCACTGAGAGGGAAAAGCGGTACTGAAAACTGACGTTTTCCTAAATTCATAAATCATAGTTTATAAGGGACATTCTGTTAGTTGTTAAAATTAGCAGTTGTCTTACATAGGGGTAAATAGTGGGAAAAAAGCTTAAGATAACGCAGATAAGAAGTTATATAGGTAGACCGCAGAAACAGCGTCAAATACTGCGCGGGATGGGACTTGGTAAATTGAATAAGACAGTTATGCTGGACGATACACCTGAGATTCGGGGTATGATTAATAAAGTCAGTCATCTGGTATGTATGGAAGAGCTTAAAGGGGATAAGGCATGAATTTGGGTTCATTAAAACTGCCTGATGGGTCAAGAAAAAAAAGAAAAAGGGTAGGCCGCGGTGACGGATCAGGACATGGCGGCACATCCTGCAAAGGACATAAAGGTCAGAATGCACGTTCAGGCGGAGGAGTTCGTCCTGGATTTGAAGGTGGACAGATGCCCCTTTCGAGAAGATTGCCGAAGAGAGGATTTCGCAATCCCTTCCGCAGGGAGATTGCTACCATCAATGTAGAGCAATTGAAAAAATTTTCTAAAGGTTCAGTCATCGACAGGGAAGTACTCGTAAAGGCCGGCCTCATGAAGGCGAAAGCGGATGGCATTAAAATTTTGGGCAAAGGAAATATAGATTATCCTGTATCATTAAAGGTTGATATGATCAGCCGCGGAGCCAGGGAGAAAATTGAGGCTGCCGGAGGCTCGATTACAGTGGTGATCTGATTTGTTAGACGGCTTAAAAAATATTGGGAAGATCCCGGAGCTTCAAAAGAGAATTCTTTATTCATTTCTCCTTTTGACTGTTTACAGGATAGGTGCGCACGTTCCCACGCCCGGCATAGATAGGACTGCCTTAGCCGGTTTTATCGAACAGGCGAAAGGGTCTTTGCTAGGCTTTTTTGATATGTTCGCCGGCGGGGCTTTTTCGAATGTGTCCGTATTTGCTCTCGGTATCATGCCCTATATCAGCGCGTCCATTATCCTTCAGTTACTGACCATTGCTATTCCCCATTTAGAGAGACTTTCCAAGGAAGGCGAGGCGGGAAGGAGAAAGATCACTCAATACACCCGATACGGTACGGTAATTTTAAGTATCATTCAAGGTTTCGGTATTTCCGTTGGACTGGAACATATGGCCGGACCCACAGGGGCTTCCATTGTTATGGAGCCTGGCTGGGGCTTTCGCCTGATGACAGTGATAACATTGACTGCGGGTACGGCATTCATCATGTGGTTGGGGGAACAGATTACGGAAAAAGGTATCGGCAATGGGATATCGCTCATCATCTTTGCCGGCATTGTATGTAGAGGGCCCGCGGCCATCTACCAAACTTTCAGTTTGCTGTCTGCGGGAGAGATGGGTATTTTTTTCATTGTGATTCTTGTAGTATTAATGGTTGCAGTTACAGGTGTCATAGTATTTGTTGAAAGCGGCCAGAGGAGAATACCTGTACAGTATGCAAAGAGAGTTGTCGGACGAAAAATGTACGGAGGACAGACGACTCATCTGCCCTTGAAGGTCAATACTGCAGGGGTCATTCCTCCTATATTTGCCTCCTCCATTATAATGTTTCCCGCTACTATAGCTAACTTCATCGACCACCCATGGATGAAGGCGGTTTCAGGCGCCTTGAGCCAGGGGAAGATGGTCTATGAATTACTGTACGTCGTATTTATAGTATTCTTCTGTTATTTTTATACTGCGGTAGTCTTTAACCCTGCCGATGTTTCCGATAACATGAAAAAATACGGTGGCTATGTCCCCGGGATAAGACCCGGCAAAAAAACGGCGGAATATATTGATGACGTCTTGTCAAAATTAACTTTTAGCGGAGCAATATATGTATCGGTCGTTTGTGTACTTCCCAGCATACTAATAACAAAGTTTAATGTACCTTTTTATTTCGGCGGGACGGCACTTCTAATTGTAGTTGGTGTAGCTCTTGACACGGCAGGTCAGATAGAAACCCATTTGTTGACGAGACAATATGAAGGGTTCATGAAGAAAGGTCGCATTGCAAAACGACGTTAATACTATATTTAATAGTATGGTTATCTTGAAGCTGCCAGAAGAAATTGAAAAAATGAGGGCGAGCAATCATATTGTTGCTGAGATATTAAGTGCACTGAAGGAAAGAGTCAAACCTGGTATAACCACCGGTGAGCTGGACAGATATTCAGAAGAGCTTGTGTTGAAAAAAGGGGCGCAGCCGGCATTTAAGGGATATATGGGTTACCCTTATTCCCTGTGCATATCGGTTAATTCAGAAGTCGTTCATGGATTGCCTTCAAACAGGGTTTTACTGACGGGAGATATAGTAAGCCTTGATTTCGGAGTGTACTATAACGGTTACTACGGAGATGCTGCAGTAACGGTCCCTGTAGGCGATGTTCCTAAGGAGGCGTCGAGGTTGATCCGGGTGACTGAGCAAGGGCTTTATGAGGGAATCAGGGAAGCGAAAGCCGGAAACCGTCTCGGTGACATATCGGCTGCTGTTCAAAATTACGTTGAGGCTGCTGGTTTTTCTGTGGTGAGAGATTTTGTGGGCCACGGAATCGGGAAGAAGCTTCACGAGGAACCGCAGATACCAAATTTCGGGGTAAGGGGGAGAGGAATAGAATTGAAGGCCGGTATGGTTTTAGCTATCGAGCCGATGGTCAATGAAGGCACTTACAAGGTGAAGGTGACTGATAACGGCTGGACGGTTGTAACACAAGATGGGCAATTATCGGCCCATTTTGAGCATTCTGTTGCTATTACTAAAGACGGTCCGGATATTCTCAGCATATTGCAGTGAAAGAAAAATAGCTGAACATATGGGTCAGGGTGCGGACTTTTTGCTAAGTCATCAGAAAACGATTAAGACAGGTTGTTATGGCAAAAGAGGAACCGATCGAGGTTGAAGGAAAAGTCGTTGAGACTTTACCCAATGCAATGTTCCGGGTTGAGCTCGAAAATGGGCATAGGGTACTCGCCCACATTTCGGGAAAGATGCGCATGCATTTTATCAAGATATTGCCGGGTGATAAGGTTACTGTTGAGCTTTCTCCATATGATCTGACCAGGGGTAGGATAATTTACCGAACAAAGTGAATCCTTTTTTAAGGAGTGATTATCGTGAAAGTACGGTCTTCTGTTAAAAAGATTTGTGATAAATGCAAAATTATAAAAAGGCGCGGTGTGTTGAGGGTTATCTGTGAGAATCCGAAACATAAGCAGCGACAGGGATAAATAAGACTATAGTGTTTGTAAGCAGGAGGTTATGAGGTGGCAAGAATTGCGGGAGTTGATCTACCGAAAAACAAGAGAATGGAAATCGCGTTGACGTACATATACGGAATAGGAAGAAGCAAGGCACGGTACATTCTGGAAAAAGCCGGCGTTAATTTTGATAAGAAAACGGATGCTATCGGCGATTCGGAAATAACCTCCATAAGAAATGTTATTGATAAGGAACTTAAGGTTGAAGGTGATTTAAGGCGTGACGTGTCTATGGCGGTGAAACGGCTGATGGATCTTGGAGCTTATCGCGGATTAAGGCACAGGAAAGGTCTTCCTGTCAGGGGTCAGAGGACGAGTACAAACGCGCGAACGAGAAAAGGGCCGAGGAGATCAATAGCTGGCAAGAAGAAATAAATACAGGATACTGATCCGGAGGAGAGATGGCAAAACAGGCAAGAAAAACTGGTAAAAAGAAGGAAAAGAAAAACATACCTGAGGGTGTTGTACATATACAATCCACCTTTAACAATACAATCATCACGATCACGGATCTTAGCGGCAATGTTGTCGCCTGGTCTTCTGCCGGGACACAGGGATTTAAAGGGTCTAGGAAAAGTACCCCTTTTGCCGCGCAAGTGGCAGCCGAGGATGCAGTGAAGAAGGCGAAGGAACATGGCATGAGGCGGGTTCAAGTGTATGTAAAGGGGCCCGGTTCAGGACGGGAGTCTGCTTTAAGATCTCTGCAGATAGCCGGGTTGAGTATTAGTTTAATCAGAGATGTCACTCCGATACCCCATAATGGATGCCGTCCTCCAAAGAGAAGAAGAGTATAAGGGAGGAAATCCTAAATACAAAACCCAAAGCACTGAACAGTCAATGTATGTTTAGAATTTAGATATTAGAATTTTGAAAGGATAATTGGGAGGTTTTTTTGGCGAGATATAAAGAATCAGTATGTAGGCTATGCCGAAGAGAAGGCTTGAAACTATTCCTCAAAGGGGACAGATGTTACGGTGAAAAATGCGCCTTTGAAAGAAGGGGATATGCGCCGGGAGATCATGGTCAGATCCGAAAGAAATACTCCGATTACGGGGTGCAATTGAGAGAAAAACAGAAACTTAAAAGGATGTACGGTCTGTTGGAAAGACAATTCAGGGGTTATTTTGAAAAGGCTGACAGACAAAAAGGAATAACAGGTACCAATCTGTTGCTTTTTTTGGAAAGACGTCTTGATAACATGGTCTTCAGAATGGGTTTTGCCAATTCGAGGACTGAGGCGAGACAGCTGGTAAGGCATAATCATTTTTTAGTAAATGGGAAACCGGTAAATATACCATCTTATCTGGTTAATGTGGGTGGTCAAATCCAGGTAAGAGAGAAGAGCAGGAAGGTGGAACGGATACGGGAGGCAATGGAAATAGTTGCCAGACGCGGCATACCACAATGGTTGGAATTGGATAAAAGTAATTTTAGCGGTGTGGTAAAAGCTCTTCCTTCTCGTGAAGAATTAGTTATGCCCGTTCAAGAACAGTTAATCGTTGAGCTTTATTCCAAGTAACACGATGATATACTAAATAAATGCCCGAAGGGTAAGGAATTAAAATATGCAAAAGAGCTGGCGCAGTTTAATACGACCGAAGCGAATTGACATTGATGAAAATACGCATACCCGCTTTTATGGCGAATTTACCTGTCAGCCTTTAGAGAGGGGATTTGGCATTACCCTCGGAAATGCTATCAGAAGGGTGTTGCTTTCTTCTATCCAGGGAGCAGCCATTGTCTCTGTGAAAATTGATGGTGTTCTCCATGAATATTCGACAATTTCTGGGGTTAAAGAGGATGTGACCGATATTATATTGAACCTCAAAGGCGTTCGCTTAAAGCTTAATCAGGATGGTCCGAGAGTCGTTCATATCGATACCTCACGGGATGGCGTTGTAACGGCTTCTGATATTATCACCGATGGAACAGTTGAGATTCTCAATCCTGATCACTACATTGCAACCCTGTCCGGGGGTAAGAAATTTAAAGCCGAACTTGTAGTGAAGACGGGTAAGGGATATGTACCTGCACGAAGTGAGAGGGCTGCGGATCAGCCGGAAGGGACTATCAATATTGACGCAACTTTCACACCGATAAAAAAGGTCAATTACACGGTGACCCACGCGAGGGTAGGGCAGGTTGCTGATTATGACCGTCTTGTAATCGAAGTTTGGACGGATGGAAGTGTTCTTCCGGAGGACGCCCTGGCCTATGCAGCGAAGATATTGAAGGGGCAGTTGGATATATTTATTAACTTTGATGAAGTTGATGAGGAAGAACAGCTAGAAGTAGTAGAAGAAAAGGAAAGTGTTAATGAAAACCTGTTAAGACAGGTTGATGATTTGGAGCTTTCAGTAAGATCGGCAAACTGCTTAAAAAATGCCGGCATTAACCTTATTGGAGAGCTTGTTCAAAAAACAGAGGCGGAAATGTTGAAGACTAAAAATTTTGGCAGGAAATCTCTGAATGAAATAAAGGAAATCCTCGCTGAAATGGGGCTCAGTTTTGGTATGCGGTTAGATTTCCCTCCCTGGAATAAGGAAGAGAAGAAAGGGAATGAAGCGTCAGCGTAAAAAATTCACAAAAATGTTTGGCTGAGAAGGGAGATAATCAAATGCGTCACGGGAAATCGGGAAGAAAACTGGGTAGAACTGCAAGTCACAGAGAGGCCATGTTGAGAAACATGGTTACTTCCCTATTGAAGTATGAAAAGATTACTACAACCGATTCTAAGGCGAAAGAATTAAGAAAGGTTGCTGAAAAAATAATTACCCTGGGAAAGAGGGGCGATCTTCACGCACGGAGACAGGTGCTTTCTTACGTCAGGGATAGAGAAGTCGTAGGAAAACTTTTTGATGAGCTTTCGACACGCTATCGAGATTGGACGGGTGGCTATACAAGGATCGTAAAGATGGGTAATCGAACAGGTGATAATGCTCCCATGTCTATAATTGAATTTATCCGGGAAGCCGAGCCCGCTCCGGCAAAAAGAAAAGCCGTTTCACAAAAGTGACATTGCAATAATAACTTTTAAAGAGGGTCTTAAAAGGCAGGGATTTTTCTTTAACCCTGCCTTTCTTTTTTTCTTGTTTTTTCATCAGAAAAAATATACTTCATATCATACTGCGGTGCTTCCCATACGTATCTTATCTGTTTTTCTTTACAGAGTGGGATTGTTATTTTATCTCAACATGTATAAGTAATAAGGTAAGGAGGATTCCTATGGCAGAAGAAAAAATAGGTGAAGTGGTAAAATTTTTTGCAAAACCGTGTGTTGCTGCAATAAAATTAACAGTCGGTGAGGTGAAGGTAGGAGATACGATTAAAATTGCAGGTCATACTACAAGTATAACGAATACGATCGAATCGATGGAGGTAAATAATCAGAAAGTTGAAAAAGCTGTGGCAGGAGACTTTGTTGGTATCAAGGTATCTGATCGCGTTCGTCCGGGCGATGAAGTTTTAAAGGTTGTGCCTGAATAGCCCATTGGCTCAGTAGGACTGGGGGATAGACAATTACGGAGTTACCACCGGCTGATAAATTTATTGCCTGGGATATAAAGCTGTGTTAATGTTTCGCCGGTTTCTGATATATACAACATGCAATACCTGCCTTTTAATTAAGAAGAAGGGCTGCGAGGTATAATAAAAGGGGATTCCTCGCCGGCGACCTTCCATCTTTTAACTTTGAGATTCCACAAAAAGGATGCAGAGGAATGCTGATCACTGTGTTGGGTTGCCATGGATCGCAGACGCCTGGATGCAATACAACGAGTTTTTTATTGAACAGTAATATTCTTATCGATGCCGGTGCTATCACATCATTACTGACTATTGAAGAGCAAGCCAAAATAGATTATGTACTCGTAACCCATGCACATCTCGATCATGTAAGAGATATAATGTTTCTTGCGGATAATATTTGCTATCTGCATAAAGATCATCCTCTCATTGTAATTGGCACAATTAATATTATTGATACGCTAAGGACATATCTTTTTAATAATATAGTGTGGCCAGATTTTTCTTTGCTGCCTAATCCGGAAAATCCGGTTTTAAAATTTCAGGCGATCAAGCCTGGTGAAAAGGTTAAGCTCGATAATATCGATGTGACAGCTATCCTCGTTCACCACGTTATTGAGACGGTCAGTTATACCGTGGAATCTGAAGAAGGATCCATTCTCATAGTAGGGGACACCGGCCCCACTGAGGAAATATGGACTGTTGCAAACAATATTAGTAATCTAAAGGCTGTATTCATTGAAACGTCCCTTCCTAACAGTATGAAAGATGTTGCAGATATAACGGGTCATCTGACACCTTTAGGCCTGGAAGAAGAATTGAAGAAGTTAAATGCCCGCGATCTCGACATTTATCTTTATCACATGAAGCTTCAGTATCGTGATTCTATTCAAAGTGAGATAGCTATGATAAAAGACAGGCGCATTCATATACTTCAAGATGGTGAGGTTTTCGACATCTGACTTTTTGTGATAAGGCTACACATAATCAATATGCGAATTGCATGCAAGATCCTCTTGAACATCTTCACGGGTTAAAGAGTGTTGACATTCGTTTTGGACTTGGTCCAATCTCGCGACTTTTAATTCGCCTGAATAATCCCCAAAATGCATACGGGACCGTTTTAATCGGCGGAACGAATGGGAAGGGCTCTATTGCAGCCATGGTGGCGTCGATCCTGTCCCATGGCGGTTTTCGTGTTGGTCTTTATACATCGCCCCACTTGATTGATGTCCGGGAGAGGATAAAAGTAGACGGTAACTTGATCTCTCCGAAGGAGATTGTTGAATGGATAGAAGAAGTAAAGAAACAGTCTACGGAAAATATAACCTACTTTGAATTTCTCACTGCTATTGCCTTCCTCTACTTTCTTCAGAAACGCGTGGATGTGGCGGTTATAGAGGTAGGGATGGGGGGTAGACTTGATGCAACCAATGTGGTTACACCTCTGGTGTCTGTCGTATCCAATATATCCCTCGATCATGAGGAATATCTCGGGAATAGCCTGGAAGATATTGCCCGGGAGAAAGGCGGCATCATTAAGGATGGAGGTATATGTATCACCGCAGTAAAGCAAAGACGTATTTTTAAGTTTTTAGAAGATACATGCCGCAAGAGAGGAGCAGAAATATACAGAGTAGGGAGAGATCTAAAAGTCGATATATTCTGTAATGGTTCATTTTCTTTTAGCGGTATAAGAAAAAGATACAGCGATCTCGTTTGTCCTTTGAAGGGAAAACATCAGATTGAAAATGCTGCCGTTGCTCTCGGTGTCATAGATTGCATAGCATCCAAAGGGTTTGAAGTCAGCGACGCCGCCGTTTTTGGGGGTATTCGAGATGTGCAATGGGAAGGCCGCTTAGAGATCCTCCAGCAAAAACCTACGGTCCTTGTGGATGGTGCCCATAATGCAGATGGCGCAACTGTCCTTTCAAAGGCATTGAAGGAGGAATTTGTCTATCGAAAGTTAATCCTCATCTTTGGCGTGCTAAACGATAAAGACTACAAAACGATGTTGAAAAAGCTGGTTCCCCTTGCGGAGCACCTGATTATTACAAAACCTGATACAGTAAGAACGATGCCTCCGGAGGTGATTATGAAGGCTGCGAAATCGTACAGGAAGCGGATCGAGGTCGTGGAAAACTCACATGAAGCCCTAAAGCGGGCATTATCCCTGGCCGATCCGTGTGATCTCATCTGTATAACAGGCTCCCTGTATCTTGTGGGTGAGATTAAGCGGGCATTTTCAGTATCGAGCAATGAACCACAAATTATAAATTGATGCTTGTGAAATAGTCTTTGGCAGGATTAAAAATATTGCGTTCGCGGAATATGTTTCAGGCTGGATTGACCCTTTGCTCATCAGTAAAGGCTTGATGCCTGGAATGTAGTTTGTGCAGAATTTGAAATCTTTAAAGTTGTGGAAATCACTTAATAAGTAGAGATGACGGCACCATTTATTCATAAGAAAGAGCAACTGCCGCTTAAAATCGGTTTAATAATTTTTTTCTGTCTTATCCCTGTATGCAATTTAATTGCTGCTGAAATTGATATTGCCAGAGGACCGGTGACAATTGAAGCAGACAGTATTTCCTATGACCAAAATGTTGATACCTATTACGCAAAAGGAGATGTTGTTATATCCTATTCCGGGGGCCTCCTCATGGCAGAATCCGTGAGTCTTAACAAGGCATCAAACGAGGCCACTGCCGAGGGGTTTGTCATGATTGTAAGTGACAACGATATCCTCGAAGGGGATAAAGCGGAATTCAACATTGAATCCAAGACTGGTGTTGCCTACGGCGGCAAGATGTTTCTTGAGAAAAATCATTTTTATATATCGGGATCAAAAATTGAAAAAAAAGGTGAGGCGACATACTATGTGAAAGATGCCACCGCGACAACCTGTGACGGGGATTCACCGGACTGGCGACTGATGGGCAGAGAACTGGACGTCACCATCGACGGATACGGTACCCTTAAACACGGCGAGTTTCTGGCTAAAAATGTTCCAGTGTTTTATACTCCCTATTTACTGTTTCCTGCGAAGACAACCCGACAATCGGGGTTCCTTTTCCCCTACCTTAACTATTCCCAGAATAAGTTAGGCTGGGATGTCGAGATTCCTTTTTACTGGGCAATTTCAGAAAATACAGACGCGACATTTTATCAGCGCTACATGGATAAGAGGGGATTTAAGGAGGGGGTTGAGTTCAGATATTTCATCGGCAGCAATACCTTTGGCACCCTTTACGGTGACTTTATGAATGACTCCTGGCGCGTTAATGAGACAGTAGGAAATGTGGGCAGAGACTGGCAGTCAGACCATAAACGGTGGTCTTACTATCTGAATCATGAGACCATGTTCGACCCTTCTTTTTACCTTAGAACCGATATCCGGAAGGTCTCTGATAACTGGTATTTCCGGGATTTTTCCTCGCATAATTACTATCTTGATAACTATTCAGCAACGGAAGCCCAGAAGTTTAAAAAAGTCCCCTTCTTCGGTGATGAATCTCTTGGATCC
>Ga0335071_10005998_pt1 | contig 12592 bp, 14 predicted proteins | sample Lox_Sample_15_FD_206724 | JGI IMG/M metagenome (GOLD analysis project Ga0335071, IMG submission 206724) | Soil microbial communities from Loxahatchee National Wildlife Refuge, Florida, United States - Lox_Sample_1.5 | ecosystem: Environmental > Terrestrial > Soil > Wetlands | place: USA...
CATGAGGAACTGCCCCAACGACGTGCCCTATTACTTGCAGCATCAGGTATGGAAGCCCGGGCAAGACGATTCGCGTGGGCTGGGAGGTGACCAGATTCCCATGGCGCTCTCATCCTGGAATCTACTCCACGGCTATCTCGGCGACCCGGCGGTGAAACAGAACATGATTCTCATGGCTGACTATTGCCTGGCCCATGGCATGTCCAGTCCCGATACCTTATGGCCCAACCTGCCTTATCCATACAACACCAATCTTCATTCAGGACAGTATGACGGGGATATGCGTGCAGGGAAGGGATTTCTTCAGCCTGACAAAGCGGGGAGTTTCGGTGCGGAACTGGTGGTGCTCTACGAAATCACGGGGGACCACAAGTACCTTGAGGCGGCCGTGAAGATCGCTGACACGCTGGCCAACAAGATAAAACCCGGAGACGGTGATAACTCTCCCTGGCCATTTCGAGTCCACGCCGTAAGCGGTAAAATCCATCAGCAGGACAAAGGCGGCAAGACATTTACTGCTTCGTACACCTCAAACTTTACAGGTGCGCTACGGCTTTTCACGGACCTGGTTTCCCTTCGGCAGGGAACTACCCAGCAGTACACGCGGGCCCGAAGCCTGGTAACGGCCTGGCTTAAAGCTTATCCGCTCAAAACCAACAAGTGGGGCCCGTTTTTTGAGGATGTCCCCACGGCGGACTATTCAGACACGGAGATTAATGCCGACACGATGGCAGGTTATATTCTGGAGCACCCGGAATGGGATCCAGCCTGGCGTCAGCAGGCGAAGGGAATTCTCGATTGGAGTTATGGGACCTTGGCCAACCAGGAGTACATAAAATGGGGCGTCGTCGCTATCAACGAGCAGACTGTCTACAAAGTCCCGGGCAACAGTCATACGTCTCGCCATGCTTCTGTCGAGCTGCTCTATGGCGAAAAAACCGGCGATGTCTCACTGAAAAAGGATGCCATCCGGCGTCTTAATTGGGCCACTTACACGGTGGACTCGGATGGGAAAAATCGGTATATCCGCGACGACAACTGGTTGACGGACGGCTATGGCGACTATGTGCGCCATTACCTGAGAGCGATGGCTTCCGCGCCAGAACTGGCCCCTGACGATCAGAACCACCTGTTGCGGACCACGACAGTGATCCAGTCCATCCAATACGGCACCGACCAAATTACCTATTCGAAATTCGACGAGGCATCTACCGAGGAATTCAAGATGGGGGCTCGGAAACCGGTGTCGGTGAGCGGCGGTGCGTTGGAGTGGAATCCTGCCACGAGAATGGCGAAGATTAGCTCAAAAGCCAAAACTGTGATTATCCAGGTTGGAAAGTGAAGTGGAGCCGGCTGCATCGGGCTGCTCACACGGCCAGAATCCAATCCCAGGTGAAGAGTTTGATGCCAATCGTAGCCGCATGGACCAGTCGACGTCGGCCCCTGAGGAACGAATATAACCAAAACTCCATCCCCCGAATCATTTCCAGCCGGGCAAGATTGTGTGAGGATTTTCTCGCAGAATCAGTCTAATTCAGGCCGCTCTTCTGCCTTTGCCTGCTCTATTTCCGATGGTACAGCCTTGAAGGTGGCTCCATCATACAATCTTATAAGGTAGGTCAAAGTAGGTTTCTCTGTCGGACCCGTCCCTTCACCTTTGCGAATCAGCCATCCATCCTCGATAGTACCCTGGAGGGCCGGATAATTCCTCCATCTGACCCGGTCCCCCTTTTTGAAGGGGAATCCGTCCCCGTATTCTCCCATCAGCCTATCCACTCTGTGCTTAATTTCCTCCAAGGGTCTCATTTCCTGTCTCCCAATTGAACAAATGCAATTTTACGACACCCTTCCAAGGCAGCACCCAAACTCGATCGGATGATTCTAAGGAATAGATCCTATCTTGCCCGATCCATTGGCCACTCGCGGAGCTCCCTAGGGTGCCGGCTGCGCCTTCTTCGCTAAGAGATACAACCATCTCGCTAGCCATACTGCACCTGTGAAAAGCAAAGAAGTGAGGCCAGTCAAATAGAAAAGGTTCTGCAGAGTAGTATCAGAAAAGAACATTCCCAATAACTTACTGAGTAAATTCCGCATAGCTTTTATCTCGGGTATTGACCGAACCCTATGTCCTTGGCGTTCCTGCGGCCTCAACCTGCTCTCGGTAAGGGCTACTCGTCGCAGTCCTCCAGGATCCGATCGTCATGGCTGGCCCATAATCCTGGGATGCATCCCTCTCCAGGGTTTGCTCGACCCCGCTGCCCCAGAGGAATTCTGTTGAGGAGCTTCGACCAAACAATCCTCCTATTTCCAAATATCCATAGGACTAGCCTTCGTAGCCTTAGTCTGTCTTACCTGTATCGACGCCATGACCACAGAAGCGGTTACACCTCTCATGTAAAATTAATGTAAAAACAATTCACCATTGAATTAGCTTGCGTGATTTGTGGACTTCACTGATGATGAAAAAATGCGCTGTCCTTTTTGACGATACCGAAGCAGGCGTTGTCGAACCTGGACAAGTCATGGTTCTCGACCAGGACGGGAGACCGCAGCCTGTTGGGAAGGTAGTGGGACTTCTGTGTGAAGGCCCGGTATTGACTTCGATCTTGGTAGTGTCACATTGAAGCAGCGTAGAATGGAACCTCTAATCCCGCCGATTCTCTATCTGCCCGGGGGCGAGTTTTGGATGGGCCAATCTGATGGCCGCGACGAGGAACGTCCGGTTCATCGCGTACGAATCTCTCCTTTCGGCCTGGGAAAGACTCAGGTCACTAATGCCCAATATGATTCCTTCTGCAAAGAGACAGGGCGATCACTGACGCGGTTCCGACGAGAAGAAGCGTTTGACGACCCGGATCAGCCCGTGGTTGCCTCGAGTTGGTTCGACGCCGTAGCCTACTCCGAATGGTTGACTGTGGTCACAGGAACCCTGTACAGGTTGCCCACGGAAGCCGAGTGGGAGTGGGCAGCTCGCGGGGGCCTTGAGAGCCGTATTTACCCCTGGGGTGACGAACCAGTTGAGGAGAGGAGAGATTACCATTCCCGTTGGCTTTCCGGCCCCGAACCGGTGGCGACCTCTACACCGAATGGCTATGGGCTGTTCGACATGTGCGAAAACGTCCATGAGTGGTGCTATGATTGGTATGCTTGGGACTATTACACTATTTCCCCGTGCGACGATCCCAAAGGACCAAATGACGGCACTCGGCGAGTCTCGCGCGGAGGTGCCTGGAGGCACCAGGTAAAGATCTCACGCTGCGCGGCACGCAGTAGCATTCCTCCCGAATTCGAGTATGCAGACTATGGCTTTCGGGTGGCCTGCGATGCAATACCCTCAGATTAATGTCGTTCTGTTCTCCACTGGGTCAATATGAGTATGACTCTCTCTCTTGAGAATACCTTCTCAAATGTGGGAGCGGGTTCCTGCGCAGCGATTTCCGAATCGAAACCCATCGCCACTCGGAGATCGGCTCCCACACTTCCCCCAAGACCAGGATTTTCATCCGCGGTAGTGAACTTGAAAAGGTCATGGCATACTTTCATGAAAAGCTAAACTTACAGTCTAGTGTTGGAGGGCACGCATGAGGCAATTTCATCCCTTCTGTCTTTCGCTATTACTGAATCTGTCACTGGTCTGGGTCTCGCCCCTCCAGGCACAAAGAGTCACCCTCTCTCTCAACGGGGACTGGCGGCGACCGTGTCAGGACCCGGTTTGGCATGCGCGAGTTCCGCTTCGACACAGCGACCAGACGCGCCTACCTCAACGGCAAAGTTTACTTCCTGCGGGGCTCTAATATCACCTTGCATCGCTTCTTCGAAGATCCGAAGTCGGCTACCCTCCCCTGGCAGGAATCGTGGGTTCGGAAGATGCTTGGAGAAATCCCTAAGAAGATGCACTGGAACAGCTTCCGGTTCTGCATCGGCCCGGCGCCGGAGCAATGGTTCGACATTGCCGATGAAGCCGGTCTGTTGATCCAGAACGAGTACTTCATCTGGACCGGCAGGGAGGACTGGCACAAGGAATGGACGAGAGAAAGCCTCATAACGATTACGACAAACTGGTCAAGGGAAAACTGGTTTTCAATTTTCAAGACGTAGGCGGCAAGAACGTCAGTACGCGAGAAGCAGCCTTCCAATTGAACCCGTTAGGCCAAATGACGTACGTGCTGCCGTTGGAGACACCTCGGGTCAAAGGTAATTACCTTCTGAAGGCCACGGCCATGCCAGTCGGTGGTCCAGCCGACGAGCCAACGATCAGCCGCCGCAAGTTGAAGGTGGAAAAGTCTGGAGGAAGCCGAACGCAGAAACACGACTTATTTCTTTGAGACCTCGGCCTTCCTTGCCTGTTCTGCATACTTCCTGACTGCTGTCAAAAATGGTTGCGAACCATTGGGAGATGCTACTTGTCCCTTGAGAATAGCGCTGAACGAAGTGGCAGTACCGTAGAGAGCCTTGGTGTCATCCTTGTCTTGCTTAATGACTGCTCCGTCCAAAGAAACGCCCGCAAAAATGCCGCGAGCCCGTGAATAGCTCAGGACCTCCGCCCGCATTTTCCAGTCCGTATTCCCTTCGGCGTGCCGGCCAACTGGCCCCGCAGCGGCAGAAACGTCAGCTCCGAGCTGGAATTTGCTGGACAACAACTGTTGCATGCCCCGTTCGTTCATCACCAGCATGACGAGATCTACCGCCTCACCTCCCACCTGGAGTCCGAAGCTCCCGCCGGTGACAAGAAAGGGAGCTGGTGCACTCCACCCCGAATCTGTGCGGCACGTGGCCACTCCCTTCCCGTAGTTCCCTCCTACAATGAAACCAGCCTTAATCATTGACGGCACAACAGCAACACACTTTGCGGAACCCAGGATCTCTTCAGGAATTCCCTTGTCTGGGGCGGCCATGATTTCGTTCATAACATTCGCCGCCGATTGCATCCTCTTTACCTCGTCTGATTCATTGGACCCAGCCCAGGAAGGTCCGACCAACAACACCAAACTCAAGGTCATCATCGCCACAAATACCAATATATGCAGTCTCATGAACAACTCCTTTCTGCCAAAGGCACAACCTGATTCCTTCACTTGTCACAAAGCTCATATCCGAGGTGCCAAAGTGAAGGCGATCAAGTTCGCGTTGAGATATTCTGGACTTCCCCAGAGCACCAGGTTTGCCAAACTGCTAAGTGGTTGTTAATCCAAAGAGACCTTGAGGGGTTTGGGAATCGTGCTGTGCAATTTTTTCATTCAATTTTGCACATCGGGGAAATAGGTTCATTCAAAGCTGGGAGCAATCTCTGGCTGGTATCGTGAATTCTGGCTGGGTGAAGAAAAAATGCAGTAAGCTTTTCGTGATGTTCACCATACAAAATTAGTCGGTGGATTTAGGTAGTTCTTCCTTTTTGCTTGAGGGTGTGCAGTACGGATCGAGTTCCCTTAGGATCAAAGCTCGTAGTCGGGCATGACCCATGTACGTCGCCGCCGCAACCGCCGCTCTGTATTCCGACTGAATCGGGATTGACGCCCTCTTATCTTCACTTGCTCAAAAGAGAATTCAATAAAAGGCTGCAAAGGCTAACCAGGATGGAAGCGATGATCGCCGAGCCAAAGCTGCGAACCGCAAACCCTCTCACAAGAGATGCAGTCCAATACAGCATGAGTCCGTTGATCACAAAATAGAAAAACCCCAAAGTCAGGAAGGTGATGGGCAGCGCGAAGAACTGAAGAACTGGCCGGATTACTGCATTAAGGATCCCTAACACTCCCGCAGCCACGATAGCGGCTGGGAGGTCAGCAACATGGATCCCAGAGTAGAAGTGCGAGGCTATTAGAATTGCCAAGGTCAAGACTAACCAGTGAAGTAACATATCAATAGAATGAGCCGGCCCTTAGTAGCCAAAAGTCATAGGATCTTGGGGCGGTATTCCTATATTATCCTGCCATACACATGAGCACATCGCAAGGCATGAAATAGTGTAGTGAAGCCCTGGCTTTAGTTGCACTTGAGTGGAGTGTCATCTCCAATCGACTAGCGGTAGGAATTGGTGCACGTGTAGGACAATCCGGGTTCACATTCACAATGCGTTCATTCCTGCCCTAACAACTCAAGATGCATCTCTTTTTGTGATTTTTCTCTGTGACTTTGCGTCTCTGAGTTAAGATTTTGGCAGTGGCCAACAGCCGCGTTAGATCTTAGTGTCTTGGTGGTGTGAAATGGAGATTAATCTATCGGCTAGAAACCGGGATCAAGACGAGAGACTGAAGCACAAATTCGTGGTTGCGCTCCACCGCTTCTTTTGGCTTATTCCTTTCTGTTACGTTGCTTTGTGTCCTTCCTTCCTTTCTTCCCCGGCCAGACCGTCGGCTGACATCTGGGCCATCGGAGATTGTATCCGCATCAACCCTCAGACCAACAAGGCGTACGAGGACAACAACGTCTATGACAAAGACCTAAAAGGGAATTATCGAAATCTAAACTCAGTATGGGATCGACCACAAAATCTTGTCCATCTCTTTGCGGGCCGCAATGAGGTCGTGGCATTCCAAATAGTGCTTGAGTCAACAGCACTCAAGGATATTCAGGTTCTAGTCGGCGATATGCGTCACTCAAACAAGAAAGCTGTGATCTCCTCCAAAAGCCATGTGGAGGTTTTTCGGGAATGGTATGTCCAGATCGCCCGGAAGACCACCGATGAGACCACCGCCAGTGCGGGCCATACCTTGGGCTTGGGCTGGTATCCGGATGCCCTCATCCCGACCAGTTCGGGAGGCGGCTATGGCCAACCCTTCCAAATTCCTGACAAGCCGAATCCCGTTCCTGGCCAGAAGAACCAGGCGTTTTGGGTGGATATCTATGTTCCCAAGTCTGCTCAACCTGGGATCTATCGCGGAAAAGTACGGATTCAGGCTCTCAAGTTTAAGAAGGAGCTGAATCTTCAGCTTCGGGTCAACAACTATTCCCTATCAGACAAATTCCATCTTGCTGCCGATCTGAACAATTACGGCGGAATATCTCTTCGAGGGCCGGAAACCAAGCTGCGCTATTACCAGATGTCTCAAAAGCACCGGCTGACGGTCAGCGAACTTTATTATGCTCCCAAGGTTGAAGGAGAGGGCCGCGAGATGCATGGTCTCTGGGACGACTATGATCGGGACATGGCGAAATATCTGACTGGGGAAGCCTTTACCTCCAAATATGGCTTTGTAGGGCCTGGAGAAGGGACACCGCTGGTCCATATGATCCTACCCTTTGAGATTTTGGACGGTCACAGCTGGCCCATGGACGGGAAATATGCTCAGACAGACCGCTACAATCAGGCTGTGATGGCTATGTTCCGAGATTTTGAGAAACACTTTCATGACAAAGGCTGGACCCAGACAAAGTTGATTGTTTTCTATCAGGGTATGGATGAGCCCAAAACCGAGAGAGCCTTCGATCAGATCCGCTACTTCGGCGACTTACTCAAACTCAGTAAAACACGCACTCTGAAATATCGGACTGATCTGAATCAGTTGAACACAATTGGCCAGTTCATAGAGGGATGGGACACTTCCAAAATCATTCGCCGGCTAGGTGACGTCGTGGACATCTGGTGTTGCACAGGAGACTTTCGACGAACCAATTTTGATGTGCTCCTCCCTCGCTGCGGCCCACCCCATTACCAGGAAGCCTGGTTCTATCAGAACCGGGAACCCAGTGTCGGCGCTGTCCACATAGATGAGGAGGGAATTGGCTTTCGGACCTGGCCTTGGATTGCCTGGAAGTACGGTCTTCAGGGGTGCGTCTATTGGGAGATCATGTACTACGGGGAGTCTAAGGATCCCTGGCTGGATGCAGATTCAACCACCGATCCGGGCAAGACCTTGAATGGCACGGGCTACCTGTGTTATCCGGCCAAGCCGGGTGTTCCTGAGCCCATCGCCAGCATCCGCCTGAAATCATTTCGTCGAGGCTCGCAAGACTATGAATACCTGCGCCTGCTGTCGGAAAAAGGTGAAGCCGGGCGAGACAAAGCCCAACAGATTGCTGGGACCGTTTTGTTTAGCGCGCTACACAAAACGACGAAACAGTACGGCGAGAAGGGTGACTGGAGCCATAATCCCGAAGACTGGGAAAAAGCCCGGCTGATGTTGGCGGAAGAGTTGGAGAAAAAATAAGGAAAATCGGTAAGGCAAGTGATGCTGTGTCTGATCAGCTATTAGCCAGGGATTATTTAGTTTGGCAATTCTACTATGAGTGGATTAGGTCAACCGTGTTTCTCTGGTTCATATTTATTCTCCATTCTGAGCGTGTAGAAGGTTGGTTATGCGGCCGAAATGCACGCTCTCATTGATTCTTGCCTTCAGCCTGGTCGGATCACAAGTCTGCAAACCTCGACCGCATCTTTTGGCGGTGGTCTTCCAATCGGAGGGAAGCCAGCCAAAGTCCCCCTCCATTCCATTTTCGCGGGGGCAAATGCCGACCGCTGCAACCTGGCTTCAGTTTCTGGACTCCGTGCGCCAGCTGGCCTTGGCCCATACCCACGCGCTGCCGGATTTTGTCTGCACGCAGAAGACAAAGCGGATGGCCAAGTTGGGTGAGATTGGCGACTGGCAACTGGTAGATCAGATTGTTGCTGAGGTTTCCTACTACGGGGGCATGGAACACTACAAGATCTTGACGATCGACAATAGACCGCCGGCCACTCAAGCCGATATGGGGATTGCAGGCTTTCTGTCAAAAGGTGACTTTGGTAACTCTCTCTTCCAACTTTTTGCTCCCGAATCGAATACTTCCTTCTTGATGGAAAGAGCTGATCACGTAAACAAGCGAGAGACTGTCCGAGTCCGGTATTACATACCCCAGACCAATTCCAAGTTTTATATCGGCTTGGGGGGCCAAAAGGTGACCACAGCTTACGGTGGCCGGTGCTGGATTGATTTGGCTTCTCGACAAGTGGTTCGCCTGGAGGGCGAGGCTAGGGATATCCCCCGGCCTTTCCCTGTTGAAAAGTCCTCACACTCTACCGAGTATGATTTGGTCGAGATTGGCGGTGAGAAGTACTGGCTGCCCGTTCGGTCTTCAGTGTATTTGCAGCTCAACAATGAGAGGTCCGGCCAGCAGGTAGATTTTTATAAGGCGATTTACGGACGAGTCGACCCATCGGTGAACAGCCACTACCCGGTAATGTATGCGAAGAATGACATGGAATATACACAATATAGAAAATTCGGCACAGAGACCCGCCTGATAATTGATCCGAAGTGAACCCAGATGGTGGAATTGAGTTAATGATGCAACCCCGCATCGGTACTCACGCAGACTTCAGGAGGATGGGGAGAACGAACAATTGGTTCTGCTTAATTCCGCAGAAGGAAACCGGAGCCATGGTGTCTTGTTTTCGGACATTTAGGCCTGCGTCACAGCTCCACATAGCCACTCCCTTCGCTAATAGTCCTGGTCTAAACTGTTGAGAGGGAAGCAATCCCACTGTTATTGGATCAAGGGAAAGACGATGGCATTTCCATTGCAGCCTTGGTTCCCGGCGGGAGGACCTATATGCACCATAGAGATTGGCTCAATTCCAGTAAGAATCCGATGAACGGAGTTCCACGCCGGATCCTCGAGGATCGGATAGTTTTTTGTGTTGATTGTGACACAAACCGACCGTTAACAACCAATGGCCTTGGACAGTTGGTGTGCTCGGCATGTGCCAGTGCTGCCTGGATGTATATTGCGGCTCCCCTGGTAGCCAATTTCCAAAGATATAGCGAAGGCGTGGCAGAAGCCAACGCTGCGGGAAACGCCTTCGCCCAAACTTGCCCTGTACTGTGATGACGTCGCGTGCAGAAAAGAAGAGAGATTCAGTCAACGCCTCAGGTAATGAAACGAAACTTCGATATCCTGTGACGGGACCGTGGGCTTGACCTTTTATGAGGAGGAGATCTGATCCCATAATCCCAGTCAGTCGCATGGAGGAGAAAAAGCCATGACCTCGTTGAATCGAAACGCAGCTAATGCTTTTCGGTGTGAAAACTGCAACAAAGACTCGCTCAATTGCTGTTGCCCGCGTGAACAGAGACTAGCTAAACTCCTGGATGGCCCGCCTATCTCGGAAGAAGCAATGCAGGTCTATCGGGAGGGAGGACGTCTCGATTTCTATCGCTTGGTGGCTTGCCAGATGTTCGGCGTAGGTTACAGCCAGACCACCAAAGAGCAATGTAAGATGGCCCGGGAACTTTATCTTGCTCAGGTTCTTCAATTGGCCGGTTGAATTTCTCGATGGGAATCTTCAATATCCCCAAAACCTGACTGCCTGTCCCCATCCCTCATTCTCTTCTTCTTCGGCGCCCCTTCGTGTCGTTGCAGACACGTTGGGATCAAGGTCATGGTCTCAGTGGGGTACAATCAAACCCGGCTGGCAGTGAGGAACCGAAGACCGTTTCCCTGGAGTCTGAACATTTTTCATTCCCCGGAGGGGATTTAGTTGCCAGTTCTGATTGCACCCACTTGCGAGTACCCCCTCGACACCAGAGGGTTGGTCGTGATTGAATGCACGCGGTGGTGAAGAAGTAGCCGATACCCAAGTGTCCCCGTTTGTCAATGTCGACAGTCTGGTGTCCGATGATTGGTCGTGACGCCCTCCCTGAGAATTCCATCACAATGGGTGTTTTCTATGAGGAAGAGATTACGAGAGACAAGGGTCATCCTGATTCTGACATTGGTAAGTCTTTCGGTACTGGCCGGCACACGGTCGAAGAAAGGCTCCCCAGATGCCCGTCGGGAATCTGACCCGCAGCGTGAGATCATCTTGACCCCCAGTTCTACCGGCGAACCGGTGATCGGTCCGGCCTTGAATGCAGCGCATCCTGGCAGTGTGATTCATCTCCAAAAAGGAGTTTATCACGAGATTGTCGTTGTCAATAAGCCGGTTTCATTAGTTGGAGAAGAAGGGGCAATCATCGATCCATCGGAACCTCTTCGAGCCAAATGGGAACCATCTGTCTCATCTGGCGGCGGAGTATATCGGGCCCGAGTCGACCGTGCTCCGGCGTCCTTGTTCATCGACGGAAAAATCCTGGCGCACTTGAACTCCGAACGTGAGGAGACAATGCGTGAAGGGCCCTGGAACTGGAAACGCCTGCTCTCCAACGGGCCTCCGCGTACCGGATTTCGCTTTATACGCGGCGTCTGGCTTTACCGTGGCGATGAGAACGCGATTTTTGTTCATCTGGAGAACGATGCAGACCCGTCCCTGCGGAACTGGTCCGTCGTATGGAGCCAGGAACCAATAGTTACCCTTCGAAATACCGAGGAAGCGTCAGTCCGTCGGTTGACCCTGGCGTACGGTTACCATGGAATTGCTATTACCGACAACTGCTTGAGGTGTTCCGTTACCGACTCGAAGATCGGGCCCTGGGACATGAACGGTGTTATGGTGAGAAACGAGGCGGCAGAAAGCCTCGTTGAGAAGAATGACATTTTCAGGGGCTCCTACGAAGATTTGACCCCGGTAACTATCTCGCAACCCGATTCAGGGTTGAGTATATCCAGGGATTGGTATGAAGTATGGCAAGTGCACAAACTCGCAGGCTTCTGGGATCGTGTGGGGATCTCAATTACTCTCAGCGGGCATGGCAACCGTCTGCACGCAAATCGGATTCACGATGTGTTTGACGGGATCGATTTGGGCGAGGGCGAGATTGAATCGCTAGATGAGCCGACAGTTGACCCGGGACACGATGAAGGAACCGAGATCTGGGAAAACGAGATTGAGCGGACAGGCGACTCGGGCATCGAGGTTGGCGGCCCGGCAGTCAACGTCAAGATCCACCATAATATTCTTCGCCAGTCCCATGGCAATTTACGTTATAAACTGCCCCGATTAGGCCCGATCTTTATCTACCGGAACGTGCTGGTCGAAGGGTCACCGTTCGACATTTGGTATAGCATGGATGACTCCCCGGCGGAAGGATACGTGTACCACAATACGGTGGTGGGTGGTCAGGTCGGATTGGAGTACCACGGGTGGCGCAAGCATCACAACATTGGCGCACCACATTGGCATTACCTGAACAACCTGGTTATCGCAAAACGAGGTTTCTTTCAAACCAGGGACCCTGCTATTCCTGTGAATTTCACCGCAGACTATAACGTGGTGGTCGGTGGCGGCAGACCCTATCCCGGTGACCCCACTAAAGACAACCATTCCCGGTACGTTGATGAAATCAAGATGGCCCCGGGCTTTCCGCCCAAGCCTTTGTCCGGCAGTCCTGCAATTGATGCCGGGCTGGATCTTTCGACTTACTTTCATGGAAAGCCATTACCAGGTTGCCCCCCTGGCTATTTCAAGGGCAAGGCTCCAGACGCGGGTGCTTACGAAGTTGAGTAAGAAGAGTTCTCTAGCCCTCTCTAGCCCGGATTTCTCAGCACTAAGGCACAAAGACACAAAGAAACAACCCAAAAGCCTAGCCTTCCAGAAATTGCGTGGGATCTCACCCTAGGTTGCACAACCACTCTGAAAGATATTGACAAGAGTGGGGACTCTGATGGGCCTTGATAAATCTGCATCCTCGGGCTTGCCTTGGCGCCTTTGCCTTTGCGTCTTTGTGGTGAGAATTGC
>Ga0335071_10006000_pt1 | contig 12585 bp, 14 predicted proteins | sample Lox_Sample_15_FD_206724 | JGI IMG/M metagenome (GOLD analysis project Ga0335071, IMG submission 206724) | Soil microbial communities from Loxahatchee National Wildlife Refuge, Florida, United States - Lox_Sample_1.5 | ecosystem: Environmental > Terrestrial > Soil > Wetlands | place: USA...
CGATCGCCTTCATCGAGAAACGCCGCGTCACCAACGACGCCAAGGCCCAGGCCCTGACCATCATCGGCGACGTCAAGGACCGCGACGTGATCCTGGTCGACGACGAGATCGACACCGGCGGTTCGATTGCCCAGGCGGTCAATCTGATCAAGGACTCCGGCGCGCAGCGCGTGTACGTCTCCTTCGTCCACCCGATCTTTTCCGCCAACGCGGCCGAACGCCTGGCGGCGCTCCCGGTCACCGAGTACATCACTACCGACAGCGTCCCGATCTCGCCCGAGAAGCAGGAGGTCCTCAAGGGCCGCCTGACCGTGCTCAGCACCGCCCCGCTGCTCGGGGAGGTCATCCGCCGGGCGCACGAAGGCCGCAGCGTCGGGCAGATGTTCAACGAGTGAAGTCCGCCCGGCCGCAGCCTGCCCTGTTCCCTCGAGACCTGCCATGACGTCCGGACACCTTTTGCCAGCCTCCCGTTTTGATGCCGCCCGCCGCCTCTTCCAGAAAGCCCGACTCCCCTTGCTGTGGATCGGGCTTTCGCTGCTTAGCCTGGCGGCGGCGGCGCTCTTCCTGTGGGCCACCTCCCCCCACGGCATCGGCATGACGACCGACTCGGTCGATTACGTCTGGACCGCCCGCAGCCTGGCGAGCGGCCTCGGCCTGGGCACCCTGGACGGCCTGGGCCGTTTCAAGCCCGCCACGGTCGAACCCCCGCTTTACCCGCTGATGCTCTCGCTGTTCCAGCGGGCGGGGGTCGACGCTCTGCAGGGCGCCCGCTGGCTGGGCGCCGTCTCGATCGCCCTGGTTTTCCTCCTCTACGGCCTGCTGATTCACCGGCTGACGCGCCGTTCATTCTGGTTCCCGCTGCTCGGCACCCTGGCGCTTTTCTTCCTGGCGGATAGCTGGACTACCAGCCTGTACGCCATGACCGAGCCGACCTACCTGATCTTCACCCTGACGGGCTTGCTGTGCCTGGACGATTACGACCGCCAGGGCCGGAAGCGCAACCTGGTCGGGGCGGCACTCCTGTTCGCCCTGGCCAGCCTGGACCGGTACGTCGGCCTGGCGGTCATCGCCGCCGCCCTGGCCTTCCTGCTGGTCCGCCGTGGGCCGACCGCCCGGCGCCGGCTGCAGGACCTGCTGTGGATGGGGGCCCTCTCGCTCCTGCCGATGCTCGCCTGGTTGGCGCGCAACCTGCTGCTGGCCCGCACGGCCACCAGCTACGTGGCCCGCTTCGTGCCCATCACGGCGGCTGAATGGAATGAGTTTTTCCAGACCCTCGCCGGGTGGGTCCGCCCGATCTACGCCTTCCGCTTCACCCCGCTCGCGCTCGGCCTCGGTCTGGTCACGTGCGGGACCGCCTACCTGCTCCTGCGCCAGGACCGGGCCGCGGACCCGGCGGCGCCCGCGCCGACGCGCCTGCCGCTCCTGCTGGGTATTTACGCCGTCTGCTACCTGGCCTTCATCATCGCCTCGCGCTGGATCGCCGTTCCGCTGGTCACGTTCTACCAGGTGCGCCTGGTCTACCCCATGGCAAGCGTCCTGTTCTGCCTGGCGCTCGGTGGGCTGGCCCTGCTCCGGCAGAAGGTCGCCGTGCGCTTCGGCGCCCTCGGCGCCGCGCTCCTGGCGGCGGTGCTCGTGTTGCTGACCTGGAGCTACGTCGTCACTGACCGGGTGGCCACCCGGCCGTACATCCAGCCCATCCTGGTCAGCCGCTACAACGGCCTGGGCCTGCAGAACACGGCCTTCCCCTCCCGGGATTTCCTCGCCGAACTGCGCCAGCTGCCCAAGGACGCCGTCCTGTTCACCGACGATACGCAGCGCATGTATTTCTTCACCGGACGCCCGGCCTTTTTCGTCGGCGCCGACGATCCCGGCAGTCTGGCGCTCCTGCGGGAAACCCTCGCCTCCCGGCAGGTCGCGGTGGGACTGTTCTCCTCCGCCGATACGCAGGCCCTGCTGTCTGCCCAGTTTCCCGGGCTGACCCCGGCTTACGCCTCCGGCAGCAGCAGCGTGTTCCTGGAGAAGTAAAAGGCAGGCGGCATGCCCGAGCTCCCCGAAGTTGAAACCATCGTGCGTTCCCTGCGGCCTTCCCTGGAGGGCCGCAGCATCCTGTCGGCGGACCTGCGCTGGAAGCGCACCCTGGCGGCCCCTTCCCCGGCCGCGTTCGCCCGGCGCATCGCCGGGCAGCGCATCCAGACCGTCGGCCGGCGCGCCAAGTTCCTGCACCTGACGCTCGACCGGGATGCCCTGATCCTGCATCTGCGCATGAGCGGGGACCTGCGCATCGTCGCTGGCGACGCGCCACCGGCCAGGCACGACCGCCTGATCCTGCCGCTCTCGGACGGTGCCCGCCTGGTATTCAACGACCCGCGCAAGTTCGGGCGCGTCTGGCTGACGGACGACCCGCAGGCCCTTTTCGCGGACCTGGGGCCCGAGCCGCTCGCGGAGGAGTTCACGCCCGACGGGCTGTATGCGCGCCTGCACGCCCGCCGGCGCCAGCTCAAGCCGCTCCTGCTCGACCAGACCTTCCTGGCCGGGCTGGGGAACATCTACACCGACGAGGCCCTGCACCTGGCGCGCCTGCACCCGCTGACCCGCTCGGAGACCGTCAGCCCCACCCAGGCCGAGGCGCTCTGGCGGGCGATCCGCTCGGTCCTGGAGGAGGGCATTCGCCGCAACGGCGCCAGCATCGACTGGGTCTACCGCGGCGGCGACTTCCAGAACCATTTCCGCGCCTACGGCCGCACCGGCGAGCCCTGCCCGGTCTGCGGGACGCCGATCGAGCGCATCGTCGTCGGCCAGCGCGGCACCCATTTTTGTCCAAAATGCCAGTTGCCGGATTCGGGCAATTCCCGGTAAAATTAAGCTGATGAGCGACACCCTGACCGTCATCCTGTTCATCGTCTTTGCCGTTATCGGTGGCGTGGCGGGATTCCTGATCACCAAGCTGACCCAGCACACCCCGGCCGGCCCGGCGCAGGAGTCGCTGCCCGATCCCGACGGTTCGATCGAGGTCCTGCGCGCCTGGCGCGCCCCGGATGGGCGCATCCGTCTGGGCATGGACGGGCAGAAGCTTGACCAGACCGAGGCGTTGAACCCCGACCAGCGCCGCCGCCTGGTCAAGCTGGTCGTCGACCTGCGCCCCTGGCTGGAAGCGCCTGCCCCGGCATCTGCCGCGCCGGCTCCGGCGGCCCCGGGGCCTGCCGAAACGCCTGCGGTGCGCCCGGCGCCCGTCCCGGCGGCGCCCGTCAAGGCTGGGACCAAGCCGGCGCCTCTGGCTCCGAAGAGCCTGGTCGAGCAGATCAACGACGTACTGCAGGCCAAGCTGGCCGGCAGCGCCTTTGCCGGGCAGGAGATCGAGCTGTCCGAGGGCCCGCTGGGAGCGATCGTGGTCACCGTCGGCGCCAACCAGTACGACTCGCTCGATGCGGTCGCCGACCCGGAGGTCAAGGCGCTGATCAAGCAGGCCGTGGCCGACTGGGAAAAGGCCACCGGCCACTAGGCCGGAACTTGCCCTGAAATCAAAAAGCCCTGCGCAGGGCTTTTTTGTTTCCGGGATGGGCTTGCGTCGCGCCGCCTCCCCGACCGCGCCCCGCCGGCTTTTCCCGGGGGTTGGAAATCGTGCCTCGTGATGGAGAGGCGGGCCGGCGCGGCGGGATCTGCCGGGGCCGATCCTTTTCCCTTCCAGGGAAACAATCCAGCCGCCTGGAAGCAGTGCGGCGGAAAACAGGCAGGATTGGCAGCGGTTGGACATTTCTACGGTGGTAAGCATAAGCCAGGTGTTTGATAAAATACTATAATCGTACCGAGCTTTGTAAGATCATGACGTTGAGTCGCGAGGATTATCTCCAATGAAAAACAACATCATCAGGTCAGCAGTCGAAGTGTCATCCATCATGGTCCTTTTCTATACCAACCTTTTAATGGGGCAGTATTTACGAACTTCGCCAGGTGTCGCGGATCAATCTTTATGGGAAAAGATGATCAATATCGTCACACCACAGAATGTCATCATTGGATTGATAGGTGCCATGATCGGTTTTTTTATGGTTGAATCAGTCAATCGTAAATTGGTCAATCATAAATAACGGGGGAGCATGCAATGGTCTGTGAATACAGATCAAAAAATGCCCAATACCGGCACCCCCCAATTCCCAAGAGGAGACCCTGCATGGATTCAACGACCACAAGCGCAGATCCCTGGCCGACCGGCATTTTCGCCATCACCCTTTTCGTCGAAGACTTACCGGCCGCCAGGCAGTTCTATCTGCGCGCCTTTGGATTGCCGGTCATCTATGAAGATGACAATTCCGCCGTGTTCAAGTTCGGCGGCACGCTCGTCAACCTTCTGAAGATCACGGAGGCGCAAGAACTGGTCGCGCCTGCGCACTTGGCGGGCCGGGAGGCCGGTGCGCGCTTCGTATTCACCCTGCATGTCGAAGATGTCGATGCAGTGTGCGCGCAGCTATCTGCCCGCGGGGTGGAACTCCTCAACGGTCCGCTGGACCGGCCCTGGGGGGTTCGCACCGCCAGTTTCATGGACCCTGGCGGTCATATCTGGGAGATCGCCAGGTAACAAACGATCGGATGTGATCCCGTGTGAGGCAAAATCGTGGCCCAACTTCTGCGGTGGCGCAAAAACCGTTTTCGATGTAAATTACTGGCGCAAATGAGGAACCCATCGGATGGCTGGCTTCAGGCAGGTTCCAAGGTTCATTCTTCGACTCATGCATTGGCCGCCGCGCATCGCTTACGCCGTGGGGCTTGGGCCTCTCATTGGAAACATCGTCCTGCTGTTGACGACGATCGGCCGCAGGTCGGGCAAGCCGCGCGTCACCCCGTTGCAGTACGAAGAGATCGAAGGCAGGATCTATCTCGGCGCGGCCCTCGGCCCGCAGGCTGATTGGTTCCGGAATATTCAGGCCAATCCAAGGGTCGAAGTCCGCCTCAAGTCCCGGATATTCCCGGGATCAGCCGAAGCAATCACGGATCCTGAACGGGTGGCCAATTTCCTGGAAGACCGGTATCGGCGGCACCCGAGGATGATCGCAGCCATGCTGCGCGCGGAAGGCCTCCGCGTGCCACCTGTGCGCAGCGACCTGGAGCGGTATGCGGCCCGGCTGACCCTGGTCGTGATCGATCCAGACAAAGTTTGATGTGAACGTGTGGGCTTCTGCGCCGCACTGGATCCAGTGCGGCGCAGAATTGTAATTCCGTTCGGGCTCAGAGTCCCTTGACCAGGTACAGTTCCCCGCGTCCGAAGCCGCGTTCCAGGTAATAGGCGCGCGTCCCCACCGCAGCGATGACCGCCAGGCGGGCGAAGCCGCGCCCGGCGGCGAGCCGTTCTGCCTCGACCAACAGGCGCGTCCCGAGCCCGGCGTGCTGGGCCGCGCCATGCTGCTCCGCCCCCACAGGCAGCGACTGGCCGTAGACGTGCACCTCGCGCACCAACGCTGCGCCGTCCAGGTCCGCCAGGCCGGGGTTGGGCGCGTCCGCCCCGGGCAGCGACAGGCGCAGGAAGCCGGCCAGGCGGTCGTCGGGGGTGATGAAGGACAGGAAGTGCTCCTCGGCCCCGTCGGCGGCATAGACCAGGTCGTCGAGCCGCAGCGCCCCCGGCCGGACCGGCTCGTCGCCCACCTCGCGGCAGCGAATACACTCGCAGCGCGTGCCGCGCCGGGCCAGCTCGGCGTGCACGTCCTGGCGCAGGCTGGTGCGCTTGTTGCCCGCTACCACGTGCGTGGAAGGGATGTCGCGGATGACGCGGTTGACCCGGCAGTAGCGCGGGATCGAGGGCTTGACGTCGGCGATCAGCCCGACCAGCTCTCCGGTGGTGTAGGGCCGGTACTCGCCGCGCTGCCAGTAGGCGAAGAGCGGGGCGTTCTCGAGCAGCTGGCAGGGGTAGATCTTGATCTCGTCCGGGCACAGCCCATCCCATAAGCGGGCGAAGTCCGCACGGTCCGAGTCGACCGTCGCACCCAGCAGGTTGGGCATCCAGTGCAGCACCACCTTGAAGCCGGCGGCGCGCACCAGCGCCACCGCCCGGTGCGTCTCCGCCAGGGTGTGGCCGCGCTGGTTCAACGCCAGGATCCGATCGTCCAGGCTCTGCGCCCCCATCTGGACCTTGGTCACGCCCAGGCGGCGGAACCAGGCCAGCTCGTCCGGGGTGATCTCGTCCGGGCGGGTTTCGACCACCAGCCCGACGTTGCGGTGCGGGGCGGCCTCGTTGAGCCGCTGGGCCGCCTCGAGCCGCTCCAGCTCGGCGTCCGCCGGGTTTTTATCGGGCTCGGTTTCGCCCTCTGTGCGCCTCGTTTCGTTCATGGCGTCGAAGCAGCGGCGCACGAACCAGGCCTGGTAGTCGCGCCGGTACGATGAAAAGGTCCCGCCCAGGATGAGCAGCTCGACCTTGTCGGTCGGGTGGCCGACGGCGGTCAGCGCCTCCAACCGCGAGCGCACCTGGGCATAGGGGTCGAAGTCATTCTCGACGGCGCGCATTGCCCCCGGCTCGTCCGACAGGTAGCTCTTGGGCATGCGAACCTCGTCCGGGCAGAAGATGCACTTGCCCGGGCAGGGGTAGGGCTTGGTCAGGACGGTCACGGTGGTGACGCCGGAGAGCGTGCGCACCGGCTTCAGGCGGATGGCGGCCAGCAGGGCCGGGTCAGCCGCGGTCTCTTCCTCCTCCACCAGCTGATGGTAGGCCGCCACCAGCGCCGACTTGGAGAGCAGGCTGCCGTCCAGGGGATGGCGGCGCAGCGCGTCCAGCACCGGCAGGCCGCCGCGCACGTCCTCCAGGGCCAGGCGGGCGGCGGCGAGCTTTTCGGGCGTCAGGGTGCGTTGCTGGATCCAGCTTGACTTCTTGACCATGTTCGGTGAGTATAATCGAAGAATGGATGCGGATACAGCCCGGCGGCTGCTCGACCTCAATCGGGAGTTCTACCGGACCTTTGGGACGGAGTTCGCCTCGACGCGCCGGCGGCTCCAGCCCGGCGTGCTGCGGATCCTGGAAGGCCTGCGCGGCGACGAGGCGCTGCTCGACCTGGGCTGTGGCAACGGCGAGCTGGCGCGCGCCCTTGGCCGGCACGGTCATCTCGGCGCCTATACCGGCCTGGATTTCAGCCCGGCCCTGCTGGCCGCGGCCGCACCTCAGCCGGCGGGCTTCCAGGCCCGCTTCCTGGCCGCGGACCTGGCCGACCCGGACTGGGCGGTGCCCTTCACCCCGGCCTCCTTCGACCGCGTGCTGGCCTTCGCCGTGCTGCACCACCTGCCGGGCGAGATGCTGCGCACGGCCGTCCTGCGCCGGGTCCACGCGCTGTTGCGGTCGGACGGGTGCTTCATCCATTCCGAGTGGCAGTTCCTCGCCAGCCTGCGGCTGGCGGCCCGCCGGCAGCCCTGGGAGGCCGCCGGCCTGTCGGCGGCGCAGGTCGACCCGGGCGACGCTCTGCTCGACTGGCGCCAGGGCGGGAGCGGGCTGCGCTACGTGCACGCCTTCGACCGGGAGGAGCTGGCACACCTGGCGGCCGCCAGCGGCTTCCGGGTCGAGACGACCTTCGTCTCGGACGGGCAGGGTGGACAGCTTGGATTGTACCAAATCTGGAGAAAATTGGTCTGATTAATTGCCGCCGCGCCTTGAAGTTTCCCCGCGAATCTGCTAAAATACAAAACATCTGTTCTATTTATCGCCTGGGAAAGAGGTGCCGCATGCAACCCGGTGTGATCCAGCGCATCCGCCAGAGCCTGCTCGAAAAGCGCCAGAACGTGAGCGTCTGGCTCGAGACGGCCCCGGAGTCCGAGAAGGAATGCTGCCTGGGCGAGGCGCCTGAGGCGCCGGTCGAGGCACACCTGCAGGTGGTCAACGCCGCCCTGGAGAAGGCCGAGGACGAGACCCTGGGCGTCTGCCAGGTCTGCCACGGGCAGATCGAGCCGGGGGTGCTCGAGATCGACTACACCGCCTCGATCTGCCTGGACTGCCTGTCGGCGCCCGAGAAGCGCCGGCTGGAGTCGGAGCTGGAGTTCTCGACCCAGGTCCAGCGCGCCCTGCTGCCGCAGGAGGACCCGTCCATTCCCGGGCTGGAGGTGGCGGCCTTCAGCCGCCCGGCCCAGTACATCGGCGGGGACTACTTCGACTTCTTCCGCTTCCGCGACGGCAGCCAAGGCCTGGTCATCGCCGATGTGATGGGTCACGGCGTCTCGGCCAGCCTGCTGATGTCCAGCCTGCAGACCGCCCTGCAGACCCTGGCCCCGGATTATGACGCCGCGCCCGAGTTGATGCGGCGCATCAATCGCTTCTACCTGCACAACATCAAACTGACCACCTTCGTGACCATCTTCCTGGGCCAGTTCGACCCCGAACGGCGGCGGCTCGCCTACTGCAACGCCGGGCACAATCCGCCGCTGCTGCTGCGCCAGGCCGGCGGGCTGCCCGCCTGGCTGGGGCCGACCGCGGCCGCCGTCGGGCTGGTGGAGGACTACCGGGTGCGCGCCGAGACGGTGAGCCTAGAACCCGGCGATATTGTCGTGCTCTACACCGACGGGGTGACGGAGGCGGTCAACCCCTCCAGCGAGCAGCTCGGCCGCGAGCGCCTGGCGGACCTGGTGGCGGCTCACGCGCAGGAACCGGCGCGCGAGCTGCTGGCCTCCCTGCGCCAGGGCCTGAGCGATTTCCTGGATGGCGAGTCCCTGGCCGATGATGTCACCATCGTGGTCTGCAAGGTTCCGGGGTAAAATACGGCAGAAAGGTCTGCCGATGAAAACCAAAGAAGAGATCGTTGCCAACTGGCTGCCGCGTTACACCGGCATGTCGCTCGAGGAGTTCGGCCAGTGCATCCTGCTGGTCAACTTCAGCGATTACCTGCACCGCTTCGCCCGCCTGACCGGGACGCAGATCTGCGGCGAGGACAAGCCCATGCCGGTCGCCACCAGCGACGGCATCAGCATGATCGACTTTGGGATGGGCTCGGCCAACGCCGCCACGATCATGGACCTGCTCTCGGCGGTCAACCCCAAGGCGGTCCTGTTCCTGGGCAAGTGCGGCGGGCTGAACAAGCGCAGCCAGCTCGGCGACCTGCTTCTGCCGATCGCCGCCATCCGCGGCGAGGGCACCTCCAACGATTACTTCCCGCCTGAGGTGCCAGCCCTGCCGGCCTTCAACCTCCAGAAGGCCGTCTCCACCACCATCCGCAACTACGGGCACGATTACTGGACCGGGACAGTCTATTCGACCAACCGGCGCGTCTGGGAGCACGACGATGCGTTCAAGGAATACCTGGTTCGCATCCGCGCCTTTGCGGTCGACATGGAGACCGCCACGATCTTCTCCACCGGCTTCTTCAATCACATCCCCTCCGGGGCGCTGCTGCTGATCTCCGACCAACCGATGACCCCCGAAGGGATCAAGACCGCCGAGTCCGACGCCGCCGTGACGCAGGACTTCGCCGACGTGCACCTGCGCATTGGCATCGACGCCTTGAAGGAAATCATCAACGACGGCCTGACCGTCAAACACCTGAAATTCTAGCCCCCCGCAAGGAGTCGCCCATGCTGATTGCCATCACGCGTGAGGTCAGCCGGTCGATCGACCGCTGCGAGCTGACCAATCTCGAGCGCCTCCCGATCGACCTGGAGAACGCCCGCCGCCAGCACCGCGCCTACCGGTCGACGCTCGAGTCGCTGGGGGTGAAGGTCGTGGAACTGCCCGAGGCGCCGGAGCTGCCCGACGCGGTCTTCGTCGAGGACACGGCCCTGGTGCTGGACGAGGTCGCCGTGCTGCTGCGCCCGGGAGCCGAGTCGCGCCGGCCCGAGGTCGAGTCGGTCGCCCGGGCGCTGGCGCCCTACCGCAAGCTGCTGTCGATCGAGGCGCCCGCCACGGTCGACGGCGGGGATGTGCTGGTGGTCGGCAAGACCATCTACGTCGGCCAGTCGACGCGCTCGAACATGGGCGCCGTCCGCCAGCTGGCGGAGCGGGTGGTGCCCTACGGCTACCTGGTCCGGGCGGTGCCGGTGGTCGGCTGCCTGCACCTGAAGTCCGCCGTGACCCTGGCCAGCGGCGACACGCTGCTGATCAACCCGGCCTGGGTCGACCGGGCCTGCTTCCCGGTGGTGCGCTTCCTGGAGGTCGACCCGGCTGAACCCTACGCGGCCAACGTGCTGCGCGTCGACGAGACGGTGGTCTACCAGCCGGCTTTCCCGCGCACCCTGGAGCGGCTGGAGAAGGCCGGCATCCATCCCGTGCTGGTCGACGCCTCCGAGCTGGCCAAGGCCGAGGGCGCACTGACCTGTTGCTCGCTGCTCATCGAAGCCTGACTTTTAGGGTACAATCCTCGGACCTGACCCCGTTCCTGGGCGGAAGTCCGGGCCGTCACCGAAGACCACGCCATGCAGACTCTCCACATTAAAATCCTCAGCATCCGTTCCGCCGAACGCTACGTCGTCCGCCGCCTGGTCCTGGTGGCCGAACTGGACACGCGGCCCGGCGTGGACCTGGAGATCGCCGAGAGCGGCGATCCGACCGAGATCGGGCGCTATGCCACCGCCCTGGTGCAGCCCAGCCTGGTGATCGAGGGCCGGACGGTCTGCAACGGAAGGATGCCGGCGCGGGCGGAAGTCGCCGCCTGGCTGCGCCAGGCCGTCGAGGGGGAGCCGCCGCGCCCCTGAGCCGTCCCCCGTCCGGGACGATTTCCCGGCCCCGACAAGTGTCGGGGCTTATTCGGAAAAGTTAATCAGATATTAATGACCCTATTAATCCTATTATCATTTTGACGGTGTATACCTATACCTGAAACATGGATCCTTTCCTTTTCCTTTTCAAGGAGGTTCGTATGAGGAGCAAGTTTGTGGTTTCCGTGCTGTTCGGCCTGGCGCTGGCACTGGCCGCCTGCGGACCGGCCCCCACGGCGGCGCCCACGGCCATGCCGGTGGCTTCGGCCACGGCGGTCATGCCGGTCACCGGCGCGTCCACGTCCACCGCCATGGCGTCGTCCGGTGCGAGCGGCGGTGCGGCCACGGTGATGCTCGGCCAGAATGCCACCCTGGGCTCATTCCTGGTGGACTCGAAGGGTATGACCCTGTACCTCTTCACCAATGACACGGCCGGCAAGAGCAACTGCAACGGCGGCTGCCTGAGCAACTGGCCGCCCCTGCTGACCAACGGCGCGCCGGTCGCCGGCGACGGCGTGACCGCTTCGATGCTCGGCACGATCACGCGCTCCGACGGGACCACCCAGGTCACTTACAACGGCTGGCCGCTGTACTACTTTATCGGCGACAAGGCGGCCGGCGACACCAAGGGCGAGAACGTGGCCAACTCCTGGTATGTCATGACCCCGGCCGGGACGCAGAAATAACCGGCGCGATCCCCGCGTTCGCCACCCCCTTCCGGGCTTCCCCGGAAGGGGGTTTTTGCGCACTGCAACCGGGGCGGGACGGGCTGTGGGCGCTGCGGTTCGCGGTACAATCGAAAAGCCTTTTTTCATTCCAAGCCATCGGGCAGGGAAGGGTTATGCACATTCTGGTCACCAACGACGACGGCGTGCAGGCGCCGGGCCTGCTGGCCCTGGCGCAGCCGCTGCGCAGCCTGGGCCAGGTCACGGTCCTGGCGCCGGACCGCAACTGGTCCGCCTCGGGGCACGTCAAGACCATGGACCGCCCGCTGCGGGTGCGCGATGTGCGCCTGGCGGACGGCAGTCCGGCGCTGGCCTCGGACGGGGCGCCGTCCGACTGCGTGGCCCTGGCGCTGCTCGGCCTGGTCGAGAAGGTTGACCTGGTAGTGTCGGGCATCAACCCGAATGCCAACATCGGTCATGACGTGACCTACTCGGGGACGGTCACGGCCGCCATGGAGGCGATCATCACCGGCGGTGTGCCGGGCATTGCCGTCTCGCTGGACGCGGCCGAGACCCACGACGGGCCGATCGACTTTTCGACCGCCGGGGAGGTCGCCCGCCAGGTGGTGGAGCGCCTGCTGGTGCAGGGCGGCCCGGGACGGCTGCTGCTGAACGTCAACGTCCCCTATCTCCCGGCGGATCAGCTGCGCGGCTGGATGGTGACCCGCCAGGGGCTGCGCGTCTACCGCGACCGGCTCGAGCGCCGCCTCGATCCGCGCGGGCGCCCGTATTACTGGATCGGCGGGGAGGCCCCGACCGGGGTCGTCGAAGAAGGGACCGATTTCGGCGCCCTCAAGGCGGGCTACGTCTCGATCACCCCGCTGCAGCTCGACATGACCGCCCGCGAGACGATGGAAACCCTGGTGAATTGGAATCAACCGGGCGCGGAAATGTCCGCCTCCGGAAGGAGAAGCGAATAACCATGTATCTTGCCTCGGAACAGCGTTATGCCGGCATGCGCTACAACCGCACCGGCCGCAGCGGGCTCAAGCTGCCGGCCATCTCGCTCGGCTGGTGGTACAACTTCGGCGGGGTGGACCGCCTCGAGAACGGGCGGGCCATGGCCCGGCGCGCCTTCGACCTGGGCGTGACGCACTTCGATCTGGCCAACAACTACGGCCCGCCGCCCGGCTCGGCCGAGGAGACCTTCGGGCTGCTGTTCCGGCAGGACTTCCGCCCCTACCGCGACGAGCTGGTCATCTCGACCAAAGCC
>Ga0335071_10006002_pt1 | contig 12581 bp, 11 predicted proteins | sample Lox_Sample_15_FD_206724 | JGI IMG/M metagenome (GOLD analysis project Ga0335071, IMG submission 206724) | Soil microbial communities from Loxahatchee National Wildlife Refuge, Florida, United States - Lox_Sample_1.5 | ecosystem: Environmental > Terrestrial > Soil > Wetlands | place: USA...
GCTGGCCTCTTATACCTGGGGGCATGCGATCGACGATGTTTCCTCCGACGCCAATCGCTTGAATGTGCCGCCGGGCAAATCGCCTGCCTCTCAGGAGCGTGGCTCGTCCGACTACGACATTCGGAATACCTTCGCCGGCGCTGTCTCCTGGTACATTCCGGGGCCGCACAGCGGATGGTGGAAGCCGATCCTGGAAAACTGGTCGGTGAACTCCATCGTGTACGCACGCAGCGCTCCCCCGGTAAATGTGGTGACCGGGAAGAATCCCTTTGGCGGTTTCTTGTCAGGAGCCAGCAGCGTGCAGCGGCCGAATGTGGTTCCGGGCGTGCCGATCTATCTTGCCGATCCGACCGCAGGCGGCGGAAAGATCATCAATCCGGCAGCTTTCAGCATTCCCGCGTCGGGGCAGGGAGATTTGGGACGCAATGCCCTGCGCGGCTTCAACGCTTCGCAGGTCGATTTGACGCTGCAGAGGCGGTTCCAACTCAGCGAGCGGTTTTCTCTGCAGGCCAGCGCGGACATGTTCAACATCTTCAACCACCCGAATTTTGGCAGCCCCATCAACTACCTCACTTCTCCTCTGTTCGGGCATTCGACGCAGACGCTGAATAACTGGCTGGGCAGCGGCGGCCAGAGCGGCGGCCTCAACCCTCTCTATCAAATCGGCGGCCCCCGCTCGGTGCAACTGGCCCTTAAGCTTCAGTTCTGAACTGCCATAAAGCTGGCTTTTTCGGTTTGTGAACCCAGCGCCGCAACAGGGAAGTCATTAAGTTGCGAGGTCCTGCCCAAGTGTTCGAACGCTTTCGCTTTTGCGGCCACCACGTCGCGAGTTGACGATCCCAGCAACAGCGCGCAATCACGATCTGAGTAGCCTTCCAGCACCGACATGACGAAGACAAACCGCTCAAATGTGCTGAGCCGCAGCACGGCGCGAAGAACTGGACTAAGAGCCACATCGAGCTGGCTGATGTCAGAGCGCGAATCCTCTTCTCCAGGATTGACTGTCGGACTCAACATTCGGATCGCATTGTGCACAACGATATGTCGCGTCCAAAAGTCGGTCCAATCCTTAAAGACGGGTTTCATATCCAGGCAGTCGGTGAGACTCGACACAAAGCACTGCACCGCTGAGCGTCGCCCGCCCGTGAGCAGCAGCGATAGCAGATACAAGCGGTTCATGTCCTGCTTAAACGTCCGGCAGAAATCAGAAGGCGTCGTATATTCGGTTGCCGCTGCGGAGAAGCTCTTCCTGCCCTGCACATTTACCTTTCGCTCGGTTGCCGGCACACCGGCCTGAGCAGATTGACTGATCAGCGTTGCCCTGAACTGAGTCGCTGTTGGCATTGGGGTGCGCTCCTTGCATGTATAAGAAGCAAGCCAATGACCAAATGGGCGGATTGCTGTCCCTGCAGAATCTTAGGTTTAGGCATTGCCTGATGAGGAAGGCGGGGTGTTCGGCTGACTAGGGCGGGACACATGCCAATATCTGGTCACTGAACCAGAGCTGACCTCAGCATTAAGAGGGATTTACCATCGGCGACCGCCAAGCTGACGCGGTCGGGTATTCGGCAGAACCTATTGGAGCCTTCGACGCCATCCATGGCCGTCCCCAGCTCAGAGGCAATTGTGGAACGTGAAATGCTCACAGAAGTTATCGGGACGAGCTCCGTCGACGATGATGTTGCATACCCTTTTTTTCGGCGGCGAGTTCAGCGAGCTGAAAATAGGGTTACCGAGGATAGCAGAGCGAGGAAATTATGATGCGCGCAAGAAGAGTGACGACCATCCTGTTGAGTTCATTAGCCCTTCTACTTTCGGTGGGGCAGGGAACCGCACAGAAACAGGCGACGGCTCAAGCAACGATTCCATTTGGGTTCTGGATAGCAGGCAACCGCCTTCCCGCCGGCGATTATCAGATTGAACATATCGACTCAAGAGCATACATACTGTTCCGAAGTACAGACGGCAAGATCGTTCAGAATGCGTACACTCTTCCTCTCGACGACAACCCAGCGAAAGCAACCGAGGGCCAACTTGTTTTCAGAATTCAGGACGGCAAGCGCTATCTTTACGGAGGCTCGGGCCGTATGGCCGGAGCGTGTTGACAGTGGAATCTGTACGGCCTGTACCGTCCGGCGATAGTAGAGTCGAGGTGCCGATTATCTACCCCTAGGCTAAGACCAGCCGGCTAGTTCTTCGGCGGGTCACCGGAACTGACCAGACCATTTGCGACTGGCAGGCAGGTGGGGCACCCCGCGCTCTTGCATACCCTGAACGAGACTCAAAGTAGGTGCGACTCGATTTCTAGGCTGGCGACCGGCAGGCAGTGACGAGTTGAATGTCCGTAGTTGGCCTCGATGTCAAATGCTCGACATCTGCCAAGTGGTTTGCTGCTCGGCTGATTTCCGCAAATCCCTCCAGCCGGCGCTAACCACCTACACCCTCTTGCATGATCCGACTTTTTCCCGACATAACTGTTTGGCCGCTGAATTGCTCCTAGCGATGTATCTCGGTCAGAGAAGTTGAATTCCGAGGGGTTCGGTGTGAGGAAGATAGAAACATCCGTCGAATGCGCAATTGAGATCTTGTTCGGCTCCCCCGACAACACGATAAGCCGAGCGTTCACGATCCGCGACTGCACCCGTCGAGATGCAGTCCCCCTTCCGTACCTCGCGAAAGTAGGTCGAGGTTCTGTAATTGAGAGGAAGCTAAGCAGATGAGAACGGAGTCAGCCCCTTTAGTCAGTGCAGTCTACTTGTCCGCTATCCTGAACTTGGTATGTCCCGAGTGCGGCGGGCGTATGGGTGGCCGCCAGAACGTATTCCAGTGCCAAGGTCAATGCGGAAATGATTGGCGGTCGGTTTGGGAGAGCGCGCCCGCCAAGCGGCGAACGCCAGCCCGCCGCAAGGATTGCACGCTCGCACTTGGGCATGCTGAACGGCCGACGCAGGAGACTGCGGTGGGCCGTGAACACCGCTCCGCTGTTTCCACTGTCGTTCCGGACGGGAAGGTTCCATCTGAAGCTCTGATTGTATCGTTGGGATGGGATATTTCAGCTCAGACGCAGGCACTGCGGTAAGTGAGCTGCCGCTGAGCATGCTGCTGCGAAACTAGCTATGCCAAGGCAGAGCATATGAAGCCTGTCTGCGCCGACGCGGACGTGGCTGTTCTTGAAATGATCCAAGAAACGGGACAGGATCATCGGTATCGCAAGCGATGATCTGACCAACGAAGAGTGCTCCCTACTGGCTTGGCAACTACCACCGGGATTCTCCAGAATCTCTAGCACGCAATTCGAGTTACGTTCCTTCAAGGGCAGAGTGTTGGAAGAACAATTCCTGGGTAAAGTACTAGCGGCAAGGCGCGCGGTATGCAGTTCATCCGATCACTCAAAGACGGATGGACATGAGGATCAAGGCCCAGACACGGGAAGTCCCAAGACTGCCCCTGCGCTCTGAGTGTTTCGTTGGTAAAAGCTCGGTGACGATGGGGCCGCACAAGCGAGAGACCCCATTCCAGGCCAAGGGAGAGCGTTAAATGGGGTCCGCATCGCGTCCGGAACAAATCGCCAGCAACGAGCAATATGATGACTTCGAACATGGAAACTGGTCGACTCAATGCAGACAGGAACATTTGCCAAACCGCCGCAGAGCCGTGAGCACAGCAGTTGGCGGGCACTTTGGACGATCCTGACCTCCTTCAACCGAAGCAAGATGGCGCCCCGAATGGCTTTCCGAAATGCAGCGGGAATGCTGCTTTCGCTTGCGGTAGGTACGGCCACGCACGCGGCATTCGGAGGCTCAGCTGCGGCCCTGGGGGCGCTTTTCGTTTCGTACTCAGACGGACGTGACCCATACCGGCAGCGGGCCTTCCGGATGATAGCCGCCAGCGTTACGGTAGCCTTGGCTGCTTTCATTGGAGGGATGTCCGATCAATATCGCTTTGGTGTAGGCGTGGTCGCGGCGGCAGCAGCCTTTGTAGCCGGAATGTCGGTTGCATTCGGTGAGACAGCAATGAATGTCGGGACGGTGAGCTTAGTCATGCTCACGATATTCTCCGCACAGCATCTGACTCCGGAAAGCCTGCTCGAAGCCGCACTGCTAGCTCTGCTGGGGGGATTGATCCAAACAGCCCTGTCCGTGGCTTTCTGGCCGGTGCGCAGGTACGACCCGGAAAGGCGCGCCTTGGCATCGCTTTTTTGGGGACTTGGACGCACCTCCGATGAGCCCATTCAACCGGGCACCGCACCGCCGGCGAGCGTACAGATGTCGCAAGCGCAGGGAGCTTTGCAGAGCTTGCGACTGGATAGCGGCGACGAGAGCCTGCGGTATCAGTCGCTTCTGAACCAGGCCGAGCGCGCAAGATTATCCGTAATCCGGCTGTTGCAGATGCAAGCCGCGTTGGGGGGCAAAGGGCAACCCGGAGGGGAGGGCGAGACGCTCTCGCAGTTCCTAAGCGCAGCGGGACGCGCGCTGAAGTCCATCGGCACATCCCTCTTGAGTGGCGCAGGGTCGAACTTGTCGCATGACCAAATCGTGAAGGTGGATGGGTTGATCGAAGAGTGGCGCCTCCACCGCGCGGGCAACCCAGTCTCCCTAGAAGGCGCGACGATGAAGGACGCCTTGTTCCAGATGGATGCGCTGGCTGGGCAACTGCGTGCGGCGGCCGACTTGGCGGCCGGGTCTGCCTCCCCACAAGGAGTTTCTTTTGGACTGCCTTCCGCTCCGCAATCGTGGCGTTTCAGCCCAAGCTCCATCGCGGCTACGCTGCGGGCGAACCTGAACTTACGGTCGGCGGTTTTCCGCCACTCTGTGAGACTTATGATCTGCCTGACAATCGCTGGTATGATCGCGCACGCCACCAACTGGAGTCGCTCTTACTGGATTCCGATGACCGTTGTAATCTTGCTGCGACCAGACTTCGCCGCGACCTTCAGCCGTGGATTACTGCGAATTGCCGGCACGATTGTGGGATTGATCGTGGCAACAGCGCAGATTCATTTCTTGCCGCCGACTCTGGCGGTGCGAGCAACCTTGATCGGCATCTGTGTCTTTCTGTTGCGATGGCTGGGCCCAGCAAACTATGGCTTCTTTGTAGTGTGCGTGACAGCGGCAATCGTCTTGCTGATTTCCTTGACTGGCGTCCCACCGAAGACCCTCATTCAAGCTCGTGCCATCGATACTTTGATTGGGGGGGCGCTTGCTTTGTCAGCGTATGCCCTTTGGCCAACCCGGGAACCGGTGGACGCCGCCCTTGCAGATCTGTTGGCGGCGTACCGTGAATATTTTCGCGCAGTTGCGCAGCGCTACTTAGGCTCGGCAATGGATGAAGCCCTGCTCAGCCGGGCGAGGCTGGCAGCCATGTTGGCACGCTCCAATCTGGAAGCTTCCATCGAGCGGCTCGCGGCGGAACCTTCGACCGACACGAATCAGATTGAACTTGTTCGCTCGATGATCGCAAGTTCGCATCGTTTCGTATTTGCGACCCTGGCCCTCGAAGCAGGTGAAACGAAGAACAGCGCTGTCCCCGCCTCGCCCGAAGCGCAACAATTTGTCGCTGATGTCCAAACAACACTGCTGGGGCTGGAGAGCGTGCTTCATGGACGGGAGACCGGCCCAACCGAAATGCCGGATCTGCGAAACGATTTTCGCCTGCTGCTCAAGTCCAACGACCCGTACTTCCATTCGCACTCCTTGGAAGCCGTGGAAGGCGACACTATCGTAAACAGCCTCAACACTTTGGGTGAGGAAATTCTGCGTTGGCGGGAGCTGCGGCGCGCTCACAGTTAGAGGCGGCAGGTGGCCCGCCACGTAACTGGCGCTCGCACATGGTGTCGAGTGGAACGTCCGTATTTGGTCTCGATGTCGAAGGTTTGACAGGGGACTAATTGGTCAGGTGTTTTCGCCAAATCCGCCCGCGCAGCATTAACGACTTTGACCGGATTGCATTAGAGGACTTCTGCTGCACAGAAGCGTTTGGGCATCGAAATGCTTATGGAGTGGTGTTTCAGCTACAGAAATCGTAGAACCGTGGGGGGAGCCGGCGATGTTAAATCAGAAACGCGAAAGGGTCGTCGCTGAGATTACGGCCGCGCATCTGGTGATGCTGCTGCAGGAACAAGGAAGGACCCTGGATCAGCAACAAGCCGTTGCCTTCCTGAACGAAGGCGATCGAGCCTACATCATGTGGAAGCAGATGATGTACGCGGGTGAAAGCTATATCAAATCGGTGCTGGTGCAGGCTGCTCAATCCGCCGCCGACACGTTGAATACCCGTCCTAAGGCCTGAGCTTGAACTTTCGGGACTGGGGGACCAGCTGGATGTCTCGGTGGGTCTTACCGCGGCCGCCAGAGAAGAAGATTTGCCCGGAGCAGGAATTCATTATGTCGCGCGACATCGGCAAGTATCTCAAGTTTGGCAGCGCTACTGTTGTCATCCTTCTGGCGATGGGATACCTGTCATATACCGGAGTGCGGGAGAGCAAGAGCTACTACGTGACCATTAGGGAACTGCGTGGCATGGGCGATTCCGCTTATGCCAAGCGGCTGCGAGTGGGCGGGAGCGTCCAACCCGGCTCGATCAAACGCACCGGCAGTAAAGTCGACTTTGTCTTGGTAGAGAACGATCAACTCCTCAACGTAGTGTACGCCGGGACGGAAGCGCCACCCGATACTTTCAAGGACAAGGCCCAAGCATTGGCCGAGGGCAGCTTCGGTCACGACGGTGTCTTCCACGCCAAACAACTGCAAGCGAAATGTGCTTCCAAGTATGCTCCCCAGCAGCCGGGCGCTCCCTTGAATGGGCCGGTGAAGGGCATCACGGAAGTGCGGGTCGCACGTACTTCGGCGACAGCCGACTAGGGAGAGCCATGAAGGCGACGAAAATTGTGATGCTGATTCTGGCGATTGCGTTAGCACTATACATTCTGATCCCCAGCCTGTCGTGGGCGGAAGACGGTGCGGCGCCGTATAACGTCAAGTGCTCGGCGTCTCACACTACAAGGACGTAGCAGTGAACGCGAGCAGAAGATCGAAGTTGGATGCCCGACCAGCATCGTGAGCGAGCCATGGACGACGATTCGAAACGGCCATTATTAGTATTGCTTACCAGCCACTGGGTCAGCATGTTAGGGGTGGCACTGGTGACGACCGCCGGTTTCTCCTGGCTGTTCGTTTTGCCAATCCAACTTCGAGGCCACACTAGCAACCCCTATATCGGCATAGTCGTCTTTCTCCTTATCCCGATTGTTTTCATCTTGGGCCTCCTATTGATCGCGCTAGGAATCTTCCTGGCGCGGCGGCGCATCGAAAGCACCGAGCAGGCACTGTTGGCGACCGCCGACCGGCGAACTGTGCTTCGTAAGCTTGCAATTTTCTTCGCTGTAACCACTGCCATTAACATCGTGATTGGGACCCAGGGCACTTACCGTGCTGTTGAGCATATGGAAACGCCCCAGTTCTGCGGGCAGAGCTGTCACGTCATGAAACCAGAGTTCGTCGCCCACCAGAACTCGCCGCATGCGCACGTGGAGTGTGTCGATTGCCACGTTGCCCCGGGTGCTGTTGGCTGGGTGAAAAGTAAGGAAGGCGGCATGCGGCAGTTCAGAGACACTGTTTTCCATCGCGTCCGTTACCCGATCGAATCGGCCATGGAAAGCAATCGCCTGGTCCCCTCCCGAGAAACCTGCGAACAGTGTCACTGGCCACAAAAGTTTGACTCTGTAAGGCTGCGGGTGCTTTTCCACTTCCAGGACAACGAGGCCAACACCCAGACCCAGACGGTTTTGATGATGCTCACGGGCGGGGGCGACCTTGGCGGCATTCACGGAAAACATCTCGGTCGAGGAGTTGAAATACGTTACGCCGCCTCCGATCCCAAACGCCAGACCATTCCCTGGGTGGAGTACAGGAACCAGAGCACTGGCGAGGTCCGGACATTTATTGCAGATGGCTCAACTACTCAGTCCGTCGCGAATCTGCCCCGCTATCAGATGCAGTGTGTCGATTGTCATAACCGTCCGACCCACGCGTTTGAGCTTCCGGAGCGCGCCGTCGACCAAGCGATGGGGCACGGAAGCATTTCTACAACTCTACCCTTCATTAAAAAGAAAGCGGTCGAACTGCTCAAGGCGAATTATTCGAGCAACGCAGAGGCTTCGCGTGTTATCCCTGAAACGTTAACTCGTTTCTATCAGCAAAGGTACACAGTCCTCTCATCGCAGCGTGCCGGCGACATCTCCAACGCCGGGGCTGAGATAGCTGCCATCTACAACCGGAATGTGTTTCCCGATCTCAAGGTCACCTGGGGCACATATCCCAACAATCTCGGACATACCGATTTCCCGGGGTGCTTTCGTTGTCATGACGGATCGCATTCTACCGCGGATCAAAAGCTGAGCATCACCCAAGACTGCAGCACCTGCCACGAGCCCCTCGCGGTTGATGAGGCAAGCCCCGGGGTAGTGAAGACGCTGGGACTCGCAGAACGCATCGCCGGTCTGCAAAAGCGATGACACACGGGACCGCGAACCGGCTATTGGTGGCGACTCTTCGTCAGCGGGCTCGGAGTGGCTACGGGGAAGCGGTAGCTGCGTGCGACGCACGGCTCAACCGACTTTGATGTGAAGCACTGAGCCAATCTATGATGATTTTCTTTCACCAAAACGGCACAACGGTTGTTCTGGTTACGCTCACAATCTTATTGCAGTGCGCCGGCATGGCCGCTCTCATCCAGTGGATTAAAGCTCAGTTCCCTAATGGCATTCACCAGCTCGGCCTTTTCCGCTCGTTTTTGCTCGTGGTGCGATTCACCAGTCTGCTGGTCTGCTTGCACATGTCTGAGATTCTGTTATGGGCTTGGTTTTATCGCTGGAAGTTTTTTGCAACCTTGGAAGCAGCCTTCTACTTTTCGGCAGCCAATTATTCGACAGTCGGCGCGGCAGACCTTCTTCTTCAGCCCACGTGGCGAATCATGGGCCCGGTGGAGAGCGTTACAGGTGTGCTGATGTGCGGGCTCTCCGCGAGCTTCCTGTTTGCCATCGTGACCCGGCTCATTGCGCTCCAGGATCCGGGACTGGCCGAACCGCACGCTAGCGGTCCCGATTACGCGAGCGACACAGCCAGCGAGCAGACCGCGTTGAGAAGACGAGAGACAGCGAACATTCGGGACGCTGTTGTCGCCCGTGCGGCGGGAAGGTGACCGGGCCGTTCTGATTGGCGCGATGACTTTGTCAATTGAAACGAGTAGAAATAGGGCCGCCAAGCCCAAAGCTGACTCACCCCGCTCTTCTTAACCCCATGTCTGCCGATCGTCTGTCACTGACGATATTTAGACAGCGCAAGCCCAAACCATTGCGCGAAAGATTCCTCTCTTCAATAGCTTAGCGGCCACTGACATTGGCACGTTAGCTGCAATCTCCACTGCAGAGTGAAGATGCTTGGACTAAGTCACCTGGTTTCGAATCCTAGGACTCCCGCGAATCTCGGGTCGTTACTTCCGTGGCTTGCCATCTTCGCCAAATGGTGAGTTTGGTTTACTGGCACCGCATCCTGAGGGGAAAAACAATGGTCAGCGAAGTTCATAACGACAAGGGCGAGTCTTTGGATATGCACAGGCACGCTATCGGTCTGTCGAAAGCGCTCCGATTGTTTCTGCTTGCAGGGGGGCTTGCATCAGTGTTAACAGCCCCAATGTTGGCACAAAACGTTCCGAGCGCGCAGGAGCAGGCGACGGCCCAATACGTCTCGTACCCACAGGAGCAGGCGGCCACTATTGCCGCAACTGTGACCGATCCAAACGGCGGCACCATTCCAAGCGCCACTGTGGTTCTGCAGGGTCCCGAATCTAGCGACCGCTATACCATCACGACGAATGAGAGAGGCTTCTTTGAATTTCGCGATCTCACCCCGGCTACTCCTTACCAACTCACGATCCGTGCCGCCGGGTTTGCAGACTGGAGTTCATCCGCTATCGTGCTTGAGCCAAGCCAGTACAAAATCCTGTCTGACTGCAGACTGCGGCTTGCAGAAGTTCAAACCAGCGTTAATGTGCATTACTCGTCGGAAGAAGTTGCTGCCGAGCAAGTAGCAGCGCAGGAAAAGCAGCGCGTCTTTGGCGTCATCCCCAATTTCTATGTTAGTTACGATCACAATCCCGCGCCGCTCACTCCCAAACTCAAATTCCAGCTTGCTATGAAACTCTCGACTGATCCGGTAACCGCGCTTGGCGTAGGCTTAGTTGCCGGCATACGTCAAGCGGCAGACAGCCCGAACTTCCAACAGGGCGCTAAGGGGTACGGCCAGCGGTTCGGAGTCACCGCTGCCAATAGCTTTACCGGCATTCTGATTGGCGGTGCGATCCTGCCATCGCTTCTGCACCAGGATCCACGTTATTTCTATCAGGGCACAGGAACAACGAAATCTCGCCTTTTCCACGCACTGTCCTACCCATTTATCTGCCCGGGAGACAACGGGCATCTCCAGCCCAACTACTCAAGCCTGGGTGGCGACTTGATAGCGGCTGGCATCTCGAACGCTTATTATCCCCAGTCGAACCGCGGCGCAAGCCTGGTACTTAGTAACTTCGCCATTGGTATTGCTGAACATGCCCTCACTGGCTTGGCGCAAGAATTTCTTCTGCGCAGGTTTACATCGAGAGCGGAAAAATAGAACCGCGTACCCCCTCCCCTGACGTGAGCGGCGAGTTTGTAGTACCGCACGCCCTTCCTACTGAGTGCGTCTATGCGTCGACGATTTCGTCAGGTCCTCGACATCCATGTCCGGATTCCGTCTCACTCTCCGCTCTCCCGAATTAAACGAACCAGCTCTTTCCTGCTGATAACAATGGTGGATCCTGACCGCTAAGCGGAATTTTCCTTCGTGGAAGGATAAGTGCTTTTACAAGTAACGTTGGTTAGGAGGATCACGGATGTTGTTGTGGCTGAAACTTCGATACTGCACTCGCCACGCCTCGTCGGCACAACGTGCAAGCTGTGGCTGGGGGCTGCTTACACTATTTCTCATTTCGGTCGCTCCTGCCGGGCAGGCGCAGAGCCTCAACTGGGAGGGGCAGACCGGAGCTTTCATAACGCCTTTCGCGTACACCAGTCCTTCGCCCGCGGGAGGCTTCGGGCGACCGGCTGTCGCGTTTCACTACCTCAATGGCGGTAGTGTGCTCGGAGGGTTCTACGAAGCCTCGGGGACGATCGGTTTCCTGAAGAGATTCGAAGTTGGATATACTCGCGCGTTCAATTCGGATGGGTCAGTGCCCAGTCTCAGCCCGCTGTTCAATGGGGGTTTCAACATCTTCCATGGCAAAGCCAATGTGCTGAGCGAAAACGCAGGAAACCACAACTATATTCCAGCGATCTCCCTGGGACTTGTGGCCCGCACCAATGTGCAGCGCGTGGGTGGAGTCCTCGACGGCAAAGACACGCACAACGAAGACTTCTATCTGGTCGCTACCAAGACGATCACCTACTTCAAAGTCTTGCCCATCGTCGCCAACTTCGGCATCAAAGCCACGAACGCCTCGGTATTGGGCATAGCGGGCAACGCAACTAACTGGCAGGGCCGGCTCTTCGGCGCTGTTGGATTTGTAGTTCCTGGTCCGTTACAGAGCAAGGTCATAGTCGGTTCAGAGTTTATGCAAGAGCCTCGCCACATAGCGGGTCTCCCCGGAGCCAGCCTACCGACAACGTTAACCTACTTTGCGCGGGTGATCCCTCGCGCCGAACTACCCTTGAATGTTGATTTCGGTGTGGCTCAAGTGGCCAATAACATAGCGCCGGGTGTCGACCTGCACGTCCGATCGCAGTTTGCGTTAGGAGTGTCATACCGCTTCTAGCTTATCGCCTAGCAAAGCATCGAGCGTGATGTGCGCAGCAATCGGGCGGAAGCAAGAAGGGAAGAAGCAGGCTGGGAAATTGTTGTGGCATCACTTTGCGATTCGCTTGGGACTAGCGGTGCTTCTCGGGGCAGTCGTTGGCGCGGAGCGTCAATGGCGGCAGCGTATGGCCGGCCTGCGCACCAACGCCCTGGTCGCGGCGGGTGCCGCAATGTTTGTGATGCTTTCCGCACTGGCCGCACAACCGGAAGACAGTTTTCGCATTGCCGGCCAAGTTGTGTCGGGAATTGGCTTCCTGGGGGCAGGCGTAATTCTGCGAAACGGACTGAGCATCAGCGGGCTTAACACGGCGGCAACGTTGTGGTGTTCGGCGGCAATTGGGACGCTCTCGGGTTACGGCATGTATGGATCGGCGATCATCGGCGCAATTGCGGTTCTCGGCGCAAATGTTGGCCTTCGTCCCATCGGAAATGCACTAAATCATGGGACTGTGCCTGCTGACGAGGAGGTTTCTTGTTTGTTTCGGATTACGGCCCGAGCTGATCAGGAAGCCCATTTGCGTGCGCTTCTGCTGCAGTCCTTGAGCGGTCAGCCGCTGTTTCTCAAGTCGCTAAAGAGTGATGACATAGAGCACACAGACAAAGTGGAGGTGGATGCGACTCTTACGAGCATCGGCCATGAGAACGCGGTGCTGGAACAAATTGTCAGCCGATTAAGTCTCGAGCCCGGCGTCAGTG
>Ga0335071_10006004_pt1 | contig 12578 bp, 5 predicted proteins | sample Lox_Sample_15_FD_206724 | JGI IMG/M metagenome (GOLD analysis project Ga0335071, IMG submission 206724) | Soil microbial communities from Loxahatchee National Wildlife Refuge, Florida, United States - Lox_Sample_1.5 | ecosystem: Environmental > Terrestrial > Soil > Wetlands | place: USA: Florida...
TTGGTATTCATGGTCTCACTCAGGTAAGCGCAATCGCCAAGGAAGAAGTATGTTGAAAAAACTCCATACTTTTTGCCGACAAAATCCGCTTGCTCTGGTAGATGAAGGCCAATACTCCCGAAATGACGCCTGATGCTCAACGCGAAGCCGCCCTGTTCCAGGCCGCCGCCCAGCTGACCGGCCCCGCCCGCGCGTCGTTTCTTGAGAACGCCTGCCAGGGCGACTCCGCCCTGCGCCGGCGGCTTGAAGCCTTGCTGGCAGCGAGCGAAGCGAAGGACGACTTTTTGGAACCGACGGCGCCAAAGACCGTTCGCCTGCCCGCCCAGACAATGAAGCTGGAATTCACCGATGCGCCGGACGAAGCCATCGGCCAGAAGATTGGCCGGTATAAAATCCTCGAGCGGGTCGGTGAAGGCGGTTGCGGCGTGGTCTATGTGGCCGAGCAAACTGAGCCGGTGCGCCGGCGCGTGGCGCTCAAGGTCATCAAGCTCGGAATGGACACCAAGCAGGTGGTCGCGCGGTTCGAGGCCGAGCGTCAGGCCCTGGCGATGATGGATCATCCCAACATTGCCAAAGTGCTCGACGCCGGAACGACGGAAGCGGGCCGGCCCTATTTCATCATGGAACTGGTCCGCGGCATCCGCATCACGGATTACTGCGACCAGAACTCCCTCACCACGAAGGAGCGGCTCGAGTTGTTCATCAAAATCTGCCAGGCCATCCAGCACGCGCACCAGAAGGGCATCATCCACCGCGACATCAAGCCGTCGAACATCCTGGTCACGCTGCACGACGGCGTGCCGGTGCCCAAGGTGATTGATTTCGGCATCGCCAAGGCGACGGAAGGCCGGCTGACCGACGCGACGGTCTATACTCAGTTGCATCAATTCATTGGCACGCCGGCCTACATGAGCCCGGAACAGGCGGAGATGAGCGGGCTGGACGTGGACACGCGCAGCGACATCTATTCGCTCGGGGTGTTGTTGTACGAGTTGCTGGTGGGCAAGACGCCGTTTGACGCGCAGGAGCTGATGTCGCAGGGGATTGACGCGATGCGCAAGACCATCCGGGAATTGGATCCAGTGCGACCGAGTACGAAGCTGGCGACATTGCAAGGCGATGAACTCACGACGACGGCGAAGCGGCGGTCGGTGGAGGTGTCGAAGTTGGCGAACCTACTGCGGGGGGATTTGGACTGGATTGTGATGAAGTGCTTGGAGAAGGACCGGACGCGGCGCTATGACACGGCGAACGGAGTGGCGATGGACATCCGGCGGCATTTGAGTTGCGAGCCGGTGCTGGCGCGGCCGCCGAGCAAGTTCTACGAGTTTCAAAAGACGGTACGGCGGCACAAGGTGGGTTTTGCGGCGACCGCGGCGGTAATTATGGTGCTGGCCTGCGGTGTGCTGGTCAGCACGTGGCAGGCGGTGCGGGCGATGCGGGCGCGACATGAAGCGCTGGCGGCGCAGGCCAGTGAGCAGGAGCAGCGGCGGGAAGCGGAGGCCCAAGCCAGGGAGGCGAGCGTCGCGCGGACTTTGGCGGACCAGCAGCGGGACCTGGCGAATCAGCGGCTTTATGAATCGTTGCTGCGCGAGGCGCGGTCCATCCGCAAGGCAAGACCGGTGGGGTATCGGCGTGAAGTGTTTGACCGGCTGCAACAGGCCGCCGCGCTCGATATCGAGCACAAGAATCTCAACTTGCTAAGGGGTGAGGCCACCGCGACGTTCGGTGACTGGGTGGGTCTGGAGCCGGTGGATATCAACATCGCTGGCGGTGCGGATCTCGGTTGCGTAAGCGAGGATGGGACGCTGGCGGCGATTGCACATTTGGATGAGCCCGTGGTGTCGCTGCATGAAACGCTCACCGGTCACGAAACAGCCAATTTAGGTACCGTCGGCTTTGGCGTTTACTCCATGGCGTTCGATCAGAAGGGCACGGCCCTATTCCTCTCGGTTCTGGATGAAAAGCTCGTCGTCGGAAAACGCCCGGGAGCTTCTCGGCTTGAGAAGTGGTCGCTTCGGGCGGATGGTTCGTGGAAACAGGATTGGTCCCGTGCCGCCACGAACCTCGTTTTCTATCAGCCTACCCAAAACGGGCCGGTGGCATTGGAATTGTGCGAACATGACGCGGCCTTTGCCATGACAGATCCGGAAAGCGGCGCGGTGCTGGCCCATCTGCCAATCGACAGGCCCATGCCATGGTTTCCGTGCGTGGCGATCACCCTGGATCGTGCCAAAATCGCCTATTCGTGCAGGGAAAGCAGCAACAGCATTGATGAGGAACTGGAATTGTGCGATCTGGGAACGGGAGCGCGGAAGACCTTGAGCCCGCACCAAGGAGCCGCCAGAGCCCTTTGCTTCAGCAACGACGGGAAAACCCTGGTGATCGCCTTTGGCGCCAAGGTGATTGCCTGCGATACGGCTCAGCTCAGCCCGATACTCGGCTTTCAGGGGACGTTCGAAGACAACTGGGGGGCGTCACCCGGAGGGCCCTCGGGCCTGCTGGCGCTGCCGGCCGTTCAGGAACTGGGAGTGCGTTTGATCCAGATGGACTCGGCGCGTGAACTGGCATTTCTCAATGTGCCGGGAATTCCAAGAGGCCAGTCGTTCAGCCGCGACGGTTCCGTCTTGCTGGCAACTCACTACCGCGGGGCGAGAATTTTTCATCTGCAGGCCGAGCGGGAAATGAAGCTGCTGGAAGGGCACCAAGGGGGCGTGCCGGCCGTGGTATTTCTTCCCGACGGTCGTCGGTTGGTTTCGACCGGCAAAGATCGAACCCTGCGCTTATGGGACCTGGCCAGTGGTCGCTCGGACATGCTGGCCCGGTTGCCCGACTCCGGCCAAACCCTGTCCGTCACGCCGGATGGCTCACTGCTGGCCTGTGGTTATTACAATGTTTGCGATATTTCTCTCTGGTCGTTCCCGTCGGGCAATCGATTGGATCAATTCAACGGGACGAACGCCTATCTCGGCACGACGTGGAATTGCACGTTCAGCCCCGATGGCAGAGAGTTCGCCGCCATCGGCTCCGGCCTGAGAGTTTGGGACAGTGCCGGATGGTTGGGAAATCCCGAGGCGGCGGGCTTAATGGGTCCGCCCCGGTTTGAGGAGACCAACGGTCTTGCCAGCGTCTCCTTTGACCCGGCTGGGAAGGAGTTGGCTTACAAGGGTTGGAGGGAAGCATCCCACAATTCTACGGGGTTGTTTGTTCGCCGCTTGGAAACGGGTGCTCAACCCCGTCTCATCGCCACGAACATTGAAGTGAATCCGGTTCAGGTGCTGTGTTTCCTGCCCAAGAGCGGACGGCTGGCTTACGTGACCCATGATCGTGAGATTGCCATACTGGAACCTGAAACCTGGCGGGTCATGAGCAAGACTTCCACGCTGACACCCGAGGACACCACCGAGTGGTTTGTTGCCAACCTGACGGTGAGTCCGGACGAGTCCCGTTTTGCCATGGTGACGACCTCGGGTCTTGGGGTGGACTTGCGCGATACGGCCACCGGCGCGCTGGTTTACACATTGCCGGAGCAGCCCGGCACCATTTGGTGGCTGGCGTGGAGCCCGGACGGCCGACAGCTCGCGGTGTCACGCGCCAATGGCGAAATTGCCATCTGGAATCTTAACGAGGTGGAAGCCCAACTGGCAAAGCTGGGACTGAAACCGTGAACCCGAACCGCGAAGAATTGTTGTTCCAACTGGCCTTGATGAAGTCGGCAGGCGAACGCGCCGAATTTCTGGACCGTGAGTGTGGTGATAACAAGGCCCTGCGTCAACGCCTGGAAGCCTTGCTGGCGGCGCACGATACGGGCGGTTCCTTCCTCGAACCTGAAAGCCCCAAGCCCGCCGGCCAGCCCGCCAAGACGTTGAAAATCGAGTTTGCCGAGGCGCCGGACGAAACGGTCGGCCAGAAAATCGGGCGGTACAAGATTCTGGAAAAAGTCGGCGAGGGAGGCTGCGGCGTGGTGTATGTGGCCGAGCAAACCGAGCCGGTGCGGCGGCGCGTCGCGCTCAAGGTCATCAAGCTGGGCATGGACACCAAGCAGGTCGTCGGGCGGTTCGAGGCCGAGCGCCAGGCGCTGGCGCTGATGGACCATCCCAACATTGCCAAGGTGCTGGATGCCGGGACGACTGAAACCGGCCGGCCGTACTTCATCATGGAACTGGTGCGGGGCATTCGCATCACGGATTATTGTGACCAGAACAAATTGTCCACGCGCGAACGGCTTGACCTGTTCATCAAAATCTGCCAGGCGATTCAGCACGCGCACCAGAAGGGGATTATTCATCGGGACATCAAGCCATCGAACATTCTCGTGACCTTGCATGACGGCGTGCCGGTGCCCAAGGTGATTGGTTTCGGCATTGCCAAGGCCACGGAAGGCCGGTTGACCGACGCGACGGTTTACACGCAGTTGCACCAGTTCATCGGGACGCCGGCCTACATGAGTCCGGAACAGGCGGAGATGAGCGGGCTGGACGTGGACACGCGCAGTGACATTTATTCCCTCGGCGTTTTGCTTTACGAACTGCTGACGGGCCGCACCCCGTTCGACGCGCAGGAGTTGATGTCGCAAGGCATTGATGCGATGCGCAGGACGATCCGGGAGAAGGAGCCGGTGCGGCCAAGCACGAAGGTGGCGACGCTGCAGGGGGAGGACCTTTCCACGACGGCGACGCGACGCGCTGCCGAGGCGCCGAAGTTAATCAGCCAGTTGCGCGGCGATCTGGACTGGATCGTGATGAAGTGCCTGGAGAAGGACCGGACGCGCCGTTACGAGACGGCGAACGGCCTGGCCTTCGACATCAAGCGGCACCTAAACCTGGAGCCGGTGCTGGCGCGACCTCCGAGCAAGTTCTACGAGTTTCAAAAGACCGTACGGCGGCACAAGTTCGGGTTTGCGGCGACGGCGGCGATCATCGTCGTTCTGGCGGTCGGAGTTGTCATGACCACCTGGCAATCGGTGCAGGCTACGCGCGCCAAAAAGGAGGCTGTGGTGAACGAGCAAAAGGCAATTGCCGCCCAAGCCAGCGAGACGAAACTCCGCGAGCAGGCGCAGGCGCAGGAGCTGGCCGCCCGCCAACGGGCTTACGCCTCGGACATGAACGTTGCGGCTGAGGCGCTGGCGGGAAACAACCTCGGGCGCGCGCTCGATTTGCTCAACCGGCAGCGGCCGGTGCCGGGGCAAAAAGATCTGCGCGGCTGGGAATGGCGTTACCTGTGGGGGCAGACCCGCAGCGACGCCAATTTCACCTTGGGCAAAGAATCGTCCGAAATCTCTTCGCTGGCGTTATCGCCCGATGGCAACCTGCTGGCGATTGGCACGCGACATCAAGGTGGTCTGTCCGTTTGGGATTTGCGGGTGCGGCAGGAATTGTTTCGTCTGGCCAAAGACGAAATCCAGGTTCGTGCCGCCTTTTCACCGGTTGAGCCTCTGCTGGCGTTTGCCGGCACCGGCATTTCTGTTTCGGGTAAGGGGCAAAGCATCTTACATCTCTGGAATACCGCGACCCGCCAAGGGGTGGCAGAATTTCCTCTGGATACCGAGTGCGTCGGGTTGGCCTTTTCCCGGGACGGGCAGACGCTGGCCACTTGCACGCTCGATAATCTCGGCGGCCAGATCACCCTCTGGCGCATGCCGGATGGCGTCAAACTGGCGAGCCACCCCATCAAACCACATCAGGCTCCTGACGTGGGAAACTTTTTTGCGACGACCCCGGACATGAAGCTGGCGGCATACGCCTATGGCTTGTCGCCGCAGACGCGAATCGGCGTCATTGATTTGCAGACCGGCAAGGAACTCTGGAACGCCATGCCGTCCAAGGAATTTGTCGTGGCGCTGGCATTTTCGGCGGATGGAAAAACGTTGGCCTCAGGCAATGGATTCTCCGATACGGAAATCCGCCTCTGGGATGTCGCCACGGGTCGGGAAACCGGCGAACTTGAAGGGCACGGCTCCTGGATCAGTGCGCTGGCCTTCTGGCCGGACGGCAAAAAACTGGCCTCCGCCAGCGCCGACCAGACCTTGCGCCTCTGGGATATTGGCAGCGGCCAATGTCTGGATGTGCTGCGCGGAAATCGCCAGGAAGTCTGGACCCTCGCCTTGTTGCCGAATGCCAAAACACTGGTCAGCGGCTCCAAAGACGGCACGGTTTGCTTCTGGGATACGTCGGTGCCGCACTCACATCTACCTCGCATCACGCTGGCTGCCAACCTCGTCAACTGGAGCTTCGCCGAAGGCGGGCGATCCGTGCTGACGCTAAATCAGCAAGGCCGGGTGATGCGGTGGGGCGGATCTGATTTTCAACAGGCTGAACAAATGCTCGATGTCGTCACCAATGTGTTGGGCGGCTGCTTTTCCATGGATGGACGGTTTTTGGCGGTGTCGGCCACCAACGGGATTCTCCAGGTTTGGGATGTGTCACGCCGGATTTTGATGCGCCAGTTCACCAACGTTGCGGGCTACAACTATCCCTGGAAATTTCTTGCCGGCGGAAAGAGGCTCTTGACGTATTTAGAAAGCGATAACGCGTATCATGAATGGAATCTCACGACCGGCGTGGAAATCCAGTCCTGGCCGGCGCTGTCGTGGCGGGGATATTTTGCGGTGGACGTATCGCCGGATGAACGGTTCGGCCTGAACCTGGGTTATGAGGGAGACGTTCTGCTTCGAAACCTGGCTGATCAAAGCCAGACGAACCTGAACCTGAATTTTTTGGAAGGGAACTGGGACAGTTATTCTCCGGACGGAAAATTGTTGGCTGCCGCCAGTGATTTGGGCATCGCCCGCGTCTGGGAAACTGCTACGTGGAAGCCGGTGGCCACGTTGGGCGGCTTTCTGAACGGCGTGCATGGCATCAGCTTTTCGCCGGATATCCGGCGGCTGGCGGTCGCCAGTGATGGGAAGGAAGCGGTGAGATTATACGACACGGAAAGCTGGCAGAACGTCTTCAATCTGGAAGCAGCAGGATCCGGGTTCAACGGTGTGGGATTCTCACCGGACGGCAATGACATCGCCTGGGCGAACAATGACGGTACCCTTTATCTCTGGCGTGCGCCGTCGTGGGAGGATATTCACGCGGCCGAACCGAAGGAGAAAGCGGATAGCCCACAACCGTGAATTCCTGCCGTCGGGCAGGATGGCGTGCGCCACGCTGAAAAGGCGAGGGGTTTTCCTTTCGCCATGGAAATCCTCACCCACTGCTCCGGAATTGACTTGCCGGGTTTCCGCGTTTGTTTCAGTGTCGGTTTATGAACTTTCCACCGTTTTGGGCCAGGGGCTCCAGCGGGGATTTTTCCTGCTGGCGCTGGTCATCCGACAGTCTCGCGGACGCGCAAAATCTCGCCAACCAGGCCGCGCAACAAATCGCCGAACGTTTCAAACACGGCGACATTCCGCAACACCACGGTTATTATCCCGACCGTCCGTTCCGTGAACCGGTGTTGCGCGAAATCAAGAACGGCGCCGACGAAATCGTCGCTGTCGTCACCCGCAATTCCTACGGCTGCCTCGTGCTGAACACCGCGCGGGTGATGTTTGTGGATGTGGACCTGCCCGAACCGAAACGACCGGGACTTTTCCAACGGCTGTTCGCCAAACCGCAAGTTGCGCCACCCGGCAATCCCCAGGGCGATGTGATTGCGAAAGCTGAAATGTGGGCGCGCAATCACTCCGATTGGGGCTGGCGGATTTATCGGACGCGCGCCGGGCTCCGATTGCTGGCCACACATGCCGTGTTCGATCCGGAAACGGCGGCTTCTGAGGGTGTCTTTGACGCGCTCGGTGCCGATCCGCTCTATCGCCGCCTGTGTAAAACCCAGAAATGTTTCCGGGCGCGATTGACGCCAAAATACTGGCGTTGCGACGGCGACCGTCCGCCGGTGCGTTGGCCGTTTGAAAATGAAAAGGCGGTAAACCGCTTCAACCAATGGCAGTCGAAATATGACCAGTTGGCCGCACAATTCGCTACCTGCCAACTCATTTCGAAAACCGGCAATGCCGATGTGCATCCCGACGTCCAGCTGATTCTCGGCGTCCACGACGAAACCACGCGCGCCGAATCAAAACTGGAGTTGGCGTAAAAATCAGCCAGCAGGTTTCCGGTAAACCAGTTCGCCTCCCGCGACGACTAACATTATAGGAATTTTGGGATTATCGATGTCCTTGCCACCCGACTCGTGCCATTTTGTTTCCCATTTCGAGAAATACGGCTCCAATTCTGCCGGATGCATCCGGTAATTTGACATGACGAAGCTCGGATGGCCTTCGGGGCAGCCCAGGTTCACCAGCCGGCCTTCGGCGAGGAGATCGATCGAATGCCCATGACGATTTTTGGCCCGTTTTGTACTCGGATTTCGGATTGCTGGATGGATAATGCCGGTCAGACCCATGAACGCATCGGACCGCGAGGAAACGATTTTTGCCTCGGCGCTGGCACTGCCGCCGGCGAAGCGAGCCGCGTTTCTCGACAAGGCGTGCGCGGGTGACGGGACGTTGCGCGCGCGCCTCGGGGAATTACTTGAGGCGCACGAAGGCGGCGGTGGCTTTATGGAAGCGCCCGCGGCCGCTGCGCCGCCCACTGCCACGGCCACCGTTCCCGTCCTGGAAAGGGCGGGTGATCGCATCGGCCGCTACAAGCTGCTGGAGCAAATCGGCGAAGGCGGTTGCGGCGTCGTCTATGTGGCTGAACAAACCGAGCCGGTGCGGCGGCGAGTGGCGCTCAAGGTCATCAAGCTGGGGATGGACACCAAGCAGGTGGTCGCGCGGTTCGAGGCCGAGCGCCAGGCGCTGGCCCTGATGGATCATCCCAATATCGCCAAGGTGCTGGATGCGGGAGCGACGGAAACGGGACGGCCCTACTTCGTCATGGAATTGGTGCGCGGGGTCAAAATCACCGACTACTGCGATCAGAACAATCTCTCCACCAAGGAGCGGCTCGAATTGTTCATCAAGGTTTGTCAGGCAGTTCAACACGCGCATCAGAAGGGAGTCATCCATCGCGACCTCAAGCCGTCGAACATTCTGGTGACGGTCAATGACGGCGTGGCGGTGCCGAAGGTCATTGACTTTGGCATCGCCAAGGCCACGCAGGGCCGGCTCACCGACCGCACGATTTACACGGCTTTTGAACAATTCGTCGGGACGCCGGCCTACACGAGTCCCGAGCAGGCGGCGATGACCAGTCTCGACATTGACACGCGCAGCGACATCTACAGTTTGGGCGTGCTGCTCTACGAGCTGTTGACCGGCCGGACGCCGTTTGAGGCGAAAGAGTTGCTGGAAGCGGGGTTGGACGCGATGCGGCGCACAATTTGCGAAAAGGAGCCGCTCAAACCCTCCACGCGGCTGAGCACGATGGTGCAGGCGGATCTCACGATTGTGGCGCATCATCGCTGCGCCGAACCGCCGAAGTTGATTCACGCCGTGCGCGGTGATTTGGATTGGATAGTGATGAAGTGTCTGGAGAAAAAGCGTGCCCGCCGCTACGAAACCGCCAATGGTTTGGCGGCCGACATTCAACGGCATCTGAATTGCGAACCGGTGGTGGCACGACCGCCCAGCAAGTTCTACGAGTTCCAGAAAACCGTCCGGCGTCACAAGTTTGGCTTTGCTGCCGCAGCAACCGTCATGGCGGCACTCGCCCTCGGTCTGATCCTGAGCACGTTGGAGGCGAGGCGGGCCGTGCGCGCGGAACAGGAGCAGGAGAGGTTGCGGCAAATGGCCGAAACGAAGGAAAAGAACAGTCAACAGGTGGCGCAGTTCCTCACCGACATGCTCAAGGCCGCCGGACCCAGCGTGGCGCGCGGTCGGGATGTCACCGTGTTGCGCGAAATGCTGGACAAAACCGCCGCGCGCGTTGGCAGCGAGTTCAAAGATCAGCCGGAGGTTCAAGGAGACCTTTGGTTCACGCTCGGACTGACTTTTGTGGATATTGGGGATCGCGCGCGCGCGACCACAAATTATCAACACGCGGTGGACAGCTATCGCAAGGCGCCAGGCGAAAGGAGCGCCAAACTGGCCAGAGCACTTGGTGCGCTCGGCCACACGCAATGCTTTCTTAACGACCTTGCCCACGGCCAGACTAACTGTCAGTTGGCGCTAGATATCGCACGCCAGTGCGGCGACACGAAGACTCTGGCGGCGTGTTTGATGGACCGGGCTTCTTCCTTTGCGGGCTGGGGCTTGACATCGGAGGAGGGCGTGCCTTATGCGCGGGAAGCCGCCGGGTTATACCGTCAGCTGGGCACGAATCCGGTGAGTCTGGCCAATTGCTTGGGATTCCTGGCCGGAGCTAACAGTGGCATTTCGAACTATGTCGAAGCCGAATCGCTGGCGCGCGAAGCACTTGCCTTGTTACGCGACAATCTCGAACCGGATCATCCCAGAGTCGCCAATGCGTTGCTGATGCTGGGTCAAGTGCAGTTGCATGCAGGCAAGTTGGAGGAAGCGGAAAGCACCTTTCGCCAGTGCTACGAACTATACCGCAAAATTTACGACAAGGATTATCCTTACATGCCGATCATCAGCCGCTTCCTGGCCCTGGCTCTGCTGCGGCGAGACAAGGGAAGCGAGGCGCAGGCGATTCTCTTGCAGCAGGCGGAAAATTCTCCGTCCAACGCGATTTACTGGGGCTTGGTGGCCAGGTTGACTGCACAACTTGAAGGATGGAGGCCCGCCACCAAATACTTCGTCCGCGCCCGCGAACTGTCTCCGGATGACCCCGAGATCTGGAGCGAACTGGTCACGGCGGAGCTGCTGGGCGGCGAACTCGATGAATACCGCCAGCAATGTCATCTGTTTCTGGAGCACCTTCCCAAGGTGGACCGCACGGGCATGACCCACTGGTGGATCGTGACAACGTCGCTCCTGGCGGCGCAGGCAGACGATTTCCAGCGAGCTTGCGAGTTGGTTGATTCAAACCTCAATCGCTGGTGGGCCAGACAGGTCAAGCCGCTGGCGGATTACCGGCGAGGTAAATTCGAGTCGGCCATCCAGTGGACAGATCGTCAAGAAGATGATTATCCGCCGCGGTGCGCGGCGACCCGTTATGTAAAGGCCGCTGCGCTGGCCCGCCTCAATCAGCCGGAAGCGGCTCGCGCTAGCTGGAGCGAGGCGGAAAAGCTCTACCAAAATCCCAGCGACAATGACTACTTGGTCAACGGGGCCTGGAACATCCCGGAATACCTCCGCGGCGAAGCGAAATCATTGATCGACCAGACGCCCGTTTCCTCAGCAGCAGACAAATGAACGACGTGACGCACCTCCTTTCTGCCATCGAACAAGGCGACCAGAAGTCCGCCGAGGAGTTGCTGCCCTTGGTTTACGGCGAATTGCGCCGTCTTGCCGCCGCCAAGATGGCGAGAATTCAAGCTGGTCAAACCCTGCAACCGACGGCGCTGGTCCACGAGGCGTATCTGCGTTTGGTCGCCCACACGCCGCAGAAATGGGATGGACGAGCGCACTTCTTTTCGGCTGCCGCCGAAGCGATGCGGCGGATTCTCATCGAGAACGCGCGCCGAAAGGCTGCGCTCCGCCATGGCGGCGGTCAGCCACGGCTCAACATTGACGAGGTTGAAATCGCTTCCGCAGCCAAGGATGACGAAATGCTTGCAGTCAATGAAGTGCTGGAGGAATTCGCCAAACGCGACCTGCAAAAAGCCGAGCTGGTCAAGCTGCGATATTTCGTCGGCATGACGTTGGAGGAGGCCGCCGAGGTGCTGGGCATTTCGGACACCATGGCCAAGCGCCACTGGACCTATGCCCGCGCCTGGCTGCTTCGCGAAATCCGGAAACAACAAAACCAGTGATGTCCTTCGGGTGCGAGTTTGGCCCAGCCAGCTCCATGAACTCGTGCGGGGGTCGTTTTGCTCCAGGTCTGGCCGTGGCCTCCCAAAACTTCACAAACTTTTCTGACCCGTTTTACTCCGAGATTTCGGATTAGTCGTTGAGTCAGTTAGAACAAAACCGGCGATCATCGCCAAAACAAGAAAGGAAACAAAATGAAGACAACAGTAATCCAAACCCGTCATTCCTGGTTGCGTCGCTTCGCAATCACCCTGGCCATCGGTTGCCTGGCCGCCGCAACGCTGGCCGCTCGGACCAGCCTGGCGGCATCGCCGTGTCCGGCCAACAGCAGGTCCGGAGAGATCCTCCCGCCGCAGGCGCGACCTTACGGGTATTCTCTGGATAACATGGCTTCCGTGGTGGCCAATTTCAGCATCAGCGGGAACGACCCGGCGTATTACCCAAAGACACCTTTTCAAATCATCTACGATCAGTCGTCCACCGGCAACAATACCTTTGTGGTGAAGCCGGGAACGTTCTGCTACGTGAAGGTCCTTTTCATTGACGACTCCGCCCCGGTCATCGGCGATTGGCCCGCAGACAAGTCCGGCGCTGCCGGTTACATTTTTGGCCGCGACCAGATTGGCGTCCACGACCTGGAAGTGGAGGTGGACGGCCGTGTTTATTCCCTCGATGACGCGGGCTATATCGGCGGTCCCGTGCCAACGCCCACCTCCCCCGATGGCAGCGAACATATCATTCAAATTGGAGCGTTCCTGTCGCCGCTCAACAA
>Ga0335071_10006005_pt1 | contig 12576 bp, 7 predicted proteins | sample Lox_Sample_15_FD_206724 | JGI IMG/M metagenome (GOLD analysis project Ga0335071, IMG submission 206724) | Soil microbial communities from Loxahatchee National Wildlife Refuge, Florida, United States - Lox_Sample_1.5 | ecosystem: Environmental > Terrestrial > Soil > Wetlands | place: USA: Florida...
CTTCCTCGTCTGCACTATCCCGGCATTCACGGGGCGGGCCTCCGGGAACTGGTCGCTTCTCGATCGATCGTTTTACCTCTCCTCTGTTGGACTGTACGTCATTGCGGCGGGCTGGCTTGACCGGCTCTACGATCTCCTCCGAGGCCGTCGTCCCATCTTCATCGGGGGCTCCCTGGTCGCAGCGGGAGTTGTGGTAGCTCTTCTCGCCATGACGAGGGAACGGACGAGGGATTGGAAGAATGACCTGACCTTCTGGGGAAGAGCGCACGAGGAGAATCCGGAGAACACTTTCATTCTAACGAAGCGGGGACTCTACCACTCCGGAAAATACGAAATTGCGGCGGCGCTCGACGATCTTTCCGCAGTTGTGAAGATGGCGCCTGAGGATGAAGAGTCTTATCTCAATCGGGGGTTGGTAGAGCTCGAGGCATTCGACTACGAAAAGGCAGCCGCGGATTTCCGGAAGGCGGAGAGCCTGAACCGGTCCGATCCGCGCGCGAAGTACGACCTTGGCCTGGCGCTGACCAATCTCTCGAAGCTCGACAGCGCCGAGACGGCCTTCACCGATGCCATCGTTCTCAATCCGGACTTCGCGCAGGCATACGAAGGGAGAGCGAGTGTCTTGGCGCGGCGCGGGAACTACGTACTCGCATTCGCCGATTATGACCGTGCTCTTCGGATCGAGCCCGACTATCCCGAGGCGTATGGAAACCGGGCATTCGCCGAACTTCAGTGCGGCAATTACGGGCGAGCGTCGGCCGATTTTTCTGCTCAGCTCAGGCTCGCTCCTTACAGAGTGGATGCGAGGATACACTATGGACTGACAGAATTCCTCGCAGGAGACACGGCCGCGGCGGCGGAGTCATTCCTGGCGGCAGTAAAGGCGGATTCGGTGAACGGAAAGAAATATCTTCTGGGGGTATCGAACGTATTTCTCAGGAGCGCGGGGGAAAAAGAAAAAGGAAACGCCCTCCTGAGAAGATTGGGGATAGAATGAGCGTTACTTCGACGGCAACGAACCGAGATGGAGGAGGTTCGGGGACGAAGGGATCCGGAAGCCGGCAACGCGCTACTTTACTAGTTCCATTTTCTTCGCCGTGAAGAGACCGCCTGCACGCAGTGCGCAGTAATAGACCCCGGTCGAGCTCCCCGAAGCATTCCACATCACCGAATAAGATCCCTCCCTCTCCACCTCGTTGACGAGCGTGACCACTCGCCTTCCGAGCACATCGTAAACGATGAGAGAAACCTTTCCGATGAATCCGCTCGGAAGAGTATAGAGGATCTCAGTCGCAGGATTGAAAGGGTTCGGATAATTCTGAGAGAGCGAGAACTCCTTCGGAGCGGCTCCCGATATTCTCTCCACCGAGAGGACCGTTTGCATCGAGCCAACGGCATTGAGCTTCCCATACCCCCAGCGGTCAGTGACCTGGGATCCGGTGAAACTATCCTTCCTGCCGGACGAGGTGATTGCACTCCTCAGTTGGTCGGAAGTCGAATTCGGCTTTGCCTGGAGGAGTAGCGCAAGCAGCCCCGTAACATGCGGCGTCGCCATGCTTGTCCCCTGCATGATGACATGTTTACCGTCGGCCACAATGAGCGCAGAATCCGGAGCGGACCACTTGGACATCGCCGAGGCAATTACTTCACCGGGGGCGCAGATCTCCGGCTTCTGACGACCGTCCCGGGTCGGCCCCATGCTGCTGAAAGTCGAATAGTTCCCCGTCCTGTTCGGCCCCTGGAATGAATAAGTTCCCCCCTTCACAGATTTCCATGAATACTTCGTCACGTACGATCCGACGGTGATCGCCTTTTTCGAAGTCCCGGGCGACCCGACAAGCTTCCGGAAAGAATAGCCGCTCGTAAACTCTGGCGAACTTCCGTCGTTTCCCGTGATCTCTGTGTATCCCAGCCAGATGTCGAATGCTCCTCCCTGCGTGATCGAAGACCCTGAAATCGTCATCGTCCACGTTCCGGCCCGGGGCGTGTTGCTCGCGACATTATCATAGACCTCGATCGTGCAGTCCTTCGTGTTGTCGTCCGGATTCGCTCCCCCCGGCGCGTTCGAGATGACGACATGCCCGTCCGAGGGAGTCTCGACGGAAGACTGAGACCCGGACGCAGCGGAGATAGTCGATCCGTTTGGGCTCTTGACACTCACGGAGAGTTGGTCACCGGCGCTGTACCAGACGTCGAACCAGACATCGTCATTCCCGGTCCCGGCCGTCGGTGTATAGGCGGGAATCGCGAAGGTGTAGACGATCGAGCCCCCCTGCGCGACGATACTATCACAATGGATCGCATCGTTCCCCTCGTTTCCGGCCGCCACGGCAACTGCCCGGCCGGCAGTCTGCAGTTCATTGTCGATTCCGACTTCGTCGACGTCTGTACCGTCGTGGGCGCTCTCCTGGGACCCGAGGCTAAGGTTGATGACAAACGGCTCCCCCGCAGCTTCTGCTTTCTTCCGGATGTAGGTGATTGCGTCGACGATGTCGTTGTCGAGGAAGGTCGTCTTCACCGCGATGATGTCTGCCTCCGGGGCGACCCCTTTGTATCCCGCGGAAGAAGACGATCCATCTCCGGCTGCGATCCCTGCCACGTGGGTTCCGTGGCCGTCGTTATCCTGCTCCTTGACCAGACCAGGAGCCGTCGCCCCCAGTTCCGCGTTAATTTGCTGCTGTGAATACTCTGCCCCGATGGAGTAGCCGCTCGGCGGAGCCCCGGTCACCGTCTGGTCCCACAGCCAGAGGATCCTCGACTGGCCCGGGTCGGCGTCGGAGCGAAAATCGAGGTCGGACCAATCGATCCCCGTGTCGATGATTCCGACAATGACCCCCTTTCCCGTGTACGAGACGCCGTTGAAACTCCCGTTCTGCAGTTTGTCCGCACCGATTTCCGGAACGCTGACATCAAGTAGCGGCTTGAGCCGTTTCGCGAGGGCGATATAGTGGACCGACTCAAGGGCTGAAAGTTGCGCAATCTGCCCGACTGTCGCTCGGGCGGTAAAGAATCCACGCTCGACGGAATTCGGTATCACCCCGACGCCGGCCGCAGCGACCACGTCATCCGAATAGACGATGACGGGGTAGAGCTCCGCACTCCGGACCGAAGGGGCGACGGCTCGCTTCGAAAGCGATCCGGCCTCAACGGAGGAATAGAGTGCCATTGAGAGCCTGTTGTCAATCTTCAGCCGGTCAACCGTGGGGGGCGCTGTCTGGGCCGCGGCGAGTGAACTGAGCCACGCACAAGCAACGACGGAGAGCAGAGATCGTTTCATGGTGTGTTCCATTGAGGTGCCATTTGGTTGGAGGGAATGATGGGGCGGGTGTCTGGAACCGAATCCGTCCGGAGTTCTTCGGCGACTCGCACGGGGTGGTGTTCCGGGAACGTTCCTGCCGGAGGATCGCCACCGTCCGACGATCGCGCCTAGACGGCCTCTTCGCCCGATTCGTCGGTGCGGATGCGGATGACCTCTTCGACCGCCGTGACAAAAATCTTGCCGTCACCGACCTGCCCTGTTTTGGCAACCCTCAGGATCGTCTCGAGCACTTTGTTCGCGAACTCGTCCGAAGCGACAACCTCGATCTTGATCTTGGGAAGAAAATCGATCTGGTACTCGGACCCGCGGTAGATCTCTGAGTGTCCCTTCTGACGTCCATACCCTTTCACTTCCGTCAGGGTCATTCCCTTGACCCCGATCTCCGAGAGGGCTTCGCGAACATCGTCGAGCTTAAACGGTCGGATGATGGCTTCGATTTTCTTCATGGTCGTGGCGCTGAGTTGAAGGAGAAACGGCCGGGACTTTCATCGACCGTGACAATTTTTGTACTTCTTTCCGCTCCCGCACGGGCAGGGATCGTTCCGGCCCACCTTCGTCCCCGCGTGGAGCTGTTGCACCTTCGTGGCCGGCGGCTGTGCGCTCCGGGCGGCCTCATTCCCTTCGACCGGTTCCCTGTTACCCTGGAATCCGAGGCCGGCGGAGGCGTCGTGCGTCATCGTCAGCTGCTCACGGTGCAGCGGACGGCGGGTTCTCGGAAGCGGCATCTGTTCCCTCGTCTCGGGGAATAGCTTGAAGACAAGGTTGAGTGCCTCGCGGTTGATCATGCCGATCATCTCGATGAACATGTTGAAGGCTTCCCCTTTGTACTCGAGGATCGGATCCTTCTGGCCGTAGGCTCGGAGGTGAATCCCTTCCTTCAGGTCGTCCATCTCCCTCAGGTGTTCCTTCCAGCGGACATCGATCACCTGGAGCATCGCCATCCTTTCGAGCGACCCCATGATCTCCGTCCCGATCTTCTCTTCCTTCCGACGGTAGAACTCGGTCGCCACCTTCACGGCTTCGGCCGCTACCCCGCCCTTGCCAAGGCTCTGGAATTGCTCCGGGGTCATCTGCAAGTCGACGAGGAGGTTCACCCGCAGATCCTCCTTCAGCCGCTCAAGGTCTCCTCCTTCATAATGCTGTTCGACCAGCTCCTCGATGAAGTCACCGAGCATGCTGAAAATGTCATCCTTCAGGTGCTCGCCGAGCAGCGCATGCCGCCGCTTCGCGTAGATGACCTCGCGCTGCTGGTTCATGACGTTGTCGTACTCCAGCAGGCGCTTCCGGATCCCGAAATTATTTTCCTCGACCTTCTTCTGCGCGCGCTCGATCGACTTCGTGATCATGCTGTGCTGGATGACCTCCCCCTCTTTCAGTCCCATCCGCTCCATGATCCCGGCGATCCGCTCGCTCCCGAAGAGGCGGAGGAGGTCGTCTTCAAGCGAAAGGAAGAACTTCGACGATCCCGGGTCTCCCTGTCGTCCCGACCGGCCGCGTAGCTGGCGGTCGATCCGGCGAGCCTCGTGCCGTTCGGTGCCGATGATGCGGAGTCCTCCGACCTCCCGCACACCGGGACCGAGCTTGATGTCCGTTCCTCGTCCTGCCATGTTCGTGGCGATCGTCACCCCGCCGGGGAGTCCGGCGTTCTGCACGATCTCCGCTTCCCGCTGATGCTGCTTTGCGTTGAGGACGTTGTGGGGAATCCCCTTCCGCTTCAGCATGCGGCTGATCGTCTCCGAGACTTCGACGCTCGTCGTTCCGACGAGGACCGGCTGGCGCTTCTCTCTCAGCTCCTCGATCTCGGTGATGACCGCGTTGTACTTCTCCCGCTTCGTTTTGTAGACGACGTCCTCGAAATCCTCGCGGATCGCCTTCTTGTTTGTCGGGATGCAGACGACATCGAGCTTGTAGATCTCGAAGAACTCCGCGGCTTCGGTCTCCGCGGTGCCCGTCATCCCGGCGAGCTTTTTGTAAAGGCGGAAATAGTTCTGAAGGGTGACCGTTGCGAGCGTCTGCGTGTCCCGCTCGACGGTGACTCCCTCCTTCGCCTCGATCGCCTGGTGGAGGCCGTCCGAATAACGCCTGCCGTGGAGAAGCCGGCCGGTGAACTCATCGACGATCATCACCTTTCCGTCTTCGGTGACGACATATTCGTCGTCTTTCTCGTAGAGCGAGTAGGCCTTGAGAAGCTGGAGGACGGTGTGGATCCGGTCGCTGCGCTCCGCGTAGAGCTTGTTCACTTCGTCCTTCTTGATCTGCTTCTCCTCCGGGCTCATCGACGCGTTTCCCTCGATGAGGCTTACCTCCGTTCCGATATCGGGAAGGACAAAGAAATCTGCGTCCGAATTTCCGGCGAGGAGTTCCCGCCCCTTCTCGGTGAGGTCGATCGAGTGATTTTTTTCGTCGACCGCAAAGAACAGCTCGTCGTCGATCTCATGCATCCGCTTCGATTGTTCGGCAAGGTAGATCGACTCGGTATCCTGCATGAGCTTTTTTGGCGCGCCGTCGGCAAAGAGTTTCGTGAGCCGCTTGTTTTTCGGGGCACCGCGGTAGGCTCTGAGAAGAAGCACTCCGGCCTCATCGACCTTTTTCTCGTCCTGAAGGAAGGCCTCGGCATCCGCGACGACCTTCGCGACGAGGCTCCGTTGCGCGTTGACGAGGCGCTCGACTCTCGGCTTCATCTCGCCGAATTTCTGGTCGTCGACCTCGACGGGTCCGCTGATGATAAGGGGGGTCCTCGCCTCATCGATGAGGACGGAGTCGACTTCATCGACGATGGCATAATAGTGGCCCCGCTGGACCATGTCGTCCGGCGTTCCCACCATATTGTCGCGGAGATAGTCGAACCCGAACTCGTTGTTGGTTCCGTAGGTGATGTCCGCCGCGTACTGGATCCGGCGCTGGGGAGGATCCATGGTCTGAAGAATGCATCCCACCGTCAACCCGAGGAATTCAAAGATCTTTCCCATCCACTGGCTGTCGCGGAGAGCGAGGTAGTCATTGACGGTAACAAGGTGAACCCCTCTCCCGGCGAGCGCGTTGAGGTACATCGGCAACGTTGCGACCAGGGTCTTTCCTTCTCCGGTGGCCATTTCGGAGATCTTCCCTTGATGGAGCACCATCCCGCCGATCAACTGGACGTCGAACGGGACCATGTCCCACACAACCTTGTTTCCGGCCACTTCCCACATCTGTCCGACAAGCCGCCGGCAGGTTTCCTTGACGACCGCAAATGCTTCGGGAAGAAGCTCGTCGAGGGTCTCCTTGATGATCTCGGTGAGCTCCTTCTCTATCTCATCGATCTCGTCGTACGTTGACTCCCGTTGTTCGAACGGAATGTCCGTCTTGAGCCTCTCGCGGGCTTCCGTGAGCCTGCGGTTCGCGTCTTCTGTCTCATGTTTGATTCTCTCTTTGAACTCGACGGTCTTTCCCTTGATTTCGTCGTCACTGAGAGCCTTGTATGATTCAAAGTGCGAATTGATTTCTTCGACGACCGGCAAGAGCTGACGGATATCCCGCTCGTGTTTACTGCCGAACATCTTTTTCAGAATATCGAGCATGAGGCTTTGACCCTCGGTTTTTCGGATCTTTGGAACATATTCAATGAAAAATAAGCAAAAAAGGGGTGAAGAGCAACGAGGAGGGTGTGGAAGCAGGAGACGGGAGGCAGGAGACGGGCAGAGATGATAGGGCGACTACGCCCCTCTCGGTTTTCCCGTCCATCGGATCTCGTTCCCTCCCCCGGTCCAATTGGCGTATCTGGCCAGGACGAAGAGGAGGTCAGAAAGACGATTGAGGTAGGGGATTACGTCGGCTCCGAGGCGGTCGCTCTTCGAGAGCCGAACCGTCAGGCGCTCCGCCCGCCGACACACCGTCCGCGCCAGATGAAGATGGGCAGCCGCCGGAGTTCCGAAAGGAAGGACAAAGGAGGTGAGGCGCGGAAGAGAGCGTTCGAGTGAGTCGATGGTTCGTTCAAGGAACCGGGTGTTCGACGAGCGTATCCGGGGAACCTTTGCCCCAACCACGGATCGCGGCGTCGCCAGGTCGGCACCGAGCACAAAAAGATCCGCCTGGAGCCTGGCAAGGATCTTGTCGATCCCCTTCGGCGGAGACGAAGACCGGGCCACGCCGAGCAGCGAGTTAAGCTCATCAACCGCGCCGTACGCTTCGATACGGGGGCTATCCTTGGAAACTCTCCCGCCCCCGAAAAGACCAGTCTCTCCCTTATCCCCTTTCTTCGTGTAGATCCTCATCGGCTTCCCCGTCGCCGCCCCGGTCTCAGCACCCTTTCAACCGCTTTGATCCGTTCTTCGATTGCAGCCGCTCCCTGCCTCGTCGCCTGGATATCACGGATTTCAGTGCGGCGAAGCTCGTCTACTTTGTCATGAAGCTCCTGGAGCATCAGCTCCGATTTCAGGTTCACCTGGTAATCGAGCTCCGCTTTCAGTCGGTCTTTCTTCTGGGCCCTGTTCTGGCTCATCATGATCACCGGAGCCTGAAGCGCGGCGACACACGAGAGGATGAGATTCAGGAAAATGTAAGGATACTCGTCAATCGGCTTAAACCATATCTGGACGGTGTTCAACCCCATCCAAAGGACGAGGAAAACCATGAACGCGCTGATGAATGCCCAGCTCCCGCCGAATTCGGCGATCCTGTCGGCGAGCTTGTCTCCGAGGCTCAGATGCTCCTCCATCTCCTCGTTGACGTTTCGCGAGGCGAGCGATGTCACGAGCTCGTCCGTCTGACGGAGACGGTCGGCGATTTCCGAAAGCATCGCCACAGCGACATCGGGATGTTTCAGAAGGAAGGTCATGAAGACCGGGCGGCTCATCTGCAACAGTTCGGTCTCTTCCGTTGCAGTCGCCGTTGCCGTGCGGGGACGCCCATCGATGAGCGAGAGCTCTCCGAAAAAATCGCCGTCGTGAAGGTGAGAGATCCGAAGCTTCCCCTCCTTTCCCCGCAGGGGGACGGAGATTTCAATCGTCCCCTTCCTGATGACGAACATGGCCGCTCCCGGCTCCCCTTTCACAAAGAGCACTTCCCCATCCTTCACGGAGCGACGCTCCCAGAGGCCGGAAAGCATCTCACGGTCTTCGCGAGGGAGCTTCTCGAAAATGGGTATTTTGAGGATCTCGTCCATAACGTTGCCTGCTCAATCGACAACTAATGCTTTTTCCCCTTCGCCTGCCAGAAGTCGGGCAGGAGGTTGTAGAAGTAGGCCGAGGTGCGAATCCCGCCGAAGAAATTTCCCAGGTTGATGAACTCGTTGGGAGAGTGTGCGTTCTCATCCGGAAGTCCGAAACCGAGAAGGACGGTATCGATGCCGAGTATTTTCTTGAACTGCGCCACGATCGGGATTGAGCCGCCTTCACCCTGGTAGAGGACCTTCTTGCCAAATCCCTTTTCGAGAGCGGCGACCGCCGTCTTCACACCCGGACTGTCGATCGGGGTGATCGCCGCTTCTCCTCCGTGAAGATTCCGCACCTTGACCTGAACGGTGGGAGGGGCAATCTTCTTGAAATGTTTTTCAAAGAGCTTCGCGGCCTTTTCGGACGATTGATCGGGGACGAGCCTCATGGAGATCTTTGCCGACGCCTTTGCCGGGAGGACGGTCTTGGCCCCCTCGCCCGTGTATCCTCCCCAGATCCCGTTGCACTCGAGGGTCGGCCTCGACCAGAGACGCTCGAGCGTGGTGAATCCCTTTTCCCCGTAGAGTTGCTTCACACCGAGATCTTTCGCGTACTGTCTGTCGCTGAAAGGAAGTTTCTTGAAGGAGTCGCGCTCCGCCTTCGTCAGTGAGCGGACGTCATCATAGAATCCCTTCACGGTGATCTTGCCGTTCTTGTCGTGGAGAGAAGCGATCATCTCGCAAAGGACCTGAACGGGGTTATGGACCGACCCGCCGAACGAGCCAGAATGAAGGTCCCGGTTCGGGCCGGTCACCTCTACCTCCATATACGAGAGGCCCCGAAGGCTGTAGCAAATCGAAGGGACTCCTTTTGCATACATCCCTGAGTCGGAGATCACGACAAGGTCCGCTTCCAGGAGATCCCGGTGCTCTTCGACAAATCGGTCAAGGTTGTCGCTCCCGATTTCTTCCTCTCCTTCGATGATCATTTTCACGTTGACCGGCAACGCCCGGTGTTTTTGCATCAGCGCCTCGATCGCCTTGAGGTGAATCATCACCTGTCCTTTGTCGTCCGCCGCGCCTCTCGCGTAGAGGTTCTCGCCCCGTACGGTCGCCTCGAAGGGAGGAGTTGTCCAGAGTTCCAGAGGATCGACCGGCTGGACGTCATAGTGCCCATAGAAGAGGACGGTCGGCCTCCCGGCGGCGTGGAGCCAGTCGCTGTAGACGAGCGGGTGGCCTCCGGTCGGAAGAATCTGGATGTTCTCCATTCCAACCTTCTTCATCTGGGCGGAGATCCACTCGGCGCATCGCTGCATATCCTTCACGTGTTCCGACAATGAGCTGACGCTTGGAATGGCAAGGAATTCCTTCAGCTCCGCAAGATAGCGCTCGCGGTTCGACTCTAGATACGGTAGCACCTGTTCCATGGGGATCCTTTGATCATGAGAAATGTGTGTGAGAACTTGGCGTATGGTCCGATCACTTGATCGGGCTCCCCGGAGCGACTTCGTTCGAGACGGTGAGAAGAGCGAATCCGTCTCCGATACCGCTTGCCGCAAGGAGCATCCCCTGAGATTCGACCCCCATGAGCTTCGCCGGGGTCAGGTTCGCGACAACGATGATCGTCCTGCCGACCAGATCTTCCGGCTTCCTTTGTTCCGCTATCCCCGCGACGATCTGGCGGCGCTCGTTTCCGATCTCCACCTGCAGCTTGAGGAGCTTTTTCGACTTCGGCACGGGCTCGCAGGCGATGACCTGCGCAACGCGCAGATCGATTTTCTGAAACTCTTCAAACCCGATCGTTGGCTTCAACGGCGGCATCGCATTGGCCGGTGCGGCAGGGGCATCCGTTTCGGCCGGTTTGAGCTTGTCCAGTTCTTGTTCGATGGCGTCATCCTCGATTTTTTTGAAAAGAATTTCGGCCTTTCCGAGCCGGTGGCCCGGCCGGAGTTTCATCGTGCCGGCATCATCCCATGAATCCTCTTCGACCCTGCTCCCGACACCCGCCATGCTGAACACCTTTTGGGCAGAGAACGGGACGATCGGGGCAAAAAGGACGGCGAGGGACCGGACGATCTGAAGGCAAATATGAATCGTCGTTGCGCAGCGATCACGGTCGGTCCGCACCGTCTTCCACGGCTCGCTATCGTTGAAGTACTTGTTCGCCGCACGGGCCAGATTCATCACCTCCGCGGTTCCCTCACGAACCTTGAAGTGCTCGAAGAGCTCTCCGGCCTTCGCGGGCGTCCCCTCCAGCGTCCGGATGATCTCCGCATCGCGGTCGTTGAGCGGGCCGATCGGGGGAACCACACTGTCAAAATTCTTCTCGGCAAAGGCAAGGGTCCGGTTGATGAAATTGCCGAAGATGTCGGCGAGCTCGTTGTTGGTCTTCGCCTGGAAGTCCTTCCAGTAGAAATCCGAGTCCTTCGTTTCCGGAAGAATCGTCGCCATCGTGTAGCGGAGAAAATCCGGCTCGAACGAAGCGAGAACGTCCTTCACGTAGATGGCGTTGTTCCGGCTCTTGGAGAACTTCCCCCCTTCGAGGTTGAGGAACTCGTTCGCCGGAACGTTATCCGGCAGAATGTACCCGCCGCGTGCCATGAGCATCGCCGGGAAAACGATGCAGTGAAAAACGACGTTGTCCTTTCCGATGAAGGCGATATACCGCGTCTCCTTCTCCTGCCAGAACTCCTTCCATCGGTCCGGGGTGCCGGCCTTGCGGGCCCATTCTTTCGTGGAGGAGATGTAGCCAAGGACTGCGTCGAACCAGACATAGAGGACTTTGTCCGGGTACTGGTCGAGCGGAACCGGGACTCCCCAGTTGAGGTCTCTCGTCACGGCGCGGTCCTGCAACTTGTCCTTGAACCAGCTCTCGCAATACTTGACGACGTTCTCCTTCCACTCGGGATGTGAGTGAACATACTCTTCCAGGCGGGGCTGGAAGTCTCCCAGCGGGAGGTAAAAATGCGTCGTCTTTCTGACCACGGGAGTTGTGCCGCAAAGCTTGCACTTCGGGTTGATGAGCTCGACGACATTCAGCCAGGTGCCGCAGTTTTCGCACTGGTCTCCGCGGGCCGAGTCATACCCGCAGACGGGGCAGGTTCCCTCGACGTACCGGTCCGCGAGGAACATTTTGTTCACCTCGCAGTAGAGCTGTTCTTCCTGTTTTTCTTTGAGAAGGTGCTTGGAATAAAAATCGAGGAAGAACTCCTTCGAAGTCTCGTGATGGAGAGGAAGCGAGGTGCGCGAGTAGTTGTCGAAGCTGATGCCGAGATCCGCGAACGACTTCGCGTTCATCGTGTGGAATCGGTCGACGATCACCTGCGGCGAAACCCCTTCCTTGTCCGCGGCGATCGTGATCGGGACCCCGTGCTCGTCGGAGCCGCAGATAAAGAGAACCTCCCGTCGCTTCAACCGCTGATAGCGGACGTAGATATCTGCGGGCATGTAAGCGCCGGCGAGGTGCCCGAGGTGAATCGGGCCGTTGGCGTACGGCAAGGCCGCGGTGACGAGAATGCGTTTCGCGTTAGCGTTCATTCATCAACAAACGTTTGAGCCTGACGGAGAGGGAAAGGAACACAAGTGGAAGATACACATTTCCGCGCAGAAGTTCGAGGGCTCGCTCGACGGCGCCGATGGTCGCGGGGAAATCCGCGTTTCCGAACCGCGCGAGAAACCTCCCGAGATCCTCAACCTGATCTTCGTTGACGATTCTCCCGGCCCCCTCCTCCTTCATGATCATCGCGTCCCGGAGCCAGGTGAGGAGCAGAAGGAGAAACTGTTCGGCGGATCCCCGGTCGTTCTCCGCAGTCTGAAGTTCGACCTCCTCCATAAGCTTCAGGTCGTGACCGCCCAGGACGGCCCTGAGAAAACTCACCGCCTCGCCCCGTTTTGCGGACACGTCCCCGGAGAGAAGGTCGAGCGCGTAGGAGTAGTCTCCCCCGGCGAGGCGCGAAATTACCCTCGCCTGCTCCTCCGGGATATTCTGACGCGAAATAAGTGCCCCTCGGACCGCGTCCTCGCTCAGAATCTCGCACCGGATACTCTGGCACCGCGAGACGATCGTGGGGAGAAGCTTTTCACGCCGCGCGGAGGTGAGGAGAAACATCGTATCGCTCAATGGCTC
>Ga0335071_10006007_pt1 | contig 12575 bp, 7 predicted proteins | sample Lox_Sample_15_FD_206724 | JGI IMG/M metagenome (GOLD analysis project Ga0335071, IMG submission 206724) | Soil microbial communities from Loxahatchee National Wildlife Refuge, Florida, United States - Lox_Sample_1.5 | ecosystem: Environmental > Terrestrial > Soil > Wetlands | place: USA: Florida...
GATAACCGGGAAGGTGGTGAGACGTTGACTGGCCAGATACAGAAGCAAGTAATGAGCACCGGGTCTGCGCGAATCCGCCGAATGGCTAAGACATTCCTGTGACTGGCGCTCGTCCCTTGAGAGGGATATCTCCTTCACGCACAGGCTGTCGAAATATACGGCGAGTTTTCACGCATTGCAAGGAAAGATCCAACTCTTAACAATATGTTAACGGCAAGTCCTGAACCGTGCCACAGTACAGGATTGTGAGTCAGAACCTGGGTTGCCTGCAGATTTCGTCGACGCCGGTCGTGGAACATGTGCAATCACCATTCATCGACGCAAGAGACTTAAGGGGGAAACGATATGGATTTCTATGTTCTCACTACCTCGTAACGAATCCAGATCGTGCCATTCACCCGTTTAGCCACGGACTTGAGTTTCAGCCGCACGGGCCGGATTCTTGCCGGATTCATTCCGTCGAATACGGTTGGTATCCCGCGACGTCCATCGATGCCCGGGGCGAGGAGCAGGCTGACTTCATCAACCAGGCGAGCTTGCAGGAATCCGCCGTTGATGTTACCGCCGCCCTCGAGGAGGAGGTGCTTGATCCCGAAATGCTTCCCGAGGAGACGTACAGCCCTGGCGAGGTCGACGGAGGTTCTCCCGCTCACGATGTAGGATATTCCCTTCTTCCGAAGCATTTCGAGATAATCGTCCGCGGCGCGCTCACTGACGATGCAAATGAGATGATCGCCGCCGATGTCGCTTCGCGACCATCGCAGCTTCCCCAAAGTGTCGACAGAAATTGCATAGGTTTTTGATCGTCGGGCAACATGGACAGGTTGAGGGCCTGCATGATGGCGCGTCCTTGAGACGAAGACTCGTTTCTCCGCGAAGTGCCGTTGCATGGTGGTCCGTCCACATACCCAGGCATCGCCTTTGAGTGTTGCGCCGGTTTCCTCATAACCGCCCATCGTGGCGAGCTCTCCTAGGAAAGTCCCGTCAATCCTGCCATCAAGAGAGCAGAGCATATGACAAGTGACAAAAGGCCTCATATCTTCCCTTCCGTTGGTAAGACCATCCGTCTCGTAATCAGTTTTTCCAGAACTCTTTCTTCTGGTCAAACCTCTTCTTATGTTGCTCTTGTCTCCCGACGAATTGAACCCACCTGAAGCTCCACCTACTCTCTGCATCACCCAGGGGACAACTCTCGGGATTTGCTTTGTCAGCATTTCACAAGACCGCCCGACACCACGACGGAGATCTGAATGAATCCCAGAATGTTGATCTTGAACCTGGCAGCGTTCTGCCTCTTACCCGCTACTGTTTTTTCACAGTATGTCGGTCAATCCACGGATCTTCAAGCTATCAAACCTCAAGGACAGATCAAAGCCTACAGCTTTGACCTGCAGGATGTGAAGTTGCTTGACAGCCGGTTCAAGGACAACATGCTGCGTGATGGCAGATGGCTGCTGAGCATCGACAACAACCGGCTGCTACACAGTTGGCGGGTCAACGCCGGGATGCCGACGAACGCCCGACCGCTCGGAGGCTGGGAAGGACTGGATGTCGAACTGCGGGGTCACACTCTAGGTCATGTGCTTTCCGGTCTGGCTCTTATGTTCGCATCCACAGGCGATGCTGTCTATAAGGAGAAGGGAGATTCGCTGGTGGGCGCATTGGCGGAAATTCAGCGAGTATTGGATCAGGGAGGCTACTTGAGCGCGTTCCCACAAAACCTGGTCAACCGGGCAATCGAAGGGAAACCTGTCTGGGCGCCGTGGTACACGTTGCACAAGATCATGGCGGGACTGATCGACATGTATCAGTACGCCGGTAACAGACAGGCGCTGGAAATCGTCACGAAGATGGGCAACTGGGCGTACCACAAGCTGGAAGGCTTGTCGCCGGCACAGTTGGCTGTCATGCACAGAACGGAATTCGGCGGAATGATCGAGGCGGCCTATAACCTCTACTCGATTACCGGGAACAACGACGACAAGAAGCTTGCAGAGTGTTTCTACGACCATCGTGTGTTGGACCCTCTGGCCCGTAAGGTAGATAGTCTGGCCGGATTCCATGCCAATACGCAAATACCAAAGATCATAGGAGAAGCCAGGGGATATGAACTGACCGGCGACGAGAGAGCGAGGACGATCGCCCAGTTCTTCTGGCAGACGGTCATCGATCATCATACCTATGTGACCGGCGGCAACAGCGACAATGAGTTCTTTTTCCAACCCGATCAGATCTCTAAACATATTTCCCGTGCGACCACGGAATCGTGCAACACCTATAATATGCTGAAGCTTACCCGACACTTGTTCACGTGGACTGCGGACGCAAGATATGCCGACTATTATGAGAGGGCGCTGTACAATCACATTCTGGCTTCGCAGGACCCGGAAACCGGCATGGTCACCTATTTCCTGTCGTACACTCCCGGCACGTTCAAGACCTATTGCACCAAAGAGAATTCATTTTGGTGCTGCGTCGGAACGGGGTTTGAAAACCACGCGAAATATGCGGAAGGTATTTACTACCACGATGACAGGGGAATTTACGTGAATCTCTTCATCCCATCGGAATTGACATGGAGAGACAAGGGAATCACGCTGGTTCAGCAAACGAAGTTTCCCGACGAAGCGACGACGCATCTGATCATGAAAGGGGTCGGCAAGGGCGAGACGCCCCTGTACATCCGCTATCCATCGTGGGCGACGTCGGGTGCCGTCGTAACGGTGAATGGCAAGGCCGTGAAAGTCAGCCAGAAACCGGGGAGCTATATCGTGGTGAGCAGAAGCTGGAAAGCCGGTGATACGATTGATGCCACGTTCCCGATGTCCTTGCACCTGCAACCTACCAACGACAACCCCGACATCGCGGCGGTATGCTATGGCCCGATCGTGCTTGCCGGAGATATGGGCTCGGAAGGCATGGACACCCCCATCCCCTTTGCCAGGGATCAACTTGACTACAGAGATTCCCCCGTCCCCGCAGACATCCCCGACACCCTGAGCGCCAAAGGACGTGCAGTGAACGAGTGGCTGTTGCCTTCAGCGGGCAAGCCTTTGGTGTTCACAACCCTCCACGCGGCGCAGAAAGAAATTACCCTGGTTCCATATTACCGGCTCGACAGAGAACGATATGTCATCTATTGGGACTTGAAGTAGGAACGAGCCTCGGCGAACGTCGTCGGTGCCCTGTGACGGCTTACGCAAGGCGTCCGGGTTGCAGGGCGCTACCTCAAAAGAAGCATCTTCCTCGTCTGGACGAAAATTCCGGCAAGCTCGCCATGTAGATGGCGGGCTTGCATCCGATAGAAGTAGATACCGCTTGCCAAACCTGACGCATCGAACTGAACGTCGTAGCTCCCGCGTGCTTTCCTCTCATTCACCAGCACAGCCACTTCTCTTCCCAGGAGATCATACACTTCAAGCTTCACATCGCTGACCCCTGACACCTGAAACCTGATCCTTGTCTTCGGATTGATCGGGTTGGGATAATTCTGAAAGAGCTCAAATGCTGCCGGGGCCGCTTCGTGTTCTCCTACCTGACTGGGTGTCGACTGTTCAATATCGATCAGCTCAATGCCGTTCCCTGTTCCCAGGTTCCTGAAGTATTTCTTGTCGACGGCATTGTTCCTGTGTTCATGGACACCCAGGCTCGCTAAATATATCCCGTCGCCGTCAGGATCATACCTGATGCCATGTGCCAGTTTGACGAGTCCGCCGCCTGGTGCAGATAGTCGTCGACGCCCGACATTTGCACGGGAGAGGACTCGAGTGTCGGATTTTCTGGGTCTCGTGATGAGTGCTTGCGGTACGATCTTCCTTCATGGGTTGACGTCCTGACGCGCGCAAGGGCTGATCGCGCAGAGATTAGTCTGAGACAAAAGTGGTCACGCTCGATGAATCCAGTTGCGCAGTGAACTGGCCGGCCGATACCGAGATCTGGGTCCCCGGCACACAATTCTTGGAGCTCGATGTGATGTACGGTGTAACCGCATTCAAGGATCCATTCTGGATGGAAAACGTTTGTTGGAGAGACCCCCCGAGGTTCACGACGACGATCACTGTCCTGGAGCCGTTCGTGTACGCCGTGACCAAGACATTGGTTTGTGGATTGGCCGTCGCGCTCACTCTCACATATCCCGATCGGATAAACCTCGCGTACTGGGACATCACATAACCTCGTTTGGAAACCGTTCCATCCTCGAGGATCGGCCCGTAGTACCGAACGATGTACCACCAGATGTATGCGCTCATTCCGGACGTCATACAATCGTTGATTTGTTTTCCGGTACCGAGGACGGAAGGCCAGTCAGTATTCAGATCAAGGTATTCCGTCATCCAAACTTCCTTCCCTTTGCTGCCGGCGAGAGCGTATGGCGCGGGCGTCGAGCCGTAAAGGTGCCCACCGACGATCGAGAGGTTTGCAGCGGCAGTTGGATCGTTCAAGATCGCGTCCGTGATCGTGTGGTCGAACCCTGAGGACTCGTCGGCGATGATCCGGACACCGACCGCTGGCGCGTTGTCCCGCACGAACGTCAGCATTTGTGATGCATTCCAGAAACACGACTCATAGGAGACGGTAACATTAGGTTCATTCTGAACGGAGATGGCGTACAGTGGCGCTCCGTGGCTCGACATATAGTCTGCAAAGGATCTCAGATATCCGGCGAACGCAGCATACGAGTCCGCCTTGAGTTGGCCTCCGACACTGTCGCCATTGGATTTCATTGATGGAGGAGGAGACCATGGAGAGGCAAAAAGGGTTACTCCGAGAGAATACGCTGCTTGCGCGGTGGGTACCTGCATGGCAAATTTGGCACTGTCTGACGGGATGCGCAATCGAAGCAGGCTGAAGCCCAACTGCCCGATTCCGGTGCCAAATGCCGTGGTGATCTCACCGGCAGTCATGTCCGGGCGCCAGGGGAGGATATTCGCTGCGCCGAACCCTCTGATGACCTGCCGAGTCGCAGCCAGGTCAATCGATGACAATCCCGGTGTTTCACCAGGCCCTGTCACTGTGTCTTTTTTCGAGCAACCGCAAACGATCAGAAGAGACAAGCAGAACAGCATCTCTGCTCTGTGGGTCAGGGATGATTTCAACATGGCCTACCCTTTCCTTCTGTCCTGAAGCCTGTGGCGAGGGACTTGCCGGCCATAGGGGCGAAATGTTTCCCGGACCGTGATCGTTACAGGTCACAGTCTGAACGAGGGAACATCCGAGTGGTCAAAAAGAGAGCGATCGCATCAAATGCACGATGGATCGCGTCCAGGAGGAAGTTACTCCGAGTTCTCGGAAAAAACAAGGACAACGGAAGGGGTCAGGGCACCGACCTCAGGCACCAGCGGAGCACTCGGACCCAGGTCCCCGCCGAACCGCTGATCCCTGACGTCTGACGCCCGACCCCTACACCAGCTACGACCTGGCGATTTCTAAGCGATCGAGGTTCATGACCTTGTTCCACGCTGCAACGAAGTCCTGAAGAAATTTTACTTCAGAATCCTTGCACGCGTAGACTTCTGCCAGCGCTCGGAGCTGAGCGTTCGAACCGAAGATCAAGTCGACCCGTGTGGCAGTCCACTTCACCTTGCCTGTCGCTCGATCGCGACCTTCGAACAGATCAGCTTCATTCGAGAGCGCCTTCCACTCTGTGCCCATGTCGAGCAGATTCACAAAGTAGTCATTGGTGAGCGCCTCCGGTCTCTTCGTGAAAACGCCGTACTGCGTCTTCTCGAAGTTGGTATTCAAGACCCGCATACCACCAAGGAGAACCGTCATCTCCGGCGCCGTCAACGTGAGCAGCTGTGCCCGATCGACAAGCAACTCTTCGGCCGATACCGAGAATTTGGTCTTGAGATAATTGCGGAAGCCATCCGCGGCCGGTTCAAGCACGGCGAAGGACTCCACGTCTGTCTGCGCCTGCGAAGCGTCCATCCGACCGGGCGTGAACGGGACCTTCACCGTATGACCCGCTTTCTTTGCCGCCTTCTCGATGCCCGCACAACCTCCCAAAACGATCAAGTCGGCAAGAGACACCTTCTTGCCGCGAGAGCTGGCTTTGTTGAATGCGCTCTGAATCTTTTCGAGCGAATCAAGCACCTTCGCCAGCCGGGATGGCTCATTGACGCGCCAGTCCTTTTGAGGAGCCAAACGAATGCGGGCGCCATTAGCTCCGCCTCGCTTGTCGGAGCCGCGGAAGGTGGACGCAGACGCCCAGGCGGTCGAGACAAGTTCTGACACTGAAAGGCCGGAAGCCAGGATCTTGCGCTTCAGGGATGCGATGTCTTTGGCGTCGATGAGCTTATGGTTGACTTTCGGAATGGGATCCTGCCAGACGAGTTCTTCTTTTGGAACCTCCGGGCCAAGATACCGTGCCCGTGGACCCATGTCCCGGTGTGTGAGTTTGAACCAGGCGCGCGCGAAAGCGTCCGCGAATTGATCCGGGTGTTCCATGAAGCGCCGCGAGATCTTCTCGTAGGCGGGATCAAAGCGCAGCGAGAGGTCGGTGGTGAGCATCGAAGGCGCAATATGCTTCGACGGGTCATGGGCGTGAGGCACAGTTCCTGCGCCGGCGTTCCCCTTCGGCTTCCACTGTTGTGCCCCGGCCGGGCTCTTCGTCAGCTCCCACTCAAAGCCGAACAGATTCTCAAAGAAGTTGTTGCTCCACTTCGTTGGCGTGGTTGTCCAGGTCACTTCCAGACCACTGGTGATCGCGTCACTGCCTTTGCCGGAGCCGTAGCTGCTCTTCCAACCGAGGCCTTGCTCTTCGATGGGGGCCGCTTCCGGCTCGGGACCGACATGCGACGCAGGGCCAGCGCCATGGGTCTTGCCGAACGTATGGCCGCCTGCGATGAGAGCCACCGTCTCTTCATCATTCATCGCCATGCGAGCAAAAGTCTCGCGGATATCCCTGGCCGCGGCAATCGGGTCCGGCTTGCCGTTCGGGCCCTCAGGGTTGACATAGATCAGTCCCATTTGCACTGCGGCGAGCGGATTCTCAAGGTCCCGGTCGCCGGAGTAACGCTTGTCTTCCAGCCACTTGCTCTCGGAACCCCAGTAGACGTCCTGTTCCGGCTCCCAGATGTCTTCGCGTCCGCCGCCGAAACCGAACGTCTTGAATCCCATCGATTCCAGGGCGACGTTGCCGGCGAGAATCATCAGATCGGCCCATGAGATCTTCTTGCCGTACTTCTGCTTGATCGGCCACAGAAGCCGGCGCGCCTTGTCGAGGCTGACATTGTCGGGCCAACTATTGATGGGAGCAAAGCGCTGGTTGCCGTGCCCCGCGCCGCCGCGGCCGTCCCTGATGCGATACGTGCCGGCGCTGTGCCATGCCATGCGAATGAACAATGGACCGTAGTGGCCGAAGTCCGCCGGCCACCAGTCCTGCGACTTCGTCATCAACTCGCGCAGGTCCTTCTTCAGGGCCTTGAAATCGAGGCTCTTGAACTCCTTGGCATAGTTGAAAACCTCGCCCATGGGATTCGACTTGGAAGATTGCTGGTGCAGGATCTCGAGCCGTAATTGGTTTGGCCACCAGTCCCGGTTCGACGGGCCCCTTCCCATAACCGGGCATTTGCTATCGTCACTCATGATGGTAACTCCTTTTCGTTGTGTGGTTTCTAAAGAACACCAAGGAGCATGAAAGTAGTTCGCCGTCAGTCAACCTGACGGCGCATTTCGCCCCGGCGTCTCGCTCGCGGTCTCTTTCAGCAAGGATTCCTTGTGCACGTTGACGGCAGCGCGCCAATGAACAAGAAGGCCCCTCTCCGATAATTAAGAAAGGGGCCTGCCAGCTTCCCACTCAGCACACGTGACGGGGGAATATACTCAGTCAACGCCGAACTGTCAACTGCGCCGGGATCGCGGCTCTCAGTGCACTGTTGATGCGACGATGTGGAGTCCGCCTCCATCCATCCGCAAAGTGTCGACTATTCCTTTGGCATTCCTTCCGAATCGGATCGAGAAATCCCACCCGCCATAATTGACCAGGAAGAAGGAATTGTGCGAGTCCGGAAGGACTTCGAGCTTTCCACCGTCATTCAGTTGAAGGTAGATTTGGTCGGTCCCCGGGGTCACCGTGATGGTTTGCCTGGCGAGAATATCCGGCGAAACGACGACGAAGCGCCCGCGGTAGCTTGGGTACGTCGAACCGTCAAACGTCGTATCCCTTCGGCTGGACTTCAAGGAAGCCAGCGCGGTGCGAGCCCGCCATGCGAAGGACTCTTCGGCATGGTTTTCGGGAAAGAGCTCGGGCAGATTATAGACGTGCTTTCCCTTTGCCAGTTCCTTGCGAATATCGAAGACGACCGCATTCTCGAAGTCATGAAAATGATACAGGTAGACGATTCCCTGTTTGAGATCGGCGACATAGGAATAGAGTGTCACATCCTCCCCTTCCGAATGCGTGGCCGCGAGGATGCGCTTCATTTCGGTCAGCCCGACCTCCGGCAACCCTTCGAGCATGGAACGTGCTATGCGATAGCGATTGCACTCGTACCCCTTGCTGTCGGGGTGAATGGACTGACGGAAGTTCGTGATGATCTGGTAGCCACCGGAGATCGGAAGAATCGTATCAGCCTCGATGATTACCGATTTGCCGGTCGCGTCACCGAACATCCATTGGTACCGGGTCATCGGCGCGCGGCTATAGCGATGCAGCATCGCAAGAACATCGTCCACTGTCGCACACTCCGCCATCAGCTTTTCCTGCAGATCGCCTCCATAGATTTCGCCACTCGCGTTGGCGACCGCCTGATACGGAAGGCCGAAGGCGTCAAACCAGAGTCCTTTCTCATTCACTCCACCCTGCGCGGAGAGATCATTGTATCCGACGTACATCCGACCGAAGGTTTTTCCTTCAGAGGGAACGAACCATACTCGTGTCTCCGGGTTCGCACCGTCTTCGTTGTTGCCTACCAATACCGAGTTTTTCGTTCGGGTGTAGATGGCCGTGCATGCTTCCAGATCAGGCTTTGCCAGGAATGCCAAAGCAAGAACAATTAAAGGAAGATGAAGTGCAGTACGAGTTGTGATCATGAAATTGCCGAGGAGAGGTTTATGGGTCTTGTTCGTACAGAGGGTTCATCACATAAGGAAAGAACGGAGGTATCATCCGGTAGGATGTCGCCGTATCAATGTACATCGGGCAATCGAGGTAGTCAATATGCACGATCGTGAGGCCGTTCGAGACAGGCCCCGGCCAAACTCGCTGGACAGATTCGATGATCCAAACTCCCGGGTAGGGACTCGAGACAACAAGGGCCCGGTTGATTCCGGGCCCCATCGCGAACAATGCGACTTGTTATTCTTAGTTAGTATCACCTGATACTATTTCAACAATAACAGCTTGCGCGTTTGGACATAGTTCCCGGGTTGTCCGCCATCGACCGAGCGGGCCTCCAACCGGCAGAAATACACCCCGCTGGCGAGGTTCCTGCCATCCAACCTCACGTCGTGGTACCCCGCGGCTATTTCACCGCTCACAAGATCTTCCACCTTTTGTCCAAGAGAATTATACAGCGAAAGGACGACTTGCGATTGCCGCGGCAGCGCATACCGGATAGTGGTTACAGGGTTGAAGGGGTTGGGATAGTTCTGATCCAGGGCAAAGACGGTGGGGAGTGTCGGCCCCGACGTTCCCGCTGATGTCACCACGACGTTTCCGGGGAAGAAGATATTGTCGATCCAGACATTATTCATCGATGTAGAGGAGAAGTTCTGGTACGTCCACGTGAGCCGATGCTTTCCCGCCGGAACGGGTTCGGACCAGTGCGTCCAATCGCTTGCTTCCGCAAAAAAATCCACTTGCACACTGTCGATGGAAAATATGAGTTCATCAGAAAAGAACGAGGCCAGACTACGGAGGGAAAAGCTGATGGTGTCATTCTCGGGCATCAAGACATCGATCCCCAGAGTTGACGTGTTACCGTTTGCCACGGGTCCCGGCTGGGCGGAAGAGGGGCCCGTTTCAGCGTAAGAGGTCGTGATCGTCCATGGAGCATCGCCAGAACTTCTCCAGGGATATTTGTCTGTGAGACCTGCATGATCGAACGTTTCTGTAAACGCATCAGGAACAATCACGTACGCATTCCGACCAGAAGTGACCGATTGCTGCCCATGAAGCGAATCATTAAAGACCATGGCTAAACCGATCTGAAAGACTCCACTTCTGTTCGGGCTGAAAGAAGCGGATGAATCTGCTCCGGAAATCGACGCCGGGCTGCCATGGGGTCCTGCCGCGGTCCATGTGAGACCGACGGGCGGCGGCGAGTCAGTGGGGTGGGACACGTGCGCACTGAACGCGCCCGCAACCCCGATCTGCCCCGAAGAAAATGCGGGCGAGATGTTCGCCACGTAGAGCTGGTTCGGAATAAAAGGATGGGACGCGCTGTCCGTGGAGCCATTTCTATCGAGACGCGGAAAATCCAAAATCTGACCTGCGATGTTGATTCCGGCGGCCGAGAAGAGTGTATCAATCTCAGGCACTCCGGTAGGCGTCGCATTGTCACTAATTCTCCATATGGCTTCCTGCGTGCCTAATGCGTAATCGCAGAATAGTCCTGTGCTATCCGTGTACGCGAGAAGCCTCGCAAGGTATCCTGCCGCACGGATGCCGTTCCACTCGCTCAAAGGCGGAGCGACATCGAAGACATCCCCGATCGAAGGTGATCCCAGATAATGGTCGACGCATGCCGCGTAGATTCCGTTCAGCGTACGTGTTGCCCCGGGACCTACGAAGACGTTGTCGCCGTGCGTTACAACGAGGTCCTGATTGTAGTTCGCCCTGTTGATCAGCGGAGTCCCAGATGGAACAAACACCAGCAACCCTGGATGCGCCGCGATGCGATCAATGTCCGATTGGATCGGCTTTTTCGTCACATCGGCCATGAGATCATTTTCACTACCGTCCTTCGGGACACTGACAAGATTGTTGTTCTTCAGAAAATCCTTGATATCGCCAAGACTGAGACCGGGGTTTTTGGTTTGCACGTAGTTCGCGAACGCGTCATCATTCGGAAACGATTGACCCGTCTTGGAGCTCGCCCAACTTCCGTCCGGCTGCTTGTCGAAGTCTGTGTACCGGTCCGGGAGCCCCATCAGATGACCCGCTTCATGACCATATGCTCCCGGGTCAAGTCCCACCTCCCATGTCCCCGATCCCGTCCCGGAATTCAGCTTGGCTTCCCCATCGCTTCTGTGAGAACCGTTTGGGACAAGTTCGATTTCGTTGAATCCCGGCGTGTTCGGAGGCGACGTGGCGTAGGGATCACTGCGAGTAACAAACCCGATCTGCACCGTCTGTCCCCCGCTTGTCGTAAGTCCGCTCCATTTTGAAGCGATATCGCGACAGATATCATCGATCGTGGATGCTGTGGCAAGAGGACCCCAGAACTCAAGGAACAGGGTGACCGTAATCGTGTCCGACGGGGGAGGGTGATTCTTATTGTTGATGGTCACCGAGACGGCATCGCCGAAGAAATTTCCCTTGCTTGTGAGATTCGCCCACCCATGCGCGATCGCGTACTGCAGAGATACGTTATAGGCGACAACCGTCCCGGGATGCGCCGGGTCAACCTGCGCCAGACGATTCATCGAGCGCGGGTACGGGCCGGGAAACTCCCGGGTCTTCGGATCCCGGGAACGTTGCACCAACGCATTGACCCTCGGGTCGGCCACCGATCCAATTGTGGAAGAGCAGGGATCCTGAGGCACAAGGTTGAATTGGTTGGGAGGAGAAAAGGGGAGCTGGAGACTATCCGGGACGACGGCATTCAAGGTTTGAATGATTCCCTGAATAGTTGGCTGCGCGATATTTACGATCTTGACCTGATGTGTCATCCCGTTGGCAGTCACGATCATCCGCGCGAACATTCCATCGTTGATGGTGGTGTCACTATATGTGGCAGCCAGGGAGAAGAAACCACTGTCCTGAATTGTCTGCCAAAGCTGCTGTAGCCCGGTCGCCCCGACCGTGAATGTGCTCTTCGCAAGGATCGTGGGAGGTCCCCCGGACTTTGACCGCACATAGCTGGCCTGCCCTGCGCTGTCAATAGTAATCCGCACCATCTCGCTCCAGGGCGCATTTCCTCCACTGGTCGCCGAGAAGTGGAAATCTGTCGGCGGCGCCTGGGCAAACGCAACTGCCGGCAAAAATCCGGCAAGAAGAAGGACCATAGTGTATTGTAAAGAGACGCGCGGGGTTCTCATGGCACCACCTCTATCGCTCAATGAATGGAGCGGATCCACTTCAGTGAAGACAGTCGTTCGATTCTGACACGACCATGCGAGGAATCAATGGGAGGGATGAAGCTTGAACAAGGGATGGATATCGGGGGTTCCCTGGCTTACGTGCGGAGAGGCCGTACTCATGCATCACAAACCACATCACCCGGTCTTCAAAGCGGAAATGATCTTCGGCTCCTGATAGTGCGCACGACAATGTGCTACGTTCGAAGAGGCGGTGAGGTCTGACCGGGATATCTTCTCCCCCGTGTTCTTTGAGAATTGAAGAGATCCCACATAATTGGCGAAGTCGATCGCCGCGGGAAGATCATCGGTCAACGAGAAAGACAAACCCA
>Ga0335071_10006009_pt1 | contig 12574 bp, 7 predicted proteins | sample Lox_Sample_15_FD_206724 | JGI IMG/M metagenome (GOLD analysis project Ga0335071, IMG submission 206724) | Soil microbial communities from Loxahatchee National Wildlife Refuge, Florida, United States - Lox_Sample_1.5 | ecosystem: Environmental > Terrestrial > Soil > Wetlands | place: USA: Florida...
GCGCACTCCGCTTCCCTTCTTTGGGAATCCGCAAACTTATCCAAACCCGATTGCGCTTGGTCGTTATGAGTGGCTGGTGCCAGCGGCTGAAATCGTCAACGAGCATTTCGACAACTTTGTTGATCCGTGCTGCAGGCCCATTAAGACTCCGCGCTGCGTATACGTAAAGGCCAATTACGTGAAAATGAAGCCGGTTTGTGGGCCGGTCCCATGTGCACCACCGCCCCCCATGCCGTGCAAGGTGAAGAAATAGCTGCCGCAAAGAGAGGCACAGGAAAGCAGAGCTTGTAAGATATAATGAGTTTGTCGAAAGGAGGATGAGGGTATGGTCAAGAAACTGGTAATTCTCGGATTCATCCTAACCGTCCTGGCTGCGGCGGGTATGGTATGGGCCGAGACATATTCGGGCGCGATTCCGGCTCCTCAGCCGAGCCTGATGCCGGCAGCAGCTCCTGCATGTGTTGGTCCTGCGTGTCCACCGCCGGTTATGCCCAAGGTAAAGTGTAAACCACAGAAACTGACGACTTCCATTGAAGTTAAGATGCAGTATCCCGCACCGCCCATGCCGCCCTGTGGACCTATGATGGCTGGTTGCGGAGCGCCGCCTCCCATTCCTGTGGCGGTTCCTATGTGGAAGTTCATCGTGCCTTGGCCCCCATTTGTTTATTACTTGCCCGTCGAATAGCGGGAAGCCAAGAAGGATAAAAAAAGAGCCCCTCGAAGGGGCTCTTTTTATTTTTTTCTACTAAAATAGATTCCAGCATGATCATAATCCCTGCAATAGACATAAAAGAAGGAAGATGTGTCCGTCTCAGACAGGGACGAATGGATTCTTCCACCATCTTTAACGAGGACCCCTCAGCTCAGGCGCGAGTCTGGGAAAGCATGGGCGCGTCCCGGATTCACGTGGTGGATCTCGATGGTTCAATCGGCGGCAAACCCAGCAATCTCCGGAGGATTAGAGAAATAACTGAATCCGTGGGCGTGCCCGTGCAACTCGGCGGGGGAATACGAGGCGCGGAAGTGATCCGCATGTACCTCGACATTGGAGTCAGCACGGTCATACTTGGAACTATAGCTGCCAGGGACCCGGAAAGGGTAAAGAATCTCATATCCGAATTCCCAGGCAGGCTGGCCATCGGCATAGATGCCCGCTCAGGGATCGTGGCCGTAGAAGGATGGACTGAATCAGTCGGGGTACGAGCGACTGAACTTGCCGCGAAATTCAAGAACTTCCCACCGGTATCGTTCATCTATACGGACATAGATCGAGATGGTATGATGCGGGGACCGAACATTCAGGCCACCGAGGAATTCGCTCGTAGCACGTCCGTTCCGGTGATCCTGTCAGGAGGCGTCACTACCCTCAAAGACATCGAAAATGCTCTCGCTATTGAAGATCAAGGAGTGATGGGCATCATCATCGGAAGGGCCCTCTATGAGGGAACCATAGACCTACGTGAGGCAATTGAGCTGGCAGGAAAAGGAAATGCTCGCTAAAAGAATCATTCCATGCCTGGATGTCATGGATGGCCGCGTTGTGAAGGGCGTAAATTTCGTTAACTTTCGTGACGCAGGCGACCCGGTGAAGAATGCCCGTTTCTACGACGACGAAGGGGCTGATGAACTGGTTTTCCTGGACATCACAGCGTCACATGAAAAGCGCAACATTATACTCGACGTGGTAGCCCACACCGCGGAAGAGGTATTCATGCCCCTGACCGTCGGTGGTGGCGTCCGGTCTACGGCTGATATTAGGAACCTTTTGAACGCAGGAGCGGACAAAGTATCTCTCAATACCGCGGCGGTGCTAAATCCGGAGATTGTGCAGGAATCCTCCCTCATGTTCGGCAGTCAATGCATTGTGGTAGCGATCGATGCGAAAAAGACCGGCCTAACTGCGTCGGGGTTCGAGATTTCCATTCATGGCGGTCGAACAATGACCGGTATTGATCTCCTTGGGTGGGCGCGCAAGGTTGAAGAATTAGGCGCGGGCGAGATCCTCCTTACCAGCATGGACGCGGACGGGACCAAGGACGGGTATGACATCCCCATGACACGAGCGGTTACTGATATAGTTGGAATTCCGGTCATCGCGTCCGGTGGCGCAGGCACAGCAGAACACCTGAAAGACGCTGTGCTAAAAGCGAATGCCGATGCAGTGCTGGCGGCGTCCATATTCCATTACAGAGAAATACCTATTCGCGAGCTTAAGAAATATCTCCGCGCTGAAGGCATTCCGGTCCGTCTTTAATGAATTGCGCGCTCCTCACCCAAAATTGGCATAAATGTCCCCGGATTGAGCAAGGGCAAATTGCAGGACCGTTCCCACGTGCGCTCAGTCGACGTGGAAAGGGTCTTGGATTGTAGGCGCAAAGCCCAAACCGATGCCTCGTTATTAGGCGAAGGCATTGAATGTAGCCGTATATTCTGAGACTCATCATGCCTGTATTTGATGAACCTTTTTCTGATGTGATCAGCGAGAGCCTGGAATCGCTCGAACTGACGGGAGTGCTGGAAGAGGTAGCGCTGCACGCCCTTTCCCTGCCGGGCAAAGAAGAAGTCTTGGTCGCTTTGCCTGAGGCAGATGCAAATCTGGTTCGCACGAATCTCAACCTAGTGGCCGAGTTCAAGGAGATGATAGGGCTCAACGGGCCTCTGGAGTTAGCCGGTCTCACACCTATGGAAGGCATTAATGCCAGACTGGAGAATCCCGGGGCCATCTTGGACGTGGAAGAAATACTCGCAGTTGCCGACCTCTTGTATGTGTCAGGCAAGGTGCGAGACCGCTTGGAAAATCTGAAGGATCTTTTCGAGCTTCTCCGAGGTGAGGCCGGGCGCATTGATAGACTGGATACCCTCGAGCGCCGTATCAAAGGTATCTTTGATGAGCATGGCAACGTCCGTGCGGCGGCCAGCAAACAGCTCCTTGAGATTCGCGAGCGCATGAGATCCGTGCGTGAGCGTATGCGAAAGCGCCTGGAATCTATTGTTCAGGACAGGGAACTGGAACGGGTGGTTCAAGAGGACTACGTTACACTGCGGAATGACCGTTATGTCATTTTGCTCAGACCCGAGTTTAAGGGTCTGTTGGATGGCATAGTTCACGACCATTCCCGGAGCGGCTCGTCGGTGTATGTTGAACCGTTGAGCGTGGTTGAGCTGAACAATCAAGTGGCCTCGCTGATAGATGAAGAAAGGGATGAGATACGCCGGATTTTCATAGAGCTGACCGAGGAAATCCGAACGGCCAAGGATATGATATTTCGGAATTACAAAATCCTGGCCGTGCTCGATGCGTTCCAGGCACGGGCCCTGTACGCCCGCGCGGTTTCATGTGTGCTTCCGATACTGGTGGAAAGCGGGTTCCGCATTCTTGGTGCACGTCACCCGCTCCTGTTGGCAGCCGACGCGGAGGGAGTAATCCCGATGGACGTGATACAGGATCCGTCCACTTCTGCCATGGTCATCAGCGGCGCCAACATGGGCGGCAAGACGGTGGCTTTGAAAATCGCGGGATTGTTTCCACTGATGACCCGATGTGCGATCATGCTGCCCGCGAAGGAGGGCACCGAGATCCAGCTTTTCAACCGCATCATGGCCGACATAGGCGACGAGCAAGATATTCGAGGCCGGATTTCTTCGTTTTCGGGACACATGACGCGTATCAAAGCCGTCGTTGAAAACGCTGCTAAGGGTGACTTGGTTTTACTAGATGAATTGGGCGGCGCAACAGACCCTGAAGAAGGTTCCGCTCTGGCTATGGCCGTAATGGACAAACTGATTGACAAAGGGGCCAAAGTGGTGGTGACCACTCATCTCACGCACCTGAAGGCTTATGCGCTGGGCCGTGAGGATGCAAAGAATGTGAGCGTGGAGTTTCACCCGCGCACGCTCAAACCTACTTTTCGGCTGCTCTATGACCTGCCGGGAGAATCGCATGCCATATTGACTGCAGAACGGATAGGTCTCGGAGCAGAAGTCATCCGCGCGGCCAGGAACTACTTGGATACCGCTGCAGGTGGCAGTTCGAAATTGTTGGTGAGCCTCCGTCGGAAAATGTCGGAGGTGGAACGTCTCCGGGAGGACTTGGTAGAGAAGCAGCGATACGTGGATGAGGAACGTGCACGAATCAATGCCCAGAAACAGGACATCATAGAAGAATTTCGCAAAGAGGCTCGGACGATGATCCGGAACGCGGAACGGCGGATAATGGGTCTGCAGGAATCCATAAAAAGTGGCAAAATGAAAAGAAGCGCTGAAGAGCGAAAGACCTTGGAACGGATCAAGTCCGAAATCGTTGAAACCCTGGGGGTGCCGCTGGAACGGCATGTTCCCGCTCCGGCCGTCGGATCTCGAGTGAAGGTGGAGACTCTGGGACGAGAGGGAGTCGTCAAGGCGATATCTGACGCCGGTCGTGTTGAAGTGGCCATTGGCAATATGACATTACGTGCAGCCCCCGAAGATTTGATCCTGCTCGGTCCCTATTCTTTACAAAAAAGTTCTTCAAAAAACAGGCGGATTGGGATAGATATGCCCCTTACCACTCCTCGATGGGAGGTGAATGTTATCGGGCTCCGGGTGGAGGACGCTCTACCCATTATAGACAAAGCGCTTGATGACGCCCTTCTTGGAGGACTGTCTTCTGTGAACATCATTCACGGGAAAGGGACCGGGCGCCTGAAGAAGGCCATCTGGGAACACCTTTCCGGGCGTGCTTTCGTTCGCGATTTGCAGGCTGGTGATATTCATGCTGGCGGAGCAGGGGTCACGGTAGTAATGTTGGCCTCGAATTAAAGTCCGCGGGCGGAAACCGATGCGCATTCCCGAATCAACAATTGCCGAAGTGGCTGCAGCAGCCGACATAGTCCAAGTAATCTCCGGATACGTTGATCTCAAGAAGGCCGGCAAAGATTATCGCGGCCTGTGCCCCTTTCACGGTGAAAAGGCCCCATCTTTCTATGTTTCGCCGGCTAAGGGCATATTCCATTGTTTTGGTTGTGCCACGGGCGGCAGTGTTTTTAATTTCATCATGAAAATAGAGAATATCTCCTTTGTGGAGGCTGTTAGGCTCCTGGCCCGGCGCTATGGAATAACGTTGCCTACGGAGGTCGTTCGCAGTGGAGACGGAGATGAGAGATCGAGGCTGCTCAAGATCGTTCAGGCTGCCCAGGCGTACTTTCGGGAGACCCTGAACACAAACCTGAAAGCTACCGAGTATCTGATCAATCGAGGAGTGCCTCACGACTGGTTGGACAGAATCGGTTTCGGCTTTGCTCGGGATAGCTGGGATGGAATGGAAAGGCATCTCAGAAAACTCGGCGTCAACATGCGCGATGCAGCGGGTCTTGGACTTGTCCGACAACGAGAGAACGGAGGGTATTACGATTACTTTAGATCAAGGGTAACAATTCCCATTTGGGACCTCGGCGGTCACATTGTGGGGTTTGGAGGCCGTGCGTTCGGTAACGGCGAACCAAAGTACCTGAATTCGCCGGATAGTCCGTTATTCCGGAAACGCAACATACTTTACGGCTTGGATGCAGCCCGCAATGCCATACGAAGCGAGGGTGCGATTGTCATTGTCGAAGGTTATTTCGACCAAATATCTCTGCGCATCAGAGGATTGGAGCATGTCGTTGCGCCTCTCGGGACTTCGCTGGCTTTGGAGCAGGTGAAGCTCATAAAGAGATATACTACCGAGGTAATCACGGTATTTGACGGCGACGATGCAGGCCTAAGCGCCGTGAGGAGATCAATTCCTCTGTTTCTGGCGGAAGGAATTGAAGCGCGTTGTCTCATCCTGAAAGAGGACAAGGACCCTGACGAGGCAGTAAATAAGCGAGGCCTAGATGCATTTCGCAAGATGCTGGATCAGGCTGTCCCGGCCATAGATTTTTTCCTGAACAGTCTCCACGAGCGGTACAATCTCCATGGTATTCAGGGAAGAAATTTGGCTTTGGAAGAATGCCTGCCGATTCTTCGAGAGATTGCCGATTCCAAAGAGCGGGATTATGTTATAGAGAGGTTTGCCTCGCGGCTGCGGGTTCGCGAAGATCGTATTCGTCGATTGATGGGCTCGGTTCATGTGGTTCGACGGCAAGGTGACCCGAGAAGCCAGGAAATTAACGCAGGGACATCGCGCGTTGCAGACGCGGAAGGCAACGTCGTGCGGGGCATGTTGGTACGAGAAGGATTCATTGACACAGTTATCGAGAGTGGACTGATCAAGGATTTTGAAAATCCATTCCTCAAGTCCTTGGCGCAAAGGATGGTCGAGCACAGGGAACGAATGGGGACCTTTGATCCATTCTCGTTTTGCAGTTCCATAGATGATCACAGATTGGCGGCCACTGTGGCCGGTTGGCTGGAACCCAGGCCCGAAGTGGATGATTTGCGTCCCGAAGACGACGGTGATCGTGTCATTGACGAATCAGTGGACCGACTCAGACTTCGACGCTTGGAAAGACGGAAGTCCGAAATCGTGGAGAGAATGAAGCAGTGTCGACCGGATGAGGATGAGTATAACGTGCTGGCAAAAGAACTGTGGAGCTTGGGTCGGCGTCTGCACAAATAAGGCGGAAGAGACCAATCAACGAAACGGTGTTAATGCTCCCTGCGCACAAATTTTCGTCAGAGAAAACTTTTGATTACTGTTCACGTCCGTGAAAGTGCATCCCTGTTGCGCCGGGTCGGTTGTTGACGGCGCGACGTCATCGCTTGATGTCATATGAAAGAGTTTTTATGAGAAGAGGAAACCCAAATAATGTAAAGGAGACGAGCGTTAATGGTCGACGTAAACAATAAATCGGAATTTAAGGATCTATTCGATTTGGCCAGGTCCAAAAAATATTTGACCTATGACGAGGTCAACGAACATTTGCCCCAGGGAGTTGTAGGAGAGGCGCAAATAGACGAATTGCTCATGAAAATGATGGCGGATTTCAATATCGAGCTTGTCTCCTCGGAAAAAAAGATCCCGATTTCAGAAAAGAAGGTCCGAAGACTTGACGAAGACAAGACGGACGAAGAGGAAGAAGAAGAGATCAGCTCCGATCCGGAGGCGCTTGTCCGCGGCAACGATCCGGTGAAGATGTACCTGCACGAGATGGGTTGTGTTTCTCTGCTCACCAGGGAGGGTGAAGTAGAAATCGCTAAACGGATAGAGCAAGGCGAGCAGCAAGTATTCGCAGTCATTATCGGTTGTCCTGTCACCATTAAGGAGGTTCTCGCCCTGGGTGACAAGCTTCGAAAGGGAACCATCCGACTCAAAGAAGTCGTTCGAGGTTTTGAAGATGAGGAAATGCAGGACGGTGATGATCTGTCTCAAGTCGAAAGGGTCCTGCAATTGATCGATGAGATCAAGGAATACGACGCCAATTATTCATCACTGAAAGAAAAAATTAATTTATTGCCTGAAAGCGTCGATCCCGAGCAATTCCGGCAAATCGAACGCGAGATGACCGCCACTCGGGAACACGTTGTCACATGCCTTAGAAACATCAACCTTAACAGCAACATGACTGACCATATTGCGGGCAAGCTCAAATTCCTGGTCCGAAAACTCGAAGCGGCAAAAGACGAGCTGCGGGGCGTCGAATACGAAGTGAAATTGCCTTTGCAGGAAGTCAAAGACCACCTTAAGTTTCTTAAGAAGCTTATTAACGAGGGAAAATCTTTAAAAAAGCACACAAACATGACGCCTCAAAAAGTTCTCGACTTGGAACGCAAGTTGGAGAACGGGTTCAACAAAATTCAAAAGCTTCAAACTGAAGCAGGTATGGATGAAACCCAGCTCAAAGCGGCTTTGACCTCGTGCCTGGAAGGCGAATACATGGCCCGAAAGGCAAAAAGCGAGCTCGTGCAAGCAAATCTGCGTCTTGTTGTCAGTATCGCGAAGAAGTACACAAACCGCGGGCTTCAGTTCCTTGACCTTATCCAGGAAGGTAACATCGGTCTGATGAAAGCCGTGGACAAATTCGAATATCAACGCGGCTACAAATTCTCTACGTATGCGACATGGTGGATTCGTCAGGCGATTACCAGGGCCATTGCGGATCAAGCGAGGACTATTCGGATACCGGTGCACATGATAGAAACAATTAATAAGCTCATTCGCACTTCAAGATATCTAGTGCAGGAGTATGGGAGGGAGCCCACTCCGGAAGAGATAGCCGACAAGATGGAATTTCCTCTTGAGAAGGTCCGCAAGGTGCTGAAAATAGCCAAGGAGCCGATTTCGTTGGAGACCCCTATCGGCGAAGAAGAAGACTCACATCTTGGCGATTTTATCGAAGACAAGAAGATCCTTTCTCCGTCTGACGCAGTGGTGGGAATGAGCCTCACGGAGCAGACACGAAAGGTCCTGGCTACACTGACGCCCCGCGAAGAAAAAGTGCTGAGGATGAGGTTCGGTATCGGGGAGCGGGCTGACCACACCCTTGAAGAGGTTGGGCAGGATTTTGACGTGACGCGCGAACGAATCAGGCAAATAGAAGCCAAAGCGCTGAAGAAGCTACGACATCCATCGCGTAGCAAACGTTTAAGACCCTTCATAGAGGGCTGATTGGGAGCTATTGATGGACCTTGATCCCGGATTCCACCCCAAGCTCAGAAATCTGGAACCCATTCCGGTTATGGTGCAGGGTAAGCAAGCGATAGGACTTAAAGATCCTCTACAGCTTGGCGAGGGAATGGTTTGCGTTCATAGAGAGGCACTTCCCATGCTCACCTTGTTGGACGGCAGACATTCTCTCAGGGATATTCAGGAGGAACTTACACGCCAGAGCGGTCGGCTCGTTTTCCTTGACCATATCGGGACGATGCTGGAGAAGCTCGACGAGGCACTGCTGCTGGAAGGTGACCGGTTTCAACAAGCCTTTCAAAAGAAGATCGAGGATTACCGAAAAAAACCATTTAGACCTTCATCTCATGCGGGTCTCAGCTACAGTGCGGACGCAGACGATCTGAAAAGAGAACTGGAAACATTCTTCGTGGGGGAAGGCGGTCCGGGACTCCCGGATTTCTTTGCCGACACGGCTCGTCCGGTTGGATTGATTGCCCCTCATATTGATGTGAGGGCCGGTGGCCGCTGTTTCGCTCAAGCGTACTATGCGCTTGCCACGGGTCAGCCGTCGGACATATACGTTATACTGGGTACCGGCCACGCGGGTGTCCCAGGGATCTTTACCGCTACCACTCTGGATTTCCGGACGCCTCTGGGGACAGTGTCAACGGATCGGGATTTTGTCCATGCTCTGTCGCTGGAACTAGGCCGTGATTCAGCGGCAGACGAGCTTTTACACGCCACTGAGCACGTCATAGAGTTCCAATTGATTTTCCTGCAGTATATCATGTCAGGCAGGCATTCCTTCAGCATCGTGCCGGTTCTCTGTTCTCTCTCTCATGAAGCTTTCAGCGAACGGTCCCAACAAGACAGCGTGGTATTTGACGAGTTCTGTCGGGCGATGAGAGAGGTTTGCCGGCGCAGTTCCAAGTCTGTCTGCTTTATAGCCAGCGCAGACCTGGCCCACATAGGCCCGCGTTACGGGGACACATTTGTTCCTCATGGGGGGACGGTCTCGGATACTCTTCAGAAGGATGCGGAGTTACTTGCTTCCCTGGAAAGAATGGATATCAACGGGTTTATCGGCTCGGTGGTCCTGGAAAACGATTCACGGCGGATCTGTGGTTTCCCGCCTATCACTACTATGTTCTATTGTATGGAAGCCAGGGAAGGGCGGCTGCTGTCCTTGGACTATGCGCAGGTCGACGACAGAAACTCGTTCGTAAGCTTTAGTTCCATGATTTTCCACTAGGACAGGTCGAAAAGGTCGGGTTTGACCTGCCATACGCCGTCGACTGCCGTCTGAGTCTTGGATGACGCCTTAGAGGCGTTTCGCAGTTGTTCATTGGACACAACTTCTACCATATTCTATAATAATTATCGAAGCTAATATCCATTTGGCCTTGTGGGCGGTTCTGAGGACCAGCAAAAATATGAACTATCATTGCGAGGGTGCAGCCCGAGGCAATTTCCCGCGCCGGGCAAGCGAGGTTGCTTTGTCGATTCACCTCCCGCGATGGCGGAGCGAGCCTGGCTTGATGTTGAACAGAATTGATTCGTGAGGAGGCCCAATTATGGATGACAAGAAGCGGCCCACAATTGATTCAGTGAAAAAGAATTTAAATGAAATAAAACCGTTGAAGCTTGAAAGCGATGTCACGGAAACCATTGACGTAGGCAATTTGTTGATTGACTCGCAAATGACTTCATCGGGGAGCTTCGATCTTCGAGGAGTCCATGAGACCTCATTGGCCAAATTGTTGAGTGCGCTACCAGTAGCTGCCCTGTTGATCGACCGGTCACAAACTATAATCTTTGCCAATGCCGCTTGTGGGAAGCCGGCAGAGCACGGCCGGAAACTTGAAGCTGGACCGCTGTTTTCAATTTTCACTAGGCTTGACGATTCTCGGAAATTCGATGTCTTGGCGGAAAGGGTATTCGCCCAAAGAAAACCCGAGGTCAGTGGTGCTACGGTAGACCTCGGAAACGGCCCGATATGGGCGCGCATCCATGTGCGATCCGTAAGAGTGGGAAGCGAAAGGTTGGTTCTCTTAATTTTTGAGGACCTGACGCATGAAAGGAAAGAGATCCTCCTCACGAAAAAGCACGAACGACAGCTCCTGAAAGCTCGTAATGAATTGGAGAAGCTCGTTCGGGAGAGGACCGCGGACTTAGAGAAGACAAACGAGCGGCTGAAGGAAGAGATTGCGGTCCGAAAGCGTGCAGAGGAAGAGTTGCGGAAATCTCAAGTGCATCTGGAGCGCTTGGTCGACGAACGCACAGCGGCTTTGAGGGAGACCAATGCGAGGCTTCTTGAAGCCAAGAATGAGTGGGAGCGGACTTTCGACGCGGTCCCTGACCTCGTGTTCCTCATAGACAAGGAGTATCGGATAGTCAGAGCGAACAAAGTCCTGGCCGACAGGCTAGGATTGACATGGTCCCAAGTCATTGGTTCGCACTGTTATGAAATCGTCCATCGCCTGCCGAATCCCCCGGCGTACTGTCCTCACGCCAAACTGCTTGCTGACGGCAAAGAACACTCGACTGAAGTGTTTGAGAGATGCCTGAACGGGACCTTCCATGTAACTGTTTCGCCTCTCTGTGACCGAGAGGGCGTGCTAATCGGGTCAGTCCATGTGGCCAGGAACATTACCGCGCGCAAACGAATGGAAGATGCGCTGAAAGAGAGCGAGAAGCGTTATCGAGAACTTGTGGAGCGAGCAAGTGATGTTCTTTACCAGGCTGATATCAAGGGCCATTTTACGCTCTCCAATCCCGCTATGTCACGGATCACCGGTTATTCGGATCAAGAACTTATTGGTAAGCATTATCTTGATTTGATTCATCCGGATTATAAGAAATCGGTTGAGAGATTTTACGGATTACAGTTTGTGAAAAAAATACCGGAAACTGACTATGAGTTTGCTATCCTCACCAAACGAGGAGAAAAGGTGTGGCTGACTCAACGTGTGCAATTGCTCACCGAGGGAGACGCAGTTGTGGGATTTCAGGCTATCTGCAGAGATATAACCGAACTCAAGCAAGTACAAATAGCGCTGACTGAAAGCGAGGAACGTTATCGCCAACTGGTCGAACTCTCACCTGATGGCATTTACGTACGAATTGATCAAGAATGTGTTTTCGCAAATCGCTCTTTGGCAGGTATGCTCGGCGTGGACAGCCCCGATGAACTCATTGGAAGACGAGTCAAGGAATTCTATCATCCGGAGTGTATTGAAAAGCTCAATGCGAGGATGCGGAAATTACAGGAAGTTGACGAACCGTTGCCACCTGCGGAACTGACGCTTATTCGAACTGACGGCGGCAAGGTGGACGTCGAAACCATGGCGGCTGCTCAAATTTACCAGGGGCAACGGGCTTTTCAGGTCGTCTTGCGGGACATCACGGATCGTAAGCGGGCGGAGGAGGCGTTACGGAAGTCTGAAGAGCGATACAGAATGCTGGTTGAGACAATGGGTGAAAGTCTGATAGTTTTTGATGAAAACGGCATGGCGACGTTTGTTAACAGCAGATTTTGTAAGCTGGCCGGATATTCAAGTGATGAACTTATCGGTCGCTCCATCACAGATATAGACTTTCGAGCCAATCTCGATCAGAAGGAATTGTTAAAACAATGGGAACAACGCAGGCAGGGTCTCAACGGGAAATATGAGGCTGTCTTTAAAAATAGGGATGGTCGGCAGATAGACGCGATCGTGTCGTCTCAGCCGATATTCGATGCTGAAGGCCATTTCAAAGGCAGTTTCAGCGTGGTTACCGATATTACGGATCGCAAGCGGGACGAGGAACGGATCAAAGCATCTCTGCAGGAAAAAGAAGTTCTGTTGAAAGAGATTCACCACAGGGTCAAGAACAATCTTCAAATTATATCCAGTCTTTTGCAGCTCCAATCCTTTCATGTGGAAGGCAAATCCGCAGAAGGCGTGGTCGAAGACCTGGAAAGTCGAATTCGCGCTATTGCCGCGGTTCATGAAAAGCTCTACCAGT
>Ga0335071_10006010_pt1 | contig 12573 bp, 10 predicted proteins | sample Lox_Sample_15_FD_206724 | JGI IMG/M metagenome (GOLD analysis project Ga0335071, IMG submission 206724) | Soil microbial communities from Loxahatchee National Wildlife Refuge, Florida, United States - Lox_Sample_1.5 | ecosystem: Environmental > Terrestrial > Soil > Wetlands | place: USA...
CGTGCCATGCTGATCACTGCCGCGGCAAAGACCTGGAAGGTGCCGGAGGCGGAGTGCGAGGCTGTCAAGGGTTCCATTAAACACAAGAAAAGCAATAAAACCCTTACCTACGGCAAGCTCTGCCGCGTTGCCTCCGAGCTGCCCATCCCCCAGAACCCCCCGCTCAAGAAGGAGAGCGAGTTCAGATACATTGGCAAGCCAATGGCGCGTGTCGACATTCCGGATAAAGTCGCCGGCACAGCTGTTTTTGGTCTCGATGTCGCTGTACCGGGTATGCTCTATGGGGTTCTCGCCCGCCCACCCGCTTATGGGTCGAAAGCAGGCTCGTACGACGAGAAAGCTGCGATGGCGGTCAAAGGCGTGCAGAAGGTGGCCCCCACGGATAACGGTATAGCGGTTATCGCTGATTCAATTACTGCTGCGTGGAAAGGCCGTGACGCGCTCAAGGTACAGTGGGGCGCCGGAGTTCTTCCCGATATGAACGATGCGTCGATCGAAAAGCATTTCATGGAAGGTCTCGACAAACAGGGAGTCGTGGTGCCCACGCAAAAAGGCGACGCAAAGAAGGGCCTTTCTGAAGCCCAGAAGAAAGTGCAGGCAGTCTATTATGTACCGTTTATTGCCCACGCCACGATGGAGCCGATGAACGCAACAGCTTATGTGCAAAAAGACTCGTGTGACATATGGACGCCGACTCAGACACCCTTCATCGCCCAGCTCATCTCTTCACAGGTCTGCGGATTGCCCCCGGAAAAAGTGAATATACACACTACCCTTCTGGGTGGCGGCTTTGGCAGGCGCGATGCTCCAGATTTCACTGTTGAAGCAGTCATTGCCTCCAAGGTCACCGGTAAACCTGTCAAAGTGGTCTGGTCGCGGGAAGAGGATATCAGGCATGATATGTTCCGGGCTGCAACCTGCCAGAGACTGGAGGCGGGTCTCGACGCCCAGGGTCGGTTGACCGGGTGGTCCCATAAAGTCGCCTGCTCTTCCATCCTGAAGTTTCTGAATCCGGAATGGATAAAAGATGGCATCGACTCTTTTAGCCTTTGGGGGATCTTTGATTTCCCGGGCACGCCGTTTCTCAGCAACACGGCCTACGACATTCCGAACTTTTACCTGGAGCAGTATCTCTCTGATTTACCCGTTCCCGTCTGTCCCTGGCGATCGGTGCAGAACGCACCTAATGCGTTTGTGATGGAGTGTTTTATGGACGAGCTAGCCAAAACAGCGGGTAAGGACCCCCTGGCCTTCCGTTTGGAGCTCCTCAAGAATAATATGCCGGCCGGGCGCGCACTGGAGACCGCAGCAGCTAAGGGCGGCTGGGGAAAACCCGTGCCTCAGGGCATGGGCAGGGGCATCGCGCGGCACTCCTGCTTCGGCACAAACGTCGCTGTAGTGGCGGACATTTCACTGAATGAGAAGGATGGAACCATAAAGGTCCACAAGATCACTCTTGCCGTCGATTGTGGTCCGGTCGTAAATCCTGACACGGTGGTGGCGCAGGTGGAAGGATGCGCCGTCATGGGCTGTAGCACTGCACTCAAAGAACAGATTCACTTTGCCAACGGTGGCGTGAAATCAGCTAACTTCGACGAGTACAAACTGCTCAGAATGAGCGAGACGCCTGAGCTGGACGTCAGCATTATAAAGAGCACAGAGAAGATCAGCGGCATAGGTGAGCCTCCGGTAACGCCCATTGCACCGGCCATTGCAAACGCGTTCTTCAACCTTACCGGCGTTCGGATAAGGCGTCTGCCACTCGATCCTGCAACGGTTTTGGCTGCGTTGAAAGAGAAGAAGGCTTAGACCCAGCTCAAGATTGAGGCTAAGGTTAACGAGAGCTTAAAAAAAACGGAGGGGCCTTGGGTGAGTTACCGAGACCCCTCCGTGTCTAACTCCCGTGGCTTCTATTTTGACATCTCGTTGATTGTCGCTGCCAGCACGTTGCGTGCGAATTTCGGGTTGTGGACGCCCTTGCTGCCGTCGTACGTGAATAGCAGGTAGTTCCACAGGGCTCGGACAGCAGGATCCGAAGTTGCGTAGACAGGCTTCCCCTGGTCGCCGCAGGCATCCTTGATGTTCCCGAGCTGGCTATAAATATCCTTGCCATTCTGCATTTTGAATTTTAATGAGATCTGTCCATGAATACCCGGGGGAATTTCAATCGCCTTGATCTGCTTGCCGTCGATGGCAGTGTTAGGTGTATCCTTATCTTTCTTGGGATCCCATGAAGTCACACAGGCAATCTTGTCCTTGTTTGCCATCAGCTTCTTTACGACTGCATCAGAAAGTTGCTTGAGCAGATCCTCTGCGCCTTTCTGGACCTCCTTCTCATCTGTCTTCTGGTCGTGGCATTCCGAGCACTTGCCGGGCTTAAATTCATGGCCGGTAGTTCCGCGCTGGAAGTGACAGGTCACGCATGCATCACCCACTGACAGATGCGGCGATGCAGTATCCCCGGTATCGTCGTAAAAGTAAACGTTCTTGCCAAGCAGTACATCCGCCTGGGCCGCGTCATGAGGCTGAGTGAAATCCTTTGGAGCAGCGCTGTTCCAGGTGATGCGACCGTTTCGGGTATTGTGACAAGCCATGCACAATGCGCCTTTTCCTGCGTCCTTAACGGCGACTCCATTGGGAAGCATCGGTATGCTGTCCTTTATTCGCAGCGCCGGGACAGTGCTATGACAGGCGCCGCAGTTAATAGGTTGGACCTGATCCTTGGTCATGCCCAGGCTTTTGATGTAAGCCTCATCCGCCTTAGAGCCGTCCGGCTTTTTAAAGGGCCCAGGATCACCATTCAACAGTTGCGGGACCCATGCCCTGAAACCCTGGCTGCTGTGGCAGCGTCCGCAAAACGCGGCAGCTTCCTGCCGACCTTCCCATGTGGCTTCATCCTGAGCTAGGTGCCTGTTCGAATGCTTGCTCTCCCGCCATTGCTCCATGGGCGACTTGTCTGCAGCCGGTGCCCTATCCGCAACAGTCAGGCAGAGCAAGGGTATCAGTAACGCGGAAAACAGAATGGTTCTTCTCATAACGGTTCCTCCCCTGAACAGTTTATTGAGCCTAGAAAAATACAAGAAAACAGTTCCACATGTCAATAGCATTGTTGCTGATTAGATGATGATCCAGTCTGCTCGATTCTCACTATGTTATCAGAGCGTGTCATGCTGATTCGGCTTTATGTGGAGACCAAGGCGCTCAAGCCATGGCGAACGGAGGCGTACTAAAGTACGTCAAAGTGAGACAGGGCGCAGGCAACGAAGCTATATTTATTGAAGGCAAACCGCCACTACTCCTCTTTGAATGCTTCTTCGCGCTTTGCCCGTATCGCAGGGAGGAGAGCGGCTACCAACGCCACAGCCGCAACCAGGAGAATGCCGAGGCTGATGGGCCTCGTAAGAAAAATAGTAGGATCGCCACGGGACAGAAGCATGGCCCGCCTCAGGTGTTCTTCCATCATCGGCCCGAGGATCATCGCAAGGAGCATTGGCGCCGGCTCGCATTCAAGTTTGCCGAAGATATAGCCCATGATCCCAAAGAGGGCCATGAGATGCACATCAAATTCACTGTTGCTCAGCGAAAAGACACCTATGCCGCAGAAGACGAGGATCGCAGGATAAAGCAGATGGTAGGGTACAAGGCAGAGGCGTACCCACAGTCCGATCATCGGCAGGTTGAGCACCAGCAGGAAAAGATTCCCGATCCACATCGAGACGATGACTCCCCAGAAGAGCGCCGGTTGATCGGTCATCACGGAGGGTCCCGGTTGGACGCCCTGGATAATCATTGCGCCGATCATAAGCGCCATGACGGGGCTCGTCGGGATGCCGAGGGTGAGCATGGGAATGAACGAGGCCTGGGCGCCCGCATTATTGGCTGATTCCGGTGCTGCAACGCCCTCGATCGCACCCGTACCAAACTCGGAACCATGCTTCGAGATCTTTTTTTCGACCGAATATGCGGCAAAGGAAGCGAGGAGGGCTCCACCGCCTGGGAGCACGCCCAGAAATGACCCGAGCGCTGTTCCGCGAATGATGGGCGCGACCATCCGTTTCCAGTCTTCGCGCGTGGGCATGAGACTGGTGATCTTGCTGACGATACGGTCGGCCACGCCTTCCCGCTCCAGGTTCAGAATGATCTCGCCGACGCCGAACATACCCATGGCAACAGTGACAAAGCCGATTCCATCCATCAGTTCCTTGAATCCCAGGGTGTAGCGCTGTGTCCCTGAATTCACGTCCGTGCCGATAATGCCGAAGAGCAGGCCGAGCACGATCATGCCTATGGCCTTCAGCAAGGAGCCCCGTGCAAGCACGACGGACGCGACAAGCCCCAGCACCATCAGGGAAAAGTATTCAGGTGCGCCGAACTTGAGGGCTACCTTGGCGAGCGGAGGTGCGAAGAGCGCTATGATCAGGGTGCAGACAGACCCCGCAAAGAAAGAGCCGATGGCTGACGTGGCAAGCGCCACACCTGCCCGGCCTTTGAGCGACATCTGATAGCCGTCGAGTGTGGTAACTATGGAAGAAGCCTCGCCCGGCAGATTGACGAGAATTGATGTGGTTGATCCGCCGTACTGGGCCCCGTAGTAGATTCCCGCGAGCATTATCAGCGCCGATACTGGAGGGAGCACGAAAGAAGCAGGCATAAGCATGGCCACTGTTGCGGCAGGCCCGAGCCCGGGCAGAACGCCGATAAGTGTGCCGATAAAGACACCGATGAGACAGTAAAGAAGATTGAAGGGAGTGAGCGCCGAGTGAAAACCGGTGGCTAAACCGGCGAAGATTTCCAATTCTCAACCTCCGAGCCAGGTGCCGCGGATGGGTATGGGCAAGCCCAGCAACCAGACAAAAATTATGGAAGAGCCGGCGGCGAGTCCGACTGCGAGGGCAAGCGCGACCGGCCATCGGAACCGCTTGCTGGCATAGGCACTCACCAGTACGAGCAGGACGAGTGCGCAGGCGAGTCCGAGTCTGCGAAGCATCAGCGCAAAGAGTACATTGGATAGAGTGACCAAGACGAGTTTGCCCCAGGCCAGGCGCCCCACACCGGGGCCCGGCCTCAGCATGGTGTGTATAACAAGGATCAGGCCGATCAAGGCAAGTAGGCTTCCGAGCAGGGTAGGGAAATAGCCGGGACCCATGCGCATCGCTGTTCCCATGGGGTAGTGTCTGCCGTAGGCTGCGAATGCTACACCCACGCCGAGGAAGATGGCGCCGGACCAGAAGTCCTTGGACCTACACCAATTCGCCTTCAAGCGCTTACCTCCGTTGCCCTTCGGCCTGCTCTTACTCCTGCCACCCGCGGGTGAAGAGCCTGGCAGGCCGCGGGTGCCCGGCTAGAACAACTGGTACCGCGCAGCCAGGCCTCGGCTCGCCTCGGTATCCATCTTGAAATCGAATCGGTGTCGAAAGGCATCATCTGTGTTACTACCGCCCTATTGTTTCTCGATCTTTGCTTTTTCGATGACGCCTCTCCACTTTGCGATATCCGAGGTGAGAAGTGTTTTCAGAGCGTCGGGCGTGCCGCCGCGCGCCGTGACCCCGAGTTCAAGAAGTTTGCTCTTGACCTCCGCTGCCGCCAGAGCAGTATTGATCTCCTTGTTTAAACGGTCAATGATCGCACGGGGTGTTTTCGCGGGGGCAGCAATAGCATTCCAGGACGAGGCCTGGTAGCCTGGCACGCCGCTCTCGGCGATGGTCGGGATGTCGGGCAGACCGGAGAAGCGCCGCTCCGACGTGATGGCGATAACCTTGACCACACCGCTCTTGAACTGGGAAATAATTGGCGCCAGCATGTCGAAGGCGAGCTGTACATCATTTCCTCTGAGTGCGACCAGCACATCAGGGCTGCCCTTGTACGGCACGATGGTAGCGTTGATACCGGTCATGCTGACGAAGAGCTCAGCGGACAGGTTTTGCGTGCTGCCGATGTTGATCGTGCCGATATTCAATTTCCCGGGGTTTGCTTTGGCGTAGGCGAGGACATCTTTGACGGAATTCCACTTGGCGTCCCCTTTTGCAATCATTGCTATGTCGAAGAAGCCAAGTGTCGATACAGGGGCAAAGTCGGCGACTGGATCATACGGGAGAGACTTGAAAAGCGAGGCACTTACTGCGTTGCCGTTCGACAGAAGGAGTAGCGTGTAGCCATCTGGCGCTGCCTTTGCAACTGCATCAGCGGCGACTATACCTCCTGCGCTGGGCCTGTTTTCAATCAACACCTGCTGGCCGAGCTGGGTTGAGAGTTTCTGTGCCACTACGCGACAGGTGAGATCTGCCACGCCGCCCGGTCCAAAGCCGACGATGATGTGGATCGGCTTTGTGGGGTACGTCTGTGCAGAAGCGTAGCCAGCGCAAAGAACGGCCACCGCGAGCACTCCCAATAGCAGGATTTTGAAATAATTCATGGTAAAGTCCCTCCTTTTTACTTCGTTTGAAACAATCACTGAAGTTCCTCGGTCACCTGCGGGAAGACGCGCTGATACGCTTCGGCATACTTGATGTTTTTTTTCTCTGAATTTCGGGCGGCCTGTACGCCGCGGTTCAGCGCCACGCGGGTGTAATACTCCCAGAGATATTCCTGTGCTTCCAATGTTTCAAACGCCTTTCGTTTCTTGTCCCAGACCGGTGTGATATCCAGCAGAACCTGGGGTTTCCAGTTACACTGCTCCGTCTGGTGCGGCTCGAAGAGAAAAACAGGGGGAGCGCCGAGCACTGCTCCACCGGGCTTATGACCGTGTGCCTGCGCGACGATCCGTGCTTCCTGCGCAACATGCGCCGCCATAGGGTGATCGAAATTGTACGGATCTTCCAAGGAATGCGTCAGAACAAATTCCGGCTTGAGGGATCTGTAAATATCAACGAGTCGATCCAGGTGCGCGGCAGTGAAATGCATCGGATAGTCACCGCAGTCGAGAAATTCTATTTCACCTCCCAATACTGCCGCAGCCTTCAGCGCCTCCTCCCTGCGCAACTCCTTTACCCGCTCCAGAGTCATGCCTCCCTCTTTCCAGAGCTTGGCTGATTCTCCTTTCTCTCCGAAAGAGAGACAGACGATCTTGGCTCTCCAGCCGCGGCTCGCATAGAGCGCTATTGCGCCGCCCGCCCGCCATACAAAATCACCCGAATGCGCGCTCACCACTAACACAGTCTTCTTTTGGTCTTCCGCCATACTCCTTCTCCTTGAACTTTATTTGCCTCCCGGCTTCGCGGTCGCTTCGAGGTCACAGCAAGAGCTCAAAGTGCGCCCGCAGCACTCTTCGCAGGTTGGAGATATGACGCCTCATCTGCGCCTCCGCTGTATCCGCGTCGTGCCGCTCCAGGGCGGAGAGGATCTTGCTGTGTTCGTCGAGGGAATCCTCTCCACGCCCCTGCACGAGCATGGTCTTGATGTTGTACCGCTTCAACTGATTCTTGATGGCCATCACCATGTCGACAGCCGGACGGTTAGGGCAGACGCGATAGACAACATCATGAAATCGCCAGTTGTTCTGAGAGTACTGCAGAAGATCGTGCGCCTTGAGACATTTCTTCATCTCGGAGAGGATCGCGCGCATCTCCTTCAGGTCTGCAGTGGAGAGATTTGGCACGCTCTGACGGATTACGAAGCCCTCCAGTAATTCTCTTACCTCCAGGTACTGCATCACCTCTTCGATGGAGAACCAGCGAACCCTTGCCCGCTTGTTTTCTTCGATCACCACAAGGTTCTCGCTCTCGAGCTTCAAGAGAGCTTTCCTGATTGTAGCGCGGCTCACACCCAGGTCTGCGGCGAGGGTTACCTCTGTGAGGCTTTCAGACGGACGAAAAAGTCCGTCGAGTATGCGCTGTCGCAACGAATGGTAGACCTGGTTAGTCTGGTCCCGCATTACTTCTCCTGTTCGCCACTCGCTGAGCGACGTGCATCTTGCAGCGTGTCGTAATAACGCACGCCCAGTTTAGCGAGCGCTTCGCGGAAACCGTAGAAATCAATGCCGAGCTGCCCCTCTTCGATCTTCTTTGTCGTACCTTGCTCTTTCTTTTCGCGGGCCAGCGATTGCTCGAGAGCATGGGCGATATCCGGTCGCTTGACGACCACGACGCCGTCATCATCGGCGACTATTAGATCACCGGGTTCGACAAGCGCGCCGGCACAGACAGCCGGGGCGTTAACCCAGCCGGCCTTGTTCTTGGTAGTGCCCGTGCAGACAACGGCCGCGGTCCAAACAGGGAAACCAAGCTCTCGGAGTTGCGCTGTGTCCCGCACACCGGCGTCCATGATGAGTCCTTTGACTCCTCGCTTCATTAAGCTTTTGGCGAGCAACTCGCCAATCATCCCGTGCTTGTTCGATTCCCCTTCTGTGGTTACAACCAGGATATCGCCTGGTTGGCAGCACTCCACGGCGGCGTGAACCATAAGGTTGTCACCGGCAGGACAGATCACTGTAACAGCAGGGCCGCAGACTGCTTGTCCCTGTTGTATTGGCTTCATACTGTCGTTGAGAAGCCCGGTTTGTCCCTGTGCCTCGTAGACGGTCGCTGTCCCGAGCCGCGCAAACTCGCTGCATGTCTTTTCATCACAGCGCGGAATGGTTCTGACGATATATCGCTCCATCTGATATCTCCCTTCACCTAAGCGGTTCTGTCGAAACTCACACAAGATACATTCTTTATCACGGATAAGAGCGGATCAGAAAAGAGATAAGAGCGGATGAATATTTCTTGACCGGAGTTGTGATAAGACGCCATCTCCGGTCAACCCTCAGCACCTCCGGTGCGGTGACCTGCGCGCAGCGCTGAGGTGTGTCCAGCATTGACGTGGTATCACAATGCTGGACACCAGTACGCCATCAGTCTTTATCTCTCTTCGCTTCTATCTGTGTACATCTGTGATAAAAATTCAGTTCTAGCTTTCTAAAACTCGTGACATTACCTCCTAAGCTCACTCGACAAGCGAGGTCGGGTTCTTGACGATCATCGTCCTCACCTCCGACTCGGAGAAGCCGTTTTGCAGCAACTTTTCCGCATACAGCGCCAGGCCTTCATCCGGATAAACACCGGTAGTCTGCCCCAGATCGGTGCCAAGCACCACGCGATCAGCACCGATAGCCCTTATCTGCCCGATGGCTACGTCCCATGCAACTTTGCCGGTTGCCGGTGTGGTGTAACAGTGCTCGACGAATGCACCGCTTTTGAGCATTTCCTTCTGCTCCTCGACCGCATAAAAGGTGGATGGAAAATCCACATGGGTGATGATGATCCGCTCCACCTTGCGTTCTTTTGCTGCCTTTACAAGGGCGAAGGCTTCCTCCTTGGAAACGTGGCTGGTGGCGAGGATCATGTTGAAGCGGGCAATGATATCGAGGACGCTGAAGACCTCATCTTTCAATGTGCCGTCTTTGAGAATGCAGATGGTAGGCGCAACAATTCCCTCGGCCTTCATCTGTTCCTTAATCTGTGCCCAGTAGGGAAGTTTCTGGGACGGGCTGCTGGCAAGATGGGCAAGCTCGTGCTCCGAATCAACGGTCGGAAACCAGACCAGCTTGGCCCCCGAGCGGCCGGCCATCTCCACAGCCATGGGATTGATGCCACCGACCGAGCTGTTCAACGTGATGGTGCCGATGGCATTGCAGCTGGGAAATATCTTTCGGATCGTCTGCGCACGTTCTGAAGTGCAAAAGTAGTGCGACTTAATGGCGTATCCTTTCATGCCGGATGTGATGATCCTCTGGGCCATTTCAACATCGTCCATCTTCCTTGGGAGTACATCGGGAGCCGAATGCACGTGCAGATCGTACGCTTCGCTCAATATAGGGTTCACGTTAGATGACCTCCATCGTTATTGCTATAAGTGTTCAGCACTTTTGCTGTCATTAATGATAGCAGATCTGGGGACGGTGTCAATCTTTTTTTGAGAGCCGGCAGGGAGGGGAAGAGCTTGACGGGAAATGGCCGTACTGGTATCTTCTGGAATCACCCAATGGAGAGGTAATCGCATGAGAGAAAGGGGTCTCTTCCTCACGTGTGTAGCGGTCCTTCTTTTTACCGGAGTTTTTTGGACTGGACTGGTCTCGGCAGCTCCTTATCCTGAGAAGCCTCTGGAGATCATCTGCCCCTACGCGCCGGGCAGCACTACAGACATTCTCCTCAGGGTTATCACGGACGTCGGGTCAAAATATTTTGGCCAGCCCATGGTGGTGGTCAATAAACCCGGTGCCGGCGGTGCACTCGCCGCGGCTGATGTGATCAGTTCGAAGCCTGACGGATATAAAGTCTTTTGGGGTGCACATGTCTTTTTTGCAACCACGACCAAGACTCAGAAAGTCCCGTTCGATCCGGATGACCTTGCACCACTTGCAAACTTCGTGGAGCTGAAGATGGGCATGGTAGTGAAGGGAGACTCTTCTTTTAAGAACTTCGATGACCTCCTGAATTACGCGAGGAAAGCCCAGGGCCAGTTCAAATGGGCGCACGTTGGGCGCGGGATAGGACTTCACATGAGTGGGATGGTTATATTTCGCAAGGCGGGAATCGCGACCATCGATGTGCCGTACAAAGGAACGGCTGAGGCGCTCGTGGCGCTGCTGGGCGGACACGTTGATGCGGCGAGCCTGGCCTATGGGGCGATGTCAGAGCAAGTCGCGGCTGGGAAAGCGAGGTACCTGATGTTCTATACCGACAAACGATTCAAAGATCACCCCGACGTGCCGACTGCGGTGGAACTCGGCTTTCCGAATGCGGTTCTGCCGGCCTTCTTCGGGCTCTACGTGCGCAGAGATACCCCGGAGCCAATCAGGAAGGTGCTTGCGGAGACGTGCAAGAAAATAACTGAGGACCCGGAGACAAGGAAGGGCATCGAGAGGGTTGGTGAAGCCCCAAGGTTCGGCGGACCTGAATTTGTCAGGGAGGAAATAAGGAAACAGGAGGCTGTCGGTATTCCTATTCTGAAGGAGCTGGGTCTCTACGTGGGCAAGTAGTACCCGTTTATATGTGTGAAGCCCGCGGTGCCGGAAGTTGCAACCGCACTCTTAAGCGTTCATGCCTCCGTCGGCCAGAAAAATACTCCCCGTTGAAAAACTGCTCTGATCTGAAGCGAGAAAAAGCGCAAGGCGCGCGATTTCCTCGGGTCTTGCGTGTCGCCCGAGGGGGATGCGCGCATTGATCATCGCGGTGCCGTCCTGCCCGGTAACGGCACTGATCCGTCTTTCAATCTCAGTCTGGAAGGCATTATCGATCGGACCCGGCGCGAGGACATTAACCCTGATCCGCCGTACCGCAACTTCCTTTGCGACTGTGCGCATGAGCCCCACGAGCGCGTGCTTGGATGTTACATATGCGCAGGAGTTCGGGCTTGATGTGACACCCATGATGCTCGAGGTAATGATAATGCTGCCGCCGTCCTTCATCTGGGGCAGACCGTACTTGCAGGCAAGGAACGAGCCGCGAACGTTGACCGCCATAACCGTATCAAAGATATCTTCCGGATAGTTTGTAATCGGGCTGGTGGTACCGCTGTGTCCCGCGTTGCTGAACAGAACATCGATCTTGCCCCATCTGGCGACTGTGCGATTGATGTAATTCTGTGTCTCCTGGAAGCTGGACACATCGGCCTTTGTGCTGTCTACGGTATCGTTGTGCGCTTTGATGGAATCGACGGCGCGAGCGAGCGACTCCTCGTTGCTGTCGACCAGCATGACTTTGGCACCCTCGCTCAGAAAGAGGGATGCGCTCGCAAGTCCGAGGCTGCCTGCGCCTCCGGTGATCACACAGATTTTACCATCCAGCACTCCCATGGTTTACCTCCCGACTATTTCTGCTGATCGTGTTCGTTCTCAGGCTATCTTGAGAAGCTTCTTTGCATTTCCTGAGAGTATCTTATCCATGTCGGCAGGAGGGATCTTAAGAGATGTGAGACCCTCCAGGTTAGCCCTCACAAACCGCTCGCCCGCTTCAGGGCCGAACGGGTAATCGGTCCCGTACAAAACGTGATCCGGACCCAGAAAAGCATAGCCGCAGGCATATGCCTCAGGAGGCCCGGCACTGAGAGCGTCGTCTGCGTAAATATTTTTCCAGTATTCAGAGAAATCCCTCGGAAGCTTTTTCCTGAGGGCCACCATACCGGAATCAATCCTGCCGGCAAAATAAGGGTACATAGCTCCAAGGTGATGCATCACTATTTTGAGGGCAGGGTAGCGGTCCATGACTCCTCCGAAAATGAGTCTCCAGACTGCCAGCGTCGAATCGAACGGCCATCCGAAACGGGACATGAACATCCACTGGCTCTCATCAGCAAGAGGATACGATTCCCAGTTGCAGGGATGCAGGAAGAGCGGGAGATCGTGTTTGGAGATTTTCTCGTAAAAAGGAAAGTACTCGACGGAATCGAGGCCTTTCCCACGCTGATTTGTGGCCACCGTGACCCCGCGGCAGTCCAATTCATTGATGCACCGCTCGAGTTCATGCATGCCCCTCTTCATGTCAAGGAGCGAGACCGCGCAGATATTGACGAATCTGTCGGGATGCGCCTTGCACAAGGTGTAATTGTCATTATTCGCTCGGGTGCATATTTCGGCCGCTGTGTCCGTATCGAAGC
>Ga0335071_10006011_pt1 | contig 12570 bp, 10 predicted proteins | sample Lox_Sample_15_FD_206724 | JGI IMG/M metagenome (GOLD analysis project Ga0335071, IMG submission 206724) | Soil microbial communities from Loxahatchee National Wildlife Refuge, Florida, United States - Lox_Sample_1.5 | ecosystem: Environmental > Terrestrial > Soil > Wetlands | place: USA...
GTGTTTCTACGCCTTCCCCAGGATTTCGAAGAAGCGGATGATCGACTCAATTCCGCGATAGAAATTCGGGATGTGGAACTTCTCATTCGGCGCGTGAAGGTTGTCGTCCGGCAGCCCCATTCCCATCATGATGCTGGGGATCTTCAGGTCCTCTTCGAACTGGGTAACAATCGGAATCGATCCGCCCGAGCGAATGTACACCGTGTCCCGTCCGAACACCTCATGCATGGCCTCGACCGACGCTTTCGCATACGGATTGTCAGTCGACACCACGCAGGCCGGGCCCTTGCTGTGAATCTTGATCGTCGTCTTGATCCCCTTAGGTGTGATCTTCGCGACGTAGTCCGAATATTTCTTAAATATGTCGTCGGCATCCTGGTTTGGCACCAGTCGCATCGATACTTTCGCCGAGGCCTTCGCCGGAATCACCGTCTTGGCGCCGGGAGCGACGAATCCTCCCACGATCCCATGCACTTCCAACGTCGGTCGTGCCCACGTCCGATAGAGTACCGAGTACCCCGGCTCACCCGTCAAAACCTCCGAGCCGACCTCATTCTTCCGATATTCCTCTTCGTTGAAGGGAAGGCTTGCCCACGCCTTCAGCTCGTCGTCTGTCGGCCTCTGCACGTCGTCATAGAAACCCGGGATTAAGATGTGTCCGTCAGCATCCTTTAGCTTCGAAAGAATTTCAACCAGTCCAAAAATCGCATTCGGCGCCGCGCCGCCATACACACCTGAGTGCAAGTCGACCTTCGCACCCTTGGCTTCCATCTCGGTGTACAGCAGGCCGCGGAGCCCCACGCAGAGCGTAGGAATGTTCGGCGCAAACAGCTCCGTGTCCGTGACCAGCGCGAAATCCGCGTTGAGCTTGTCCTTGCCTGCATTCGCCTTCAAATACGCTTCAATGCTTTCACCGCCAACTTCTTCTTCGCCCTCGATCAACACGCGAACATTGATCGGAAGCCTGCCATTGCCGGCCTTAAACAGCGATTCGAAGGCTTTGAGTTGCATCCAAAGCTGGCCCTTGTCGTCTACGGCACCGCGGGCATAAATGTTGTCATTGCGTTCCGTCGGCTCAAACGGTGGCGTGATCCATTCGTCCAGCGGCTCGGCCGGCTGGACATCGTAGTGGGCGTAGCACAGTGCGGTGGGCTTACCCGAAGCATTTAGCCAGTCGGCGTAAACCAGCGGATGTCCGGATGTTGGGATAACCTCGACATGCTCAAAGCCGATGCGCTTCAGATCGCTGGCCACCATTTCGGCTGCCTTCACGACGTCAGCCTTGTGCTCCTCGGCCGTGCTTACGCTCGGGATGCGAAGCAGGTCTTTCAGTTCCTCGAGAAACCGTATCTTGTTCTCGCGCGAGTAATCAACTGCTGCGGATGACATGAGAACACTCCTGATGATCGAGCAAACAGGAAGTATAGCGCAGCCCAGCACCCAAACCACTCTGGCCCACCGATCACTCCTCCCTCGATTTGGGATATCGGGGAAACCACCGTCGACTGGCGGCTTTCAATCTTTCGTTTCCTCCAAAATAGTGGTAGCTTCAAGGCACCGCTTCGACTCTCTCCCAATTGGTTCTTAGCCAGTTCTATCCCGGGAGGGGTGTGATCGAAACCGTGATGACAGTTCATGAAAACAACACGTACGACCTGGTCGTCATCGGCAGCGGTCCGGCAGGTCAGAAGGCGGCGATTTGTGCGGCCAAGATGCGCAAAAAAGTCGCGGTGATCGAGCGCAAGCGTTCCATCGGAGGGGTTTGCGTCAACACCGGTACCATCCCGAGCAAGACTTTTCGCGAGGCAGTGCTCTATCTCAGCGGGTTGCGGCAGCGTTCCTTCTACGGCCGAGGCTACGCCTTGAAGGACCAGATTTCCATCGAAGATCTCATCTTTCGCGCCGACGCCGTAATGGCTCGCGAAATTGAGGTCATCAAATCGCAGCTCCGGCGCAATCGCGTCACCGTTCTTGAAGGAACTGCAAAGTTTCTCTGCGATCACACCGTTGAGGTCCAGAATGAAATGGGATCTGCCGTGTTGCATGGCGACTACTTCGTGGTCGCCTGCGGTACCCGTCCGGCGCACGATGCTCAGGTCCCGGTGGACGGCAAGCGGATTTTCGACTCCGACCAGGTGCAGGATCTGAAGGATGTTCCACGCGAATTAATCGTCGTTGGGGCGGGTATTATCGGGTTGGAGTATGCATCGATGTTTGCGGCGCTGGGGGTTAAGGTCACGTTGCTCGACCAGCGGCCTATCCTGCTTGAGTTTGCCGACCGGGAGATCGTGGAAAGCCTTTGTTTTCAATTGCGTCAACTCGGTACCGTCTTTCGCTTGGGCGAAAAAGTTGTAGCCGTCGGCATCGACGACGACAGAGATCGAGTCTTCGCCAAGCTGGAAAGCGGAAAGACGGTGCGAGGTCAAGCGCTGCTGTACGCCGTCGGGCGGCACGCAAACAGCGATCAGCTGAACATAGAAGCCGTTGGGCTGCATCCCGATAACCGCGGGCGCTTAAAGGTTGACCAGAACTATCAGACGGAAGTGCCCTATGTATATGCTGCTGGCGACGTTATTGGCTTTCCGGCGCTGGCCAGTACCTCGATGGAGCAGGGCAGGCTGGCCAGTTGCCACATCTTTGGACAGGCCTCTCCGATACCGCCAAATCTAATACCCTATGGGGTTTACACGATTCCTGAGATCTCGATGGTGGGGGCCACGGAGGAGCAGCTCACGCGCGACAAGGTTCCGTATGAAGTAGGTATTGCACGGTATGCTGAACTGGCGAAAGGGCAGATGCTGGGCGACGACCAGGGATTTCTGAAGCTCATCTTTGACCCGATATCACTGAAATTGCTGGGAGTACACGTCATCGGGGACCGGGCGGCGGAGATCGTTCACATCGGGCAGGCGGTGCTCGCGCTCGGTGGCACCATGGAGTATTTCCGCGACACGGTATTCAACTACCCCACCCTTGCCGAAGCCTTCAAAGTTGCCGCCTTGGACGGCCTAAACAAACTCTAGCTAGGGGTCGCAAAGCTTTCAGGGCTGAAGTTACCTTAGTAAGTTGACCCCTTCCGAAAATCCTTGCATTTCGCCAACACTCGGCTCACACTCTCCATGCCGTGAACTGCACGGCGTTTGCTCGCTCTTTGACAAGTCCATCTAACTTGCTTGTTTGCAATATTTTACGTATAAATCCAATGTCTGCAGACACTTACATGTGGATCGCGCTGTAACCCCCTTGTTTTCAGCCTTACCCGGGAGGGGGTAGTCGTGCCAAGACAATCTTCCAGACCAACGGAAATCCGGGCTCGGGAAGCCTTAAAGTACTAGTACATTGGGAGACCCCCCGGCTCTGCCGGGGAGGCAGTAGAAGTTTGACAGATACCGGAGTCCATCGCGGAGACGTCCCAGACGTGAGCCGCCAAAGCAGGCGAAGGGAGTGCGCGATGGACGAAATGGAACGCCTAAGCCATACCAAGTGGAAGTGCAAATACCATGTGGTGTTTATCCCCAAGTACCGCAGAAAAGTGCTGTATGGGAGACTGCGGGGGCAGTTGGGGGAGGGGTTCCGCAGATTGGCGGAGCAGAAGGAGAGCCGGATCGAAGAAGGGCATGTGCTGCCCGACTATGGGCACCTGATGATTGCGATCCAGCCGAAGTATGCGGTGTCGCACGTGATAGGGCTTATCAAAGAGAAGAGTGCGATTTACCTGGCACGGGTGTAGGGGGAGAAGAAGAGAAATTTTGTGGGGCAGCATGTCTGGGCACGCCGGTACTTCGTATCAACCGTGGGCAGAGACGAGACCGTGATTCGGGAGTACATCCGGCAGCAGGAGGTCGAGGACAGCGACTGGACCAGATCAACCTATGGCGCTAACGGCCACCAGGACGGTGGCCCCAACTTCCGGGGCTGCGTCAGCGACCCCGGCCAGCCGCTTTGAGCGGCCCACAATCCAAAGCGCCGTGCTCTGCCGGGGGTACTTACTCACGTGCGCGGGGAGATATACTAAGCCTCTTATTTGCAGGATTTACGAATAACTCCATTGGTTGCAATCACTTGCAACAAGATCGCGCTGTAAGTCCTTTATTATCAGCAATGCATAGGGGAAGATACCCCGCCGACAGGCATGTCCCAACGTGGAACGCGGGATCGAATCTTCGCATGCGCCGTACTTACTTCGCCAGTGCCCGCTCGATCGCCTTCTGCGCTAGCGGTGCCATGATGGCGTATCCCTCTTTGTTGGGGTGCAGCCCGTCTTCCGCAAGGTCGGCTTTGAGCATCCCTTTCTCGTCCACCATGGCACTGAAGTAGTCAAGGTAGATGCAGTCGTGGTAGACACAGTAGTCCTTGATCCAGGCGTTGAGTTCGAGAATCTCAGCAGGTGGGCGGAGCGGGAAGAAAAGCCTGGCGCGTTCGGTGTAGTTGTTGACCGGTGTGACGGACGACAGCACGACTTTGATGTCGTGGAGGCGTGCGAGCTCGGTCATGGTCTTGAGGTTGCCTTCGATTTCAGCGAGGGTCATCGTACCGGTGTTGCCCGCGATGTCGTTAGTTCCGGCGAGAATGACGACGACTTTTGGTGCGAGGTCGATCACGTCGGGACGGAAACGGATGAGCATTTGCGGGGTTGTCTGTCCGCCGATGCCGCGATTGATGTAGGGCTTGTCGGGGAACGACTCTGCAAGCTTCCAGCCGTCGGTGATGGAGTCTCCCATGAAGACGACGCGGTCTTCGGCGGAGTTGGTCAGCTTTAGTTTGGCATTGGCGGCGCGGTAGCGGCCGAGGTTGCCGAAGTCGTTCATCCAGAGCTTGATGAGTCCTTCGCGATATTGCTCGAGATCGCGCACGGCCTCCGCAGCATCATTGCCGGCTTGCTGAGCGGTTGCAAATGAGGACAGCAGACTAAGAGCAAGCGTCGCGAAACAGAGGTTCCGTAGCATGCAGTGAACATACCACCGGGCGGCGGCCAACCAAAATCCTAGCCGCAGGCTCCGTTCCGCACAAAACGGCTCACCCGGCGGGCTTCGAGTTTCGAGAGATGGCGATGGAGCCGGTAAGTGCATGAACAGGGGGTAAAGCATGGACACCGCAGAATTCCGCGAGTCGCTCAAGGGGAGCGCACCGCCCGCTGGGCTCAGCACCGCATGCGTGGCTTTGTGGTGGGACGGAAAGGGCAGATGGCAGGAAGCACACGAAACTGCGCAGCGGGACGAAGGGCCGGAAGGGGCATGGGTTCACACCTACTTACATCGCAAGGAGGGAGACATGACGAATGCGAAGTATTGGTACGCCCGGGCGGGCCGCGCCACCGGCGACGGTGATTTGCAGCGCGAGTGGGATGCGATTGTCACGTCATTACTCAGGAGCCGAGACCAGGCCTGAGCTGCCAGAAGCGTGTAGCCTGAATTAGCCGAGGGCCGGTAGCTGTGGGCGCGCAGGGAGAATGACACATTCAGCAGATGCGAATGGGAGTCGTGCGAATGGGAGTCGTTGACCGCGTGCGGGAAGCAGCTTAGGATGCGCGTACATGACAGTCGCGCTCCCAGGCCCCGGCGATGTGTTGGGCCACTTTCGCCTGATCGAAAAGATCGGAGAAGGCGGAATGGGCGTAGTATTTCGAGCGCGTGATGAACGCCTGGACCGCGACGTCGCGGTGAAAGTCCTCAACGAAAGAATGCTGTCGGACAATTCCAGCCGGGCACGCTTCCGCCAGGAGGCGCTGACGCTGGGGCGTCTGAACCATCCGAATGTGGAGACGGTATACGACTTCCATTCGGAGAGCGGGCTGGACTATCTGGTGATTGAGTATGTCTCGGGACAATCGCTCGATGCGCGACTGCGGGAAGGTCCGCTGCCCCAGGCGGAAGTAGCGGACCTGGGACTGCAACTGGCGAAGGGGCTGGCGGCGGCGCACGCGCAAGGCGTAGTCCACGGCGACTTAAAGCCGAGCAATTTGCGGGTGACTCCGGAAAGCGTGCTGAAGATCCTGGACTTCGGGCTGGCGAAGATGATGGCGTCGCCGGACGCAAAGACTGTTAGTACGACGGATTCGGACCCGATCACGGGATATGGCGGGACTCCGCCGTACATGTCGCCGGAACAGGTCAACGGGGCGGAGCCGAATGCGCTGTCGGACGTTTACGCGGCGGGAGTGGTGCTGTACGAGATGGCGACGGGGCAGAGGCCGTTTCCGCAGCACGGAAGCCTGCTGCGCGAAGCAATTCTGTATGTGGCGCCGGCGGGAGTGCGGGAGAAGAATCGGGAGATTAGCGCCGCGCTGGAATCGGTGATTTTGAAGTGCCTGGAAAAGGACGCGCACAAGCGATATCAATCGGCACATGAGCTGGCGGTAGAGCTGGAGAATGCGACGGCGGGATTTTCGTGGGAAACAGCCTATTGGCGCTGCGTGTTCGGACTGAAGCGGCACAGGTGGCTGGCCGCGACACTAGCGTTCGTATTACTGGCGGCGGGCGGGTGGGCGGTGCGGCAGTACCTGGCGGGACAGAAGCCGTCGGCACGCATGTCAGTGGTGGTGGCAGAGTTTCAGAACCGGACGGGCGAAGCGGTATTCGACCAGACACCGCGGGAGCTAATCTCGACGGCACTGGGGCAGTCGCGACAGGTGTTCGTGCTGCCGACGGGACGGATACGCGATGCGCTGAAGCGGATGGAAGCGCCGGCAACGACGGAGATGGACGAGAAAGTGGCGGAGGAAATTTGCACGCGTGACGGATTGCGGTCGGTGGTGACGGGGTCGGTGTCGAAGCTGGGAAGCCGGTACGTGGTAACGGCACGCGTGTTGAGCTGCAACGGCGACCTGATTCTGAGCACGGACAGACAGTTTGACGGGCCGGAGCGACTTCCACCGGCGATGGATGCGATTGCGGCGACGATTCGGCGGAGATGGGGCGAGTCGGAGGCGGCGATCGAGAAAGCGTCGCAGCCGCTAGCGACGGTCACGTCGTCGTCGCTGGAGGCGGTGCGGTTGTATTCGAAAGGGAAGCAGGAGCTATACCAGGGAAATTTCGCGGCGGCGATCACGCTGTTTACTAAAGCGGTAGAGCTGGATCCGGACTTCGCGATGGCGCACGAATATCTGGCGACGGCGTACGTACATCAGTCGGACAGCGACCGGGCGAGTGAGGAATATGCGAAGGCGGCGCAGCTCTCGAGCCGGGTGAGCGAGAAGGAGCGGGAGAAGATACTGGGAGACCAGGCGCTGTTCCAGAACGACAACGCGACGGCGATTTCGCATTATCAAGTGCTAACCGTGCTGTCGCCGGAGGACCCGGCTCCACATGTGAACATGGCGGAGAGCTACCGCAACATGCAGCGGTACGACCAGTCGGTTACGGAAGTGAAGAAGGCGCTGGAGCTGATGGAGTCGCCATCCGTGCGCAACAATCTTGCGACGTATTATTACGCGTTGGGAAAGCAGGAAGACGCGTGGCGGGAAATTCAGGCGGCGCTCAAGGAGTCGCCGGATGACATCAAAGGTCTGCACGTGCTGACTTCATACTACCTCGGGACGGGTCAGGAGGAGAAAGCGCGTGCAGTGGCGGAGCGGATGCTGACGATGGGCGGGAGCGCAGCGAGCCTGGCGCGCGCGGACCTGGCAGATGCGGCGTGGACGCGGGAAGAAATGAAGGAAGCTGCGAATGAGCTCGAATCGGGGATAATCGCCGATGCGCAAGTCAGCAACCTGTACGAAAAGACGCGGAAGCAGATCCTGATGGCCGAGTTGCATGTGGAGATGCGGCAGCCAAGCAAAACGCTTGAGGTGCTGGGAAGGATCAAACAGCCGACGGACCCGATCCTGATGTTTCTGATGGGAAGAGCGTATGCGCGGGCGGGGCGAGTGAGCGCGGCGCAACAACAATTGCGGCAACTTCAGGATCTACCGAACCAGACGCCGAGTACGCAGTCGCAGGAGAACATTCTGCTGGCGGAGATCGCCCTGGCACAGAAGCAGGGTGAGGAGGCAGTACGGAGTGCGGCGCTGGCACAGGAACATTTGAAGACTCCACTGGCGGTGGAGGCGCTGGCGCGGGCAGACGAGCAGGCCGGGAACACAGAGGACGCAATACGGCAATACGAGATGCTGCTGGCACGCGCGAACGAGATGCAATATGACAGCGTGGATTGGCCGGCGCTGCACAATGTCGCGAAGGCACGGTACAGGTTGGGGGTGCTGTATCAGGAGATGAGAAAGCCGGAGCTGGCGCAGGCTCAGTTCGAGGCGCTGATGAAGTATGCGGGTGACGGTCTGGCGACGGGGCCGATGTATTCGGACACGAAGGCGAGGCTGGCGCAGGTCACTCCTAGGGCGACGAAAGCGGCAGACCAACACCCGCAACATACAGCACCGTCTCACTGATGCCATCGATGCCGAGGTCGCGCTCGATGAGGGTGTCCTTCAGGGCCATCGTGCAGAAGGGTGCGAGTTGTAAGTGCGTGGCTACGAGGCAGAAGGTTTGGCACAGGTGGGCGGCGTCAGCGAGGACTGTGCGGTAGGCGCGCGGAAAGCGGTATTTCCACATCGAGCGCGGTAAGACTGCGGTGATCAAAAACAATGCTGCGGCGCCACGGACCCAGTCCTGTCCGGCGCAGTATTGCACTCCTTTATTGCGACTTACGGCTTGCGAAATGGGGCGCAGCAGGTGGCGGTCGGAGACGTAGTGGTAGAGGCCAAGGGCGAGGTCATTCACGCGCTGGGCGAAAACGTATACTTCGCAGGGATGTCGCGCGCCGGCAGAAGGACTAGTCTTGAGTGGAAGGTCGCCGAGGAGCCAATCGCTTAGGAACCCTTGCAGTCCCCAAGTGTAGCGCAGAAGAGTGGAGAGGGCTGAGAGGTCGAGAGCCTTGGTGGAGAACTCGCGGTGGGTGCGGCGAGTGACGAGGGTGCAAAGGAAATCGGAGTCCGGAGGTGAAGGTGGCGGGAGCTTTCGAGAAGGTCGGGTGAACCTGGTGCTGAGTGATTTGAAGTTTGCGGGTTGGGGAGACTCTTTGAGGTAGGCGCGCATCCGAGCGATGGTTTCGTCGTCGGATGTGGCGTACGGCATGTCTTTGGTGCTGAAGTGAAACATGCCAGCATGGGGAAGCCAGGAGGACCAGACATCGAGAAATGCCTGATTCGCTTTCGCTTCCGGTGAGCCTTGGATCAGTAAAAGACCGTTGCTTACTAACTGGCGAAGCGTGCGGCGGATGCTCTGCGCAGTGTATTCGGGTAGCGCGGGGCGCGCATCGTCGAACGAACACCAGTCGGCAAAGATGTGAAGCACCCGGGCGGTGACGGGATTGGCCGAGAGGACCTTTCCCGTCCGGTAGTTCTCAACGATGAACTGGCTGCCGACCCAATAGGTGACGAGAGTGGATGCGCGACGCCAGCGAGGTTGAGGTGCCTGGGTGTTTATGTTCATTTGCTCTTGGGCGTGGGCTTACCTGTGCCTCCCTTGTGCGGCACGCCCGCTCTGTGAGGGACTCCTCCCTTATGGGGTACGCCGCCGGTGCCGTGCGGAACCCCGGTGTGGGGATCATGGGCGAGACAGAAGAGCTGGTTCTTCAGATCTTTGAGCTCGGCTTCGAGCCTGCTGAGGCGGGCGCGGGTTTTGGCGTATTCGGTCTTGAATCGCGCGGTTGGTGGGGGTTCAGGTGATTTAGGTTTTGGCTTTGGCTTTGGCATGAGATCCTCCTTGTCGAGCAACGGGAATCGGGGAGAGCTGAATAACCCCATGTACTTGCATGTTTCAAAATCCCGTAACGGGGTATGCCTCCGCTGGGTCAGCACCGAGGAGTGAAGCAACGGCGGCGCACTCGTCGAGCACAAACGCACCAGCACATTACCGTGAAATGCGAGAGGAGGCAATGAAAAATGCGGTTACGTGACCGATAAGTAAGGGAAGGTGGCCGGCATCCAGCCTTGGAGACGGGATGCCTGAGCAGGCTACTCGGTGCGCAGCGCCTGCACGGGGTTAATGGAAGCCGCGCGGCGGGCCGGGATAACGCTGGCGAAAAATGCGCAGACCGCAAGGGCAAGGACAGAGCCGCCGAGCACGATGGGGTCCCATCCTTTGACGTAGAAAAGCTGATTTGCGATGAGGCGCGAGCAGGCGATGGCTACTGGAATGCCGATGGCTAATCCGATGACAATCTGCAGGAACGCGCCGCGAAGGACGAGCTTGAGGATGTTCCCACGGTCGGCGCCCAGCGCCATGCGCACCCCAATTTCGCCAGCGCGACGCTCAACCGCGTAGGCGGTTACACCATAGAGTCCGACGGCGGCGAGTATGAGGGCGAGAATGCCGAAGAGCCCGCTGAGCTGCGCGACGGTGCGCTGCTGATCGAGATTTTCATCCACTACTTCCTGCATGGTCTGGATTTGGGTGAGAGTGAGGTTGGGATCAACGTCGCTGAGAATGTGGCGGACTTGAGATTCAAGGCCCGGGATGTTCCCGTGCACTTTCAGTACGGCGTTCTCGATGTAATGGCTGGCATCGTCGAGGTGTTGCATCATGGCGTCGTCGTAGTGCACTCGCTGCGCCAGAGGCGCGAAGAACAATGGGCGGCGCCAGTGTCCGGTGGGGTCGGTGTAGTTGGCTTCTTTCGAAACGCCGACAATTTCGTAGGTGGAACCGTACTGGGGAAGATCGAGGCCGAAGTGGGCACCGATGGGATCTTCGCCGGGCTTGAAGAACTTGCGGACGAAGACTTCGTCGACGACCGCTACGTTGCGAGTTGTGGCGGTGTCGTCGGCGGTGATGGAACGCCCGCGAAGGATTTGCTGGCCCATGGTTTCGAGGTATCCAGGAGCGACGTGCACCCAAGAGGTACCAGCGTCTTCATTTTGGCCGGGCATGCCGTGGCCCTGGCGAATGACGAACTCACCCCAGTTGTCTTGTAGGGGAGCGTATTGGGTGAGGGCGGCGCTTTTGACGCCGGGGATATGAGAGAAGCGATCCTGTAACTCGCGGTACATGGCGTCGAGTGTGGGTATCGGGTAGGTGGAGTAAGGGGCGATCAGATTCAGGATGACCCGGTTCTCGACTTCGTAACCGAAGTTCTGGTGTTGCATCTTCATGAGGCTGCGGGTGAGGAGTCCGGCGCCGGTGAGAAGAACAACTGACAAGGTGGCTTGGGTTACGACCAAGGCTTTCTGCGGAAGCGTGGAGCGGTCGCGAGTGGAACGGTTGGCGCCGCGAAGGGCTTCGGCGGGGTCGGCGTGTGAGGTGAACCAAGCGGGCGCGACACCGAAAAGCATTCCGGTAAGCAGCGTCACTGCGAAGGCGAAACCCAAGACTGGCAGAGACGGGGCGGCGCTAATGGGGATATTGGGTGCGCTTCGGAATGCGAGTGCGACGATGACCTTGACGCCGAGGAAGGCGACGAGCAGGCCGAGTATGCCTCCGAAGAGGGAGAGCACGAGGCTCTCGGTAAGGGACTGGCGAATGAGGCGGGTGCGCGATGCGCCGAGGGCGAGGCGGACCGAGGTCTGCGCACGGCGCGAGGCCCCGCGAGCGAGCAGGAGGTTGGCGATGTTGGCGCACGCGATGAGAAGCACCAGAGAGCAGACCGCGAAAAGAATGTGCAGACTATCGCCGTAGTTCTCCTTCATAATGCCAACACCGGTTCCAGCGGGAACGATCCTTATGTTCTGCTTGGGCAGCGACTCCTTGAGGCCGGACTTCCATTCGACGGGAAAATCGGCACCGTTGGCAAGCCAGAGGCGGAGCTCGTTGGTGAGGCGCGGGGCGACGCCGTCAATGGAAGCGCCGGGCCGGAGCCTGCCGATGACACGCAGCCATGCCTGGAAATGAGGCAGAAGAGATTGTTGTCCTCGGAAGAGGGGTTCGGTGTTGATAGGGAGCCAGACTCCGGCGGGATTGCCGCGGAGCGTCTCACCGAAGAATCCGGGCGGTGTTATGCCGACGAGGGTGAAGGGGTGACCGTCGATGATCATCGTGGAACCGACGATGGTCGGGTCGGAGCCGTACTCCTGCTGCCAAGCGCGATAGCTGAGCATGGCGATCGGTGGCGCGGAGGGCTGATCATCCGAAGTTTGGATGGTGCGGCCCATGAAGGCCCCGACGCCAAAGGTGGAGAAATAGTTGCCGCTGACCATTTCGCCGTGCAGGGGCTTGGCGATGCGGTCGGTTTCGCCGCGGCGTACGGCGAGCGGCTGGGGTCCCGCCTGAAAGGCAGCAAGCTCCTCGAACTCCGGGGTGACCTGCTTCATGCGCTGATACAAGGGGTAGGAGTACATGCCCCAGTTTTCCTGCGGGCTGCCTTCAATGCAGCAGTCGCTGCCATCGCCGACGCGATAGAGGCTGGCAGGGTCGGCTACGGGAAGCGACTTGAGCATTACGGTGTCGATCAAGGAGAAGATAGCAGTGGTCGCGCCGATGCCGAGAGCGAGCGTCAACATGGCGGTCATTGTGAACACGGGAGAGAGCCGCATCTGGCGGAGCGCGTAGGCGATATCTTGGCGGACAGTTTGCATGAAGCACCCCTTCCCCGGCAGGTACGAGAGTTGGACGGACGAGGTTCCCTAAACGTTTGGATCGGTTT
>Ga0335071_10006013_pt1 | contig 12569 bp, 8 predicted proteins | sample Lox_Sample_15_FD_206724 | JGI IMG/M metagenome (GOLD analysis project Ga0335071, IMG submission 206724) | Soil microbial communities from Loxahatchee National Wildlife Refuge, Florida, United States - Lox_Sample_1.5 | ecosystem: Environmental > Terrestrial > Soil > Wetlands | place: USA: Florida...
ACGAGGTGCTCGCCGAGCTCAGCCTCGACGCGCTGCTCGTGCGCATCGCGGACACGCTCTCCGAGCTGATCCCGCACGACACGCTCACGATCTACGAGGCGGACGAGACGCAGCGCGTGCTGACGCCGGTGCTCGCGCGCGACGAGTACGTCGACGAGATCATGCGCCGCGTGATCTCGTTCGACGAGGGGATCACGGGCTGGGCGGCGAGCAACCGCGAGGCGGCGCACGTGAACCAGGCGCACCTCGACCCGCGCGTGAAGTTCTACCCGGGCACGCCGATCGACCCGGAGGCGCTGATCTCGATCCCGCTGATCGCGCGCTCGCAGATCAAGGGCGTCCTCAACATCTACCGGGTCGGCGAGGAGGGGACGTTCTCCGTCGACGAGTTCGAGCTCGCCCGGCGCTTCGCCGACGCGGCGGCGCTCGCGCTCGACAACGCGCAGATCCGCGCACGGCTCGAGCACCAGGCGCGCACCGACTCGCTCACCGGGCTGTTCAACCACCGCACGTTCCACGAGCGGCTGCTGCACGCGCTCCAGGAGACGAGCCGGACGCACGCGCCGGTCGCGGTCGTGATGCTCGACATCGACGACTTCAAGCGCGTCAACGACGTGCACGGGCACGGCGTCGGCGACGAGCTGCTCCGCCATCTCGCGGACACGCTGCGCGCCGCCGTCCGCCCGGAGGACGTCGTCTGCCGCCTCGGCGGCGAGGAGTTCGGCGTGATCATGAGCGCGTGCGACGCGACGGACGCGATGCGCGTCGCCGAGCGGCTCGTCGAGCGGCTCAAGGCGAGCGAGTTCCCCGCGGTCGGCGTCGTGACGGTGTCGATCGGGATCGCGCTCGGGCCGGAGCACGCGATGAACCCGCGCGAGCTCGGCGCGTGCGCCGAGGCCGCGATGATGACGGCGAAGGCGCAGGGCAAGCACGCGATCGTCCTCTACGACGAGGGCCGCTCGGAGCGGCCGGACTCGCCGGAGCCGACGCGCGACGTGCGCTCGATCGCGCACCTGAAGATGCTGCAGAGCCTCAGCGGCAAGCTGAACCGGCTCAACGACGTCCGCGAGATCGGCGACGAGATCGCGGCCGAGCTCCGCTCGCTCATCGACTACCACAACTGCCGCGTGTTCGTCGTCGACGGGGACGACCTCGTCCCGATCTCGTTCCGCGGCGAGTTCACGTCCGAGATCGCCGCGCTCCCGCTCGAGCTGCTGCGCGCGAAGGTCGGCGTCGGGATCACGGGCCGCTGCGCCGAGACCGGCGAGTCGATGCTCGTCGGCGACGCGGCGAACTGCGAGTTCGGGCGCCGCATCGAGGGCACGCCGATCATCGAGGAGTCGCTCCTCGCCGTCCCGCTCCGCTACGGCACACGCGTCGTCGGCGTGATCGTCGTCTCGAAGCTCGGGCTCGACCAGTTCGACGAGGACGACGTCCGCCTGCTCGAGGTGCTCGGCGGCCACGCGGCCGTCGCCGTCGAGAACGCGAGTCTCTACGAGTCCGCGCGGCGCGAGGCCGACGGCGCGACGGCGCTGCTCGAGTTCGGCCGCGAGCTCGCGAGCGCGTCGGGCCTCGGCGAGATCCTGCGCCGCGTCGTCGAGCGCTCGTCCGGGATCCTCGGCTGCGGCCGGACGAGCGTCTGGCTCGAGGACGAGGCCGGTTGGCTCGTCCCGCGCGCGTCGCACGGCTACACGCCGGAGGAGCAGGCCGCCGTCGAGGAGCGCCGCGTCCGGGTCGCCGACGTTCGCGGGCTCCACGACGGGCTCGAGCCGTACATCCTCGGCGCGGACGAGGTCGAGCGGTTGCGCCCGGACCCGATCGCGCCCGGCACCTCGTACGCCGTCGCCCGGTTCGACGTTGAGGGCCGCGCGGGGAGCATCCTCGCCGCGATCGAGTCGGAGGAGTTCGGCGAGCGGGAGCTGCGGCTGCTCGGCGGGATCGCGCACCAGGCGAAGCTCGCGATCGCGAACGCCTCGAGCTACGAAGGGCTCGAGCGCACCTTCGTGACGACCGTCGAGGCGCTCGCGAACGCGCTCGAGGCGAACGACGAGTACACGTCGAAGCACGCGCGCTGGATCACGGATCTCTCGCTGAAGGTCGGCGGCGAGCTCGGGCTCGACGAGCAGGCGCTCAAGCGTCTCGAGCTCGGCGCGCTGCTCCACGACATCGGCAAGATCGGCATCCCGAGCCACGTGCTCTCGAAGCCGGGCCGGCTCACGACGGACGAGCGCGCGCTGATGCAGACGCACCCGGAGCTCGGCGAGCGGATCATCGCGCCGATCAACCGGCTCGAGGGCGTCCGTCCGATCGTCCGCCACTGCCACGAGCGCTGGGACGGGCGCGGCTACCCGGACGGGATCGCGGGCGACGACGTCCCGCTCGAGTCGCGGATCATCTTCGTCTGCGACGCGTACCACGCGATGACGACCGACCGGCCGTACCGCCGGCGGCTCAGCCATCCGGAAGCGGTGCGCCGCCTCCGCGAGGGCGCGGGCACGCAGTTCGACCCGCGGGTCGTCGAGGTCTGCCTCGGCGTGCTGAACGAGCTGCGCGCAGCGCGCTAGCTCCTTCCCGCGGGTGCCGGTGTCTGACACCGGAACCCCGTTTTGTGTCAGACACCCGGGGTGCATTTGATGTCTGGCACCGAAGGCGCATTTGGTGTCTGACACCGAATCGGCGTCTGGTGTCAGACACCGATTGCGTTCGCGCTACCCCGCGACCGCGAGATCCTCGTCACCGCCCTCGAGGTCGTGGGCGAGGCGGCGGAACGGGCCCTCCTGCGAGAGCAGCTCGTGCTCGGTGCCGCGCTGGAGGATGCGGCCGCGCTCGATCACGACGATCTCGTCCGCGCGGCGGACGGTCGAGAGGCGGTGCGCGATGATGATCGACGTGCGGCCGCGCAGGAGCCGGTCGAGCGCCTGCTCGATCAGCACCTCGGTCGGCCGGTCGATGTTCGACGTCGCCTCGTCGAGGATCAGGATCCGCGGGTCGGCGAGGAGCGCGCGCGCGATCGAGATCAGCTGCCGCTCGCCGGAGGAGAGCCCCGCGCCGCCCTCGCGCACCTCGTGCTCGAGCCCGCCCGAGAGGCGCGCCGCGACGCGGTCGACGCCGACGGCCGCCGCGGCCGCTTCCACCTCCTCGTCGGTCGCGTCCGGCTTCGCGAAGCGGATGTTCGACGCGATCGTCCCGCTGAAGAGGAACGGATCCTGCAGCACGACGCCGAGCTGGCGGCGGTACGAGCGGAGCTTCACGTCGCGGATGTCCTCGCCGTCGACGCGCACCGCTCCGCCGTCCGGGTCGTAGAAGCGGCCGACGAGGCGCGCGAGCGTCGACTTGCCGCCGCCGGACTCGCCGACGAGCGCGAGGCAGCCGCCCGCGGGCACCGAGATGTCGACGCCGTGCAGCACCGGCTCCGCGCCGTACGCGAACACGACGTGGTCGATCTCGAGCCCGCCGTCGATCCGCGGGAGATCCTGCGCGCCGGGCCGGTCGCGCACCTCCGGCTGCTCGTCGAGGATCGTCGCGATCTTCACCATCGCCGCCGCGCCCGACTGGAGCTGGCCGTACACGTCGGAGAGCTCCTGCAGCGGCTGAAAGACGAGCTGCAGGAGATAGAGCGCCGTGATCAGCGTCCCGATCGTCAGCGTGTCGGCGTCGAGCAGCTTCGAGCCGGTGTAGAGGACGGCGACCGTCGCGAGCGCGCCGAGGTACTCGATCGACGAGAAGAACGCCGAGAAGAGCTTCTGGACGTACGCGCTCTGCACGCGGTTCGCCTCGTTCAGCGAGTCGAACTCCGACTGGAAGCGGCGCTCGCGGTTGTACGCCTGGACGACGGCCATTCCCGCGACCGACTCCGCGATCTGCGCGGTCACCGCCGCGATCCGGTTCCGCTGCTCGACGAGCGCGACGTGCGACGCCCGCTGGAACCAGCGCGTGAGGACGAGCGCGGGCGGGACGATCGCGAAGACGACGAGCCCGAGCCGCCAGTCGGCGATGAGCAGCGCGGCGATCGCGGCGGGGAGGAGGATCACGTTCGCGACGAGCGTCGGCATCCCCTGCGAGAGCACGTCGGAGACCGCGTCGACGTCGCTCGTCAGCCGCGCGATGATCCAGCCCGCCTTCTGCTGCGAGAAGTAGCGGAGCGACAGCCCGGTGAGGTGGTCGAAGAGGTCGCGGCGGAGCCCGAGGACGATGCGCTGGCCGATCCCGGCGAGCCCGCGGATCAGGATCGCCTGGAGCCACCAGCCGAGCGCGGCCACGCAGAGGTAGATCGCGACGATGATCGAGAGGTAGCGCTCGTTCCCGGCGCTGATGCCGTTGTCGATGGCGTTCCGGACGAGGAGCCAGCCGCCGGTCTGGCACACGGCGTTCCCCGTCGCGACGGCGATCATCAGCGCCGCCTTGCCACGCTGGCCGTCGAGGTAGCGGAGCAGCCGCTTCACGCCGCAACCTCTGTTCCCGGTGCGCCGCACCGGAGGCGCGGCGCACCGCAAGGGGGAACCTCTCGGTTCCCCCGAGCCCCCCTCCCCGGTGGCCGCCTGAGCAAGCTCACGCGGCCACCTCGTCCCCGAACAGGTGCGCGAAGATCCCGCCCGCGCGCAGCAGCTCGGCGGGCGTGCCGTGCTCGACGATCTTCCCGTCGTCGAGCACGACGGCGCGGTCGGCGAGCTCGACGGTGGAGAGCCGCTGCGTCGCGACGAGCGCCGTCCGTCCTTCGAGCGCGGGGCGGAGGCGGTGCACGAGCCGCCGCTCCGTCAGCGTGTCGACGGCGGAGAGCGGGTCGTCGAGGACGATCACGCGCGCGCGGGTGACGAGCGCGCGCGCGAGCGCGACGCGCTGCCGCTGCCCGCCCGACAGATTCACGCCGCGCTCGCCGATCAGCGTGTCGTAGCCGTCCGGCAGTGTCGGCCCGAACTGGTCGACGCCCGCAGCGGCGCAGACCGCGAGCACCTCGTCCCAGTCCGCGTCGTCGCGCCCCGCGGTGAGGTTCTCGCGGAGCGTCAGCGAGAAGAGCACCGGCCGCTGCGTCACGAGCGCGACGGCGTGCCGGAGGTCCTCGAGCGTGAGGTCGCGCGTGTCGACGCCGCCGACGAGCACGCGGCCCCCGGTCGGGTCGTAGAAGCGCGGGAGGAGGTTCAGGAGCGACGTCTTGCCGGCTCCCGTCGGCCCGCAGACCGCGACGATCTCGCCCGGCTCGACCTCGAGCTCGACGCCGCGGAGCACGTCGGTCTCGCCGCCGTACGCGAACCGCACCGCCTCGAAGCGCACGCCGAGCGCCCCGGCCGGGAGCGTCTTCGGCGCCGCCGGCTCCGGCAGCGGGTGGATCCCCTCGAGCCAGGCGAAGCTCCGGCCGGCCGACGCGAGCGCGCGCTGCGCGAGGTTCGTGATCCAGCCGAGCGCCTCGAGCGGCCAGACGAGTTGGAGCAGCAGCGTCTCGAAGAGGACGAACTGGCCGATCGTGAGGTTGCCCTGGATCACCTGGCGCCCGCCGAAGAAGACGACGGCCGCGATCGAGAGCGAGGGCAGGTAGTAGAGGCCCGGGAGGTGGCTCGCCTCGACGCCCGCCTGCCGCAGCACCGTGTCCTTCACGGCACCGGCGCGGAGGCCGAAGCGCTCGCGCACGTCGTCCTCGCGGCCGAACGCCTGCACCATCTCGATCCCGACGACCGCCTCGTCCGCCGCCTCCGTCACGTCGCCCTTCCGCGCCTGCACCTCGCGCGAGATCGGCGAGACGCGCCGCGCGAACCGGTATGCGAGCAGCGCGATCGGCGGCATCGCGACGGCGGTGAAGAGCGCGAGCAGCGGGTTGACGACGAGCAGCGCGATCGCGACGCCGACGATCATCATCAGGCTCTGCATGCCCTGGACGAGGCCCCAGCCGATGAAGTACCGGATCGGGTAGAGGTCGTTCGTCGCGCGCGACAGCACCTGGCCGGTCGCATGCCGGTCGTAGAACGCGCGCGGGAACTTGAGGTACGCGCGGTAGAGCATCTCGCGCATCTGCGCCTCGATCCGGATCCCGATCCGCGCGGTCGCGTAGCGCCGCGAGAAGTTGACGCCGTAGCGGAGCGTCGCGAGCAGGACGATCGCGAGGAGATACGGCCAGAGCGGTTCCTTGTTCGTCGTGATCGCGTTGTCGATCGCGCGCTGGATCAGGATCGGGATCGCGATCGAGATCAGCGTGTAGACGAACGCGAGCGCGAGCCCGAAGAGGCCGAGCCTCCGCTCGCCCCACCAGAGCCGGAGCAGCCTGCGGAAGGTCGGCATCAGGCCGAGGTCGGGGGGATCGACGAGAGACACGGTCGAAGGCATGCGAAGGAGGCCTGCCGTCGAGCGACCAGCCGCCACGGCGGGCAGGGACCGACACTACCAGCGGCACCCGACTGTTAAGGCTCCGTTGAGTGGGTTCAGGCGCGGGCGACCGGTGCCGATGGAAGCGACATGGATCGGAGGGTTCTCATCCTCTTCATCACGATCGGCTCGACGATCGGCGGCTACCTCCCGACCTTCATCGGGTTCGGGCAGTTCTCGATGGTCTCGTTCCTCGGCGGCGCCGTCGGCGGGATCGCCGGCATCTGGGCGTTCCGCAAGGTCGACGCGTCGTACTAGACGACCCAGGCGAGGCCGTCCCAGTACGCGTCGATGCGGCGCGTCGGGAAGCGGTGCAGCGCGAGGTGCAGCTCGTCCGGGAGGCGCGGCAGCCCGGCCGGCATGAGGACGTCGACGCCGGACTCGGTCTCGTAGAGGCGGAAGTCGCGGTCGTCCGGCCGCTGGAAGGACGTGACGAGCGTCTTCGTCCCGCGGCCGCAGCAGCCGGCCCGGCGGACCCACACGTAGAGGCGGCCGCCCTGGTCCCGGATCTCGGCAAGCGTCTCCTGCGAGCCGACGACACGCATGGAGTAACGGTAGCGCGCCGGGGCGGCCTTACGGGGCTCGCCGGCTAGACCGCGGACAGCTCCGCCGACCTCGCGCCGATCGCCTCGGCGACGAGGTCGGCGGCGCGCTCGCCGATCATCAGCGTCGGCGCGTGCGTGTTCCCCGACGAGACCGTCGGCATCACGGACGCATCGGCGACGCGCAGCCCTTCGACGCCGCGCACGCGGAGCTCCGGGTCGACGACGGCGAGCTCGTCGATCCCCATCCGGCACGTGCCGACCTGGTGGTGGTACGTGATCGTCGTCTCGCGGACGTATGCGCGGAGGTCGGCGCCGGGGCCGGGGTACAGCTCCGCGCCGCGCCAGTCGCCGAGCGCGTCCTGCGCGCCGATCTCGCGGCAGAGCTCGAGCGCCGCGACCATCGCGTCGACGTCCGCGGCGCAGCTCATGTACGCGGGGTCGATGAGCGGCGGCGCAGCCGGGTCGGCGGACGCGAGCCGGAGCGTCCCGCGGCTCGCCGGCCGGATGATCCCGGCCATCAGCGTGTAGCCGTCGGCCGGGCCCTCCTGGCCCTCGAGATACAGCGGCAGGTGGAAGAAGAGCGGCTGGACGTCCGGGCCGACGAGCCCCGGCCGGCTGCGCCAGAACAGGTGCCCGTGGAGCGGCTGGAGACCCGGAACGGTGCCTGGCACCGTGCGCGACGCCGAGTAGATGACGGGCGAGAGCGCGTGGTCGTGGAGGTTCAGCCCGACGCCCGGGACGTTCGAGACGACGTCGATCCCGAGCGCGCGGAGCTCCGCCGCGGGCCCGATCCCGGAGAGGAGCAGCAGTTTCGGCGACTCGATCGTCCCGCCGCAGACGACGACCTCGTGCTCCGCCCGCACCTGCTCCACCGCGCCGTCGCGGACGAGCTCGACGCCGGTGCAGCGCGCGCCGTCGAAGAGGAGCCGCGTCGCGTGGGCACCGGTGAGCAGCGTCAGGTTCGGCGCGTCGAGCACGGGACGCACGAATGCCGGGAACGCGCCGTGCCGCACGCCGTCCTTGATCGTGAGCTGGCAGAGCGCGACGCCGTCGAGCGATGCGCCGTTGTAGTCGTCGTTCGCCGCGATCCCCGCCTCCTGCGACGCGGCGACGATCGCCGCCGTCACGGGATGCGGCTCGTACCGCGACATCACGTGCGTCGGCCCGCCCGCGCCGTGGAACTCCGACGCGCCGCGGTCGAAGTCCTCGGACCGCTTGAAGAGCGGCAGCACGTCGTCGAACGACCAGCCGGCGCAGCCGAGGTACGCCCACGTGTCGTAGTCGCTCGGATGGCCGTGCACGTAGATCATCCCGTTGAGCGCGCTCGAGCCGCCGAGCACCCGGCCGCGCGGCCAGCCGAGCTCGCGCTTGCCGAGCGCCGCCTGCGGCACCGTCCGGTAGTTCCAGTCGTCCGCGCTCTCCCAGAGCTCGAAGAGCCGGCCGGGATCGTGGATCGCCGGGTTCTCGTCGACGCCGCCCGCCTCGAGGAGCAGCACGCTCGCGCCCGCGTCGACGAGCCGCCGCGCGACGACCGAGCCGCCCGACCCGGAGCCGACGACGATGACGTCGTAGCCGTTCTTCGCCATCTCAGTCCTCCCTCGCCATGAAGTCGCGGATGCGCTGCTTGTACGGCTCGCGGTCGTACGACGCGACGAGCGCGCCGGCCATCCGCACCGGGTCGCCGAAGAAGAAGTACTCGTAGAGCGCCTGCCGCCCGGCGAACGCGGAGAGGCACGTGTCCCACGCGAGCCGGAAGAGACGCAGCCGCTCGGGCCCGTCGAGCGTCGCGCTCTGGAGGTAGCGCTCGACGTCCTCCTGCGCCGGACCGAACGCGTCGGCTTCCGTCGGGATCGCCATCAAGCCGCTCGCGCCGAGCTGGCGGAGGATCTCGACGAAGCGCGGATACGTGCGCGGGTACCAGTTGCGGCACGCGTTGAGCGGCGCCCACGCCGGCGTGACGACGCCGAAACGGTTCGGCGCGGCATCCGCCTCCGCGGCGCGCGCGAGCGCCTTGCACGTCTCGAGCGCGACGATCACCTCGGCGATCTTCTCCTGCACGTGCTGGAACTGCTCGATTCCGATCGCGTCGGCGAGCAGCGACACGAGCCCGAGGATGTACTCCGTCTTCGCGCGCGTGCGCGTCACGACCTGGTGCGTCATGTGCGCGGCGGCGCTCGTCTCCGAGTAGATCCCGTTGCAGAGGTCGGGCTCGCCGACGACGAAGCAGCGCTCCCACGGGACGAGCACGTCGTCGAACACGACGATCGCGTCGATCTCCTCGAACCGCGACGCGAGCGGGTGGTCGAAGTGGCTTCGGCCGAGGTCGAAGCTCTCGCGGCAGAGGAAGCGGAGGCCCGGCGCGTCGCACGGGATGCCGAACGCATACGAGTACGGCGCGTCGTCGGCGCCGCCGCGCAGCACCGTCGACGGCATGACGAGGATCTCGTCCGCAAACGGGCCGATCGTCGCGAGCATCCGCGCGCCGCGGATCACGATCCCGTTGTCGTTCCGGTCGACGATCCGCGCCGCGATCGTCTGCTCCTTCTGCTGCGACGGGCCGACGGAGCGGTTCGCCTGCGGGAAGATCAGCGTGTGCGTGAGCAGCAGGTCGTTCTCGCGCACGTGCTCGTAGTACGCGCGGACGTTCGGGCCGAACTCGCCGAACCACTCCTCGGCGCCGGCCATCGCCATCACGGCGCTCGAGCAGTAGTCGCCGGTGCGTCCGAGGTTCCCGAGCGAGTGCTCGGCCCAGACGCGCATCGCGGCGCCGCGGCGCGCGACGTCGTCGACCGACGTCGGCTGGAGGAACGCCGTCCCGACGCGCTCGCCGCTCGTCGGCGACTCGTAGGTCATCGTGTCGCGGAGCGCGGGGTCGTGCTGGAGGTCGAAGAGCTCGGCGTACGTCTTCACGACGTTCCGGAGCTGCGGGATCTTCGAGACGTTGCCGACGTACTGCTCGCCCTCGATCTCGACGCGGATCTCGCGCTCGTCGAGCGCCGCGACGTACTCGGCTCCGGTCCGCGCGCCGGCCACTACAGGATGTGCTCCACGCCGAGCGACGGCTCCTCGAGCCGCGCGTAGCGCCCGTAGAAGAAGCCGAGCCCGGCGCCGCCGCGGTACGCGTGGTCGGCGACCTCGCCGACGAAGAGCGTGTGGTCGCCGCCGTCGTACTCGCGCCACGGGTTGCACTCGAACGTCGCGAGCGTCCCGGCGAGCACCGGCGCGACCGTCCCGTCCTCCCAGCGGACGGAGCCGGGATGCGGGTCGCCGGAGAAGTGGCGCGCGACCGCCTCCTGCTCCGCGCCGAGGACGTTCACGGCGAAGGGCTTGCCGCCGAGGAGGTCGTGCCCGCGCGCCCGCTTCGAGATCGAGACGAGCACGAGCGGCGGGTCGAGCGACACCGCCATGAACGCGTTCACCGTGAGCCCGTGCGGCCCGTCATCGCTCGCCACGGTCACGACGCAGACGCCGGTGCCGAAGCGGGCGAGGGAGGAGCGCAGCGACTCGCTCATGCCGCGAATCTACTCCACCGTGACGAGCCGCTCGTCCGCGGTCGGCGCGACGAGCGGCGCCGGGCCGCCGCCCGGTGCACGGACGGGCGTGCCCTCCTCGTACCAGCTGTCCGGCACGTGGTGGCCCCAGAACGTCCGCCGCCGCGCGTCGGAGGCGCTCCAGCGCAACGGCCTGTGATCCGGGTCGCCCGTGTAGTAGTCGCCGGTGTAGAGCTCGATCCGGTGGCCGTCGGGATCGCGCAGGTAGACGAAGAACGCGTTCGAGACGCCGTGCCGGCCGGGGCCGCGCTCGATCACGCGCTCGCGGTGCATCCCGGCGAGGATGTCGCAGAGGCCCGTGATCGACGCGGTCTCCGCCGTCGTGAACGCGTAGTGGTGGAGACGCGGCCCGGCGCCGGTCGTGAGCGCGATGTCGTGCACCGTCGCCTTCCGGTAGAGCCACACGGCGAGCGGCGTGTCGTCGCGGTCGTCGGCGATGTACTCGGAGCAGCGGAAGCCGAGCCCTCGGTAGAGCTCGTAGCCCGCCGCCGCGTCGGGGACGTAGACGTTCACGTGGTCGGCGCGTGTGATGCGCGCGCCGCGGTAGACGTCGTAGCGCTGCAGCAGGCACTCGGCCTGGTCCATCTCGTGGAAGAACTCGAGCGGGAACCCGAGCGGATCGTGGAGCCGGATCGCCGGGCCCTGGCCGAGCTCGACGCCCTCGACGCGCGCGACGTCGCAGCCGAGCGCGCGGTACGCGTCCGCGACGCCGTCGAGATCCTCGGGCCGGCGCACGCGGTAGGCGATGTGGTCGAGCAGCGGCTGCGGGCCCCGGCGGAGCACGAGCGAGTGGTGGAGCCGTTCCTCGTAGCCGCGGAGGTAGAGCGCGTCGTCGGTCTCCGCGGTCGGTACGAGTCCGAGCACGTCGACGTAGAACGCGCGCGACGCTGCGAGGTCGGTCACGGTCAGCTCGACGTGCGCGACGCGGACGATGTCGAACGGCGGATCGACCCAGGTCAGGTCGAGGCTCACGAGCCCAGCCCGAGCCGCGGGATCGGGTGCTCGCCGAGCGAGACGTGGATCGTCTCGAGCTCGCAGTAGAACTCGAAGCTGTAGTCGCCGCCCTCGCGCCCGATCCCGCTCGCCTTCGTCCCGCCGAACGGCGTGCGGAGGTCGCGGACGTTCTGCGAGTTGACCCAGACGAGGCCGGAGTCGATCGCCTGCGCGACGCGGTGCGCGCGCGTCAGCTCGTTCGTCCACACGTACGCGGCGAGGCCGTAGTCGGTCGCGTTCGCGAGCCGCACGGCGTCCTCCTCCGTCGAGAACGGCGTGGCGACGAGCACCGGCCCGAAGATCTCCTCGCGGAAGACGCGCATCTCGGGCGTCACGTCGGCGAAGACCGTCGCCTCGAGGAAGTTCCCGTCGGGGAGCGCGTCGGGCCGCCTGCCGCCCGCGAGGAGCCGCGCGCCGTCGGCGACGGCCGAGTCGACGAACTCGATCACGCGCGCGTGGTGCTCGGGCCGGATCAGCGGGCCGAGCTCCGTCGCCTCGTCGAACGGGTCGCCGACGCGGATGTTCCGCGCGCGCGCCGCGACCGCCTGCACGAGGTCCTCGTAGATCGGCTCCTCGGCGATGAGCCGCGAGCCGGCGGTGCAGCGCTGCCCGTTCAGCGTGAAGATCTGCGCGAGCACCGCGTCGACCGAGCGCTCGAAGTCCGCGTCCGCGAACACGACGACCGGCGACTTGCCGCCGAGCTCGAACGAGAGCCGCTTCAGGGTCGGCGCCGCGTTCGCCATGATCGTCGAGCCGGTCGCGGACTCGCCGGTGAACGACACGAGCTTCACGTCGGGATGCGCGACGAGTGCGGCACCGGCGGTCTCGCCGTAGCCGTGCACGACGTTGAAGACGCCGGGCGGCAGGCCGACGTCGTCGAGGAGCGCGGCGAGCCGGGTCGCCGTGAGCGGCGACCACTCCGCCGGCTTGAGGACGAGCGTGTTCCCGGCCGCGAGGCACGGCGCGATCCGCCACGTCGAGAGCATCAGCGGCGCGTTCCACGGCATGATCAGCGCCGCGACCCCGACCGGCTTGTGCACGGTGTAGTTGAGGAAGTCGTCGCCGACGCGGTACGCGCGGCCGGTCAGCTCCTCGATCTGCGCGGCGAAGAAGTCGAAGTTCTCGGCGG
>Ga0335071_10006014_pt1 | contig 12568 bp, 9 predicted proteins | sample Lox_Sample_15_FD_206724 | JGI IMG/M metagenome (GOLD analysis project Ga0335071, IMG submission 206724) | Soil microbial communities from Loxahatchee National Wildlife Refuge, Florida, United States - Lox_Sample_1.5 | ecosystem: Environmental > Terrestrial > Soil > Wetlands | place: USA: Florida...
CGAGGAGGTGGCCGAACCCTTCCTCGTGCGGGCCGGCCTGCTCGTGCGCACCCCCCGCGGCCGGGTGGCCACTAGCGCCGCCTGGGAGCACCTGGGCCTGCCGGTCCCGCGGGCCTCGGTCGGACCGGCCAGCCCGCTGCCGCTGATCTTCGAGGAGGACGAGGAGGCCCCACCGGGCCCGTAGACTGCGCGTCCCCGAGACACCGGGGATTCAGAAGCCGGGCATCCAGACACCAAGTGCCCGAGACGCAGAGGACGTGGGACGACGTGGCGACGGTTCTCGTCTACGGGCTGCTCATCGCGGCGGTGGTCTGGCTGCTCGCCATCCGCCCGGTACGTCGCCAGCGCGCCCAGCGTGCCGCGGTCGAGGCCCGGCTCGCCCCAGGCGTGCGGGTGATGACCACCAGCGGCCTGCTCGGAAGGGTGGTCGAGGTGGCCGGCGAGGAGGTCGTCCTCGACGTCGGCAATGGGGTGCAGCTGCGCTTCGTCGCCCGGGCGGTGGCCACGGTGTTGCCCGAGGACGCCGAGACCATCGCCGCGCTGCCCGAGGCCGACACCGTCGCCGCGCTCGAGGCCGACACCGGCCGGCCCGACGCCGGTCAGGCTGACGCCGGTCAGGCTGACGCCGAGCAGCCCCCCGCGGGCGCTGAACGGGATGCCCCGGAGGGCGCTGGGAACTCCTCGCCCGCACCGAACGTCACCGACGAGGACACCTGACCCGCGCGAGAACCCGCGCGCGCGGCGGCCCGTTCACCGGCCGGGCCCCGGGATCGGGGATACTGCTGCGACCGACGTCGGCCGGCGACACGAGGAGAGCTTCACCGTCATGGCACGAAAGCCAGTCGCGACCGGCGCGAGCACCCCTGGCCGTTTCCTGGTGGTGATGGCGCTGGTCCTGGTGGCGCTCGGCAGCTGGATGGCCATCACCGGGCACACCACGCCCAAGCTCGGCCTGGACCTGCGCGGCGGCACCAGCGTCACGTTGATCCCCCAGACCCCGAACGGCCAGGGCAAGGTCACCCAGTCCGCGCTCAACCAGGCGGTCGACATCATCCGCCAGCGCGTCAACGGCACCGGCGTCGCCGAGGCCGAGGTGACCACCCAGGGCAGCGGCAGCGGGGCCACCATCGTCGTCTCGGTCCCGGGCAAGAACCAGGGCGACCTGGTGGACAAGGTCGGCCAGACCGCCCAGCTGACCTTCCGGCCGGTCCTGCAGGAGGCGGCATCGGGCACCACGACGACCCCGACGCCCACCCCGAGCACGAGCTCGAGCTCGAGCGCCAAGGCGAGCTCGAAGGCCTCCGCCAAGGCCAAGGCGACGGCCAGCGCCAAGGCGAAGGCGTCCGCGAAGGCGTCCGCGAAGGCTTCGACGTCGAAGGCCGGGCGGTTGCTCACCCCAGGCCTGACCGCCGACGCGAGCGCCTCCGCCAGCCCCTCGACCAGCGCGAGCCCGGCGGCCGCCGGCGCCTCCGCCAGCCCCGCAGCCAGTGGGTCGGCGAGTGCGTCGGCCAGCGCCTCGGGCTCCTACGGCCCGGCGATCCCGCCCTCGCAGCTGCAGGGCAAGACCCAGGCCTCGCTGCAATCGGTCTACGACTCCATCGACTGCCTCAACCCGGCCAACCGCGAGGGGTTCAAGGACGACCCGGACCTCCTGCTGGTGACCTGTTCCCGCGACGGGCTGACCAAGTTCATGCTCGACAAGGCGGCCGTCGCCGGCACCCAGATCAAGAGCGCGGAGGCTGGGCTCGACACGACGAGCGGCAGCGGCTGGCTCATCGACCTGCAGTTCAAGTCCAAGGGGACCGAGCAGTTCAAGGACATCACCAAGAAACTGGTCTCGAACCCCTCGCCCACCAACGAGTTCGCGATCACCCTCGACGGTCTGGTGGTGAGCCACCCGTACGTGCAGAGCGCGATCGTCAACGGGTCGGCGCAGATCAGCGGGTCGTTCACCAAGCAGGAGGCCAAGGACCTCGCCGACGTGCTGAAGTACGGCGCGCTGCCGCTGTCCTTCCAGATCGGCGAGGTCGAGTCCACCTCGCCGACCCTCGGCAGCGACCAGCTGCAGGCCGGCCTCATCGCGGGCGCCCTGGGCCTGCTCCTCGTGGTCCTGTACTCGATCCTGTACTACCGCGGGCTGGCGGTCGTCACGGTCCTGTCGCTGACCGTCGCCGGCCTGCTGACGTACGGCCTGATCTGCTACCTCGGCGTCGCGATCGGGTTCACCCTCACCCTCGCCGGCATCGCCGGCACCATCGTCGCCGTCGGCATCACCGCCGACTCCTTCGTCGTCTTCTTCGAACGACTGCGCGACGAGGTCCGCGAGGGCCGCTCGCTGCGGTCGGCGGTGGAGACCGGCTGGGTACGTGCGCGGCGCACGATCATCGCCGCCGACCTGGTGTCGATCCTGGCGGCGGCCGTGCTGTACGTCGTCTCGATCGGCGCCGTCCGCGGCTTCGCCTTCACCCTCGGGCTGACCACGATCGTCGACCTGTTCGTCGTGTTCTTCTTCACCAAGCCGATGATGACCCTGCTCGCGCGCACGGAGTTCTACGGCAAGGGCCACCCGTGGTCCGGCCTCGACCCTGACCGTCTCGGCCGTCGACGCCCTGAGACCACCCTGCAGGAGGCGTGATGTCGAGGCTGTCCGACGCCACCGGGCGCCTGTATCGCGGCGAGGTCTCCTACGACTTCGTCAGCCGCTGGCGCCGCTGGTACACGATCTCGGGGATCGTCCTGCTCATCTCCGTCGGGGCGCTGTTCGTCCGCGGCCTCGACCTGGGGATCGAGTTCAAGGGCGGCGCGGTCTTCCTCGTCCCGACGAGCACCGGCACCGTCGCCCAGGCCCAGACCGCCGTGAAGGACGCCGGCGTCAACGGCGAGGTCGTCGTCACCGAGGTCACCAGCAAGAGCGGCCGCTCGCTGCGCATCCAGACCCCGTCACTGGCGAACGGCCAGGCCATCACGATCCGCAACGACCTCGCCACGAAGTTCACGGTGCCGCAGGACCAGATCAGCACCCAGGTGGTCGGACCGTCGTGGGGCCAGCAGATCACCAAGAAGGCCATCCGCGGCCTGGTGATCTTCATCGTGCTCGTCGTGATCTTCCTGACGCTCTACTTCGAGTGGAAGATGGCCATCGCCGCGGTCATCGCCCTCATCCACGACCTGCTCATCACGGTGGGGATCTATGCCCTCACCGGCTTCACGGTCACCCCTGCGACGGTGATCGGCGTCCTGACCATCCTCGGGTACTCCCTCTACGACACCGTCGTCGTCTTCGACAAGGTCAAGGAGAACTCCCGCGGCCTGACGTCGGGGAGTCGGATGACCTACAGCGAGTCGGCCAACCTGGCCCTGAACCAGACCCTGGTCCGCTCGATCAACACCTCGATCATCGCGCTGCTCCCCGTGGCCTCCATCCTCTTCGTCGGGTCGGGCCTGCTCGGAGCCGGGACCCTCAAGGACCTCTCGCTGGCGCTGTTCATCGGCCTCGCCGCAGGCACGTACTCCTCGATCTTCATCGCCGTCCCGCTGCTGACCCAGATGAAGGAGCGGGAGCCGGCCATGCAGGCGCTGGCGCGACGGGTGGAGGCTCGCCGATCGGCCGGCAAGGTGCCGGCGGGGGTCGTCTCGTCGACTCGCCCCTCCTCGGCTTCGCGACCCGCCGCGCAGGAGGCTGCGGTGGTCGACCCGGCACCGGTCGCCGCCCAGGCGCCGGCTCCTCGACCCAACCCCCCGGCCCAGGCCGGGCAGCGCAACCAGCCGCGACGCGGCGGGCAGCGGCGGCCGCCGGGGAAGAAGCGCCGGTGAGCGAGCCCGGCGTCGCCGACCTGCTCCTCACCCACGTCAGAGACGTCCCCGACTGGCCCCAGCCGGGCGTGGTGTTCAAGGACATCACGCCGCTGCTCGCCGACGCGCGGGGCTTCGCCCGCGTGGTCGACGCGCTCGCGGCGGAGACCGGTCCGGTGGACCGGGTCGTGGGCATCGAGGCGCGCGGGTTCATCCTCGCCGCCCCGGTCGCCTACCGGCTCGGCTCGGGCTTCGTCCCGGTCCGCAAGCAGGGGAAGCTGCCGAGCCCGACCCTCGTCGAGGCCTACCTGCTCGAGTACGGCGAGGCGGTGCTGGAGATCCGCCACGAGACGCTGCAGCCGGGGGACCGGGTGCTCATCGTCGACGACGTCCTCGCCACGGGTGGCACCGCGGCAGCGGCCGTGGAGCTCGTGCGGCGGTGCGGGGCGAAGGTGGTGGGCGTGCAGGTCCTCATCGAGCTGGGCCTCCTGGGGGGCCGCGCCCAGCTGGCCGACGTGCCGGTGCGGGCGCTGCTGTCCCTGTGACCGGGTCGCAGCGGCGGGAAGCGCACCCTCGACTCAGGCGTTCCACCCGTCGATAAACTCGACACGGCGGGGAGAGGGCGAGGAGGCAGTGGCGCAGGAGGCGGCGGACGCGGGCGTGGGCACGGCGGTGCCGACGCCCACCGCGGCTCGACCGGAGCCCGAGGCCCCGGCCTCGGCGCGCGTCCGCGCCCGCCTCGCCCGCCTTGGCTCCCGCAGTTCGGGCGCCGGGGACCCCGTCCTCGAGCCACTGTTCCGCACTGTCCGCGCGACGCACCCGAAGGCGGAGCTGCGCGACATCGAGCGTGCGTACCGCGTCGCGTCCTACTACCACCGCGACCAGAAGCGCCGCAGCGGCGATCCCTACATCACCCATCCGCTCGCGGTGGCGCAGATCCTGGCCGAGCTGGGCATGTCCGGCGCGACGCTGTGCGCCGCGCTGCTGCACGACCTGGTCGAGGACACCGAGTACTCCCTCGACGCACTGCGCGCCGACTTCGGTGACGAGGTCGCCGACCTGGTCGACGGGGTCACCAAGCTCGACAAGGTCAAGTACGGCGACGCGACACAGGCGGAGACGGTCCGCAAGATGGTCGTGGCGATGGCTCGCGACATCCGGGTCCTGCTCATCAAGCTCGCCGACCGGCTTCACAACATGCGCACGATGCGGTTCATGCCGCCGGAGAAGCAGGAGCAGAAGGCCCGGGAGACGCTGGAGATCTACGCGCCGCTCGCCCACCGGCTGGGCATGAACACGCTGAAGTGGGAGCTGGAGGACCTCGCCTTCGCGATCCTCTACCCGAAGATGTACGACGAGATCGTGCGCCTGGTAGCGGAGCGGGCGCCCAGCCGCGAGGAGTTCCTGTCCGGGGTCATCGACCAGGTCGCCGCCGACCTGCGCGAGGCCAAGATCCGCGCGACCGTGACCGGCCGGCCCAAGCACTACTACTCCGTCTACCAGAAGATGATCGTGCGCGGCCGCGACTTCGCCGACATCTACGACCTGGTCGGGATACGCGTCCTCGTCGACTCCGTGCGCGACTGCTACGCGGCGCTGGGTGCGGTGCACGCGCGGTGGAACCCCGTACCAGGGCGGTTCAAGGACTACATCGCGATGCCCAAGTTCAACATGTACCAGTCGCTGCACACGACGGTCATCGGGCCCGAGGGCAAGCCTGTCGAGCTTCAGATCCGGACCTTCGACATGCACCGCATGGCCGAGTACGGCATCGCCGCGCACTGGAAGTACAAGGAGGACCCGTCGGCGGTGAAGCCCGGCAAGGGCGACCGCGACTCGGCGAACGAGATGGCCTGGCTGCGCCAGCTGCTCGACTGGCAGCGCGAGACGACCGACCCGGGGGAGTTCCTCGACTCGTTGCGCTTCGACCTCGGCTCCTCGCAGGTGTACGTCTTCACGCCCAAGGGCGATGTGATCGAGCTGCCGCAGGGCGCCACTCCCGTCGACTTCGCCTACGCCGTCCATACCGAGGTGGGCCATCGCTGCGTGGGCGCGCGAGTCAACGGCAAGCTGGTGCCGCTGGAGAGCGCCCTGGACAACGGCGAGGTCGTGGAGATCTTCACCTCCAAGGCCCAGGGCGCCGGCCCCTCGCGCGACTGGCTGACCTTCGTCAAGAGCGCCCGCGCGCGCAACAAGATCCGTGCGTGGTTCTCCAAGGAGCGTCGCGAGGAGGCGGTCGAGAACGGCCGAGACGCCCTCGCCCGCGCGATCCGCAAGCAGGGCCTGCCCCTCCAGCGCATCGTCTCCGGCGGCCAGCTGCTCACGATCGCGCACGACAGCCGCTACCCGGACATCACGGCGCTGTACGCCGCCATCGGCGAGGGCCAGATCTCACCCGCGGCGATCGTGCAGCGCCTCGTCGAGGCCCACGGCGGGACCGAGGGCGCCACCGAGGACATCGCCGAGGCCGTCCAGCCCACCCGGGAGGGGCGGCGCCGTGCCGCGCGGCCCCAGGGCGACCCGGGGGTGGTGGTCAAGGGGGCCGACGACGTCTGGGTCAAGCTCGCGAAGTGCTGCACCCCAGTGCCGGGCGACCGGATCAAGGGTTTCGTCACCCGCGGCAGCGGCGTGTCGGTGCACCGCGCCGACTGCGCCAACGTGGCCGCCCTGGAGCAGCAGCCCGAGCGTATGGTCGAGGTCGAGTGGGCGCCGTCGTCCTCGACCCTGTTCCTCGTGCAGATCCAGGTCGAGGCGCTCGACCGGGCGCGGCTGCTCGCCGACGTCACGCGCGCTCTGTCCGACCAGCACGTGAACATCCTCTCGGCGTCAGTGACCACCACACGTGACCGGATCGCCTTGTCCCGCTTCACCTTCGAGATGGCCGACCCGACGCACCTCGGGTCCGTCCTGCGCAGCGTGCGCACCGTCGAGGGTGTCTACGACTGCTACCGGGTGACGGCGGGCGCCCAGCCGGCGCGCACCTGAGCACGGACGCCCCGCGTCCGCCCACTTGTGGCGGGCTCCACGTCACTCGCCTGCCCGGGAGTGACGTGCAACCCGCCACAAGTCGGGGGCAGACGTGGCCGTAGGCGGCGGTCCGCCGAACTCAGCGCCCGACGAACTCAGCGCCCGCCGAACTCAGCGTCGGACGAACTCAGCGTCGGACGAACTCAGCGTCGGACGAACTCAGCGTCCGACGAACTCAGCGTCCGACGAACTCAGCGTCCGCCGAAGTCGGCGAGTGCTCGCTCGGCCTCCACCAGCCACAGCCGACGTGCCTCGATCGACTCGCGGGCGCGGGTGACCGCGCGGTCGTCCCCGGCTGCCTCCGCGGCGCTCTCCTCGCGCTGAAGCTTCGCGATCGCGGCCTCGAGCTGCTCCACAGTGGCCTGGGCCCGTGCCCGAGCCTCCGGGTTCGAGCGGCGCCACCGCGCCTCTTCGGCGTCGCGGACCGCCTGCTCGACGCGGCGCAGCCGGCCCTCGACGCGCTCCCGGTCGCCCCGGGGCACATGGCCGACCTTCTCCCAGCGCTCCTGGATGTCGCGCAGCGTCGCCTTTGTCGTCGCCAGGTCGCCCACGGGGACCAGCTTCTCGGCCTCGGTGGCCAGCGCCTCCTTCGCGGCGAGGTTGTCGGACAGGTCCGCCTCGCGTTCGGCGAGGGCGGCCGAGCGGGCGTCGAAGAAGCGGTCCTGGGCGGCGCGGAACTCCTGCCAGAGGCGCTCGTCGGCGGCGCGGCCGGCCCGCCCAGCCGCCTTCCAGCGGTCCATGAGCTTGCGCATCTCCAGCGCAGTCGCCGCCCAGTCCGTGGAGCCGGCGAGGCGGTTCGCCTCCGCGACCAGCTGCTCCTTCGTCGCCTTGGCCTCGTCCTGCTCGACCGACAGCTTGGCGAAGTGGGCGCGGCGCCTGCGGTCGAAGGCGTTACGGGCCGCCGAGAACCGCTTCCACAGCGCCTGCTCGATCGAGCGGTCGACGTGCGGGGCCGCCTTCCACTCATCGAGCAGGGCCCTCAGCCGGTCGCCGGAGCTCTTCCACGCTGTCGACTCGGCGAGCGCCTCGGCCTCGGTGACGATGCGCTCGCGCTCGGCGCGCGCCGCTTCCCGCGCGGCCGTACGTTCCGCGCGAGCCGCGGCCCGCCGGGCCTCCAGCACCGGGCGCAGTCGCTCGACGCGGACCCGCAGGCCGTCGATGTCGCCCACCGCCTGCGGCTGCTGCAGGGCGGCCTCCAGGCGGTCGATGCTCGCCTGGACCTCGGTCGGGGCCACCTCGGCACCGGACGTCAGCCGCTGGGCGAGCAGCTCCACCTCCACCTCGAGGGCCCGGTACTTGCGCACGTAGTAGGCGAGTGCCTCCTGCTCGTCGCCGGCCTGGTACTGCCCGACGCGCACCTCGCCGGCCGACGTACGCACCCATACCGTGCCATCGGGGTCGACCCGGCCGAAGGACTCGGGGGCGGGCAGCTCGGCCTCGCTCACGGCGAAGCCGCCGAGGGAGCGCCGGTGACGCTCACGCCGTTGATGACCACGTTGGCCGCCGGTGCCCCGTCGGTGACGCCCGCCCCACCGGCCACGCCCGCCTTGGCGATCTCACGCACCACCTTGAGCGACTGGGGGGTCATGGTCCCGAGAACGGTGTAGCTGGGACTGAGGTAGGTGTCCTGGTAGACGAGGAAGAACTGGCTGCCTCCCGTGTGCGGGCTGCCCGTGTTGGCCATGGCGATCGTCCCGGCCGGATAGAGGGCCTGCCCGTCCGAGCCCGCCTTCGGCAGGTTCTCGTCAGGCAAGGTGTAGCCCGGTCCGCCGCTGCCGGTGCCCGTGGGGTCGCCGCACTGCAGGACGTAGATCCCCTCGTCGGTGAGCCGGTGGCACTTGGTGTGGTCGAAGAAGCCCTTGTCCGCCAGCGTGACCATCGACGCCACCGTCTTGGGCGCCTTGGCGGCGTCGAGGTCCATCGCGATGTCGCCACAGGTGGTGTGCAGGGTCAGCGTCACCCGCGCGTCGGGTGGGAAGCTCATCGACGGAGCCGAGGAGTACTGCTTGGTTCCGGGGCTCCCCGGGGACGGGGAGGCGCAGGTGGCCGCGGTGAGCCCGGCCAGCGACGTCGGAGAGCTCACCGCCGACGCGGTGCCAGTGGCCGACGACGAAGCCGACGACGACGTGCTCGCGGACCCGCTGGCGGTGGCGGACGCCTGCCCACCGCCGGTGCCGTGGACGAGAAGCGCGACGACGCCGACGACCGCGACCCCCGCGACCGCGGCGACCACGATCCCGACGGTACGAGTCCGCCGGCGCCGAGCCGCGTGCGCCTCGGACCGGCGCTGGCGCTGCCGCTCGTAGCGTGCGCGCTCGATGTCACGCGCACGCTTGTTGCTGCTTGCCACCAGGCCTCCGAACGATGAGCGTCGGCGCACAGTGTAGGCAGGGCCGGCGGGCGGGCCGGCCACCGGCGGGCCGGTACTCTCCCCCCGTGCTCGTCGTGGGATTCCCCGCTCAGGCGTTCGACACCAACTGCTACGTCGTCGCGCCCGCGCCGGGGGAGGAGTGCCTCGTCGTCGACCCCGGCATCGGCGTCGAGGACCATCTCGAGGAGGTGCTGCGCGAGCACCGGCTGCGCCCGGTCGCCGTCCTGCTCACCCACGGCCACCTCGACCACGTGTTCTCGGTGACCCCGGTCTGCGGTGCGCGCGGCGTCCCGGCCTACATCCACTCCGACGACCGCTCGCGGCTGACCGACCCCACGGCGACGTTCGGCCCGGTGCTGAGCCAGATGTTCGGCGGCGCACTGGAATGGAGCGAGCCGGACGACGTCCTCGAGCTCTCCGACGGGATGCGGCTGCAGCTGGCCGGGCTGGACCTCGTGGTCGACCACGCGCCCGGACACACCGAGGGCTCGGTCCTGTTCCGCAGCGACCCGGCGGTGCCGTCCGGCGACGAGCCGCCGTACTGCCTGTCCGGGGACGTGCTGTTCGCCGGCTCCATCGGGCGTACCGACCTGCCCGGTGGGGACAGCGCCGCCATGGTCCGGTCGTTGCGCGAGCGGATCCTGCCCCTCGCCGACGAGACCGTCGTGCTGCCCGGGCACGGCCCGCGGACCACGATCGGGCGCGAACGGGTGTCGAACCCCTTCCTCGTCGAGCTCGGCACGACCCCGCCGACGCGGGGGGTGTGAGTGGTGGCCCGACCCCGTCCGCTGTCCGGCTTCCCGGAATGGCTGCCCGCGGAGCGCATCGCGGAGCAGCGCGTCCTCGACCAGCTGCGGAGGACCTTCGAGCTGTGGGGCTTCGTGTCCGTGGAGACCCGCGCGGTCGAGCCCCTGGAGCAGATGCTGCGCAAGGGCGAGATCGACAAGGAGGTGTACGTCCTGCGGCGCCTGCACGCCGACCCCGACTCCTCGGACTCCGAGCTCGGCCTGCACTACGACCTCACGGTCCCCTTCGCCCGCTACGTGCTCGAAAACGCGGGGCACCTGCAGTTCCCGTTCAAGCGCTACCAGATCCAGCGTTGCTGGCGCGGGGAGCGGCCGCAGGAGGGCCGCTACCGCGAGTTCACCCAGGCCGACGTCGACATCGTCGGGGACGGCACTCTCGCGTTCCACCACGACGTCGAGGTCGCGGCGGTGATGGCCGACGCGCTCGGCGCCCTCGGCCTGCCGCACCTCACCCTGCAGCTCAACAACCGCAAGCTCATCGAGGGCTTCTACCGGGGCCTCGGGGCCACTGACGTCGGCGCCGTGATGCGCGCGGTGGACAAGCTCGACAAGGCGCGGCCGGCCGAGGTGCGCGCCCTGCTCACCGCTGCAGGGCTCAACGACGCCCAGGCGGACGCGTGCCTGGCGCTGGCGTCGGTGTCGGCGACGGATGCGTCCTTCGTCGACGACGTACGGGCCCTCGGCGTCCGCGACGACCTGCTCGACACCGGCCTCGAGGAGCTCGCCCTCGTGCTGGACGGCGCCGCCTCGATCGCGGGGGAGCGGGTGACGGTCACCGCGGACCTGCGCATCGCCCGGGGGCTCGACTACTACACCGGGACGGTCTTCGAGACCCGGATGACCGGCTTCGAGCACGTCGGGTCGATCTGCTCCGGTGGCCGCTACGACGCCCTCGCCTCCGACGGGGACCGGGTCTTCCCCGGGGTCGGGATCTCCTTCGGGGTGACCCGGGCGCTAGGCCCGCTGTTCGCCCGCGGCCTCATGGGCGCCAACCGCACCTCCCCGGCCTGCGTCCTGGTCGCGGTCGCCGCGGAGGGGACCCGTGGCGCCTCCGCGGCGGTCGCCCGCGTGCTGCGCTCGCGCGGAATCCCGTGCGACGTCGCGCCGGCGGCGGACAAGTACGGCCGCCAGATCCGCCACGCCGACCGGCGCGGGATCCCCTACGTGTGGTTCCCGTCCGGGTCCGGCGACGAGGTCGACGAGGTCAAGGACATCCGCTCGGGGGACCAGGTGCCGGCCGACGCCGCGACGTGGACCCCGCCTGTCGAGGACCTGCACCCCAGCATCACGCTGCCGCCCATCTGACGCCGATCCAGCGGAATCGGGGGATCTCGGGCCCCGGGTGGCGCCGATTGAGCGGAATCGGGGCCACCCGGGGTGCGCGGGGGCCTCGATTCCGCTCAATCGAGCCGTGGAGGGTGGTGGCGGAGGCGAACGTATGTTCGAATGAGGCATGCGCTGGGAGCAGCAGGTCCTCGATGCGCAGGACGACGCCGCCCTGCCCGGGCTCGGGCGCCGCCGCGGGGTGCTGCGGACGGTCTCGCCCCGGGAGATGCCCGGGGTGCGCTTCCACGAGGTCGTGGCGCGCAGCGCGCTGAACGCCGTACCCGCCGCCTCCCGAATGCCCTTCCGATGGACCGTCAACCCCTACCGGGGATGCGCCCACGCCTGCGTGTACTGCCTGGACGGCGAGACGCCGATCCTGATGGCCGACCTCTCGACCCGACGGCTGGCCGACATCGCTGTCGGGGATCGCATCGTCGGGACCGTCATGAGAGGCCGGTATCGACGCTGGACGGAGACGACGGTCCTGGCGCACTGGCAGACGACCAAACCAGCGGTTGGTGTCACGCTCGCGGACGGTACGACCTTGCAGGCCAGTCCTGACCATCGGTTCCTGACACACCGTGGCTGGAAGCACGTGCTCGGGTCGGGGAGCGGATCCGGTCGGCGACCCCACCTGACCACCAACGACGCACTTGTCGGATTCGGCCACGGCGTGCCATCTGCGGCCCGCCGGGTCGTCGCCATCCAGCCGCTCGGCGTCGACCTGCCGATGTTCGACATCACGACCGGAACCGGGGACTTCGTTGCGGACGGAGTCATCAGTCACAACTGCTACGCCCGCGGGTCGCACTCGTGGCTGGAGCTGGACAGCGGGGAGGGGTTCGACCGGGAGATCGTCGTCAAGGTCAACGTGGCGGAGGTGCTGGCCCGCGAGGTCGCCCGGCCGAGCTGGCGGCGCGAGCACGTCGCGCTCGGGACGAACACCGACCCCTACCAGCGGGCGGAGGGGCGCTACGCCCTCATGCCGGGGATCGTGCGGGCCCTCGCCGGCTCCGGGACGCCGTTCAGCATCCTCACGAAGGGGACCCTGCTGCGACGCGACCTGCCGCTGCTGGCGTCGGCCGCGCGCGAGGTGCCGCTGGGGCTCGGGGTGTCCCTCGCCATCCACGACGAGGCGCTGCACGCGGCCCTCGAGCCGGGGACCCCCTCGCCGCGGGCGCGGCTGGCGCTCGTACGGGCCATCCGCGATGCAGGGCTCCCCTGCGGCGTCATGCTGGCCCCGGTG
>Ga0335071_10006017_pt1 | contig 12563 bp, 6 predicted proteins | sample Lox_Sample_15_FD_206724 | JGI IMG/M metagenome (GOLD analysis project Ga0335071, IMG submission 206724) | Soil microbial communities from Loxahatchee National Wildlife Refuge, Florida, United States - Lox_Sample_1.5 | ecosystem: Environmental > Terrestrial > Soil > Wetlands | place: USA: Florida...
GATCGTCCGCGGCACATCCGCAAAGCGCTTTGACGCCGTCCTGAAGCTCGCCTGCCTGGCGCTCGTGTGCTCGGTTCTCGCACCGGTGGCCGCCCGGGCACAAGCGGTTTACGGCAGCATCGGCGGAAACGTTGTGGACGCCGCCGGCGGCACTGTTGCCAACGCCAAAGTCACGATCACCGATACGGCGCGCCAAGTCGTCTTCACGACGCAGACTGACCCTTCCGGCCGTTACGACGAACGCCACCTGATCGCGGGACATTACCAGGTCAAGATCGAGGCGCAAGGTTTCAAGACTGTCGTCTCACAGCTGGATGTGTCGGTCGACAGCGTGTCAACCTTCGATGCCACTCTCCAACCAGGTACCGTTTCGGAGACGGTCAATGTGGTGGACGAGGTGCCATTGCTCAAAACGGAACGCACGGATGTTTCCACCGTCCTCAGCACGACGCAAGTCAACGAGTTGCCGACCTTCAGCCGGAACTTCTCGCAACTGCTGCTGGTGACTCCGGGAACGGTCCAGTTCTGCTGGGGTGATACTTCGACAGAGAATCCACAGAGCGGGCTTGCGGTCCAGGCGAATGGCCAGATGTTCGTCGGCGTCAACACGATTCTGGACGGTACGGACAATCGCGACTTTCTCTATGGAAACATGCTGATCGTCCCGAACCTCGATTCGATCGCCGAGACGAAGGTGACGACCTCCAGCTACGACGCAGAATTTGGACAGATCAGCGCCGCTCTCGTCACGGTTTCCACGAAATCAGGCACGGATAAATGGCACGGCAGTGGCTTCTTCTATCGCCGTTCGGATGCTACCTTCGCGCGCGACCAGTTTGCGCAGGCGAATCCGGACCCTGTCACCGGAAGATTTATTCCGCCGACTCTGTGGGGCCAGTTCGGTGGCTCGCTGGGTGGCGCAGTTATCAAGAACAAGTTCTTTGTCTTCGGGGATTACCAGGGAACTCGGGCTCACAATGGAGGATCTCAGCAGGCGGTTGTTCCGACCCAGGCGGAGCGGAGCGGGGACTTTAGCCGATGGATAGACCCAATAACCAATCAGGGTGATCCCATTTTCAACCCGTTCTGTTCGGCTGCGATTCCGGGACCGACAGAGAAATGCGTAGCAAATGGCATCGAGGACACTCTGAGCCAGCGCCCGCAGTTCCAATATAACGGGCAAAAAAACGTCATCGACCCGACCTTTATTTCTCCCGTCGCGACTGCCCTTCTGCAGTACATTCCTCTTCCGCTTCCGCAACTGGCGAACGCTGCCCCGGGACTGCCGAACTATGCTGCCAGTGAAGATGAGATCTATCACGGCGACGCCCTAGATGTCAGGGCGGATTACTTCTCGAGTGACAAACTGCGGATATTTGATCGCTACACCTTTACTCAATTCCACAAGGAAGCTCCAGGATTATTTGGCGGAGCGGCGGGTGGACCGCAACTCAATCCCATCGGTTACACCGGTGTGGGCGACACGCGGCCCCAGAGCAACTCATTTGGAGTTTCTTATGCGATCCGGCCTAGCCTTTTGGCGGATCTCCGTTTTGGCTGGTACAAGCAACGGATCGATGTCTTGCCACTCGTGAGTGGAGCTTTTGCTAGTCAAGCTGGGGCAGTTGGATTAAATATCCCTTCGGATCCGACGACCAACAGCATGCCCCACTTTCAGATTCAGGAGGGCGGTTCGGCTCAGCTAGATTTCGGAAATGGTCTCTACGATAACTGCAACTGCCCGCTGAAGGAACGCATGCAGCAATTTCAGGCTATCGGCAACCTGACTTGGACAAAAGGCAAACATACATTCAAGTTCGGCCCAGACGTTCACCGTCTGCAGAATTTGCGTTTGCCCAGCGATCAACATCGATCGGGAGAGGTATACACCTATAATGCGCTAACGGAGGGCTTGGTTCAGGATCCAAATTCAGGCCAACTCGGACCAGGAGGTGGTTTGGGTATGGCTGCCTTCCTTCTTGGGGAGACATCACAGTTCACCCGATACATATCCCATTCGACTGATGCCGGCGAGCGCGAATGGCGCTACTTCTTCTACGGGCAGGACACCTGGCGCGTCACTTCAAAGCTGACGTTGAACTATGGCTTGCGATGGGAGATATATAGGCCACAGACAGTGACCGGGAAGGATCGTGGCGGCTGGTTTAACCTTGCGAACGGCGAAATCGATGTTGCTGGAGAAAATGGAGTCCCACTCAGCGGCCCGGTCGTCACCAACTGGAAAAACCTGGCGCCCCGACTTGGTCTGGCATATCAGGTCACTCCCAAAACTGTCGTTCGCATGGGATATGGTCGCTCTTTTGATGTGGGTATGTTCGGCACTATCTTCGGTCATACAGTCACACAGAACCTTCCGGTGCTCGGCACACAGAGCCTCATCCCTCAGACGGTCGATCCCAATAACGCGAACTCTTGGGATGATGTCTTCAACCTTGCAGTCGGACCACAACTTCAAGATCCTGCCACAGTGTTGAACAATCAGCCGACGGGGCCGGATGGGAATCACATCTATCCCGACGGATTCCGTGCATGGGTTATGCCATTCCATACCCACATGCCGACGGTGGATTCCTGGAACGCAACTGTCCAACGCCAGATTACCCCCACGCTTTCGCTGCAGGCCGCCTACGTAGGAAACAAGGGCTCGCACATTTTCGTTGGCGAGAACAACTGGATTAACCTGAACACTCCTACCGAAGCAGGATTCTGCTCGCCAGGAGTCGTTGACGCGCGCTGCGTCGATCCAACGGACCGATTGCCGTATTACTCGACGCCGAACCCCTTTAAGCTGACAACGGGGTTGCTCTGTATGTGCAACCCGGGCGATAACCATTACAACTCTCTCCAGGTCCAGCTCGATAAACGGTTCTCACATGGGCTGAACATTCTGGGTAACTACACGTTCTCGCACGCAAAGAACCACGACACTCCAGACTTCCTGTATAACCCCTCCCTCCTTTATGGCCGACCTTCATGGCAAAGGAACCAAGCAATCACTGTGTCAACTATCTACGAACTCCCGTTCGGCAAGGGAAAGGCGCTGGCCGGCAATGCTTCCACCGTTTTGAACGACATAATCGGCGGATGGCAATTGGTAAACGTTACGACCATAATGAGCGGGGCTGGCGTGAGTCCGAGTTATTCCGGAACGGAGTGTAGTGCAGACAATGATGCCGGGGTCTGCTTCCCCAACGTAGTTGGAAGTTGGCACGTGTCCCATCCCAACAAGAACCAGTGGTATGCGATAAGCCCCGATCCCTTGGCCGCTAACGGGCAAACCAGCGGACCTTGGCAGCGCCCTGCTCCCCCAGTACCAGGTTCGCCATCGTTCGGCGACGCAAAACGCAATTCAATCATCGGGCCTAAATGGTTTGATGCGGACGTGTCCGTAGTAAAGATCATCCCGGTCGGTGAAGAGTTTAAAGTCCAGTTCCGCGCAGAAGCCTATAACGTCTTCAATCACCCGAATCTTGGAACTCCCAATTCCTGCGTCGACTGCGGAGGGGCTGGGACAATCACCGGTCTGGCCAGCAACGCGACCATGCGCCGGATGCAGTTCGGCCTGCGCTTTGACTTCTAGGGGGCGATTTGTATCTGGGCTCCTGGAAGGGTTTGCTGCAGTTTTTGTTTGACGGTACACTCTGTGCGCGGACGAAGGTTCGACTTCGTCCGCGCATTATGTTTTTGGCCCGATTGCTCTGTCTCCTTTCCCTCTTGCCTGCAACCGTCTATGCGCAGAACTCCGCACCGGATCCGCGGATTTCCAGAGCCGACGCGCTGCTGAACTCGGGCAAGCCTCAAGAAGCATTGACTCTGCTGAATGAAGTCGCCTCGGCGGCTCCCGCTACGGCTCATCTCGAGGCGCGGATGGGCAAAGCGTACTTTCAATCCAACGAATTCCAGAAGGCCATTCCGCATCTCCGGCTGGCATTGCAGAGCGACGACGGCGATGCGGAATCGACGCAACTGCTGGCCCTCTGTTATTTCGCAATGGCGCAATACGCCCAAGCCGTTCCCCTGCTCGAAAAACTTGCCCCGAAGCTTCCGGCGAGCAACGCGGATGGCCCGTACCTGCTGGCCAGTTGCTATGTCATGACCAACCGGTGGGACGACGCTCGCAAGACATACGCCAGGCTGTTCTCCGTGCCTTCCGGCAGCGCCATGTCGTATCTCATGTTCGCGAAATTTTTGGTACGGCAACGCCTCGAGGACCGCGCGGTTCCGGAAATTCAAACAGCGATACAACGCGATCCGCAGATCGCGATGGCCCACTTCCTGTTGGGCGAAATCGATCTGGCCAGAGGAGAGTTTGGGGCCGCGGTGGATGAACTCCGCAAAGAGCTGGCGATCAATCCAACCGTGTGGCTGGTCTATTGGCGACTGGGAGACGCCTACGTGCGCCTGGAAAAATACGACGATGCGGAGAAGGTCCTGAAACAATCGATATGGCTCAACGACGCTTCCTCGGGACCGTTTCTTTTGCTAGGCCAGGTGGCCCTGAAGCAGAACGACCCAGGCGTAGCCGCCGAATATCTGGAGCGGGCGAATAAGCTGGATGCCCAGAATGATTACACCCACTACTTCCTGGCCAAGGCGTACCAGGGCCTGGGCCGCACGGACGAAGCCACCCAGCAATTCGCCATCGCGAGGCAGTTGCGGAACAACAAGCGGGCCGACGAGAGCGTTGGTTTACAGCCGGCTCAGTGAAGTGCATACTGCGACCATGTCTCGCCTCCGTTTGATTCAGGGAGACGGACTCAAACTCGGGATTCTGACGTCACGATGACCGCCCTAGTTCTGGAAAACTCGGATTCTCTCATGACGGTCAGGTGACGGGTGCCTTCCTCTCGGCGCGAAATTTTGAAATCGCTTAGCCGCTCGGCACTGGTGCTATCGGTGGAGGAAGTGCTCTCCCTGGCGCGTCCCTTGTGGTCGCAATCCGCTCCCGCAGGGGGACGGCCCGTGGAACCGATGAAGCCCGGAACACCGCTTGGAGTCAATTTCCTGGCTGTGGGCCGGGAAGCTGGATTCAACGTAAAGACCACTTTTGGTGGCGAGCACAAGAACAAATATTTACTCGAAACCACAGGATGCGGCGTCGCTTTCTATGACTATGACAATGATGGGTGGCTCGATATCTTCCTGGTAAACGGCACGCGCCTGGAAGGGTTCGCTGCTGGGGACGCGCCCATCTCTCGCCTTTTCAAAAACAACCGCGACGGCACCTTCACGGACGTAACGACGAAAGCGGGCGTTGGACATTCGGGATGGGGACAGGGCGTTTGTGTCGGAGACTACGACAACGACGGCTTCGACGATCTGTTCGTCACCTACTTCGGCAAGAACGTCCTTTATCACAACAATGGAGACGGAACTTTCACCGACGTCAGCGCCAAGGCCGGAGTGGCCACTGCGGGCGGCCGTTGGAATACAGGGTGCGCATTTCTCGACTACGACCGAGACGGCAAGCTCGATCTGTTTGTCGCCAACTACATCGATATGGACCTGGCCACCGCGCCCGTGCCCGAATCCGGACCGTGCCTCTATAAAGGAGTGATGGTGGCGTGTGGCCCTCCCGGACTGAAGGGCGGCAAGAACATTCTCTTCCACAACAACGGTGACGGAACATTCACTGACGTGTCGGAAGCAGCGGGAATTCTCTCCACCACCAGCACATTCGGCCTCGGCGTGCTGGTGGCCGATCTCGATAACGACGGCTGGCCCGACATCTACGTGGCCGACGACTCGTCGACCAGCGCCCTCTATCAGAATAAGAAGAACGGTAAATTTGTTGACGTCGCGGTCGAGGCGGGATGCGCCTTGAGCGCCGACGGCAAAACGCAGGCCGGTATGGGGATTTCGGCGGCAGACTACGATCTCGACGGCAACCTGGACCTGGTGAAGACGAACTTCGCCGGAGACACTCCCTCGCTTTACCACAATGTCGGCGGGGCAACGTTCGAGGATACGACGTTCACCTCGGGCCTCGGCAAATATACGCAGTTTCTCGGTTGGGGGTGCGGATTCTTCGATTTCGACAACGATGGCTGGCCCGACATCCTCATCTGCAACGGGCATGTCTACCCCGAAGTGGAGCAGCTCAAGACCGAGGCGAGATACGCCCAACGCAAGATCCTCTACCGCAACCTGCGCAATGGGCAATTTGAAGACGTTTCTCTCCAGGCTGGACCGGGTATCTCCGACCCGGTCGCGGCACGCGGCTGCGCATTCGGCGATTTCGACAACGATGGCGACCTCGACATTGTCGTCAACGTCGTCAATGACTTCCCGCAGTTGATCCGCTGCGATTCACAAACGGGAAACAACTGGATCAAGATCCGAACCATCGGCACCCGATCCAACCGCAGCGGGATTGGTGCCCGCCTCAGGTGTGTGACGAGCGTGCCGGGTGAGGCGAAACCGCATGAGCAGATTGACGAAGTCCGGAGCGGCGGCGGCTATCTGTCACAGAACGACCTGCGCGCGCACTTCGGGATTGGCAAGGCGGAGAGAATCGATCTGCTGGAAATCCGCTGGCCCAGCGGGCAGATCGATAGCTTGAAAGACATCAAGCCCAATCAGTTGATCTTTGTAAAAGAGGGCGAAGGAATCGTAAGAACGATGCCTTTCGAGAAGAGTAAAACGCGCTGAATCCGGCCCTTCGGATCAGGCCCTATGCGACGTATCCATTTCCTGAACGAGAATTCCGTTGAGAATGAACGCATTCGCAGACTCGCGCATTCCGTTGACCGAGAGCGCGCCCGAGTTCAGGCTACCGGAAACAAGTTGCCCACCTGCAACACCGCGTCTATGGAAAGGGCGGAGTTCACATCGAGCACAAGATGGGTCTGGCGGTAAGTCTTGAAGCCCTTATGCTCGACCAGGATGATATAGGTGGCAAAGACTGAAACGAATAGAACCCCTGGCCGTTCGTGGTCTGACTCTGGCCCAGCTGGGTTTCAATGTTGGTAGCGGTGACCGTGGCGCCGACGATAGGGGCGCCGCTCGGATCTTTCCCAGTGCCCGAGATGCTGGCTGTAACACCCGCATGGACGAGCGAACTCAGAAGCGGACAGCTGCGGTCGGCAGAGCGCCGCGAAGTCGGATGGTTAGAGCGCGTTTCAAGAACACCTCCTGTACATAGTGCCGAGCGAACGGGATGGAAGGCGTGATCAGACGTCGTCAATACAATCGAAATATGAAGTCCCCACAAGCGACGACGCAGGCAGTCCAGACGACCGAGTCTAACCGCTTATCGCGCGTGCCAGGCTTATAGCGGAGGCGTTCAGTCGTTGTCAACTACTTCCGATGGGAAAGTTCGGGCCGGGTAACCCCGCGCACATCTACGAATGCCTGAGAGAAGACAATTCCCTGCCTCGGACATTTGATGTAGACTCTCCATCTCCGGGGAGGTATCGCCTCACCGGGCAGAGCAATCTGCTATGAGTGAGGATAACGTATAAGGGGTTAGAATGGCTTGTTCGGACTGTGTTCCGAAAGCAAGCGCGCCTGTCATGCGTTGCGTCTATCCGGCGGGATTGTTCGTAGCCTCGGCAGTTCCGCCTCGTGATGAGATCACGAGAACTTCATGATGCGGGTGGGATGAGGTACTGGTGGCCCTGAAGAAACTTGGGATTGGCATTGCAGGAGTCGGGGACATGGGACGGCGGCATGCGCATAATCTGCGCCGCCTCGTGCCCGAGGCCGAACTTGTGGCTGTGGCCGATGTTGCGGAGAAGCGGGCCGCGCAGGTCGCAGAAGAGTTGGAGATTGAGCACTCGTTCCGCACGCTGGAAGAGATGCTTGAATGCAAAGACGTTCGTGCGGTCGTGATTGCAAGCCCCGACAAGTTCCATGCCGAAGCAATTCAGGCCGCCGCGGCGGCAGGCAAGGATGTCCTTTGCGAGAAGCCACTCGCTCTCAGCCTGGAGGATGCCCACGCCGCGCTGCGGGCAGTCGCCAAAGCAAATGTGCGCCTGCAGATCGGTTTCATGCGGCGTTACGATCCGGCGCACCATGCCGCCATGGAACGAATTGAGGCGGGAGAAATCGGGGAGCCCGTGGTCTTCAAATCCATCGGCCGGGACAAGGATGTCCCGCCGATAGCGGCGTATCAATCTGGCGTAAACGGGATGCTGTTTTTCAACAGCACGATCCACGATTTTGACCTGGCTCGCTGGATGATGCAGGACGAAGTGCAAGAGGTTCAGGCCTTCACCACTGTGGCGATTCGTCCGGAAGTGGCGCGGTACGGCGACATTGTGGCCGGAGTGGTCAATCTGAAATACAAGAACGGCGCTGTGGGCAACGTCGAGTCCTATGTGCAAGCGCTGTACGGATATGATGTGCGCACCGAAGTCATAGGTTCGAAGGGATCAATTTTCATCGGCTCGCTCGATAAGACGCCTGTTACTTTCCTGCGCTCCGAAGGAGCCAACCAGGACATGGCCGATCATTTCCTGTCTCGCTTTGCCGATGCCTATCTGGCCGAGATGCGCGATTTCGTGCACAATATCGCGCACGACAAACCGGTCCAGGTTACGGGCGAAGATGGGTTGAGAGCGCTGCAGATCGCGGTGGCGGCGGAGCGTTCGCACCTGCAGCACAAGTCGTACCAGGTCACTGGCAACTAGCATGAGCGATAACTGAGAAGTCCGGCTTTTCGCTTCAGGCCGCGGTAGAGATTTCGAAAACGAGTAAGAGGAGATTGTTCGTGGGAAAGTTAGCCATTACGGGTGGTAAGCCGTTACGCAAAAAGCCCTTCACAAAATGGCCCATGGCGAAGAAGGAAGAGCGCGCGGCCCTGGCAGATGTGCTCTCCAGTTCGCTTTGGGGCGGACAGCCGTTTCCGGGGAAGTACGCGACGACGTTTGCGAAGAAATTCGCAGCGCTTCACACGGCGAAGTACGGCCAATGCGTGAATACGGGCACGGTCGCGATCCAGGCGGCATTGAAAGCCATCGACATTCAGCCCGGGGACGAGGTCATCGTTCCCGCCTACACCTGGGAAGGGACCGTCGGTCCCGTTCTACTCGTGAATGCTGTCCCGGTGTTTGTCGACGTCGACCCGGAAACCTATTGCCTGGACGCCAAACTGGTCGAGAAGGCAATTACTCCGAAAACGAAAGCGATCCTTCCCGTTCACCTCGGCATGCGCTTCGCCGACATGGATGAGCTTCTGCCGATTGCCGCGAAGCACAATCTCAAGATCATTGAGGATTGCGCACATGCGCACGGCGGCATGTGGAAGGGCAAGGGCGCCGGCTCCATGGGAGACCTCGGGACTTTCAGTTTCCAGTCGAGCAAGCTGATTACCTCCGGCGAAGGTGGCGCAGTCATCACCAACAATCTCGAGTACATGGAGAAGGTGCAGAGCTACATCAATGCCGGCCGCGCCAGCGTCACCGACAATTTCCATCACCGCATGATCGGGTTCAACTACCGGCTGGGAGAATTTCAGGCGGCGGTGCTTTCCGCGCAGCTGACGCGCATGCCGCAGCAGGGCAAGCGGCGCGAGAAGAATATGAAGTACTTCGAGCGCTGCCTGAAAGGCACGAAGGGAATCCGGCTGCTTAAGCCCGAGCCTCGCATTACGCGCCTCGCCCCTTACGGATACGTATTGAAATACATCGAAGAGGAAGTCGACGGCATTTCGCGCGCAGCATTCGTCGGAGCGCTGCAATTGGAAGGCATTCCCTGCGATGGACTGTTTTATGAGCCTGTCTACAAGAGTTCCCTGTTTCCGGTGAAGTCATCCGATTTTCCGGCGCTCAGCTGGAACCGGCAACAGCCGCTGGACCTGCGCACAATGTATTCCTGCCCGGAATCCGAACGCGCTGGATACAAAGAAGCGGTCTGGTTCATGCACCAAATGTTCCTGGGCACCAAGCAGGACGTGGACTCAATTGCCGATGCGATCCAGAAAGTGCTGGAGAATCGCGAGGAGTTGCGCGGCCTGGATCACAAAGCGATTCGAAATCAACGCTTGAGCCGGGCAGACCGGGAAAGCTAGTAACTGCTCCGAATTCAGAACCAAGGGACGAGAAGTGTCCTCAACTACGACTGCCCCGGAGACCCCAAAGCTCAAGCGCGTGCTGAGCGTTTGGGATCTCGTCTACTACGGAATCATCCTGACCTCGCCGATCGCAGTGGTACCGATGTTCGGCGAGGCGCAAGTGCTCTCGCGCGGGCACGCGGTTGTCACCCTGCTGGCGGCAATGATCGCAATGACTGCGACCGCCGTCAGCTTCGGACGCATGGCGACGGTCTATCCTTCCGCCGGCTCGGTTTACTCCTATGTGAGTGGCGCATTCAACTACAAGATTGGCTTTGTACTCGGTTGGGCAATGTTCCTCGAATATCTTTTCCAGCCGATACAAAACAGTCTTTACGCGGCGCTTACGATACAACGATTCGTTCCCGCTATCCCATTTGCCATACTGTCCGCGGTCGCGGTGGGATTCATGACGTTGTTGTGCTGGTTCGGTATCCGCACCACCGCGCGCGTCAATGAAGCGCTCCTCGCGCTGATGTCCTTGGTCATGATCGCATTCTTAGGTGAAGCGATCCGGTACATCTTCGCGCACCAGCACTGGCACGGATTCATTTCCACTCGCCCGCTGTACGATCCCCGGACATTCAGCGTGCGCGCGATTGCGGCCGGCACTGCATTGGCTGCGACGACCTATATCGGGTTCGACGGTGTCAGCATTTTGGCCGAGGAGGTCGAAAATCCAAAACGCAATGTCATGCTTGCGTCTGTGCTGGTGTGCGTCTTCACTGGACTGTTCGCCGCATTCCAGGTGTTTCTCGCGGTTCGCGTTTGGCCCGACTACAGCACGCTGACCAATCCAGAGACGGCGTTTATGGATGTGGCACAGGTAGTGGGCGGCCCGAGTCTCTTCGCCGGATTCGGTATTGTGCTTCTGATTTCAAGTCTGGCCTGTGGATTGGCCGGATTGCTGGGCGCCGTGCGGCTGCTCTATGGGATGGGCAGAGACAACGTTCTTCCGCAGAAAATATTCGGACATTTGAACCCGATTCGGGGAAATCCCACCTACAACGTGGCAATCGTCGGAGTAGTTGCCTACCTCGCAACCCTTACCATGCAGTGGGAACGCTCCGTGGAACTGCTCAACTTCGGCGCACTGATGGCATTCATGGCGGTGAATCTCGCGGCTCTCAAACATTTCGGATTCAGCGGCAACGGCGATAAACGGAATGCACTGTTCGACATCGTCGTTCCCGCGCTGGGATTCGTGTTCTGCCTCATCATTTTTCTCGGTCTGCAAGGGTCCACGCTCTGGTGGGGCGCGGCGTGGGTCGCAGCGGGCATCGCATATATCGCTGTAAAAGTGAAGAAACTCGGAAGACCGGTGGTGATTGACTTCAGCCAGTCCTAACCGGATCAGTAATGGATCTCAATGGTCTTGCCGGTCCGAGCCGCTTCGTAGAGCGCTTCAATGATGATCATGTCCCGTAATCCCTGCTCGCCGTCTGGTTCCGGTTTTCTGCTTTTCTGGATGCACTCGGAGAAGTAATCCAGTTCAAGCGCGAACTCATCCATTGGCTTGTAGGTTTTCGCAAACCACCGTCCCGCGATTTTTCCACTGAGCCGCCGCTCTTCTTCAAAAGCAAAAGCCGGAGCTAATTCTGCCCACCCTTTTTCACCATGTACGTGAATGAAAGATGAAAAAGCAGCGCTGTACGCGGATGTTCCTTGCAGGATGAGACCGCTGGGAAAGTCCAGGCGAAACGAGATTCCCTCTTCGACTTCGCTATAACGGCGTGGATCGCGCGCCCAACTCACGGCGCTTGCGGCGCTCGGATCTTCATCCGCGAGCCATCGGGAAGTATTCAGGCAATACACGCCGAGGTCGGTAAGCGGCCCTCCGCCACTCAGTTGCCTGGAGAACAGCCAGGAAGGTGACGCGTCACCATGCGTACGAAACTCAGAAAACAAGGTGTGGATGATATCGATACGCCCCAGTTCTCCCCCGGTAATCAGCTTTTTAAGGCGGAGACTGGCCGGCTCGAAGTACTTGCGGTACGCCGTCATAAGCAGGACATTTTTACGCATGCACGTCTCAACCATGTTGCGTGCCTGCTGCACGCTCGCGGCCAGGGGTTTCTCGCACAGAACGTGCTTTCCGGCGTTGGCCGCAGCAACCGCATACTTCTCGTGCTCTCCGGGTGGGGTCGCGATGTAGACGGCGTCCACCCCTTGCTGGTTGAGGCACTCGGAAAACTCCGAGTACTCAAATGTATGCTGGGCGTTGAACTCCCCCGCCAGTTTCTTGCCTTTTTCCAGGTCGCCGGTGACCAGCGCGACCAATTGAGAATTCTTGCTGTTGCGAAACGCAGGAAGAACAGCAGCTTGTGCCAGAGCACCCATGCCTACCACCGCGTAACCGATTCGTACTTTCTCTTGCCGAGGCATCTTTCCCCCGAAATCGCTCAAAAAGCTCGACCACTTGCTGAGGCCGGCGCGCCGTTGCATCATAACAACGTGGCTTGTGAGGCTTCTACCTATTCCGCAATCC
>Ga0335071_10006018_pt1 | contig 12561 bp, 11 predicted proteins | sample Lox_Sample_15_FD_206724 | JGI IMG/M metagenome (GOLD analysis project Ga0335071, IMG submission 206724) | Soil microbial communities from Loxahatchee National Wildlife Refuge, Florida, United States - Lox_Sample_1.5 | ecosystem: Environmental > Terrestrial > Soil > Wetlands | place: USA...
CAAGAAGAAGGAGACTTACGTTTTGAAAGACGTCGTTTGCATCGTGCTCAGTCAGCCCGTATCTCAAGGGAATGCTATAAACGAGGCGCTGGTAACGAGTAAGAAGGACTTCCCAAGCCTGGTTTTTACCGTTCAAACAAGCTTCGATGAGCTCCGGATCTGGCAATGATGTAAACGGGTTGGTAACCATACCGTTTTCAGTATACAAACTTGATCATGGCATGTCAATAAGAACTGGATATAAAGTATCGAGCGTCAAAGACGGGCCACCTGCTGGAATTAATCAAACTTCGGCGAAGCTTTTCAATGTTTCGGCAATATCAGTATATGTCAGCGGTGTTGGCGAACAAACCCAGCTTGCAATTGATTATAGCTGTATTGGGTATTGGATGGCCGAAAAATATTCAGGTATTTTGGGGTTGATTTATTCATTTGCTATTCATCTTGGCAAGGTATATTCAGCGCTTGTTGTCAAATTCAACAAGGAAAAGGTGCTCAACATGAAATCCGCGACGAAATCAAGCAAGCCTGCCATCCTGGTTGTAACCGGCCTCATCCTTGTCATTCTGGCGGTTGCCTGCGCCGGCCAGCCGCAGGTGACCAACCTTACGCTTCCGACTTCCCAACAGCCCGCCCAACCCACCAATACGTCCCAGCCGACCGATACCACGGCCATCCAGGCCGTCGCTTCGGATACGCCGGCAGCGGGTGCAACCGCCACGACCACAGACGCGGCGGCGACCGCCACCGATGTCCCCAGTCCGACCCCGGCCAGTTCGGGGGTGAGCTTTTCGAGGGACGTCCTGCCGATCTTTCAGGCGAACTGCATCGGTTGCCACGGAGCCGACCGCCAGGCGGCCGGCCTGGATCTGAGCAATTATGCCTCCATCATGAATACATCCCCGGCGATCGTCCCGAACGACCCCAATAACAGCGCGGTCCTTCAGGCGGTCATCCAGGGGCTCATGCCGCGGGGAGGCCAGCCTCTTTCGCAGCAGGAGATCCAGACCATCACGGATTGGATCAACGCCGGCGCTCCCAACAATTAGCCGGTTCAAGTCGGAAAAGGAACTCCTCACTCAATTAAGGGTGAGGAGTTTTTTATCGATCGAAATGGCCGGGAAAAACTGTCAGGGTCGTTGGTTTTCGACCAGCGCCTTGACCCAGTACCCGCTATCCTTGACGACGCGTTCCTGGGTCGAAAAATTCACATGGACCAAGCCGAAACGGGCGGAGTACCCCAGGCTCCATTCGAAATTGTCGGTCAGCGACCAGATGAAATAGCCCTTGAGATTGGCCCCATCCCGGGCAGCGTGAGCGGCTTCACCCATGTAGCCTTCCAGGAAAGCCACCCGGAGCGGGTCGTGGACCTTCCCGTTTTCGACCGTGTCGGTGAAGGAAGCCCCGTTCTCGGTGATGTACATTGGCGGATTTCCGTACTCGTTCTTCAGACGCATCAGCAGGTCATAGAACGCCGGCGGGTAGACTTCCCGGCCGGAGCTGGTGTACTGCCTCCCATTGACGATGGCCTCCTTGCCGTGGACCTCGACCTCGTCCACCCAGGTGCCCAGGAAGGGAACGTACCACGCCGAGCGGGCGAACTCGCGGCTGTAGTAGTTGACCCCGAGGAAGTCCATCGGGCGGGAGATGATCTTCATATCCTCCGGACCGATCCTGGGGTGGGCCAGGCGGGCCTGACGCCAGAGCGGGTCGGGGTAGCGGCCCTTGAAGATGCCGTCCAGGTAGAAGTCGTTGAAGAATTGGTCGGCGACGTGGGCGGCGTGCACGTCCCGCGGGCGGGAGGTGGCCGGGAAGATCGGCGTCAGGCTGAGGACCAGCCCGACCCGGGAGTCGGGCGAGATGGAGTGGATCCGCTCGAGAGCCAGGCCGTGGCCGAGCAGCTCATGGTGGGCGACCCGGAAATAGGTCCAGGGGTTGTGCCGGCCGGGGGCATGGCTGCCGAGCAGGTGGCCGAATGCGGCGTGTTCCCACGGTTCGTTGAGCGTCATCCAATTTTTGGCCCGATCCCCAAGGGCCTTGACGACGGCTCCGGCGTAGTCGGCAAAATAGCTGGCGCAGTCCCGGCCGGCGAATCCACCGCAAAGGTCCTCGAGCGCCTGCGGCATATCCCAGTGATAGAGAGTGATGAAGGGCGCGATCCCCCGGGCAAGCAGCGTATCGACCAGCCGGCGGTAATAATCCAGGCCTTTTTGGTTGACCGGCCCGCGGCCTTCCGGCATCACCCGTGACCAGGCCACCGAAAAGCGATAGGCATTCAAGCCAAGTTCGGCCATCCTCTGGACGTCGCCCTCGGGATGAAGATAGGTGTCGCAGGCGGTCACGGCCGTATCGCCGCCTTTGATCCTGCCGGGTGCGCTGGTAAAGGTGTCCCAGATGGATGGACCCTTGCCGTCTGCAGCCGGGCTGCCTTCGATCTGGAAAGCCGCGCTGGCGGTGCCGAACAAAAATCCTTTGGGGAATTGGGGATAAGGCATGGAATGTCTCCGGCTGAATGGGTTGGTCATAAACTAGACACTGTAAAGATTTTAGAGGAATTTCGATAGAATGTCAATGGCTCAGACCGGATAGGAGAAATGTACCCCCCGGCGATTAATTGTCGCCTTATTTTTCCGGCCTACAATTCCAGAGTTGTTTGCATCTCCGTGCAACTCACTTAATGGTATCTCGAAAGGTATGAACCATGGCCACACAATCCATTGCCTCCAAGCTGGCGTCCATCCCTGGCACCCCGCCCGGGCCGAAAGGGCTCCCGCTGATCGGGGTGGCGTCGGACGTTCTCAAGGATCCGCTGGGCTTCTTTATGGGGACCTTCGAAGAGTACGGCGACGTCGCCCGTTTCCATGTGGGGAACAAGCAATTCATCATGCTCAATCACCCGGATCACGTCCAGTACGTCCTTCAGGGGAACCACACCAACTATCACAAGGGACCCAATTACAAGAACCTGCGACCATTCCTGGGGAACGGTCTGGTGACGAGCGAGAGTCCATTCTGGTTGCGCCAGCGACGACTGATCCAGCCAGCCTTTCACCGCAAGCGACTCGGCAATTTCGCCCTGGTGATGGCCGAGTCCGCCCAGGAAATGCTCGACCGCTGGCAACCTTACAGCCAGAATGGCCAGGCGTTCAATATCGCCGACGAATTCATGCGCGTTACCCTGCAAGTCGTCAGCCGGGCGATGTTCAGCACGGGAACCGACGGATTCGCCGACGTGATCGGGCAGAACCTGCCGGTCGTTTTGGAACGCACCAATGAGCGTTTCTGGGAGATTTTCGACACCTCCGGCCTGCCAACTGCGGCCAACCGGCGGTATTGGCAGGCCATCCAGGCGTTGGACTCCGTCGTCTACCGGGTGATCGATGAGCGCCGCAAGAATCCGGAGAAACCGGATGATCTATTGACGATGCTGCTCGAAGCGATCGACGAAGAATCCGGCGAGCAGATGACCGACCAACAACTGCGGGACGAGGTCATGACGATCTTCCTGGCCGGTCATGAGACCACTGCCAACGCTCTATCCTGGACCTATACCCTGCTTGCCGGGCACCCGGAAATCGCCGGAAAGCTCCGGACGGAGGTCGATGTAGTCCTGCAGGGGCGCAGGCCGGTATTCGAGGACCTGCCCAACCTGAAGTACACCCGCATGGTGATCGACGAGGTGCTGCGGCTCTATCCAAGCGTCTGGGCGATCGCCCGCACTCCCATCCAGCCGGATGAAGTCGGCGGGTATCGCCTGGACCCCGGCGTCAATGTGGCGATCACCCCGTACATTACCCACCGCCACCCGGCTTTTTGGGACAACCCGGAAGAATTCGACCCCGAGCGTTTCTCCCCGGAGCGTTCGGCCGGGCGGCATCCCTTCGCTTATTTTCCTTTCGGCGGAGGCCCGCGGCTGTGCATTGGCAACAATTTTGCCCTGACCGAAGCCACCCTGATCCTGGCGATGATCACCCAGCGCTACGAGCTGGAACTCCTACCGGACCAAAAGATCGTCATGCAGCCGGTGGTCACGCTGCGGCCGCGCGACGGCATCCGGATGCGGGTCCACCCACGCAAATAACCATAAAACAAAACCGGGCCGGAGAGCTCATCTCCGGCCCGGTTTATTCGATCGAAGGAACTCTTATTTGGAAGGGGTGTAAGGCAACGCGGCCCGCTCGAATTTCTTGACCGGCAATACGTCCACCAATTCGTACTCACGGCTGCCGAGGCCGTACTTCTCGGCGTATTCGGTCGTCATGTAGGGATCCTTGAGCGGACCATGCAACTGTCGGAAGGGATGGCCTTCCCGGGTGTGGACTTCCAGGGCCAGCGGCAGGGCTTCCTCGATCAGCTTGCATTGACCGGTCATGTCCAGCATGGCCTGCTCGACCGCCACGATGTCATCCGAGCCGAAGACGCCCACATCCGGCAGGATGGGCATGGTGGTGAACCCGAAGCAGTCGCACAGGGGGGTCATGAAAGTGGCCAGGCTGAGGTGGACGGCTTTGCCGGGTTCGAAGGTCGAGAGGGTTTCGCTGGTGGAGATGGCGCACGCCTCCACGAAGCTGTGGAAGTTGACCTTATCGATCTTCAGGCTTCCGGGAGGAGCCACCTGCAGGCAACGGCCGCACTGGTTGCATTGCTCCATGTGGAGGTGCATGGTGCCGGGGGCCTTCTTGTCCTCCACGACCGCTTCGAAGGGGCAGGAAGCGGCGATCTTGGGGATGGCCGTGGCCGGGTCCGGGCAGTGCTCGGGGAACCAGTATTGGTCGAAATGCATCGCGTCGTGCATCTGGCCGCGCGTCTCCCCAGCCATGCAGCCGAGGGCCAGGTTCTTCACGCAGGCCCCGAACCCGTTGGAGGGATGGCCCTTGACGTGAGCGAAATTGACCAGGAAGGTGGCGTCCTGGATCATCCCGGCGACCTTCCAGGATTTGATGTTCTTGAAAGGACGTTCGTGCTCGTAGTAATATTTTTCATCCGGGCCGGCCGCCGGGTAGACCGGGCAGCCCAGGGTTTCGGAGGAATATCCCCGGAATTCGGCGCCGGCCACATCCCAGTTGACGTCGGCCACGAAGGGGTGCCCGCCGCCGTCCTTGATCGCCTGGACCACCTTGCGGACGAAGACCGGGTGGATGGTCGAGTAGCCGATATTATTGGCGGTATGCATCTTGATGACCACGCGTTCGTCCTTCACCCTTTCGCGCAGGCGAAGTTGCTCGAGGATCAAGTCGAGCTTGGCGGGCAGGGTTTCCTTGGCGTCAAGAAGGGTCTGATGAGCGGAACCGAAGTAGACTTTGCTGGGCATGATTTCATTTTCCTTTAGAAGAGATGGGGAAATTATACCGGATATCTCCCCGGCATTATTCTTACAGTTTGGTAATATCTTTCAAAAAAAGGACTGTCGATAAGACAGTCCTTTGCATAGGGAAGGGAATGACGGGCTAACCGACCGGGGTCTGTTCCGCCGGATTGGGACCGGCGCCGCGCACGTTGACCATTTTCTTGAGAATGTCGAACCAGAAGGGCGCGCCCTGGGCAGTGGCAAGCCCGGTGATCAGGAAACCGAGCACCTTGACCAGCCAGCTGGCCGGATCCAGTGGCACGTCGTTCAACTGTTTGCAGGAGGGACCGCCCTGCGCATTTTGGCCGGGGATGCCCCAGATCTGGTTGGACCTGAAGGGGATCAATGCGCATTGCCTGCCGCCGGTATCGACGATCTCGGACGTCCAGCCGAAGGGGATATTAAGCACCTGCAGCTGGGTTTGCAGGTTGGAGATGGCCTGGCTGGTGGTCGGGGATGCCGGTGGGGTGGGCAGGTTCTGGTTCTGGTTGGCGTAGGACTGGGCTTCCGCCACGATGGACTGGCGCAGGGTCGGTTCCCGCCACAGGCTGGCGGCCACGTGAATGGAGTCGACGTTCAGGATGAAGGCCAGGATCGTGCCGATGATAAATGCAGTCACCTGGGTCTTGCGTTTGTAGACCCCCTGGAGGCGGTCCATGGAGTCGTTGAACCAGGTCTCGATATGAACGCGCGCCTGGGCGAGAGACAGGGCGCCCTGGAGTTCCATCGCGTTCAGGAAGCCGGCGATCGCTTCCGCCGAGTCCTTTAGTTTGGGATCCTGTTTCATTGCCTTGAGGCCCAGGTGGACTTTGCTCATCGGGACCTTGTTATCCGCGACCGGGCTTTCGGTGTTCTGCCCGCTCAGCGAGGACTGGTAGAACGAATCCACCTTCGGCAGCAGTCCATCGAGCGCCGGCTGGACCTCGGGATAGCGCTCGCCGAAGATCTGGATCTGGGATTTCAGGCTGTCCAGGCTGGTTTGCGACGTGACCGCCGCCTGGGCGGTATCCTGGATGGATTTCCAATCCTCCGCCGCCACTTTCCGCTGTTCCGGTCCCTTCAGGACCTCATCCAGTTTCGTGTTGACTGCATCCGTGACCTGGGCGACCGGTGAGGTTTCGACGCCGGCCTTCGTGATGATATCGAACAATGCCAGGGAGAATTTATTGGCGGGCATGTAAGATGGGAGCCGAGGGGATTTGCCTTGTTTGGGCGTCGTCCCTGAAAGGCCGGTCACCACCGGATGGGAGTACACCTGCTTGACCAGTTCCTGGCTGACCACCAGCTGTTGGACGGCCTTTTGCATGGCCTTGGGCCGCCATTGGAGCAGGTTGGCAAGCCACTCTTGGAGACTCATGGCGGCAATGCTCATGACCAGCCACATGAATACCAGGCCGACGCCGACTTCGAGAATTTCCTGCAGATACATGCTATCCTCCTTCTGAGCTCAAACACCGATACACCCAGTATAAAGAATATTTGTTTTCCGTACAAGGCCCTTAATGACCAATCTCAAGGGCTGGTCCCGGCCTGCTGGTTGTGCGCCTGGTGGATGAGGAGGATACCGGCCAGCACCAGAATACCGCCGGCGATTTGCCAGGCGGCCGGGACTTCGCCCAGGATCGGGATGGCCAGGATGGTCGTCAGGACGGGCTGGCCGATCATCGTCGGGGAGACGATAGAAGCCGGCAGGTGGCCCAGGGCGTATGACATGGCCAGGTAGCCGAGAGTCTGGGAGATGATCGCCGAGGCCAGGAAGACCAACCAGGATTGCAGCGGGTAGCCGGTGAGCGGGTAATGCATCACCAGGTTGACCGCCAACAGCCCGAGGGCGGTGGTGCAGGCCGACAGCCAGACGTAGGTAAGCGGGTCGAGATATTCACGGCCGCGCTGCGTGGCGAGGAAATAGCCGGCGTAAAAGACGCTCGAGCTGATTGCCAGGATATCCCCGAGGCCGAAAACCGGATGAAGGAAAAAATCGCTCCCCATCACCAGCACTGCGCCGCCCAGGGTCAGGACCAGGCCAAGCCAGAACCGGCCGCGAAGTCTTTCGCGCAGCACCAACCAGGCGAACAGCGCCACCCAGAGCGGCGCGGCGTTTCCGAGCAGGGTGGCATTCCCGGCGATGGTCATGTTGACCGCCAGCGACCAGAAGGTAAAGTCGATGGCCGAGAAAGTCCCACCGATCAACGGGAAGATCAGCCCGCGCCGGCTGACCATCGCCTGGCGTTTCGCCAATCGGTAAACCGCAAAGGGGGTCAGGATCACGGCGGCGAAGGCCAGCCGGTAGAAGCTGGATACCGGTCCCGGCGCGTTGGCCAGCCGGACGAAGATCGCAGAAAACCCCAGGCAGACGATCACGGCGCCCAGGGCGAGGTATGGCAGGATGTTCAGACGGGTTTTCATGGATCAGGCAAGGATGGCAGGCAGGTCGAGGATCTCATGCAAGGTGCCGACGGTGGCGTCCGGCTTGACGGTCTGGGGTTCCGGGGCGCGGTCCGGGTCGTTGGCTGCGTCCTGGATCCTGCGGATGATCCAGATGCTGTAGATTCCCATCCGGCTGGCCCCCAGGATGTCTGCAGCCGGCGTGTCGCCAACCATGGCGGCCTGCTCGGGCGGGACATTGAAATGGTCCAGGGCGATCCGGAAAATACGCCCGTCGGGTTTACGGATCCCACATCCGGCCGAGGTGACGATCGCGTCGAAAAACGGACGCAATTCCCAGCGGTCGAGCAACTGCTGGACGTTGTCATCGTCCGAGGTATTGGAGATCATGCCGAGCCGGAAACCGGCGGCCCGCAAGGCTGTCAACGTAGGGATCGTATCGTCTTCCAGGTACCAGTTTTTCTGGGTGACTGCATACAGGGCGTCCAGGGCCTCCCGAACAAGAGAAGGGGGAACCTTCGCAGCGCTGTGCGATTCCAACCCATTCTGCAGGAGCGAGAAGGTGGTCTTTTCGATCATCCCGGCGCCGCGTTCGTCATAATAAGCATCCAGGAAGCTGTCGAACTTCCCGGCGATCCAGCGAAGGTCGAACGGGATGCCCGCCTGGCGGAATACGGCCGCCATCGCCTGGTCAGCCCGTTTATAGAAGGGCTCCCAGGGATCCTTGGTGTAGATCAAGGTCGAACCGAAGTCGAAAAAGATTACTTGGATGCGAGGCATATGGGCTGAATTATAGCCGCCAAATCAGACCGGCAGATATTGGTTTGATTGCAATTTTCCCAAATGCCGCCAGAACGGCAAAGAAAAAGGGATAGGCTGTTCTTCCTATCCCTTTCGAAATGCTGTTTTCCGAGTCAATCCCTGGCGTTCGGGATGATCAACCAGCAGAGCAGGTAAAGAGCCAACCCGGGTACGCCGCCCGGGATCAGAGCGATCAGGAAGGCCAGCCGAAACCAGAAGGCCCGGATACCGAAGAATTCCGCCAATCCGCCGCACACACCGGCGATCATCCGGTTGTGGCGGGAGCGGCGCAGCGGCTCGTGATGGGGAGTCGATGTCATAGGGAAAGCTCCATTCCAGAAGGTTTATCTATACATACGCCGGTCCGGAGAATGCGTTTCATCGGAGGGAACGAAAAACCGGGTGTGCTGACTGGAGCCTCACCCGGTTCGACTCGGAAATTGCCTGGCCTATCCGCCTTTGAGGTAGATGCCGGTTGGATCGAGGTCTTCCCGGAGGATTTTGAGTTCCTTCTGTGTGACCGCTTCGGTGATGCGCAGCGGCCTGGCAACTCGCAGCGGCCAGCCTGTATTTTCGATCGCCTGCTGCTCGGTTTTCCCTGGATGAAGGGCAGTCAGCACCAGCTCGCCGGTCCCGTTCGGCTCGAGGATGCCGAGGTCGGTCACGACTGCCACCGGCCCCTTGCCAGTCAGACCGGCTTTTTCGCGCCCGCCCTGGCCGTCCAGGTAGCCGGCGGAGGTCAGGAAGTCCACCTTCTCGGGGAAACGGCGTTTCTGGTGGGGGGTCATGATGTAACAGCGATTGGCCCAGGCGGCAATCTCCTGCGCCCCGCCGGAGCCTGGCAGGCGGACCTTGGGGTGCGCATAGTCACCGCCGATGACTGTGGCGTTGATATTGCCGTAGCGATCGATCTGGGCGCCGCCCAGGAATCCGACGTCCACGTTGCCACGCTGCAGGTAGTTGGTGAAGATATCGTACATGCTGACGACCGACAGGGCGCCGCTGACCAGGGTCGGGTCGCCGATCGAGAGCGGCAGCCGGGCCGGTTCGGCCCCGATGACGCCGGCTTCGTAGATCATGACCAGGTCGGGAGCGTGGGTCCGCTTGGCGAGATTGCAGGCCAGGTTGGGCTGGCCGACGCCGACGAAGACCACATCGCCGTTCCGCAAGAGCCGGGCGGCATTGATGATCATCAGTTCGGAGGATGAGTATTCAAGTTCGGGCATGAGCATTCCTTGTCCTCAGTATTCCCCGTAATTCACCACGGCGCTCGGCCTGGGTTTGACCTCCAGGCGCTTGTGTACTTCGGGTCCCAATTTCCGCCAGTATTCTTCCCGGGTCCTTACGCCAAAGACCCATTTGTCCAGATACGCTTTCACCTCATCCGGGGACTCACTGATCTTGTCCCACTTGAGATAGAACTCGTTGTCACGATCGTAAAAACCCTGGGCGTAGGACGGATGGGCCGCGTAAGGAACGTGGCAGACGGCGCTGACGATGAAACCGGGGATGATCGTCCGGTTGGGATCGGAGCGGATGACTGCCTCGTCGACGATCTCCTCGGCGGTCAGGATGAGACGTTTGGCCGCAAAGGCAACTTCTTTCTGCTCCCCGACGATGCCCCACAGGTGGGCGTTGCCCTCGTTGTCGGCGCGCTGGACGTGGACGATCGCCACGTCGGGGTTGAGGGCCGGGACGGTGATGACCTCCCCTCCAGAGTACGGATCGGTCACCCGGCGAATGAGCGGGTTGGCGCGTTCAAGGTCCGTGGCGGCAGTCTGTTTCATTGGCATGAACGGCAAGCCGGCCGCCCCGGCTTGCAGGCGGGAGATCATCCCGAAGTGGGAATACTCCTCCCACTCCAGCTCCCCCTTCTCGATAGCCGAGCGGACGATCCGCAGGGAGCCGACGCCCGGGTTCCCCATGTAGGAGAAGATCACTTTGCGGGCGCAGCCGGCTGCCACCATCTGGTCGTAGATCAGGTCGGGGGTGGCGCGCGCCAGCACCAGGTTGCGCTTGCGCTGGCGGATGATCTCGTGCCCGGCCGCAAAGGGAATCAGGTGGGTGAACCCGGCCGCGTAGACGGTGTCCCCATCCTGGACGTATTGGGAGATGGCTTCTGAGAGCGGAACGATTTTAGGCATAGATTGGCAGGCTTATTTCTTCGGATTTTTATTCTTTTGTTCGTCCCGGCGTTCACGACTGCGCTGGCTCATCTTGCGGATCGAGCCGAAACGGCCGGAATCCTGCGATTCCTTGCGCGGCCGGGCCACGTAGGCCAGGGCGAGCGAGACCACGGCTGCCAGCAGGAAGAGCGCGTTCGCAGACCGGCTCATGGCGGATCCCACGAACAGGATCAGCAAAACTAGGCCGACCAGCAGGAAGAAGGGACCAAGACGGGAATGAGGTTCCATAATAAGTTCGCAGGGGCGGAGAGGCATCCCCGCCCCTGTCTGAATCGTTACTTGATGAGAGTGCGGATCTGTTCGTGCATGTAAAGCTGGACGTAGTAACGGCCGCCGGAGTTCTTGCCGCTGGCGCCCGAGCCCTTCCACCCGCCAAAGGGCTGGAAGCCCGGCCAGGCGCCCGTGGTGGCGCCCTGCGGGCGGTTGGCGTAGGTCACACCGGCTTCGATCTTGTCGAAGAACCAGTCCACTTCCTCCTGGCTGCCGTAGAAGCCGGCCGTCAGGCCGTAGTTGACGTCGTTGCCGTGCTGCATGGCCTCGTCCAAGTTCTGGACTTTGGCGATGGTGGTGATGGGCAGGAACATCTCGTACTTCCACAGGCGGTGTTCGAGAGGCAGGTCGGTGACGAACGTCGGTTCGCAGAAGTAACCCTTGTCGAACGCGCCGCCGGTCTTGACCTTGCCGCCGGTCAGGAACTTGCCGCCGGCCTGGTTGATCTCTTCGGTGAAGTTCTTGAAATCGTTATAGGAGCCCTGGTTGATCACCGGGCCGAGGAAATTGGCCCGGTCGGTCGGATCGCCGATGGTCAGCTTTTCAGCCGCCTCTTTGAGCTTCCCGACCAGCTCATCGTAGACCGGGGCTTCGATGAAAACCCGCGAGGCTGCCGAGCATTTCTGTCCCTGCAGGCCGAAGGCCGAGCGGACGATCCCGGCGGTGGCCCGTTCCAGGTCGGCATGCCGCGAGACGATGGCCGGATTCTTGCCGCCCAGCTCCAGGATGATCGGGCGGACATATTTGCCATGGGCGTAATCCTGGAACATCTTCATGCCAACGTCGAAGGAGCCGGTGAAGGTGACGCCGTCCACCTCGGGGCTGTCGACCAGCGCCTGGCCGATGGTTCGTCCGGGACCGGTGACGAAGTTGCAGACGCCTTCGGGTAGGCCGGCATCCCGGAAGCATTCCGCCAGGAAACGGACGATCCAGGCCGTGTCGGTGGCGGGCTTGATGACCAGGGTGTTCCCGGCGGCCAGTGCGGCGCCGGCAGGGCCGCCCGTCAGGGCGAAGGGGAAGTTGAACGGGCTGACCACCAGCCAGACGCCGTAGGGACGCAGGACGGAGATATTGGTGGCATCGTAGCCCACCAGCGGGTCCTTGCCCATTTCGACGACAAAGCCCTTATTTTCCTCCATCTGGGAGCAGGCATAGCGGACCAGGTCGGCGGTCTCGGCAATGTCGCCGAGGGATTCCATCCGGTTCTTGCCGACTTCCAGGGACATGACTGCGCCCATTTCGAACATGCGCTCGTCGAGCAGGTCGGCGGCCTTGCGGAGCAGCTTGATGCGTTCCTGCCATGGAGTGTGGCTCCAGCCGGGGAAGGCCTTGCGGGCAGCCGCCAGGGCCTGTTTGGCGTGTTCTGCTGTCCCCTTCTGCATGCGGGCCAGCACCCAGTCAGTGTTGATGGGGGAGCGATCCTCGAACTTTTCGTCGGCGAAGACATCCCTGTTGTTGATGATCATCCCGTATTCTTGACCGAGATTGGCCTTGACCTTGGCCAGAGCCGCGTCGTACTTGGTGTGCAGCTCTTCGGGCGGATTGAACATGGTTGCATAGGTCAATTTGAAG
>Ga0335071_10006019_pt1 | contig 12560 bp, 10 predicted proteins | sample Lox_Sample_15_FD_206724 | JGI IMG/M metagenome (GOLD analysis project Ga0335071, IMG submission 206724) | Soil microbial communities from Loxahatchee National Wildlife Refuge, Florida, United States - Lox_Sample_1.5 | ecosystem: Environmental > Terrestrial > Soil > Wetlands | place: USA...
CCGCCCATCATCACGTAGTGGAAGTGCGCGACCACGAAGTAAGTGTCAGTCAGGTGGACGTCTGTGGATAGAGCGCCGAGGAAAATGCCGGTTAGTCCGCCGATGGCGAACAGCAGCAGGAACGAAATCGCGTACAGCATCGGCGTTTCCAGCGAAATGTTGCCCTTGTACATCGTCGCCAGCCAGTTAAACAGCTTGACGCCGGAGGGAATCGCAACCAGGAACGTCAGCGCGGAGAAGAGGACCGTAGCCAACTCGGACTGTCCGGCGACGAACAGGTGGTGGCCCCAGACCAAGAATCCGAGCAGCGCCAGAGCGACGCTCGAATACGCAATCGCGCGATAGCCGAAGATCGTCTTCCGTGAGAACGTCGGGATGATTTCACTGATGATCGCCATGCCCGGCAGAATCATGATGTAGACCGCGGGGTGCGAATAGAACCAGAAGAAGTGCTGGAACAGGACCGGGTCGCCGCCGATCTTGGGATCGAAGATGCCGATGTTGAAGATGCGCTCCAGAGCGAGCAGCACCATGGTGATGCCGAGCACGGGAGTGGCCAGCACCTGAATGATCGCGGTGGCGTAGGTGCCCCACACAAACAAAGGCATGTCGAAGAAGCCCATGCCCGGAGCGCGCAGCTTATGGACCGTCGCGATGAAGTTCAAACCGGTGAAGATCGAGGAGAACCCCAGGATGAAGACGGCCATGGTCATCAGGCCGACCGCGTTCTGCGTGGTGGTCGAGTACGGAGTGTAGAACGTCCAGCCGGTATCGACCGCGCCGAAGACCATGGAAGCGACGGCAGTAACAGCGCCCAAACACCAGAGGTAAAAGCTCGCCAGATTGAGCCTGGGGAACGCGACGTCCTTGGCGCCGAGCATCAGGGGCAAGACGAAATTCGCCAGCGATCCGGGAATCGAGGGAATGATGAACAGGAACACCATGATTGCGCCATGCAGGGTGAAGACGCGGTTATAGGTGTCGGCGTCGATCAGGACCTTGCCGAACAGCTTGTGGCTGGGCGTGAGCAGCGTGAGGCGAACCAGCAAAGCGAGAATGCCGCCGAGGAAGAACGCAGCGGAAACGGCGACCAGGTACATCACGCCGATGCGCTTGTGGTCCACCGTGGTCATCCAGCTCCAGATTCCGGTGGTTTCGTTGAGGTAATTCTTCGCGGGCCGCGGACGGTCCCCGATGTGCGGATCGCTATGTGTGAGTGCTTGTGCCATATTCCATCAACCTCTACTTCAACGACTTGATATACGCAATCAGCCCGTTAATATCCTGCGGATGCAGCAAGCCCTGGAACGACGGCATGATCGGCTCGAAGCTGGCCACGATCTTGGCGTTCGGCATCAGCATGGATTCGCGCAGGTACGCGTCATCCACCAGATACTCCTTGCCATCGTTCATCTTTTCCATTTTGCCGTAGATCCCCTTCCAGCTGGGACCCTGGCCGCGCTTCCCGTCGATGGAGTGGCAGGTGGCGCAGCCCTTCTGCTCGCGCTGCATCTCACCCCATTTTTCGGGGGTGTAACTCTTCCATTCGTCGCCTCCCGTTTCCATCCACTTCTTGAAGTCGGCGTCGTTGTCGACCATAAGCTTCGCCATCATGTCGGAGTGGCCTTTGCCGCAGTACTCGGCGCAGGTGATCTGGTGGCGCCCCAGGACGGTGGGCGTGAACCAGACCTCGGTGTAGCGCCCCGGGATGATGTCATGCTTCACACGCATATCGGGGACGAAGAAATCGTGCAGGACGTCCTCGCTGGTCATGACGAACTTCACGGCCTTGCCCACGGGCACGTGCAGCTCGTTTGCGGTACGCGAACCATCCGGATACTCGAACTGCCAGAGCCACTTCTTGGCCGTCACCTGAATCTCCATCGCTTCGCCCGGCGCCACGGAGTACTTCAGCCAGCTCTTGAAGCCCCAGAAGAAGATCACGACGCAGAGCAGCAGCGGCAGAACGCTCCAGACGATCTCCAGAGTGGTGTTGTGCGTGATATGAGGGGTCACGCGGCCGGGTTTATAGCGGTAGCGAAAAGCGAAATAGATGGCCGCGAATGCGATCCCGATAAACAGGACGGTGCTGAGCCCGACCAGGAACATATAAAGGGTATCCACTTCGGCCGCGAACGCGGATCCTTGCGGCGGCAGAAATATCGAACGTATCCACTCCATTAGGCAATTCCCTCTTTAAATCCCCCGGGCTTGGCGCCTGCGGCGGATTTCTTGTGCTCCGCCACATACATTCGCCGCAGGAAGAAACCGATGAATAAAACCGTGAGCACTCCGCCGATGCGCATCAGGTTGGTGGCGAACAGCACGTAACCTCCCGCTTGCGGATCGTAGTGATAGCAATACAGCAGAATTTTTTGCACCGCCATGGTGGTGCGGTTTTCCGACGCTTCCGCCAACGCGAACCGCAGGTCCCGCGGATGGAAGCTGGCTCCGTAGAGATAGCGGGCCACCTTGCCATCCGGCGTCAGCACCATGATGCCGGCAGCGTGAGCGAACTGCTGCGTGCGCTCGTCCCAGCGGTATTTGTAACCGATCAGCTCCGCGAGCTTCTTGGCGTTGCCGTCGCGGTCGCACAGGAAGTGCCAGCCCGGCGCCGGATGGTCGAAGCTGCTGGTATAAAGCGCCTTTTTTTTCCGCGCCAGATCGAACGACTCCTGCGGATCGATGCTGATGGTCACGATTTCATACTCGCTGCCCGGCGTCCATGGGAGGATCTCGCGCATGGCCTGCGTCTGGCCGTTCAGCACCAGCGTGCACAGGTTCGGGCAGGAGTAATAGATCAGGTCCAGAATCACCGGCCTGCCCTTGTGAAAATACTCGCTCAGGGCGACGGGATAGCCGCTCTCGGCGGTGAACTGCAAATTCAAATCGATCTGGCGGCCGAGATGTTCTTCAATGCCGACGCCTTCTAGCATGGCGGGCTTGACGCCCACCGGGAGCGCCCCGGGGATGCCATAGCGGTCGAGGCGGGGTTGGGCCGAAAGGCCCACGGCCAGAAGCCACGCGACGAATCCGAATTGGAGCGCTGTTCTCATTCCTTCTTTACTTCTTCTCCGGAGCGGCAGGAGCAGCAGGCGTACCGGGCGCGCCGGCAGCCGGAGCCGCCGTGGGAGCCGCAGCAGGTTCTTCCTTCTTCGGGGCGGTGGCCTTGGCGGGATAGAACGTCTTCCCCGCGGCGGCGTCCTGAAGCATCAGCTCCATCGCGTGGTCCACCGGAATCCGAACTTGGCCGGTCGCCTTATTCATGTACATGTAGTGCGTCAGATTCCAGTCGTCGCGGCCGCGCACATCGCGCAGCTGCTCGCTGGGCGCCGAAAGCACCTTCTCGTAGACCGCTTCGTCATAGACGTGGTTGAAGTACTGCGTGATGGCGGCGATGGTCAGCACCAGCAGAATCATGCTGCCGATGGCAAACAGAGCAATCGCGCCGGAGCTGGGCTCCCGGCGATCAAATCCTTCGTGAGGATCGTGTGGAATTACCGGCTTTCCGTCTTCTACGCTCATAGGATTCCCTTACGCATTCTCAAAGTGCAGGCTCTGTTCGAATCGAAGATCGCCCACCGGAGCCAGCTTGTGATGCTGGAAGCGGCTCCAGAAAACCAATCCGCAGATGCTGACCGTTGCGGCCAGTGTCGCGAAATCCATCCAGGAAATTTGCGGCCCGTTCTTGAAGTAGGTCGGCATCACGACCCAGTACAGGTCGATGTACTCCACCACGATCGACCATACGGCGATCGCGGCCACCATCTTGATGCTCCGCTTCGCCGGGCGGGACAGCAGCGCGAAGAATGGAATCAGGAACCTGATGAACGGCATCGCAAGACTGATAGGCAACCAGGTCCCGGCCATGCGGTGGCGATACCAGATCGTTTCCTCGGGCAGGTTCGCGTACCAGATCAGCATGTATTGCGAGAAGGCCACATAGGTGTGGAACGCGGTTAGCGCAAAGAGCCACTTGCCGAGGTCGTGATAGTGCTCGTTGGTGATGGAATTCTTGAGAATCCCCGCACGGCGGAAGCCCAGGCAAATCAGCGTGAGGAACGACATGAACGTCAACGCGCCCCCGGATAGGAACACCAGGCCGAAAATCGTCGAATACCATTTCGGCTCCAGCGACATCAGCCAGTCGAACGACGCCAGCGAGCCCACCACCACCACCAGGAACAAGCCCGGCGCCGACCAGCGCGAAATGGCGTGCATCTGATTGACCGATCGTTCCTTGTCCTGCTTGGTGGATTGATGGTAAATCGCGAAGATCCAGATCGACCAGAGGGCAAAGAAGATATAGGCGCGCAGAACGAACATCTCCTGGGTCAAGTAGCTGGCCTTCAGCTTCAACACCGGATCGGCCAGGACCATGGCGCGGTCCATCCACGGATAGATATCCTTCAGGCCGAACGCAATCGGGATGAACAGGAACACGCCGGCGGGGAGCGTGAACATGATGTTCTCCATGATGCGCCGCATGGTGACGCTCCACGCCGAGCCGCTCAGGTACTGCACCATGACGAAGAAAAACGCGCCCAGTCCGATGGCTGCGACATAGGCGAAGGCCACCAGATAGGACTGATGAAAACGCACCGGGTCATTCAGGTAACCCGCCACGCAGGCGATCACCGAGATCAGCACAGCCAGCATCAGCGTATTGCGCCCCTTCGCCCAGCGGCTCGCCTCCATCTGGTAGTTATCTTGGTGGGTGTGACTTATTTCGCTCATTGAAGATCCGCCGCGTGTTCTGCCGGGACATCGGCCTTGGTGCCATGCGCCGCGCGCTGCAAGGCGCGCACATAAGCGATGATGGCCCAACGGTCCTCGACCGTGATTTGAAAACGATAGGCCGGCATGGAACGCCGCCCGTTGGTAATAACGTTGAAAATATCGCCGTCGGCGGCCTGCACCAGACGATCCTCGGTGAGATTGGAGGGCTGCCAGGTGGGCACGCGCGTCGGGACTATGCCCATGCCGGAGCCGGTCTTGTCATGACAGGGCTGGCAATAGGTGTTGAAGCGCAGCTGCCCCTGATGCAGCAGGGCCGGAGTTAACGGCACAGGGCTCTTGCCGACGTACAGATCGCCCTCCATGCCGGTGTAGAACGCCGTCTGCTCCGTCATGTGATCCCGGGCGATCGTGCCCTCGGGAGGACGGCGCGCGTCGCGGTGGTCTTTCAGGAAGTCCAGATCGTTGGCGCCCTGGGGATGAAACTTCGGTTGTTGCTTCATGTCGTCCCAGACCTGCAACGGAGGAGTCCGCTGCACGCTGGAGCAACCCGTAAGAGCGACAACCGCCGCAGCCACCAAAATCGTCTTTATGCCCAGGCTTGTCATCCGACGACGACCTCCACGGTGCCCGCTCCTACGCTTTTTAGATGCTCGGAGGTTACTTGCGGGTTAAATTTGGGATCGTTCGCCTCAACGATCAGAATGAACCGGTCGTCGGTGGCGCGATGCGCCAAACGGTAATTGTTCGAGGGATGGTACAGCCTCGGCAGCCCGTTGATCGCGAACATTCCCAAAAAACTTGCGAACGCCGAGAACAACACCGTCAGCTCGAAGGTGATCGGGATCGAGTAGGAAAAGTCGAAGAAGGGTTTGCCGCCGATGACCAACTGATAGTTGATGGCGCCGACGTACCATTGCAGCAGCAGCGCCGTCGCCGAGCCGCACAGTCCGATGCAAATCACCATCCAGCCGAGTTTCGATTGAGGCACGCCGATCGCGTCGTCGATGCCGTGAACTGGAAACGGCGAGAGTGCGTCGATCTTGGTGTAGCCCATTTCGCGAATCTTGCGGCCGGCATGAACCAGGTCGTGCGGATCGGAGAACTCGCCCATCACCGCGTAGACCTTGTCCTCGCCCAGGCCCAATTTGTCTTTGATCTGTTCGATGTCGACTTGTGGCATTAGTGATGACCCACGGTTTCTTTGGCGAACGTCTGTTTTTCCACCGCCAGCACGCCTTTCACTTCCGAAATCGCGATCATCGGCAGGAAGCGCGCGAACAGCAGGAACAGCGTCAGGAACAGGCCGATGGTGCCGGTGAAGGTGCAGATATCGACGTATGTCGGCCGGAAGTAGCCCCACGAGCTGGGCAGGAAGTCGCGGTGCAGACTGGTGACGATAATCACAAAACGCTCGAACCACATGCCGATATTGGTAGTGATCGAGATAATGAACATCACCGGAATTGAGGTGCGCATGCTCTTGAACCAGTACAACTGCGGGATGAGCACGTTGCAGGAGATCATCGTCCAGTAGGCCCAATAGTAAGGCCCAAAGGCGCGGTTGATGAATGCGAACCGCTCGTAGCCGTTGCCGGAGTACCAGGCGATGAAGAACTCAGTGGCGTAGGCGTAGCCGACGATCGATCCTGTCACCAGGATGATCTTGTTCATGTTCTCCAGGTGCTTGATCGTGATGAGATTTTCCAGGTTGAGCGACCAGCGGGCGATGACCAGCAGCGTCATCACGCAGGCGAAGCCGGAGAAAATCGCGCCGGCGACGAAGTAGGGGGGGAAGATGGTGGTGTGCCATCCGGGAATCACCGAGGTGGCGAAGTCGAAGCTCACGATGGAGTGCACGCTGAGCACCAGGGGCGTCGAAATGGCCGCCAGGATCAGATAGGCCTTCTCATAATGATTCCAGTGCCGCGCCGACCCGCGCCAGCCCAGGCTCAGCAGGCCGAAGATCCACTGCCGGAGCTTGGTGGTCGCGCGGTCGCGCAGCGTGGCCAGATCGGGCACCAGGCCGGTGAACCAGAACAGCAGCGAAACGGTGAAATATGTGGAGACCGCGAACACGTCCCAGATCAGCGGGCTGCGGAAGTTCTGCCAGAGGTTCAGGTCGGTGTTGGGAACCGGGAACAGCCAGTAGGCGCGCCACGGACGGCCGGTATGGAACAAGGGAAAAATGCCGGCGCACATCACGGCGAACAGCGTCATCGCTTCGGCCGAGCGGTTGATGGACGTTCTCCACTTCTGCCGGAACAGGAACAGAATGGCCGAAATCAACGTACCAGCGTGGCCGATACCGATCCAGAAGACGAAGTTCGTGATGTCCCACGCCCAGCCGACGGGCCGGTTATTGCCCCACACGCCGATACCGGTAGCAACCAGATATGTCAGCATGCCCAGCAGCATCACCGTAATCGAGCCGGTGACGCCGAGAGTAATCCAGTACTTGAGGGGCGTCTTGAGAATGTCGCCCTCGATGATGGTGCTGATCTGCTCGGTGAGGTCGTGATACCCTTCCGCGCGAACCAGCGGAGGGTTGGTATCGAGTAGCGCCGGGTTCTGCCGGATTGCGATATCAGCCATTCTTAGTTAACTCCGGGTTGGGATTCCGCAGCTTCGCCAGATACGTCGTGCGAGGCTTAATGTCGAGTTCGGCCAGAAGAGCGTAGTTGCGCTCCTGCTTCTTCAGTTTCGAGACGCGCGATTCAGGGTCGTTGATGTTCCCGAACACAATCGCCTCCGCCGGGCAGGTCTGCTGGCAGGCGGTCTGAATTTCGCCGTCCTTGATCGGCCTGCGGCCTTCGAGCTTGGCCTTGATCTTGGTTTCCTGAATGCGCTGGACACAGTAGGTGCACTTTTCCATGACGCCTCGCATGCGGACGGTCACGTCCGGATTCTGCGCCATGGCGAATTCCGGTGAATCGTTCTTGTGGAAGTTCAGGAAGTTAAAGTGGCGCACCTTGACCGGGCAGTTGTTGGCGCAGTATCGAGTGCCGACGCAGCGGTTGTACGCCATGTCGTTCAACCCTTCCGGACTGTGGCTGGTGGCCTGCACCGGACAAACGTTCTCGCAGGGCGCGTTCTCGCACTGCATGCAGGGGATCGGCTGCTCGACGATCTGAGGATCGTCGTCCGGGCCGACGTAATAACGGTCCATGCGGATCCAGTGCATTTCGCGGCCGCGCATCACCTGGTCCTTGCCGACCACGGGGATGTTGTTTTCCGCCTGGCAGGCAACCACGCAGGCGTTGCATCCGGTGCAGGAGGTCAGGTCGATCGCCATGCCCCACTGGTTGCCGGTGTTGTAGAGGCGCTCCGGATAAATCGAGTGAAGCTCGGGAACTTCCGACATCTCCTCGATCACCTTCGGCTGCTTCTTGTACTCTTCGAGCGTCGCTTGGCGGTACACCGGGCGCTCATTCAGATGCTCGGCATTGACGCCATTGTCGCCGGGCACGCCATGCTCCTGCGTGGTGGCATGAGGCACCTTGCGGCCCGTCGCCGCGACGGAGAATCCATCGCCGAACCAGTAGGCGTCCGAGGTGCGGATCAGGTTGGCGTTGAAGCCGACGTCCTTGCCGACGCGTCCGCAGCGCACACGGCCGTATCCAAGGGAAATCGAGATGCTCTGCTCGGCGTGGCCGGGCTGGACCATCACCGCGGCTTCCATTTTGTAGCTGCCCCGCGAAATCGAGATGACATCCCCGTCCTCGAGCTTTTGCTCGCGAGCCATTTTCGGCGACATCATCGCCGCGTTGCCCCAGGTGAGCTTCGTGATCGGGTCCGGCGCTTCCTGCATCCAACCGTTGTTGGCGAAGCGTCCGTCCCAGGCACACGCGCTGGGATAGAAACCGACCTCGATGCCGGTGGCGGAAGCTTTCGCTTCCGCTCCCGCCGCGGCCGAAAGCTTTTTTGCGTCGAGCGAAACTTTCACGGAATCGGGGGGCTTGGCCGATGCGATGATCCCATCGTTCAGGGCCTTCTTCCACACCGCTTCCTTATCCCTCTCTTTATTTTGGCCCGCCCACTGACCCAGCCAGAAGTTCTTGACGATGTCGTAGGCCTTCTTGTCCTTGGCGTCGATCAGCAGCGCAACGATCTCCGCCGCCGTCTTGCCGTCGAACAGAGGTGAAATGAGGGGCTGCTGAATCGCGGCCGTGCCGTCAGCCGAGCGCGCGTCCGACCAGCTTTCGAGGAAATGCGCCTCTGGGATATGCCACTTCACGGCCGCAGCCGTCTCGTCGTCATCGAGGCCCAGGTGAATTGAGTTGGCGACTTTCGAAACCGACACCGCGAATTGAAGGTCGGCTGGAGCCGTATAGGCCGGGTTGCCGCCGAGGATGACCAGAGTCTGCACCTGACCCGAAGTCATTTCGGTGGCGAGCGAGCGGAGCGCCTCGACCCCGAAATCGGTCTTGTCACTCTTGACATAGGAAACCGCGGCGCTGCCGAGAGACTGATTGATTGCCGCCGCCAGGGCATGCACAATCGCAGGCTGGCGGGCTCCGGCCACCACCAGGGCTTCCGCGCCCGCGGCCTTCAGGTCTTTTACAGCCGATGCAAGGAACTTGGCGCGGGTATCGCTGCCCTGCACCACGTTGAGGCCCGGCACGGCGCCCAGCGCGGACGCCAGATCCATAGCGAACTGCTTCACCTCGGCCGAGCGCATCCGCAAGCGATGGTCGGCGTTGGCGCCCGTGATCGAAAACTGGCTCTCCACCGCGTACAGCCGATTTGCGTGCTCAAAGTCCTCTTCGGAGGTGAACTTGCGGCGCTTAGAGAACTGCCTGGTGGGAATAACCGTCGGCGAGTCGAGACCGAGGAAGTCGGCATCAAGCGCCACGATCACTTTGGCCTTATCGAAGTGGGTCACCGGCTCGAGAGACTGGCCGAAGGCCATATTCAGGGCGGCGCTTTCATTCTCTCGCGAGATCGGTTCGTATTCGACCCACTTCGCCTTGGGAAACTTCTTCAGAGCATCGGCGCGAAGCGAAGCCAACGACGGCGACGTCACAGCCTCGCTCAAGAACCGTAGTCCGGAGCCGTCGCCGAGCGAAAGCGCCTTCGCGGCCTTTTCAAACGATGCCCAATCGGACGGCTTGCCGCTCTCGAGAACGGTCGCCGAGCGGTCCGGATCGTAGAGGCCGAGAATCGCCGCCTGCTGCATCGCCGATGCCGCGCCCAGGCTTCCAGGATGATCGGGATTGCCTTCGATCTTGGTCGGACGCCCATCGTGCGATTCCACCAGCAGTCCGCTCACTCCGCCCGACAGCGACATCACCGTGGAGTAAAAATAGGGACTGCCGGGGATCATATCCTCCACGCCCTTGGCGTACGGGAGGATGTGTTCGACGGGACGGTGGCAGGCGGTGAGCCCGGCGAGGCCGAACGAGGCCGCCATCAGCTTCAAGACCGTGCGGCGTGAATTCGCGTCCAGCATCTCCGAGGCATTCGCGGGAAACTCGCGATGAACCCACTCGCTGAATTCCTTGGTGCCGGCAAGTTGGTTGAGAGACCGCCAATACTTCGGTCCACTCTGTTTGGTCGCAATATTGATAAGATTCGTCACGTGACTCACCGATGGCACCCGGAACAGTTCGTCGGAGGATTGATGTGCTTGGCGGCAACCAGTTCTCGCCCGATCTCCGCCGGATCGCGATCCGGCACCCAGTCGAGCTTGGTCACCAGTTCCACCGGGCGGATATTTGGCGCGGGGTTGCGGTGGCACTCCAGGCAAAACGCCATATTCAGAGGCTTGTCCTGATGCACTTCAATCATTTGGTCGATTCGCCCGTGGCAGCTCACGCAGCTCACGCCTGCGTTGATGTGCGCGGAGTGATTGAAATAAACGTAGTCGGGAAGGTGATGGATCTGCACCCAGGGAATCGGCTGCCCTGTGGCGTAGCTTTCCCGCACCTTTTCAAGTCGTGGGCTCGTCGACTTCACCCGGTTGTGGCAGTTCATGCAGGTTTCCGTCGCCGGGACCGCCGCGTAAGCGGCCTTGTACACCGTCGAGTGGCAATAATAGCAATCCATGCCCAACTGGCCGGCGTGCAGCTTGTGGCTATACGGCACCGGCTGAACCGGTTGATAACCTGTATCGATTACCGTCGGGTAGGTGTAATAGGCATAGGCACCGGCGCCTGCCAGAGCCCCGAGCCCGAGCACGGCGCCTGCCACCTTTAAAATGATGTCAGACGACTTAGGAAAGATAGCTGCCATCGCGAGTGTTGGTCTCCAGGGCCCTACGTTGGTCCTCTTTAGTTTCTATCATAACGAGAGGCTCTCCGCAACCGGAGTAAAATTTCTTGTCTAACAATAAAGATTCCAGCGCCATTAGATTATTCGGCAATTTACGCGTCCGGCCGAAACTGATGGTTCTTCACAACCTCTTCTTTTTAGTGCTCACGTGCGCGGTTTACTTCTCGCTCGTTCCACTCTTTGAGAAGCAGGTTTCCGATGCTCAATCCAAGGAATCGACTATTGTGCACCAAACGAAGGCCCTAGAGCAAGGCCCAGGTGCGGCGAAATCGGACAGGATCGTCCGTGTCCGCATTACACTCTTCCTTGTGTTGGGTAGTATCTACGTGCTAGCCGTGCTTGTTCTGGAATCGATCATCATGCCCCTCTATGTTTACCGGCCCTTACGAAAGATGCTGGAGGCCGACGAGGCGACGCAGCGAGGCGACCGCGATAGAGAACTGATTCCCGCCGAAGAGATCCTCGCAGATGAGATCGGTCAGATCATGAAGAGCCGAAACGCGACGGTGGCGGAACTTCGCAGGCACGAAGACGAACTCGCCGCGGCGCTGCACCGGCTGGAAGAGCAGGACCGGCTGGTGAGCTTGGGACTGCTTTCGGCCAGCGTGGCTCACGAATTGAACACGCCGCTGGCCGTGCTGAACGGCTCGATCGAGAAATTAATCGAAACGACGGAGGATGCGTCGACGCTGGAGCGGCTGGCCCGGATGCAGAAGGTCGCACAGAGATTAAAGCGGATCAGCGAGAGCCTGGTGGATTTTTCCCGCGTGCGCCGGCAGCACATGGGTCTGATCGCGCTGCGGCCCCTGATCGATGAGGCATGGAGCCTGGTGGCGATCGACGACAAAGCAAAATCCGTTACGTTCACCAATCACCTGGCTGTCGAGGATTCCGCGGTGGGCAATGCGGACCGCCTGATGCAGGTGTTCGTGAATCTGCTGCGGAACTCGCTGAACGCGGTGGAGGCGGGAAAAGGAAAGATCGACGTGCGGGCGCGCTGTGGGACGCGCGGAGTCACCATCGCGGTAGAGGACAACGGCGGCGGGATTCCGCCCGAGGTTCTGCCCGGCATCTTCGACGCGTTTGTCACCACCCGGCTGGACGCGAGCGGCACGGGGCTGGGGCTGACCATAGCGGAGGGAATCGTGACGCAGCACGGGGGTACGATCTCAGCCGCGAATCGCCCCGAAGGTGGAGCGCGGCTGGAGGTCACGCTTCCCGCGGCGCGTTAGAACCTCAGTTCGCCCGCGCGCTAAAGTAAATCTTTGCGTTTTTGTTTTTCGAGCTGCTTCACCAGCTCGCCCACCTGCTGAGCTCGCCTCCGGTCGGAGATCAGTAATGCGTCCGGCGTATCGACCACCACCAGGTCGTTCACACCGAGCAGGGCGATCAGCTTCTTCTTGGCGCCGTCGACGTAATTGCCGTAGCTGTCGTACAAGAGCGCCTCGCCAACCACGGCGTTGTTGTGGGCATCGCGTCGCTGCAGCTCATACACGGCGTTCCAGCTGCCGACGTCGTTCCAGCCGATGTCGCCAGCCGGGATTCCGACC
>Ga0335071_10006020_pt1 | contig 12560 bp, 9 predicted proteins | sample Lox_Sample_15_FD_206724 | JGI IMG/M metagenome (GOLD analysis project Ga0335071, IMG submission 206724) | Soil microbial communities from Loxahatchee National Wildlife Refuge, Florida, United States - Lox_Sample_1.5 | ecosystem: Environmental > Terrestrial > Soil > Wetlands | place: USA: Florida...
TCTTCTTTACCACCGGCCTGGCAACCGGCCAGTCAGGCGGCACACAGCCAGGCTCCCGCAGCCAGCCGAGGAGCACGTCCCAGCTGCCCAGCAGCGCTCCCACCAGGGTGGGAGGAAGCAGGCCGGAGATCGGTAGCGGCTCGAACTTTGCCAGGTCCAGGCCTTTGATGAACTGCGCCGCCCCCTCTTCCATGTCGGCGTATTTTTGGAGGAACGGCCATCCAAGCGGCGGGAAATAGATCCCGAAGCTGTCCTCCCAGAAGAGGGCCCGGGCGTTCATCGCCCCGGAGAGCATGCCCGCCCAGATGGCATGCTTGATCCCGATCGCAGCCCTTGGCGCGGTCGTCAGGGTGGTCTGGCCGCCGCTCGCGTTCATCGGCTCGGCGGCGCACAGGCCGGACTCGCCGATCAGAACCGGCTTCCCATAATCCGTCCGATTTTGCCGGATCATCCGGAGGATGTCTGTATCGAGATTGCCGCCGGGCTCGTATGGATGGATCTGGATGAAATCGAGCGAAGGACTTTTGTAGAAGTCGAACCATGGATTGGTATTCCCGCCTCCCAGAGAGGCCGTGATGGGCCGCCCGGCAGGGTCGGCGCCCCGCACGGCCTGGGCCGCCGCCTCGACGAAGGATCGGGCAGCCGCTTCGGGCACGTAGACGTCCGGGGACGCGCTGACTAGGGTAAGGTTGGCTTCGGAATAGACTTCCCAGGCGAGGATATTCCCGATCGCGCCCCATTTCCCGACTACGTTGGCCAGCCAGCCCAGCCATGTATCGTGGATATAAGTTCCTCTCTTGAAAAGGTCGGCCGGGTCGCGCGAGCCGTCATTGAACGGATTGTGGGTCCAACCGTTTTCCGTGCCGGGTTCCGGGGGATTCCAATTCGCCCATCCGGTGAAGACCGGGAGGACATAAATGCCCCGGCTGGCCGCCCTCTGAAACAGGTCCCGCCAGTTTTGGTCCCACTCCGCCACGATATTCCCGGAGCCATCGAACCCATAACCATAGTGGCCGGGGACCCCGCCCATGACCATATTGTCCAGACCCACCCGGGCCACCCGACTGCCGGCTTTTGCCATCCAGTCCAGCATTGGATCGTAATCGCTTCTTTGAACGCCCGCCAAATTGCGGGTGAAGAGGACGCTCTGGCGGCCATCGACGCTAAAATAATGATCTCCGGGTTGTACTGTGATCGTAGGAAGCCTGCTCATCTCCATTTACCCTTTCCGCAAATCATCGATCGTCATCTCCTGTATAGACGGCAATCAATTTTAAGGGGGTCCCCGAGGCAGCAAATCGATTTTGCTCTGGGTGAAGGTATACCCGACCCGGCGGACATGCTTGAGCATTTCTCATATGCCATCATTGAAGGCGTCGCGCCGATTGCACAGACCTGTGAGCCATTTTGGTTGCACTGGAAAACATCAGTTTTCCTTGACAAATTTTCTTCAGTATAAGTATAATCATTCTGTGCAGTGAATCGTCGTTGCACTTGGCCGTGAGAAATGACTCACTGGCCTCCTTCGTGAGCTAGACTTCGGGCTGTCCCAAAAAACGGGATGCCACATGAGCAGCATTTGCATAATATGCTGAAAGTGTGGCATCCCGTTTTTTTGTTTAATTTTTTGTCCAAACACCGGAGAAGCAGTCTTCACTACCCATGACCAGATGAGAAAGCCTCTTTTCGTGAAAATAACGACTCTCGGCGTGGCGACCAAATCTGCCGCCTTTCTATTGTCAGTACCAGCCTGGTATGGCTGTTACTCTTCGCGAGGAAGCAATGCAACTCCATAATTGCTTCGTATTCGTAAGCAGTACTTGGGACAGGAGCAAGTCATAGAAAATCGGCCACAACGCGAATGGCGATTGGCAGGCCACCATACGACAATCCTTGCTCGGATTAGTCGAATTGGGTGAATTAGAGTGTTACACAGACCCTGACAAGGAAAATTTCGTTGGCACCAACGAGCAGATCCGGACCATCGGCCAGCCAGCGTTACACAAAATCGGTCCATTTCGCCTTCTTGGCGACCGGCTTAACAGTGTTCCAACATAATCGATTTTCAAAAAGGAGAACTGTTTCATGTCAACATCATCTGTATCACATCAAATCAGCCTCTGCATGGACTCGCTGTTTTTATCCAAAGAGGAAATAGATGAGATGAAATCTGAGCTTGGGGTTACTTCCCTGAAGCGCGCCCTCCGGAAAGGATGTGATCCAACTCGCCCGATTCCTTATATCCTCTCCTATGAATCATATCGCAGCTATTTTCGGGCAGCCCGGACATTCTTTAAGCGCGCACAACTCGATTCCGGAAAAAAGCTGCTCAAGGACCTTCTAAACCGGAATGTTATTTTGGCAACCTATGAGAAGTATTATACTGAGCAAGCGCCCGGAACTGTATCCAAAGCGCAAAGTGCGATCAAGAAGGTGTATGAAGGAGCGCTCAAATTAGGCTGGGTCAAAGGGCCATGTCCGATCGAAAATGATTTCCGGGATCGAATGCGCGTCCACTATCGGCCGCCTCGCTACGGATATCAGCCCAAGGATGCTCAACGCATCGTAAGCTACCTGGTCGAATCGAAATCGTCATGCGCCCTTGCAGCCAAACTTTCCTTATATTGTGGTTTGCGGGAGCACGAGGTTGCGGGTCTCATGGGAGAACATATCGACAGGAAACGCAAGGTGCTGTGCATTACAGGCAAAAATGGGCGCTATCGGGAGGTGCCGATCCCAGAGAGACTGCTTCCTGAATTAACTGTCGCATCAGGATACCTCTTCACTCCCAGCAGGTCTTGGCGTAATTTCTATTGGCAGGAAGTCTCCAAGGCAGACAAGAATTTGGGGATTGAAATTACTGGTGTGCACCGATTGCGGTCGACCTATGCGCAAATGAAATACTCCAAACTTCGATCGATGGGGGCGGATGATAAAAGTGCTCGCCAGGAGGTTTCCAAATTACTCGGCCATGGGCGCCGGAGCGTTACATTCCACTATATACCGGAATGTTTTGACTGGGAAACATACAGGGAATATATTTCCTTGTACGATTAATACTACTAGGCAAAGGTAAAAAATGATGATCGAAATAGCTTGAAACGAAAAACCATGGATTCTTTTCTCCAATCAAGAGCCGGGGGGAAGGAGAAGATACAATAGTGAACAGGAATGTAACCGAGACTCGTCCTGCGCCAGAATGCAATTTAAGTCATCAAGATATTGATGTATTCGAGGAAGAAATGACAGGCGACTTGGAAGAATTTGAAAATGCCTACGCGCGGGCAGGATGGTTTCCGTGATCGGCCGGGCACAAGCGTAATTTTTCAAGTAGAATCATCCCCTGGAACTGCCGCCATTTACCAGTAGCCAAGAAAGTAAGGAGCATTCCCATGAACAGCATGCAAGGCAAGTGCGTCGTCGTCACCGGCCCCACCTCCGGGATCGGGAAGGAGATCGCCGTCCAGTTGGCCGGCCTGGGGGCCGAAGTCGTCCTGGCCTGCCGGGATATGAAGAAGGGTAAGGAAGTCGCCCGGGAGATCGCCGGGAAGGCCGGCGGGGCCGAGCCGATGGTGATGCCGGTCGACACATCCAGCCAGGCTTCCATCCGGGACTTCGCAAAGGAATTCAAGAAGAGGTATCCCCGCCTGGACGTGCTGGTCAACAACGCCGGCGGCAACCGCGGCGCCCTGCCCCGGGTCTTGAGCGTCGACGGCATCGAGCTGACCTTCGCCACCAACGTGGTCGGCTATTACCTTCTCATCCACGAGTTGCGCGACCTGTTGGTGAAGAGCGCCCCGGCCCGCATCGTCAATGTGGCCTCCACCTTCGCCAGCGACCTGGACCTGGACGACCTGCAATTCGAGCGGCGTCCCTTCGAGAGCTTCAAGGCCTATGCCCAGTCGAAGGCCTGCGACCGGATGCTCACCTGGGCCCTCGCCCGCCGCGTCGATGGCAGCGGGGTGACCGCCAACGCCATGGCCCCTGGCTTGATCACCGAGACCGAGCTGTACCGCAACGCCCCGGCCGAACTCGTCTCCCGCCTGACCCAGTACGCCCACGGCCGGACGAGCGCCCAGGGCGCCGATACGGCCGTCTGGCTGGCGAGCGACCCCGGCCTGGAGGACGTGAGCGGCAAGTTCTTCGAGGAGCGAAAAGAACTGCCCTGCGAGTTCCGCAACGAAGCCAACGAGGAAAAGCTCTGGGCTATCTGCAAGGAGCTGACTGGGGAAGGCGCGTAGCCCGCCCCGTTTAAGGTATACTTTGCCTGAGGGCGGCGATCCGCCTGCCCATCAGCGTTCGACCGACCGTTTCGCACAAAGGAGAAACAGCCATGAGCGGAAGTGGAAAGAGCGACAAAGGCAAGAAGGAACAGAAGAAGAAGCCCGCGCACAGCCTGAAGGAGAAGCGCAAGCTCAAGGACGAGAAGAAGCAGAAGGGCAAATATATTCCCGGTACGTAGCCCTCGATAATAATTTACGAATTAAGCAAAAGACTCTGGCTTTACCTGCCAGAGTCTTTTGCTTATTCAACGATGAAGATTTCCCGGGAATCCGGATCCTTATTCCGTCAAACCGGACTTGCCGCGGTGGGCCAGGAGAGTAAAGACGTCCTCCAGGGTGGATTCGACCGTCTCGACCGAATGGACGGCGACGTTCTTCGCCTTCAAGGCCTTGGTCAGGCGCGCCGGCGTCCACTGCTTTGGGTCGACGATGACGTGGGCCCGGTCCCCGTGCAGGCTGGCCTGGGCTACCCCTTCCATCCCCTCCAGGGTGTCCACCGCTTCGAGGAGCGGATCGGCGGCCAGGTCCCAGGCGGCACCCGACAGGTAGGTCGATTTGAGCGCCCGGGGGGAGTCGAAGGCCAACAGCTTGCTGCGGTACATGAATCCGACCCGGCTGCAGTGCTCGGCCTCGTCCATGTAGTGGGTGGTGATGAAGACGGTCGTCCCTTCGGAGGCGAATTGGTAGATCAGATCCCAGAACTCCCGGCGGGCCACCGGGTCGACGCCGCTGGTGGGCTCGTCCAGGAAGAGCAGCGGCGGGCGGTGGAGCATGGCGCAGCCCAGGGCCAGACGCTGGCGCCACCCGCCCGAGAGGCTTCCGGTCAGGGAGCGGGTCCGCAGCTCGAGTCCCGCCGTGCGGATAACCTCGGCGATGCGCTCCTTCTCGGTCGCCAGGGGGATCTCGTAGACCCCGGCGTAGAACTCCAGGTTCTCCTGGACGGTCAGCTCGTCGTAGAGGGAGAATTTCTGCGACATGTAGCCGATGTGCGGCTTGATCGCCTCGGCGTTCTTCACCACATCCTCCCCCAGGATCGTGGCCGTCCCCTCGCTGGGGGTCAGCAGGCCGCACAACATCCGGATGGTGGTGGTCTTGCCGCTGCCGTTCGGGCCGAGGTAGCCGATCACCTCACCCGGCTGGACAGTGAACGAGACGTGGTCCACGGCGGTGAACGAGCCGAAGCGCCGGGTCAGGCCCTGGACGTCCAGGGCCGGGATGTCATTGCTCATGGGCTTGTTCTTCCTCCAGGAGCTGGATGAAAACGTCCTCCAGGGAGGGCGCCACCGGGATCAGGTGGGTCAGCGGCACGCCCGCCTCTTCCATGCGCTTGGGCAGGCGCTTCAGGGGCCCCTTGGCCGAGCGGACCCGCAGGTGCAGGTACTCGCCGAAGGTGTGCACGTCCTCCACATCGGGGTCCTCGGCGGCAATCCGCCGGGCAGCCATGCTCTGCTCGGTGGCCAGCTCGAGGATCCGTCCCGCCAGGGTCTGCATCAGGTCGCGCGGGGCGCCCTGGGTCAGGGCCTTGCCGTGGTTCATGAAGATGACCCGGTTGAAGCGCATGGCTTCGTCCATGTAGGGGGTGCTGACGAGGACGGCCGAGCCAGCCCGGAGCAGTCCAATCAACAGGTGCCAGAACTCCTGGCGGGCCACCGGGTCCACCCCACCGGTCGGCTCGTCGAGCAGGAGCACCTTCGGGCGGTGGACCAGGGCGGTCGCCAGGCCGAGTTTCTTCTGCATGCCGCCCGAGAGGGCCGCCGCCGGCCGGTTGGCGAACTCCTCCAACCCGGCGAAGCGCAACAGTTCATCCGAGCGCTGCTTGCGCTCGGCGTCCGGGATGTCGAAGACCTCGCCGTAGAACTCCAGGTTCTCCCGCACGGTCAGGTCGCCGTACAGGCTGAAGCGCTGGGCCAGGTAGCCGAGCTCCTCCCGGGCCTTTTCGACCTGGGCGGGCAGCTCGTACCCGGCAATACGGACCTGGCCGCGGGTGGGCTGGAGGGCCCCGACCATCAGGCGGATGGCAGTGGTCTTGCCGGCCCCATCCGGGCCGACCAGGCCGACCATCTCGCCGGCCCGGACCTCGATGTTCAGCCCGTCGACTGCGTTCAGCGGGCCGAACGACCGGACCAGGTCCCGGGTCTCCAGCAGAATTTCGGGTTCCGTGCTCATTTCGCGTTGAAGACGACGTCGGCGGGCATGCCAGGTTTCAACCGGCCGGTGATATCGCTCAGGCTGAGCTTGACCGCAAAGACAGTGTTCTTGCGCCCGGAGACGGTCTGGACGTTGCGGGGGGTGAACTCCGCCTGGTCCGAGATGTAGCTGACGGTGGCATTGAAGACGACCCCCGGGAAGGAGTCGACGCTCACGCTGGCGGTCTCGCCGAGCTTGACTTCGCCCAGGCGATCCTCCGGCACGTAGACCGTGATGGTCAGTTCGTCCAGGCGGCCGAGGGTGAACAGGGCTGCCCCGGCATTCACCACGCTGCCGGGCTCGGCGTTGCGGGCCATCACCACCCCGTCCACGGGGGCGACGACGGTCGTCTTCTTGATCTGGTCGTCCAGCAGGTTCAGGTTGGCCTGGGCCATGCGGATGTTGAGCCGGGCCTGTTCGATCTGAGCCAGGGCCGCCCCGGTGGCATTATCCGGGACCTGACCGCCGGTCAGGTCGGTGACCAGGGCCTGGTCCTCGGCCAGCTTGGCCGTCAGCAACGCCACGGCCGCCGTCTTCAGGTTGATCTGTTCCTGGTTGTTCTTGCCGGACCAGGTGTTGTAGACGAACAGGGCGTTGTTATAGTTCTGCTGGGCGGCATACAACTGCTGGTAGGCCTTGGCCTTGACCGTGCTCGTCTCCACCTCGCCGCCCAGGTTGTTGTAGGCGTCCTGGGCCTTGGACAGCTTGTCCGCAGCCAGGGTCAGGCTGGCCAGGGCATTCTGGATGGCGCCGGTGTTCCGGCTGAAGTAGAGCTGGTTGTTCAGGGAGGTCTGGGCGTTGTCGAGGTCGATCTGGTCCTGGGCGGCGGCCCTCTGGGCGTTGGCCAGGATGGTCGGGGAGGTCAGCTGGAGCAGGGCCAACTGGGCCGTCTCCAGGTTGACCTGGGCGATCGCCCGCTGGTCGGTAAGGATGGAGTTGTCGAGCTGGACGAGCACGTCGCCGCTCTTGACGACGTCGCCTTCCCGCACATTCACCTGGAGGATCTTCCCGGCGGTCTCCGGGGCGATGTTGATCTCGGTCGTCTCGACGGTCCCCGAAGCAGTCAGGGCGCCCGCTGCGGCGGTCCCGGTCGGGCGCAGGAAGAAATACCAGGCGATAAATCCGATCGCCGCCACGGCCAGAACGATCGGCAGGATGATTCTTGGGTTCCGTTTCATGAGCAATTTCCTTTCGGTATCGAACAGGTTAATCGAGCTTCTTGCTGAAGCGCAGGGCCGCCGCGCCCAGCAGGACGATGGCAAATACGATCAGGGCGATCGTCTGGGGAATGATCATCTCGATCCCCACCCCCTTGACGACGATGCTGCGCAGGATGTAAATGAAATAGGTCAGCGGGATCAGATTCCCGACCAACTGCAGAAAGACCGGCAACGATGCCACCGGGAAGATGAATCCCGAAAGCATCATGGCCGGCAGCAGGATCGGCATGGTCATCAGCTGGGCCTGCTGCTGGGTGCGGGCGAAGGTGGAGATGAGCAACCCGAGCCCCAGGGTGGGCAGCAGGTATAGGCCGGTCATGGCGAAGAGCAGCAGCAGGCTGCCCCGGATCGGGACGCCGAACCACAGCGTTCCGATCAGCAGGATCAGGAGCATGTCCGCAAAGGAGACCAGGATATAGGGGATGATCTTGGCCACGATCAGCTCCCAGTTGCGGATCGGGGTGACGATGAGCTGTTCGATCGTGCCGCGCTCCCGCTCCCGGACGATGGAGAGGGCGGTCAGGCTGGTAGCGGTCTGGAAGAGGATCATGGCGATCAGGCCGGGGACGATGTTATAGCTGCCGAGCAAGTCGGGGTTGTAGAGCACCCGGGTGCGGACGTCCACCGGGGAGGCGCTCAGCCCGCCCGCCCCGGCCAGGGCCAGCTGCTCGAGGCGCAGGCTGGTGCCGTGGGCCTGGCCCGCCAGGGTGGCGGCCGAAAGGACGGCGCCGGCGGTGGTCGGGTCCGAGCCGTCGATCAGGACGGACACCTGGGCGGTCTGCCCGGCCAGCAAGTTCGTGTTGTAATCCGGGGGAATGATGATCCCCACCTTGGCCTTCCCGGAGGCGATCAGGTCGTTCACGTCCGCGTCCGTGGAAGCCACGAAATCGAACGAGAAATACCCGGTCACCTGGAAGGCGTCCAGGAGGGACCGGCTGGCCTGGCTGTTGCTCTGGTCGAAGATGACCGTGGGAACGTTCCTGACGTCGGTATTGTTGGCATACCCCAGCAGGAGCAGCTGGAGGATCGGCATGATGAAAATGAAGATCAGCGTGCGCGGATCCCGCATCATGTGCAGGATCTCTTTCTTGATCAGCGCTCGAAAACGTCTCATGGTGTGACTCCTGATTGGAAAACTGTAAAGAACCGGAATATTCGAGGGAGGAAAAATCTATGCGGAGCGGTCGTCCGCCTCTTCGAAGGCAGTCAGGACCTTGTTCAAAAGCGAGAGGAAGACCTCCCGCTCGCCGGAGGTAAACTGGCTCATGGCTTGTTCGACCTTGGCAAGCATGAAGGTGCTCATCGCCCGGTAGGCTTCTTTTCCTGAGTCGGTCAGCTCCACCAGGACGATGCGACGGTCCTTCGGGTCGGGCAGCCGTTGGGCGTAGCCGTTGTTGACCAGCCAGTCCACGGTGCGGGTGGCCGTGCTGAGCGGCACTTCCAGCTCGCGGCTGAGCTCGCCCATGCTAACCGGGCCGTCGTGGCCGGAGATGACGCTGCCCGCGCTATAGAAGAGGCCGCCGTCGGTGGCTCCCGCGCCCTTGCCGGACAGGTTCGACTCGCGGAACTGGTTCCTTAGCGTGGCAATATTTTCGGGAACGACCACCTTGAAGCGGTTCTTCAGGCGGATGATCCGCTGGAGCAATTCAACCGCTTCGGGCGAGACGGGGGATGGGGAAGAAGTGGGCATAAGGTTTCAACCTGGGATATTTCCAAACAAAAATACTTCCAGAGCGGAAGCATTTTACCCGCGTGGCTCCCCCCTGTCAATGCACGCCGGGCCCTGGGAGGAGATTGTTGTGATTCTGCAATTTTCCCGTCCGGCCGCATTTAAAGAACAAGGCCGGAGGGATTCTCCGGCCTTGCTGCGGTTTATGTGGAGGCCGCCGGGGCCAATTTCGTCCCCGGCTTGTGGCCGTTGTGGCCCTGCTCGAGGGCTTCGATGAACTGGGCGTCGCTGCGGAACTGGCTCATGTACAGGTTGTAGTAGAAACCTTTCTTCTCCAGCAGGGCGCTGTGCTTGCCCCGTTCGATGATCTGCCCGTCGTTGACCACCAGGACCAGGTCGGCGTTGCGGATGGTGCTCAGGCGGTGGGCGATGACGAAGCTGGTCCGTCCCTTGAGCAGGATGTTCAGGGCCTCCTGGATCAGGCGCTCGGTGCGGGTGTCCACGCTGGAGGTGGCTTCGTCCAGGATCAGGATGCGCGGGTCTGCCAGGGCGGCCCGGGCGATCGCCAGCAGCTGGCGCTGTCCCTGGCTCAGGCCGGAGCCGCGCTCGCCCAGCAAGGTGGCGTATTTCTCGGGGAGCCGGTCGATGAACGTGTCGGCGTGGGCCAGTTTAGCAGCCGCAAAGACCTCTTCGTCGGTCGCCTCCGGCTTGCCGAAGCGGATGTTCTCCATCACAGTGGTGTTGAACAGGAAGGTATCCTGGAGGACGATTCCCTCCTGGCGGCGCAGGGACTCGGCCGTCACCGTGCGGATGTCGATCCCGTCGATCAGCACCTTGCCCTCGGTGACGTCGTAGAAGCGCGAGAGCAGGTTGACGATGGTGGTCTTCCCGGCGCCGGTCGGGCCGACGATGGCGATGGTCTGGCCGGGCTCGACCTTGAAATTGATGTCCTTCAGCACCGGCTGGCCCTTTTCGTACTCGGCAGTCACGCCGACGAACTCCACTTCGCCGCGGACCGGCGGCAGGGCCCGGGCATCCGGGGCGTCCTGGATGGCGGGCGTTTCATCCAGCAGGCCGAAGATGCGTTCCGCTCCGGCGATGGCGCTCTGGATGTTGGTCCACAGCACGGCGATCTGCTGGATGGGCTGGTTGAAGCGCTGAACGTAGCCGAGGAAGGTGATGATCAGCCCGAGCGATACGACGGTTCCGAAGAGCTTCCCGTCGCCGAGCAGGGCCAGCCCGCCGGCGCAGGTGACGATGGCCAGGGCCAGGTAGCCCAGGGCCTGGAGGGTCGGGGCCAGGGCGGCAGAGAAGGCCACCGCCCCCACGTTGGCGTCCCGGTAATCCCCACTGGTGACGCGGAACTGCTCGATGTTCTCCTCGGCCCGGTTGAAGGCCTGCACTTCCCGGACGGCAGAGATATTCTCCTGCAGCTCGGAGTTGACACTGCCCATCGACTTGCGGGATTTGCGGAACATCCGCCGCGCCTGGGCCGAGAAATAGACGGTGGCCAGGAACATGATCGGGGCGACCGAGATGCTCAACAGGGCGAACGGCACGTTCGTGGTCAGCATGTTGTAGACGATCCAGGCGAGCAGGAGGAAGCCTCCCACCACATTGACCAGGGCAAAGTTGATCGCCTGCTCGATCGCCACCGCGTCGTTGGTGATGCGGCTCATCAGGTCGCCGGCCTCGTGCTCGGCATAATAGCCCATCGGCAGGCGGTGCAGGTGCTCGAAGACGGCAATGCGCAGCGAGCGCAGGACGTGCTGGCCCGCCCAGGTCATGCTGAAGAAGGTCAGGCCGGTCAGGGCGCCGCTGATGACGAACAGGGCCACCAGGATCAGGACCATCCTCAGCAGCCCGGCGATCTTTCCGTTCGCGTCCATGTTGCTGCCGTCCGTCTTTGGGCCGGAGAAGCCGCCCAGCGTGAAGACGTTCTTCAGCAGGGTCTGGGTCAGCCCGGCCGGCTTGATCCCTTCGGCAAACCAGCAGCTGGAGGCGGAAGAGCTCACCAGGTTGGAGATACCCGGGAAGTTACCGAAGGCGCTTCCGGCCGAGGGGGTCAGGTAACAATCCACCAGCTGGCCGGTCAGCTCGGGCGTGGTGACCTGCGCCCAGGTCGAAACGACGATGCAGATCAGGGTGCCCAACAGGACCGGCCACCAGGGCAGGAAACGCTGTCCCAACCGGGCCAGGGTGCGCCCGGTATTTTGCGGCTTGCGGGCCTCGCCCGACAATAGATCACGATTACCAGCAGGACCACCAAACATAAATGATCTCCTAATTTATCCCGTAAAAAACTTGCGGCTAGGCCGCTTCGATATCCGAAGTGACATCCCCGACCAGCTGGGAGTTGTAGATCTCGGCGTAGATCTCGCTATCCTCCATCAACTCCTTGTGGGTGCCCCGGGCGACCACTTCGCCCTTATCCATCACCAGGATCAGGTCGGCGTTCATCACCGTGCTGATGCGCTGGGCGATGACGAACGAGGTCCGCCCCTTCATCAGCTTGTCGAGGGCCCCCTGGATCTGGGCTTCGGTCGAAAGGTCGACCGAGCTGGTCGAGTCGTCCAGGATGAGAATATGCGGGTCGAGCAGCAGGGCCCGGGCGATGGCGATGCGTTGTTTCTGTCCGCCGCTCAGGGTGGTGCCGCGCTCGCCCACCCGCGTGTCGTAGCCGTCCGGGAATTCCATGATGAAGTCGTGGGCGGCGGCAGCCTTGGCGGCTGCCTCGATGTCCGCCTGGGTGGCGTCGGGCTTGCCGAAGGCGATGTTGTCCCGGATCACCCCCTGGAAGAGGGTCGTCTCCTGCAGAACGATCCCGATCTGGGCCCGCAGGGACTGCAGGCTGACCTCCCGCAGGTCGTGGCCGTCGATCGTGATGCGGCCCTCGGTCGGATCGTAAAAACGAGGCAGCAGGTTGATGATGGTCGTCTTGCCCGAGCCGGTCGCGCCCAGCAGGGCCACCGTCTGGCCCGGTTTGGTCTCGAAGCTGACGTTCTTCAGGACCGGGTCCCCGCCGCCGAAGTAGCGGAAGGTCACGTCCTCGAACTTGATGTTCCCATGAACAGGCGGCAGCGGGATCGCCTCGGGGCTGTCGGTCACGTCGCTCTTGGCGTCCAGGATCTCGAAGATGCGGGTCGCCGAGGCGGAAGCCTGGCTGAACTGGGTGATGATGAAACCGAATTGGGCGATCGG
>Ga0335071_10006021_pt1 | contig 12559 bp, 12 predicted proteins | sample Lox_Sample_15_FD_206724 | JGI IMG/M metagenome (GOLD analysis project Ga0335071, IMG submission 206724) | Soil microbial communities from Loxahatchee National Wildlife Refuge, Florida, United States - Lox_Sample_1.5 | ecosystem: Environmental > Terrestrial > Soil > Wetlands | place: USA...
CGTCCGGGCCGCGCGCGGCGCGGAGCGCGGCGGCGCTCTCCTCCCACGCGTCGTGCTCGTCGATCGCGCGCGCCACGAGCATCGTGCCCGCGACGCCCCACATCACCTCGACCGCCTCGCTGTCGGCGTTCTCGCGGATGCGCGCGAGCAGGTCGTCGCGGAGGTCGCGCCGGCCGAGCAGCCACGCGACGAGGAGCGGCCCCGTCTTGCCGCAGAACAGCGACGCCTCCTTCCGCGACGGCAGCTCCCACCCGCGGATGAAGTCCGGTTCCGCGCGCCATGCCTCGAGCGCCCGCACAGCCACGTCGGCGAGGTCGAGCCGCGACTCCGCGTGCCCGCGCCGCCGCAGCAGCTCGAGCGCCCAGACGACGCCGGCCGCGCCGGCGTAGAGGCTCTTCAGCGGCGTCGGCGTCTCCCAGCCGTCCCACTCGTCCGCCGGCCAGAGCTCGGCGCCGCCGTAGGCCGCATCGACGTCGGCGACGATCGCCGCGATCCCGTCGCGGACGCGCGCCTCGTCCCACGGCGCATCCGTCAGCGGCTCGTGGAGCTCCGGCGCGAAGAGCACATCGGGACGCTACGCGAAGACGCGCGTGCGCCGGGCGCGCAGCCAGACGACGTCGCCCTCGACGAGCTCGAGCTCCGTCGCCTCGTCGCGCGTCAGCTGCACCGAGAGCCGGCTCCCGTCGGCGGCGAGCAGCTCGACGCGCACCTCGAAGCCGAGGTGCACGATCCGCTCGACCATCGCCTCGCCGTCCGAGCCGTCGGGCGAGAGGAGGATCTCGATGTCGTGCGGGCGCACGTACGCGCCGCCGACCCGGCTGACCGGCCCGACGAACGTCATCACGAACTCGTTCGCCGGCGTCTCGTAGAGCTCGCGCGGCGGGCCGACCTGCTCGACGCGGCCCTTCGCCATCAGCACGATCTCGTCGGCGACCTCCATCGCCTCCTCCTGGTCGTGCGTGACGAGGATCGTCGTCGTGTGCGTCTCCTCGTGCAGCCGCCGCAGCCATGCGCGGAGCTCCTTGCGCACGCGCGCGTCGAGCGCGCCGAACGGCTCGTCGAGCAGGAGCACGTCGGGCTCGGGCGCGAGCGCACGGGCGAGCGCCATCCGCTGCCGCTGGCCGCCGGAGAGCTGCGCGGGGTAGCGGCCGCCGAGCCCGCCGAGCTGCACGAGCTCGAGCAGCTCGTCGACCCGCGCGCGGATCTCGGCCTTCGGCCGGCGGCGGATCTTCAGGGCGAACGCGACGTTCTCGCGCACGGTCATGTGCTTGAACGGCGCGTAGTGCTGGAAGACGAACCCGACGCCGCGCTTCTGCGGCGCGAGCGCCGTCGCCTCCCTCCCGGAGATGAAGACGTCGCCGGAGTCCGGCACCTCGAGCCCCGCGATCACGCGGAGGAGCGTCGACTTGCCGCTTCCGCTCGGTCCGAGCAACGCGGTCAGCGAGCCGCTCTCGGCGGTGATCGAGACGTCGTCCAGCGCGACGAAGTCGCCGAACCGCTTCGTGACGCTACGCGTCTCGATGGCCACTGCGTTCCTCCTTCGGCTTGATGAGGGTCATCGCCACGAGCGTCGCGACCGCGAGCCCGGCGAGCACCACCGACGCGGCGTACGCACCGGTGAGGTCGAAGTTCTCGTACGACGCCTGCACGTACTGCGTCAGCACCTGCGTGCGGCCCGCGATTCCGCCGGAGACGATGCTGACGGCGCCGAACTCGCCGAGGACGCGGGCGGTGGTCAGCACGACGCCGTAGGTGACCGCCCAGCGGATCGCCGGCAGCGTGATCTTGCGGAACGTCGTGAACGCCGACGCACCGAGCGTCGCCGCGGCCTCCTCCGCGTCGATCCCGATCTCGCGCAGGACGGGCACCACCTCGCGGACGACGAACGGGAGCGAGATGAACAGCATCGCGAGGAGCATCGACGGGTACGCGAACAGGACCTGGACGCCGTGCCTCGTCAGCCAGCCGCCGAACCAGCCGTCGCGCGCGTACAGCAGGTAGAGCGAGAGGCCGACGACGACGGGGGACAGTGCGAGCGGCAGGTCGACGATCGCGTTGACGAGGCCGCCGCCCGGCATCCGGTACCGGACGATCGCGATCGCGCACGCGATCCCGAACACGGTGTTGAGCGGGACGGCGACGATCGCGAGCTCCAGCGTCAGCTTCAGCGCGTGCACCGCGTTCGGGGTCGTGATCGCATCCCAGAAGGGCCCGAGCCCGTGCTCGAACGCGCGCCAGAAGATGAGCGCGACCGGGGCGACGAGGATCACGGTGACATACCCGAGCGCCGAGAAGCGGACGGCGTACTTACCGATCATGGCGTGTCACCCAGCGGCGCACGGCGCCGATCGCGAGGAGGACGCCGAGCGAGATCACGAGCAGGACGACCGCGAGGGCGGCGGCACCGGTCGGATCGTCGCTCGACACGTGCTGGTACACGTAGACCGAGGCGACCTCCGTCTTGAACGGGATGTTCCCCGCGATCAGCACGACCGCGCCGAACTCGCCGAGCGCGCGTGCGAACGCGAGCGCGACGCCGGACAGGAGCGCGGGGAAGAGGTTCGGGAAGATGATCCGGCGGAACACGGTGAAGCGGTTCGCGCCGAGCGACGCCGCGGCCTCCTCCATCTCCTTGTCGAGCTCGAGCAGAACCGGCTGCACGGTCCGCACGACGAACGGCAGCGTCACGAACAGGAGGGCCATCAGCACGCCGATCCGCGTGTACGCGATGTTCACGCCGAGGCCGCCGGTCGGCCCGTACAGCGCGAGCAGCGTCAGCCCCGCGACGATCGTCGGCAGCGCGAACGGCAGGTCGATGATCGAGTTGAGGAGCGACTTCCCCGGGAAGTCGTCGCGGACGAGCGTCCACGCGAGCGCGGTCCCGAACACGGCGTTGACGAGGACGACGAGCCCGGCCAGCTCGAGCGTCAGCTCGAGGGCGGCCTTCGCCTCGGGGTTCCAGGCGACCTGCCAGAAGTGGTGCCAGCCTCCGGCGGTCGCCTTGGCGACGACCGCGGCGAGCGGGATGAGGACGATGACGCTGAGGTACGCGAGCGTGAGCCCGGTCGTCAGCGCCGGAGCGCCGAGGGCGCGACGCCGCGCCCTCGGCATGCGTGCCGCGTCAACCGCCAGTGGAGACCCCCAGTCCCTGCTCGATCTTCGCGACGATCCCGTTCGTCGGGTCGAAGAACTGGGTGTTGACCTTGTCCCAGCCGCCGACGTAGCCGATCTTGAAGAGCTGCGGCCGCGGCGGGAACTGCGCGAGGTAGCGCTTCTCGACGGCGGGCAGCACGGAGCGGAAGCCGTTCTGGGCCCAGATGTTCTGCGCGGCCGGCGTGTAGAGCCAGTTGACGAACTGCTGGGCGGCGGCCTTGTTCGAGCCGTTCACGGCGGCGAGCGGCGTCTCGATCTGCAGCGTCGCCTTCGGGATCAGGTAGTAGACGGGCTTGCCCTGGGACTGGGCGAGCTTGGCGTCGGACTCGTAGTCGAGCAGCACGTCGCCCTTGCCGGACAGGAACGTGTTGAGGGCGTTGCGGCCGCTCGTGTCCTGGCTGACGTTGTGCTGGAAGAGCTGCGTGAGGTACGCCTGTGCCTGCTTGGGCGTCTTGCCCTCGCGCAGCTGCGCGCCGTACGCGGCCATGATGTCCCAGCGCGCGCCGCCGGAGCTGAACGGGTTCGGGAACACGACCTGGACGCCCGGCTTCACGAGGTCGTCCCAGGTCTTGATGTGCTTCGGGTTGCCGTTGCGGAGCACGAAGACGACGACGGACTTCGAGACGATCCCGTGCTGGGGGTTCGCGTCCCAGCTCTTGTCGACGAGCTTCGACTGGACGAGGCGGTCCATGTCGGTCGAGATCGAGAAGTTGACGACGTCGGCCGGCAGCCCGGCGGCGACCGCCTTGCTCTGCACCTCGGAGGCGGCGAACGAGGTCGTGAACTTGATCCCCTGCCCCTGCGGCGTCGCCTGGTACGCGGAGATCAGCTTCGGGAAGACGTTCGTCGGGATCGAATACGCGACGAGCGAGAGCGTGGTGTCGGCGCGCTTCGCGGTCGCGGCGAACGCGGCCGGCACGGCGGCGAGCGCGGCGAGGACGAGCAGGGCGGCAAGGCTTCGGCGAGGCATCGGGCTCCTTCAGGGTTCGGCTACCGGACTTGTCGAGATTTGAAGTATTGATGCCAGCCATAAGGTTTGTCAATTTAGAACCGTCGCTGGGCCTCCTACTCCGGCGGGCGGCGGAGCCGCTTCGTCTCGCCGCGGCGGCGCTTGCCCTCGAGCCGCCGCTCCCGGGCGGCGGCGCTCGGCTTCGTCGGGACGCGTCGGCGCTCGACCCGGAGCGCCCCGCGGAGCGCCTCGACGAGCCGCTCGACGGCGAGCTCGCGGTTCCGGGCCTGGCTCCGCTCGTCCTGCGCGACCGCCCGGAGCACCGGTCCGGCCTTCGCGACGACGCGCTTCTTCTGCGCCGGCGTCAGCGCCTCGGACGCCTCGACGTCGAAGACCGCGACCACCCGCGACTCCGACTTCTGCGCGTGCTGGCCCCCCGGCCCGCTCGAGCGCGAGACCTGAAGCTCGATCTCCGACAGCGGAAGTGCGACCGAACGGGTGACGCGAATAGACTCGCCGTGCATGGCGGCGATTCTGCTCGACGTGGACGGGGTCGTGCACGTCTCGGGCGAGCCGATCCCCGGGGCGGCCGACGCGATCCGGCGACTCCGCGCCGACGGCCACCGCCTCCGCTTCGTGACGAACACGACGACGCGCTCGCGCACCCAGCTCGCGGACGAGCTCCGGAGCTTCGGGGTCGAGCTCGAGGACGACGAGGTGCAGACGACCGCGGCCGCCGCCGTGCGCGCGCTGAAGGGGAAGCGCGTGCTCGCGCTCGTGATGCACGCGCTCGTCGGCGACCTCGAGGGAATCGAGCTCGTCGGCGAGGGCGCGGACGCGGTGCTCCTCGGCGGCGCCGACGAGACGCCGGAGACGAACCTCGTCTACTCGTACATGAACCTCGCGCGCGCGTTCGCCGAGCTCGAGGCAGGCGCGCTCCTCTACTGCCTGCACCGCAACCGCTGGTGGCAGACGAAGCGCGGCCCGCTCCTCGACGCGGGCGCGTTCGTCGCGGGGCTCGAGTACGCCTCGCAGGTCGAGGCGCATCTGCTCGGGAAGCCGAGTCCCGCGTTCTTCGCCGCCGCGTGCGAGGCGCTCGACGCGGAGCCGAAGATGACGTGGATGGTCGGCGACGACCTCGAGAGCGACATCGTCGGCGCGCACCGCGTCGGGCTCCACACGGTGCTCGTGCGCACCGGGAAGTTCCGGCCGGACCTCGTCGACGCGTCGGCGATCCAGCCGGACGGGATCGTCTCGTCGCTCCGCCACCTTCCCGACTGGCTCGAGGAGCATCTGTGAGCGTAGGCTCGACGGAGCTCGCCCAGGAGCGGAGGTACCGGCTCGGCCGGTGCCGGAGCGGGATGTGAGCACGCGCGTCGGGACCGACCTGATCGAGATCGCGCGCGTCCGGCGGTCGCTCGAGCGGTACGCGGGGTTCCGCGACCGTTGCTTCACGCCCGCGGAGCAGGCGTACTGCGACTCGCGGAAGAACCCGGCGCAGAGCTACGCCGGCCGGTTCGCCGCGAAGGAGGCCGTCGGCAAGGCGATCGGGTTCGGCGTCGCGCGCGCGTTCGCCTGGAAGGAGATCGAGGTCGTCGGCCGGCCGAAGCCGTCGGTGCGGCTCTCCGGACGCGTCGCCGACTGGGCGGAGAGGGTGGGCGCGGGCCGGATCGACGTCTCGATGACGCACTCGCGCGAGCTCGCGCAGGCGGTCGCGGTCGCGAACGATGCCTGATTTCGAGCCGCTCTACACCGCCGACGAGATGCGCGCCGCGGAGGCGCGGTATCCGGGGTATCCCGACACGGTGCCGGAGCTGATGGAGCGGGCCGGGAACGCGGCGGCCGAGGTCGCGCTCGAGCTGCACGGCGACGCGCGCCGCTGGACGGTCGTCTGCGGCGGCGGCTCGAACGGCGGCGACGGGCGCGTGCTGGCCGCGCGGCTCGAGCGCGAGGGACGGGACGTGACCGTCGTCGACGCGAAGGCGGGGGAGACCGACCTCGGCTCGCCGGACGTCGTCGTCGACGCGCTGTTCGGCACGGGCTTCAGCGGCGCGCCGCGCAGCGACGCGGCGGCGCTGATCGAGCGGATCAACGCGGGCGGCGCGCCCGTGTTCGCGATCGATCTCCCGTCCGGCGTCGACGCGTCGACCGGCGAGGTCGCCGGCGAGGCGGTGCGCGCCTCCGCGACGGTGACGTTCCATGCGCGGAAGGTCGGGCTCGAGGTCGCGCCCGGCCGCTTCCACGCCGGCGCCGTGCACGTCGCCGACATCGGGCTCGAGCAGGTCGACACCGAGCACCGGCTCGTCCGGCCCGAGGTGCTCCGCGGCGTCCCGAGGCGCGGCCCTGCGGACAACAAGTACACGTCCGGGCACGTGCTCGTCGTCGGCGGCTCGCGCGGGCTGACCGGCGCGCCGTGCCTCGCCGCGCTCGCCGCGTTCCGCTCGGATGCGGGCTACGTGACCGTGGCGGCGCCGGCGTCGGCGATGCCGGTGATCGAGCAGCGGCTGCTCGAGGCGGTGAAACGGCCGCTGCCGGACGAGGACGGCCTCGTCGCCGACGACGCGGCGCAGGAGGTGCTCGATCTCGCGCGGCGCGCGTCCGCGCTCGCAATCGGGCCGGGGCTCGGGCGCGGGCCGGGCCCGGCGGCCGTCGTCCAGCGCGTGCTCGCCGAGGCGGAGGTGCCGGCCGTCGTCGACGCCGACGGGCTCTACGGGCTCGAGCCGGGCGACTGGCCGGGGCCGCGCGTCCTGACGCCGCACGAGGGCGAGCTCGCGCGCCTGCTCGAGCGGAGCGCGAAGGAGATCGCGGCGCACCGGCTCGCGGCCGTGCGCGAGGCGGCCGATCGATTCGAGTGCGTCGTGCTGCTGAAGGGCGCCGACACGCTCGTCGCCGCGCCGGGCCGCGGCGTCCTCGTCTGCGCGCTCGGGCTCCCGTCGCTCGCGACGGCGGGGACGGGCGACGTGCTGACCGGGATCGTCGGCGCGTTCCTCGCGAAGGGGCTCGGCCCGCAGCTCGCGGCGGCCGCGGCGGCGGCGGCGCAGCAGCTCGCATCCGTCGAGGCACCACAGCGCAGCGGGCTCGTCGCCGGCGACCTGATCGAGGCGCTGCCGCGGGTGCTCGACGCGTGAGGTCCGAGCTCACGATCGACCTCGGCGCGCTGCGCCGCAACGTCCACCGGCTCCTCGACGTCCTCGACGGCGCGGAGCTCTGGGCCGTCGTCAAGGCGGACGCGTACGGCCACGGCGCGGTCGACGTCGCCGGCGCGGCGCTCGGCGCCGGTGCGTCCGCGCTCTGCGTCGCGACCGTCCCCGAGGGCCTCGCGCTGCGCGACGAGTTCCGGACGGCGCGGATCCTCGTCATGGGCCCGGCCGGATCGAACCGCGAAGTCGCGCTCGCCCGCGACGCGCGGCTCGAGCTCGCGATCGGCAGCGGCGAGATCCCGCAGGGCGTGCGCGTGCACCTGAAGCTCGACACCGGGATGGGCCGCTGGGGACTCTCGGAGCTGCCGGCGCCGCCGCACGAGGTGGTCGGGCTGATGAGCCACCTCGCGACCGCGGACACGGACTCCGCGTACACGAACTGGCAGATCGAGCGGTTTCGCGAGGCGACGCAGCCGTGGTCGGCGCTCACGCGCCACCTCGCGAACAGCGCGGGCGCGCTCCGCTACCCCTCGTCGCGGTTCGACGCCGCGCGCTGCGGGATCGCGCTCTACGGGCTGTCCCCGTTCGGGACCGACCCGGCGGAGGACGGGCTCGAGCCGGTGCTCGCCTGGACGACCGAGATCGCGCAGAGCCGGCTCCTCCGCGCCGGCCAGAGCACGGGCTACGCGCGGCGGTTCGTCGCCGAGCGCGACACGTGGATCGGGCTCGTCCCGGTCGGCTACGCGGACGGGTTCCGCCGCGACCTGACCGGGACCGAGGTCCGCGTCGCCGGGGAGCTCCGGCGGGTCGTCGGGACGGTCTCGATGGACGCGATCGCCGTCGAGCTCGACCGGGAGCTGCCGCCCGGGACGCCGGTCGTCCTCCTCGGCCGCGGCGTGCTCGCCGAGAATCACGCGCGCGTCAGCGGTACGATCACGTACGAACTGGTCTGCGGCATCAACAGTGACCCAACCCGAGCCCGCCGTGTCGTCGTCGACGCCTGACCGGTTCGCCCGAACGGCCGACCGGATGGCGGCGCGTCAGGATGCCCGCGCGGCCGAGCTCGCGGAGCAGGTGAAGGGGTTCGTCGTCCCCGGCGGCGACGAGCGCGCGCTCGACGTCGGCACCGGCGCCGGCGCGCTCGCGTTCGCGCTCGCGCCGATCGTCCGCGAGGTCGTCGGCGTCGACCGCGTGCCCGAGCTGCTCGCGCTCGCGCGCGAGCGCGCGGCCGCGTTCGGCAACGTGACGTTCGTCGAGGGCGACGCGACGGCGCTCCCGTTCGAGGACTTCTCGTTCGACCTGACCGGGACGCTGCGCACGCTGCACCACGTCGCACACCCCGAGATCGTCCTCTCCGAGCTCGCCCGCGTGACCCGGCTCGGCGGCCGGGTGCTCGTCGTCGACCAGCTCGGCCCGGTCGACCCGCTCGAGGCGCTCGAGCTCGACCGCTTCGAGCGCGCCCGCGACCCGGGCCACACGAGGCTCCTCCCGGAGACCGACCTCCGCACGCTCTTCGACACGAACCGGCTCGTCCTGATCCGCGAGAAGCGGGAGATCGAGTACCGGAACCTCGACGACTACCTCGACCTCGCCGGCTGCGACGGGGACGAGAGGGAGCAAGTCCGCGGCCTCGCCCCCCAGCAAACCGTCGCCACCATAGGCTGGTACCTGCTCGAACGACGCTAGGGGAACGAACGATCCGCCGGAACCGCTACAACTGTCGGGTGCAACCCCGGCTCGCAGTCGTCCTCGCCGCCGTGGCCGGGGTCCTGCTCGTGGCGCTGCCGCTCGGGGGTGGTGCGTCGGCCGCGACGAGCATCGGCGCGAACGGGACGATCGCGTACGCCGTCGGCGGCTCCATCGACCAGATCGTGAGCGGGAGCCCGAGCCTCGTGACCACCGGCGTCGACCCGTCGTGGTCGCCCGACGGCACGAAGCTCGCGTTCGCGGCCGACAGCTCGGGGACGGGCGCGATCGAGACGTGCACCGTCTCGGCCTGCGCTCCGGCGCAGGTCGGCTCCGCAACCGGGACGAAGCCCGTGTGGGCGCCGAACGGCGCCACGATCGCGTTCGTCAGAGCGGGGAGCATCTACACGATCCCGTCCGGCGGCTCCGGCACCGGCACGCTCGTCGTCGCGGGCACGAACCCGAGCTTCAACCCGTCGGACTCGACGCAGCTGGCGTACGAGAGCGGCGGCCAGATCTTCACCTGCACGATCCCGGGCTGCGCGAGCCCGACGTCCCAGGTCAGCGGTTCCGACCCGGCGTGGTCGCCCGACGGCACGCAGATCGCATACGTGAACGTCAGCGGTGGCATCTCCGTGTACACGATCGGCGGCTCGTCGAACCAGATCGTCGCGCCCACGACGACGCCGCTGGCGCCGAACTGGTCGCCGGAGGGCGACAGCATCGTCTTCGCCGACAGCGGCGGCATCGAGTCGGTCGCGTCGTCGGGCGGGAGCCTGACGAACGTCGCGGCGAGCGGCGTCACGCCCGACTGGCAGTCGCTCGTACCGGTCACGGGCGCCGCTCCGTCGATCCTCGGCCTCGCGCAGACCGGGCAGCTGCTGACGGCGACGAACGGAAGCTGGATCGGCGCCGACCCGACGCACTTCCCGTACACGTACCAGTGGCTGCGCTGCGACTCGAGCGGCAACAACTGCACCACGACGGTGGGCACGGCCTCGACGTACTCGCCGAGCGCCGGCGATGTCGGCCTGCGTCTCCGTCTCGTCGTCACCGGCAAGAACGCGGCCGGCTCGACGGCGTCGGCGCAGTCGAACGCGACGGCGATCGTCACGACGGGCGCGCTCACCGCGCCGGCGAACGTGTCGTACCCCGTGATCTCGCTGCCGTTCACCAACACGTCGGGCGTGCCGAACCTCGGCGACGTGCTCTCCGTCTCGAACGGAACCTGGACGGGCTCGTTCCCGATGACGTTCACCTACCAGTGGAAGAAGTGCGACTCGCCGACAGGGCCCTGCTTCAACATCGTCGGCGCGACGCACAGCACGTTCACCGTCACGACCGACCTCTACGGGATGTCGATTCGCGCGGCGGTGACGGCGTCGAACTCGGTGGCGTCGGTCGCGCAGAACTCCGAGGCGACGAAGCTCGTGAGCGCGATCCCGGTGAAGCTCCGCTCGACGCCGCAGATCCTCGGGACGGTGCAGGTCGGCCAGACGCTCTCGCTCACGTCCGGCACGTGGGACGGCTCGACGCCGATCACCTACACGTACTCGTGGCGGCGCTGCGACCCGGTCGGGACGCTCACGAGCTGCGTCCAGATCCCCGGTGCGACCTCGGCGACGTACATCCCGGTCGTCGCCGACATCGGCGCCGCGCTCCGCGTCTGGATCACGGGGACGAACCCCGCCGGCTCCGACCAGGCCGTCACGAACCACACGTTCCCCGTCATCGACAAGGCGCACTTCGCGCCGAGCACCGCCGACACGCCGCTCATCACCGGCGTGCTCGAGGTCGGCGGCCTCCTGACGGCGAGCATCCCGACGTTCAGCGGCGACACGCCGATCGCGACGAGCCAGCAGTGGCAGCGCTGCGACGCGACCGGCGGCGCGTGCAAGAACATCGCGAAGGCGACGAAGGCGACGTACGTCCCCGTGCAGGGCGACATCGGCTCGACGCTCCGCCTCGTCGTGAACGCGTCGAACGCGTACGGCAAGACGCAGTCGCTCTCGCAGAACACCGAGCCCGTGATCGCGCAGCTCCCGCACATCAAGGGCAAGACGATCAAGGGCAACAGCAAGTCGAACTACCTGATCGGCACCGAGCACGACGACACGATCTACGGCTACGGCGGGAACGACACGATCAACGGCAACGGCGGCTACGACGTCATCTACGGCGGCGACGGCAACGACGTGATCAACGTCTCGGGCCCGGGCCGCAGCAAGGTCTACGGCGGCAACGGCTCCGACACGATCTACGCGGCGAACAACGAGAAGGACACGATCGACTGCGGGCCCGGCCAGGACCGCGCGGTCATCGACCCGCTCGACGTCGTGCACAACTGCGAGGTCGTCGAGGTCGGCGGCAGCTCGGGCTCGGGCTCCGGCTCGAACTCCGTCAACCACCGCACGTCCTCGAAGCCGAAGACGCGCGGGAAGTCGGTCAGCCCGCTTCCGTCAGATGCGCGAACGCGTCGCGCAGTTGCGCCCGCTCGGTCTCGAGCTCGGTAAAGGAGAGCATCAGGCGCCGCTCGCCCTCGGGGGTGAGCCGGAGGTAGGCGACGCGGGCGTCCCGCTGCGACTGCTCGCGCTCGACGAGGCCGGCCTCCTCGGCCCGCCGGACGAGCTCCGTCACGGTGCTCTGCGCCAGCTGGAGCCGCTCGGACAGCTCGGTCACGGTCGACTGCTCGTCCCCGCCCGGAGCGCCCTTGATCATCAGCAGGAGCAGGTGCCGCTGCGGGGTCAGGCCCGACTGGCGCGCCACCCGCTCGCTCCGGCGCAGGAAGTGCCGGAGGGCGGCCCGGAACTCGGCCACGGCGATGACGTCGTCGACTTCGTGGGAAAAATCGTTCACGACACGATTTTAGTGCCTCTGCGCGGACGGGCAAGTACCCGCGTGACGATGTTCGGCACGAGAGCCTGGATTCCGCCTGCCGGGGCGTAGAACCAGGGGACGGTCGACTCGCCGCGGCCACGGTCGATCGAGGCCAGGATGTGGGCCGCGATCCGGTCCGGCCCGACCACGAGCCGCTGGGCCGGCTTCGGGAGCCAGCCCTGCGGGAAGCCCTCCGTCTCGACGTAGCCGGGCTTCACCGTGTGGACGCGGATCCGGCGGCGGCGGAGCTCCGCCGCGACCGCCCGGGAGAACGCGAGCTGGGCGAACTTCGAGGCGGAGTAGGGCCCGGACGTGGGGACGGCGACGGTTCCGGCGACCGAGACGACGTTGACGACGTCGGACGGCGCGCCCGCCTCGAGGCCGGGCAGGAACGCGCGGAGGCACCAGACGCTCCCGAGGTAGTTCGTCCGGACCACCGCCTCGATCCGGTCGGGGTCGCCGTCGAGGAAGCTCGAGCGGCCCGGGATGCCCGCGTTGTTCACGAGGAGGTGGATCTGCGGGTGCCGCTCGAGCACGCGCGCCGCGGCGGCGTCGACGGCCGCGCGGTCGGAGACGTCGCAGAGCTCGAACTCGCCGCCGGTCTCCTCCGCGAGCGGGCGAAGCTTCTCCTCGCGGCGCGCGAGCAGGACGCAGCGCCAGCCGCGCTTCGCGAGTGCGCGCGCGAGCTCGGCGCCGATCCCGGTCGAGGCGCCCGTGACGACGGCGACGCGCTGCGTGCTCACCGGCAGGACGA
>Ga0335071_10006024_pt1 | contig 12556 bp, 13 predicted proteins | sample Lox_Sample_15_FD_206724 | JGI IMG/M metagenome (GOLD analysis project Ga0335071, IMG submission 206724) | Soil microbial communities from Loxahatchee National Wildlife Refuge, Florida, United States - Lox_Sample_1.5 | ecosystem: Environmental > Terrestrial > Soil > Wetlands | place: USA...
CGCAGACTGGATGGAGTTCAACGGAGAATACTACTTCATCGGCGTTGCGCCGAAGACGAAAGCGGACAGGCGCACATCCGCCGTCCCGGATTTCTCGCGCATGTACCAGGAATTCGATGACGACGATCTTGCGGAGTATTGGGGATGGTATCTTGGGGACTTGCGGGATTGCTTCGATCTTCCGGAGCATGCCGCGGGAGCGATCAACGCCCGTGAGTTCTTCGAAAAGTTCGGACGCATCATCTATGGCGCGTGCCGGGACGCCTGCCGTGAGATGGATGAGAACCAGCTTCGCTATGAATACGGCAACTATCGGAAGGTCGCCCTCGTCCATAACATGAGCGTCTCCCGGGATCGACTCGAGGAAGCAATTGCGAGGCTTACGTCAGCGATTACGTACGCGGCGATGCTGTAACATCGGCAGTCTTAGCAGATAGCGGACAGCAGACAGCGGACAGAAGCTAACGCAGGTTTACTGTCAACTGTCCGCTGTCGGCTGTTATCTGCTCTTCCGTCTCACCAAAGCGCTTCATCCTGCTGCACGGCGCAGCGCCTCCACCAGCTCTTCGCTCTTCCACTCATTCCCTTGAAAGACCTTCACGAGTCGGCCTCGCGGATCGACGACCACCGTGCGGAGATTGTGGTCGATCAATCCTTCGGACGGGGCATAACTCAGGCCAAAGCCGTCCGCGAATGAAGCGAGATCCTTTCCGGAAGTGTCCGGATCGGTGCCGAAATCCCAATCGCTGAAATCCGCGCCGTAGTTCCTCCCGTACTGCTTCAGCACCGATGGACGATCGAACGATGGATCGAAACTGATGGTCAGGAGATGCCAGCGGCCGTCCACCGACCGATCGGACTTCAGTGCCTGCTGGGTCTGCCGGAAATGCTCGCTCATCCTGATGCAGAAATCCGGAAGGGGACAGCGTGTGTAGACGAATGTCAGCGCGAGCGCTTTGCCGCGAAAATCGGAGATGCGAAGAGTCTTGCCGTCCTGGTTGAGAAGTCTGAGGTCTGGAATCTCTTCCCCCTCACGAACCAGATGCTGGAACTCAATCTGGTCTGCACTGAGAACCTGCATCTGTTCGCCTTTGTGAAGCACCTGCAAGGTTTCCAGCCAGCTTTCCGTCCTTGACACGGCCAGGGTCGCGCCAATCGAGTCGCCGGGAGCAAGTCCGCGGAGCAGCGCCGGGTTTTTCACCTTGAACGGCATCGCCATCGCCGGCATGTAGTTCGGGATCTCGTCGTGCCGGACGGTCACGCGAGAGGCGGCGGTGTCGACCTCTGTCACGATGCCATGAAGCGGGAAGGTCACAAGATCAACGGCGGAGTCACGCTTTCCGCATGAGGAGAGAATGACCAGAACCGTGAAGAGGAGACCGATGTGTCCGAAGAACGAAGCTCTGTTCACGCGATCACTGTCCTTTTTTCCCGAGTATGGCGTGCAGTCGCTTTCGCGTCGCAGCCACCTTTCCTTCGTCGCAGTGAAAGAGCACGCGCTCAAGAGGGCTTTCCTCCAGCTCGTGTACGGATTGCAGGATCGTCAAAAAGACCCCCAGGTCCGCTTCATGGTGCGTGAGGAGTTTGTCTGTGTTCGTGATGATCAGCGTGAGGTGTGATGTGTCGAGCCAGTCGAGATCACCGAGGCACTCCTCGAGCGCATCCCAGTTGTCGCCGAAATAGTGAGGGAACTGCAACGCGGCGGCCAGCTCCTGGAGAAACCGCTCCTTCGTCAGACATCGTTCGCCGCGCGCGATACGGGCCGTCCTGCCGTTCTGCGACTGGATTTCAGCGGCGAGATCGTCCACCTCGCTTTCCGGGATCGCAACCAGATGCGCCCAGCCGGGAAGGTCCTCAAGGTCAGTGAGTGTGAAAGCCTGGGTGCTGCTCATCCTGTGGCCCTTTGCGATGCGTCGACGGAATGGGAATGAAGGTGCGGTAATGGTCTGCCGTGTACCAGCCGTTGTTCGTGTCGAAGTCGATAATGACACGTTCCGCTCCCCGGTTCACCCCCTTCACTTTCGGATTGACATCGAATTCATGATAGTGGCCTTTGGGGAGATGCCTCTCACGGTTGTACCAAATTCGGCCACCGACATAACCAGCAGGCGCCTTCCCATGAAGGACCACATAGTTGTAAAGGTCGAGTGCTTTCTGGGGTACCGCTCCGGTGTGGCGTTCCGGCGCGGAAAATCCGGCTGCGCCCCTTGTGTTTTGGCCAAGAACCGCTGGAGAAGATACCAGAAGCAGGAGGGGGAGAAAAACAAAGGAAAATTTCATGCACTGCACCTGATTATACGACGAAAAGTTTCCAAGAAGATAACGACATCCGGGCTTCACTTTCAACTTCAACTCCACAGGCTAAGTCGCTAAGATTCAAAGGCGACTTTGTCTGCAAATGACTCGAATATTGGAAATTTGTAACATTTCTCAGTCCTTTGCGTACCTCCGTGTAGAGGTAGTGTATTTGTCCGCAACGGAATCGGGGGGATTGCGGCGTTTGGCACAGTTGTGTCCATCAACGCGCGGAAATCCTGCGCGCATGGACCGTGGCGACAACCGTGCCTGGAGATCCGCTGCGACAAATACGTGATGGAGGATTCTACATACGCTATCTCCAGAGGACAATCCATGAAGACGGGCCTCTCCATTTTGCTCGCCATCTTCCTGCTCGACGCTCACGTCTTCGCGGGAGAGCGGATAATTCTTTCACTCCGGGATTTTACCCAGACGGAACTCAAGGGTACCGGCATTGCCATCACCCAGCCGACGACAGTTCACATTGTTGCCCTCGGCGGAGGCGAAGGGGGAGGATGGGGTGGGAAATCGAACAACCTGTTTGCCTACGGCTGGATCATCAATGCCGAATCGAAGGAAATCGTCTGGGAGATGACGGGAGAAAACACGTCATCATCCTCTGATGACAGGAAATTTGACGGCACCATCAACCTTTCGCCCGGAAAGTACGAAGTCTACTTCACCGCATACGCATTTGCCGAGCACTCCGCGTTTTCCCAGATTCAAATGAATATCGACCACCGCAATTCCCCGCTCTTCGGCAACCCCTCGGAGTCAAAACACGATTTCTTCGGATGGTTCAAGGACCTCTGGTCGGGTGATGCAAAACGCGACTTCTACAAGCGTGCTCCCCATTGGGGAATCGATCTCCTTGTTGATGAGAGCGTTGCCGAATCGATGACCCAATTCACTCCTCCGCTGGGACTGCCGGATGTTGTGTCTCGCGCCATCGGCCTGGGTGACAACCGGTGCGTGCGGATCGCCTTCGAACTTCGCGACCGGACCACCCTGCGCCTCTACGCGCTCGGAGAACGTGGGAGGGAGAACGAGCTTCCCGACGGCGGCTGGATCGTGAACCTTGCCGACCGCAAACGGGTCTGGTCGATGAGCGATGAGGACCTCGCGTACGCCGGAGGCACGTCAAAGAACATCGAATTCCACGGCGACATCACGCTGGATCGCGGGCGCTATCTCCTGTACTATATTACCGACAACAGCCATTCCATGGACGATTGGAACCAGGCGCCTCCGTACGATCCACTGGACTACGGCATCAATATTTCCATTCCGGATGAATCCGAGCGCGCGAATTTCAATCAGATTCCGTACGACGACTACGACAATGTGATCGTGAGTCTCGTGCGGGTCGGCGACAACGAGCATCGTACGGATGGCTTCTCGCTGAAGCAGGAGGCCGATCTGCGCGTCTACGCGATCGGCGAGCGGTCCGGCGGAAGACGCTCGATGGCCGACTTCGGTCAGATCATCGATGCGCGGACGCGCGTTCGCGTATGGACGATGGATGCCGAGCGCACAGACTACGCCGGAGGCGCGCCGAAAAACAGGTACATCGACGAGATCATCCATCTCCCCAAAGGAAACTATGAGGTGTCGTACACCACGGACGACTCTCACAGTTACGATGAGTGGAACGACGATCCTCCGTTCGATCCCTCACACTACGGGATCACGGTGATGGGCGTCGGGCCGAAGTTCTCTCCTTCCATCGTCGGCAAGTACGTCGAGGAGCGGGACAAGAGCATCATCGCGCAGATCATCCGGCCTGGCGACAATGAAAATCGAACGGTACACTTCCGGCTCGACAAGCCGATGCGCATCCGTATCTATGCCATCGGTGAAGGGATGGGGAGAGACATGTTTGACTATGGCTGGATCGAGGACGCGAGGTCGGGTGACCGCGTGTGGGAGATGACGTATCCGATGACCTTCTACGCAGGCGGCGCCAGGAAAAACAGGATGGTGAACACGACGCTGACCTTGGAGCGCGGCGAGTATACGCTTCACTGGAAGAGCGACGATTCGCATTCGTACAATGATTGGAATTCGGACCCGCCCGACGATCAGGACTACTGGGGCATCACCGTGTTCCGCGATGCGGGAGAGGACTTCGCGCCGAAGGCGATCGTGCCTCCGGAGCCCGAGGAGCCGACAGTGCCATCGGCGCCGGAAGCACCACGCCACAGGATTCCGCCGCCACCGAAACCGCCGCAAGACTGACCTATGCCTGCAAACGGAGTGTATTCTCGGATGGGCCAGGAGTAGCAAGGAGGATGTGGGAAGAAAGTGAAGGACAGACAAGATAACAGCATTTATCTCCCTTTTTCACTGCAAACTTGACATTGCTCTTTGTGCGAAGTACTTTGATTTACTGGAAACGCGTCCTTTCCTGAAAGAGGCGTGTCGATAAGAACGTGTCGAAGGAGAAAAACCTCTTTCGTCCTGCACGGGACGGGAGAGGTTTTTCTGCATTTGTGAAGACAGGATTCCCATCGAAAGCAACCACCCATGCTCGAATCATTTCTTCTCATCTTCGGAAGCGCCGCGATCATTATCGTGTTGATCTGGCTTTCTCTCGGTTCGATTTACAGCATCGGACCGACGCAAGTGGGGCTCGTCCGCAAACGGTTTGGGAGAAAACTCCCTGATGACAACCCCGTCGCATTCCGCGGCGAAGCCGGCTACCAGGCCGATCTATTGATGCCGGGGTTGCGGTTCAAGTTCTCGCCGTTCTTTGCCGTGACGAAGCATCCGTGGGTCCAGGTTCCTGCCGGAGAGATCGGCGTGGTCATTGCGCAGATCGGCAAGCCACTTCCCATCGGGGCCAAGTCCGCAGCGTACAAGAACGAGTTCGGCACCTTTGCCGATTTCCGTGCCTTCATGACGGGAGGCGGTCAGAAGGGTGTGCAGCGAACGGTCATGGCGCCCGGCACCCTCGCACCGATCCACCCCGTGGGTTTTCTCGTGATCACGAAAGCGATGGTCTACGGAATCCCCGTCTCCGACGAGCTGCGACAGCTCATCAAGCACAGCGAAAATTCCTGCGAGGCCTTCGGCCTGGAGCCGCGGCAACTCGAGGTGACCCGCATTGAGCCGCGGGCAACCGAAGGCGGAAAAGTCCTCGACATGGTCGGGGTGGTGACGACGCTTGAAGGCGATCCGCTTCCCGCCGGCGATATCGCGAGCCGGCTTGGTGGATTCGATGACATCAAGGACCTCGAGGTCAACGCCAAACGCGAAGGCGCGGAACCGCTGACGAACTCGAAGTTGATCGAAACCATCCTCGGCAACAAGAACGGCGAACACAAAAGCTACCAGGATTTCCAGGCGTTCCTCGACAAGGGGGGAAGGATCGGCCTTCAGCACGACCCGCTGCTGTACGGCGCATACAACCTCAATCCATTCCTCGTGCGCGTCGAACAGGTCCCCATGCTCGTCGTGGAGCAGGGACAGGTCGCCGTCGTGAAATCGTACGTCGGTTTGCCAACGGAAGATATTTCAGGCGCGGACTTCAAGTTCGGCAGTCTCGTGCGTCCGGGCCATCGCGGGATCTGGGAGGAGCCGCTCAGGACAGGCAAGTACACGATCAACCCCAGGATATATCAGGCGGAGGTCGTCCCTACGTCGATCCTCAATCTGAACTGGTCGACGGAAACATCGGAAGCCCACAAGCTCGACGAACGTCTGACAGCCATCGTGGCGAAGAGCCGCGAGGGGTTCCAATTCAGCATCGACCTGCAGGTGCTCATTCATGTGCCCGACACCCAGGCGCCGCGCGTCATCTCGATGGTCGGGAGCATGAAAAACCTTGTCGACGAGGTGCTGCAGGCCGCCGTTGGCAATCTCTTCCGCGACAAGCTCGGCGGCATGCCGGCCATTAAATTCATCGAGACGCGTCAGACGGTGCAGGAGGAAGCGATGGAACACATCGCGCGCCAGCTGGATGTCTACGAGGTCGAGACCAAAGGCGTGTACATTCAGGACGTCGTGTATCCCCCGCAGCTTGTGAAAGTTCTTACCGAGCGCGAAATCGCAAACCAGGAAGTGCAGACGTACAAAATGCAGCAGACGGCACAGGAGCAGCGGATCGCCACGGAAGCGGCCACCGGAAAAGCCGACATGCAAAAACAACTCGCCCAATCCGAGGTCGGCATCACGATCAAGAAGAACAACGCCGACGCAAGAGTGCAGGAGGCGCGCGGCGAATCAGAGTATGTAAAGCAGACCGGCACGGCCCAGGCGGACGTCATCCGCGCCCAGGGAGTGGCGAAGGCGGAGGGCTTCAAAGCGCAGAACGAGGCGATCGGACAGGTCGGGACCATGCTGGTCAACGTCGCCACGGTCCTCTCCGACAAGAACGTCAAGATTGTTCCCGACATTCTCGTCGCCGGGGGCGGGAACTCCATCGACGGGCTCGCCGCAACGTTGATGAAATCGTTCAGCGGGAAGGCCATCGAACCAGCGAAGAAAGAAAAGTAATCGCAGTTCAGGAAATCGCAAGGGAGCATCTGGATGAACATTACGCTGGAGAATTGGGGGACGATTGAACGGGAGATCAAGGATGCCGGGGTGCAGGAGACCATCTATGACGACAAGGGATATCTCAAGACCATCGTGACAAAGTCGGGAAAGCGATATGATCTTCCGATCGACCTCCTGACGCAGCTGGTCGACTCCGGGGCGGTCAAATTCAAATGTGAGGGAAAAGGCGACGGACGGGCGTTCCCGATCGATCGTCACTGATCCAACGTTCGTTCAGGAAGGGAAAGGAAATTCATGGCAGAGAGTCTTCAGTCGATCGCGAAAATGATCGACCATTCACTGTTGCATCCGACGTTCACCGACAGGGAACTGGTTGCCGGGTGCAAGGTGGCGCGCGAATTCGACGTGGCCTCAGTATGCATCAAACCGTACGCCGTTCCCCTCGCCGTCAGCGAACTGAAGGGAAGCCGCGTCGCGGTGGGAACGGTGGTGGGCTTCCCGCACGGAAACAGTCACATCGATATCAAGCTGAAGGAAGCCGCAGGGGCAATCTCCGACGGCGCAACAGAACTGGATGTCGTGGTGAATATCGGCAAGGTGCTGGGGAACGACTGGGAGTATATCGCCGAAGAAGTGAGAACGCTCAACGCCTATGTCGTGGGAAAGAAAGCGCTGCTGAAGGTCATCTTCGAAAATGATTTTCTCCCCGGCGATGATTTCAAAATCCGCCTTTGCGAGATCTGCAACAACACCAACGTCGCGTTCGCAAAGACGTCGACAGGGTACGGCTTCACCAAGCGTGAGAACGGCATGTACCAGTACGCGGGCGCGACGGATCATGATCTGCAGTTGATGCGCGAACACTGCAAGCCGTCGGTCCAGATCAAGGCGGCGGGCGGAATCAGGACGCTGGACGACGTTCTCCGCGTCAAATCGCTCGGCGTCACACGTGTCGGCGCAACGGCCACGGCGGCAATTCTGCAGGAGGCGAAAGCAAGAGGATTTCGCTGAGACCTTCCGGCGAAAGGAGACATTGCTTGAGAGTTCTTCGGCTCATCGTGCTCTTTTCTATAGCGGCGGGATCGTTTTCTTGCAGAAGCGATTCCACGGGGCTGGGGAGGGAAGCGCAAGCCCCGTTTTCGCTGACCATCACGGTCAAGGATGGATCGGGGACGCCGCGTCAAGGGCTGCGCATCAGCGCGTCGAATCAGATCACCTTCTCCTCACTTTCGAAGCGGGGCGACCCGCCTCCCGCTATTCCACTTGCGACGACGATGGTGGGGTTCGAAGCTGCATCTCCCGCCTGGGTTGATCTCACGGTGCTTGACCTTGACGATCATCTCGTGTCCTCCCTTCTTTCGCACCATGGCGTGAACCCGGGTCGGTACGTTTGCGCGATGCAGATCACCGGACAATTCCCGACCCGGGTCTACAAATGCCGGCTTATCGCCCGCGACACTGCCACCGGCGCGACGATCCTCCGAGACTCCATCTTTGCAGTCTTCTGGCAACCCGACGCATCGGTGAGCATCCTCGGATGGACCGGCGCCAACGGGACGCTGCAGACAGGGGACTCGCTGATGTTTCCCCATCTCCTTTCCTTGCCCCCGTTGATTCACACCGATGCGACGGGAACGCAGATCGGAACCTTCACGCTGTCCGATTCCGTGGTCTTCACAATCACCGACACCGCGGCGCAGACGAGCCAGGTAGTCACCGCCTCCATCAAACCCGGAGCAAACACCCTGCAGATTGTCTGGAATCCTTCAGCCCGATCAATGCCAGGCATTCGGCCGGCGCCAATCCCCTTCTACGACGTCCGTGAAGTGACCAGTCCTGAAGGGACCAACTTCATCTGGAAGCTCGAACAGAATTACCCCAACCCGTTCGATTAGTCTGCCGGCAATTCACGCGACTCCATCTGCATCGAACACATGGGAACATTCAACCCGCGCACTGCAATCGTTGTGGTGTTCGTGGTCCTTTCGGGATGTGGGAGGGCGAGGGACGAATATCCAACCCCGCCGATCGATGCCCGGGCAGAGACCATTGTCATGACGTCCGAACTCCTTGAGATTGGGGGAGACCGATTCACGGCGGACTACGGCGCGATCACCGTTCCCGAGAACAGAAGCAAGGCTGGATCACGCCTGATCCATCTTCCGTTCCTCCGTATTCGCGCGCTCCATAAGACCGGCGCAGAGCCGATCTTCGGATTCTCCGGCGGTCCCGGTCAATCAAACATCGCATGGGATCTTGGTAAGGCCCGGGCTTTCCTGGACGAGCACGACTTTGTCGCCGTGGGATACCGTGGTGTCGATGGATCCGTCCTCCTCGATTGCCCTGAGGTGACGAATGTGCTGAAGGAGACTGTTAATCCGCTGAGCGAAGAGGCAATGGTTGCCGTTGGTGCGGCATGGAGAGCGAGCGCCGAGCGGCTGCGTAATGCCGGCATTGATCTGGATGGATACACGATTCCTGAGTGCATCGAAGATCAGGAATCCGTCTGTAAAGCGCTCGGATGCCGCCGCATCGATCTTCTGAGCGAAAGCTATGGCACTCGTGTCGCATATTTGTATGGGTTGACGCATCCAGAACGCATCTTCCGGTCGGTCATGATCGGCGTGAATCCCCCCGGGCACTTTGTTTGGGATCCCGCTACGGTCGATGCAGGACTCCGTCACTATGCAGACCTGTGGGCGAAGGACTCGCTTCAGCTTCGGAAGAGTGCGGATCTCAATGCCACGATGCGGAACGTGCTCACCGCCATGCCACGGCATTGGCTGTTCTTCCCGATTGATCCAGGGAAGGTGAAGGTCACGGCATTCGCGCTCCTGTTCCAACGAAAAACCGCGGCGCTCGTTTTCGATGCATTCGTTGCTGCGGAACATGGGGACCCGAGCGGGCTTGCGTTGATGTCGCTTGCGTACGACCACGTAGTTCCATCTCTCATGGTGTGGGGTGATCTTGCATCGAAAGCGGTCAGCGTGGACGGGGGATGCTATCATGCATCCCCTTCGGACACGGGTTCGACCGACCTTCCACTGGGAGCGCCCATGACAAGGCTGTTGTGGGGGCCTTTGCGATATGGGGGATGGTCGATGGATCCCCTACCTGAGGAATACTGCAAGGCGCGCATATCCGATGTCCCCACTCTTCTTGTCAGCGGAAGCGTCGATTTTTCAACCCCCGATATCATCGCCACACGTGAACTCCTTCCTTTCCTACGCAACGGAAAGCAAGTCGTCATTCGGGAATGCGGACATGTCAACGATCTCTGGTACACACCCGGGGTGAACCTCAGGCCGATGCTTGCGAGCTTCTACCGGACGGGAGTCGTCGAGGTCGCGAATGTTCCATACATTCCGATGGATTTCGATGTGTCGTGGAGCTTTCCAGCGATTGCCAGGGCCGCGCTCGGACTCTTCGTGTGTGCGATTGCTCTTTTTTCGTACGGAATACTCGTTCTTTTCAGAAGAACCAGGCGGGGGCGGCGAAAGGAGCAGGCGGCAAAAGTTGTCTAGGCTGCCAGGTTCTTCTCCCTCGCAACTACTACCCCATTTTGAATTCGAAGTCATGACAGACGAAACTTTGGATCGGATTTCCTGTGAGGCTATGGAGCCGTTCGGAAAGGGATTGCGTGCCTTCTTCGAAGGACGGAAAGACGCGACAATCCTTGTCCGCAGAGATGACGGTTACGTCGCACCGATGCCTGCCGGCTACTTCTTCCGCGCAGAGAACGATTTCTCCCGGATGGAGCAACTCGCACTCAACCGATGCCACGGAAAAGTGCTCGATGTCGGGGCGGGGACGGGGATGCTTGCGCTCCCCCTGCAGCGCAAAGGCCACGAAGTCGCTGCTCTTGATATATGCCCGTACGCTGTCTCCATCATGAACCAGCGAGGGGTCCGCACCGCATTCTGCGGCGATATCTTCGAGTATCGTGAACGGCCGTTCGACACGGTGATGCTGATGGGACATGGGATTGGCATGGTGCAATCGCTGCACGGGTTGCATATCTTCCTGAAGCATGTTCGATCTCTCGTCGCAGATCGCGGTCAGATCCTTATGGACTCGCTTGATGTGCGATTGACCTCGGAATCCGTCCACCTGGCATATCACGAAAGAAACCGTAGATTGGAGAAATACATCGGCGAGATCGGCATGCAGTTCGAGTTTGACGGGATGACCGGCCCATTCTTCGGTTGGCTGCAGGTGGATCCTGAAACGCTCTCAGAGTGCGCGGAGAATGAAGGCTGGAAGTGCGACGTGGTCCTGAGGGAACTGGCCGGGGATTATCTGGCCGTACTCACCAGAACTCCGTCCAAAGAGGGAATGAAGTGAGGCTCTGGTCGCTACACCCTGCCTACCTGGATGCCAAAGGACTTGTTGCCGAGTGGCGAGAAGCACTTCTGGCCCAGAAGGTCCTGCAAGGAAAAACCAGAGGATATCGTCATCATCCTCAACTCGTGAGGTTTCAGAATTCTCCGGATCCGGTCCTGGCCATCGGCAAGTTCCTTCGGCAAATCGCGCACGAAGGGGCGCGCCGCGGATACAAGTTTGACCTTTCGAAGATCCGATCTCGGAAGAAGACTACGATGAGGATTGCGGTCTCTTCCTCCCAGGTCGAGTATGAATTCGAGCTGCTGAAGTCGAAACTCTGGAAGAGAGACAGGATCAAGTTGAAGGAATTGCAAGGCGAGAGACGCATCCGGTTGAAGGAGTTGTTCAGAAGGACACAAGGCGAGATCGAAGGTTGGGAGAAAGTCATCCCGGAGATCTATCGCCGATCCATCCTTCGGAATCGTTGACGACATGACGAGAGGAAGAATATATCGCCAGTGGTTCGCGGTGATTGTTGTTTGGGCCGCAGTGTTCTTCGGCTGCCATCGCGGCGAAAAGGGAACACTCACCGTCGACAATAAAACCGGGCGGGACCTCTATTGCTCCTGGACGATTCTTCCGAAGGACAGCGTCCGAATCATGGACGGCTCGCCGCCGGCAGATTCGCTCAGAACTACCATGCTGAGAGACGGCGAACAAAGGGGCTATGATCTGCCGGCCGGATACACGAGCACCGACCGAGTTACCATCAGAATGTATTCGCTCGATACGACGACAACACCCAAACGCTACAGACTCGAAAGCCTTACGACGCTCTCAGTAGGTCTCCTTGAGGCACAGTCCTGGAGACCCGTCGAGATTCAGAATCTTGGCGGAAATATACGGACGCGCTGAAACCAGGCACACCATTCCAGAGAAAGGCGCACAAATGGACCAACCGGTATTGTCGGATCCCGCAGTCTACCCAACGGAAGAAGTCCTTTCTTCGCACCTCCGGAAGTCGAAAGCCTCGTTCGTCTCGCTCTTTGCCTACAACCATGCGAACTTTCCGGACTTCGAAGAGCGCTGGAAATACTACAATGACGGCAAGAGCTGGTTGATGAACGTCTCGAGAAAAAAGAAAACGATCTTCTGGCTTTCCATTCGCAACGGCTGGTTCAGGACGACGTTTTACCTGAACTCAAAGGGGGCAGAGTGCGTGCCGGGAGCCAGGATTCCTAAAGGGCTGAAGACGAAATTCCGGGAGTCGGCGGGGAAGAAGATCCGGGGGATTACCGTGGAGATCAAAGCAAAAGCCGATGTCGAAATCTACAAGGAGTTGCTGGCACTGAAGATGGCAACGATGTAAACATGGATATTTCCCGAAAGGAGAGATCTATGGCAGGTCGACTAACGTCAAGGGAGCTCGCGGAAC
>Ga0335071_10006025_pt1 | contig 12554 bp, 8 predicted proteins | sample Lox_Sample_15_FD_206724 | JGI IMG/M metagenome (GOLD analysis project Ga0335071, IMG submission 206724) | Soil microbial communities from Loxahatchee National Wildlife Refuge, Florida, United States - Lox_Sample_1.5 | ecosystem: Environmental > Terrestrial > Soil > Wetlands | place: USA: Florida...
AAAGGAGCATCAGGAACATGGGCAGCACCAGCGCCATGATCAGGCTCCTCGGATCCCGCAGGATATGACGGCACTCCTTCTGGAAGACAGCTACCGTTCTCCGCGGGTTCATTGTCTTCTCTGCTCCTCGGCTTCGACCAGGGCGACGAAAACATCTTCCATGGAGGGTGAGATGGCTTCCAGCCGCTGCACGGCGATCTTATGTCCGGCCAACACCTCGCGGATACGCGCCATCGCCGCGGATGCATCCGTCACCGTGACGTGCAAGCCGCCGCCAAACACCGCCAGGTCCAGGACCTGCGCTTCTTTTCTGAGAGCGCGCATGGTCTCGAGAGGATCGGCGGTATCCAGGCGCAGTAGAGATTGCGAGTGGAGTTCCTTGCGGACGGCGGCCGGTTCGCCGGTAGCGATAATCCTGCCTCTGTACATCAGGCCGATGCGGTGGCAGTACTCAGCCTCGTCCATGTAATGCGTGGTGACGAATATGGTTCGGCCGGCTTCAGAAAGCTGGTAAATCAGGTCCCAGAATGCGCGCCGAGCCACCGGATCGACGCCCGAAGTCGGCTCGTCCAGAAAGAGAATCGGGGGGTCGTGCACGATGGCGCAGCTGAGGGCGAGCCGCTGCTTCCAGCCTCCCGCAAGCACCCGCGCCGGCACTTCCGGCTTTCCCTCCAATCCCGCCAGACGAAGCGCGTAGGCCTCCCGCTCGGCCCGGATCCGCTTGGGCACTCCGTAGATGCCGCTGAAGAATGCGATGTTCTCCTGCACGGTGAGGTCGTCGTACAGCGAGAATTTCTGAGACATGTAGCCCAGTTGTCTGCGCACAGTCTCCGGATTCGTCGCGACGTCGAAACCTCCCACGGTTGCTTTTCCGGAGCTGGGAGTCAGGAGCCCGCACAAGATTCGGATCACGGTGGATTTGCCTGCGCCGTTCGGCCCCAGAAAGCCGTAGATTTCGCCTTTGGCAACCCGGAACGAGACACGATCCACGGCCACGAACTGGCCGAACTTCTTGACAAGATCGTCCGCCTCCAGGGTCCAGTCGCCGGTAATCGCGGACATACTCAGTTCACCGGCTTCTCTTTGGCGCGATCATCGCTCTCGGAAGCGCGCACCATAGCGATAAAGACATCTTCGAGGGATGGCGTGATGCTCCGGAAGGACGCAGTCCCCAAGCCGGCCTGGTCCAGTTCTTTGGTGAGTGCCTCTGGAGAAGTGCGCGAAGAGATGAAAACGTGCAGAGCCGCACCGAAAGGCTCCGCGCTCACTACACCTTCGATTTTTTGTAGAATGTTCCGGGCGGCTCGATGGTCGCAGCCTTGCACTTCATAACAGGCTTCTTCCCGCAAATGACGGAGCGCCTCCGGCGATCCGCACTGAATCAGCCGCCCCTCGTGAATCAAGCCCAGCCGGTTGCAACGTTCTGCTTCGTCCAGGTAGGCCGTAGTGATGAACACCGTAATCCCGGACTGGACGATCTGATAAAGAATGGCCCAGAAATCGCGCCGCGAGACCGGATCCACACCATTCGTCGGCTCATCCAGGAACAGAATCCGAGGGCGGTGCAGCAACGTGCACATCAAGGCTAATTTCTGTTTCATGCCGCCGGAAAGGCGTCCCGCCTCCCGGGCGCGAAAGGGCTCCATGCGGGTCATATGGAGGAGCTCCGGAAGCAGCCTCTTTCGCTCCTCCATACGGATGCCGAAGAGATCCGCATAGAAAGCCATGTTCTCGTCCACCGTCAAATCGGCATAGAGGCCAAACCGTTGCGCCATGTAACCGATCTGCTCTCGAACTGCTTCGGACTGCCGCTCGACATCGTATCCGGCGACCACGGCCTGCCCCTCGCTGGGATTCATCAATCCGCACAGCATCCGCAAAGTAGTAGTCTTGCCAGCGCCGTCAGGCCCGACCAATCCGAAAATCTCTCCCTGGAAGACCTCCAGGTTCAGGCGGTTCACCGCCGTCAGTCCAGCGAAGCGCCGGGTGAGATCCCTGGTTTCGATCACCGGGTTCATTGCTTTTCCAGAACGATCTCCGCATCCGCCGGCATTTTGGATTTCAGCTCCTGGCGAGGGTTGTCAATATCGATGCTGATTCGATACACCAGCTTGACGCGTTCCTCGGCCGTCTGAATCTGCTTGGGCGTGAATTCGGCCTCCGAGGAGATGAAGCTTACGCGTCCCTCATACACCTTTCCTGGAAACGAGTCGGTGGTAACGCTCCACTTCTGGCCTAATTTGACTCGGCCCAGGTCCGCTTCTTTGATGTATGCCTGCAGCCAGGTGTGACGGATATCTCCCAGAGTCACCACCGCCGTTCCCGGAGCGACGACTTCACCGGCATCCGCTGCTTTGACCAGCACGACTCCGTCGATGGGAGAAACGGCGACCGTATCGGCGATCTGCGATTCGACCAGCGCGAGCTGCGCCCGGGAGCGCTGGATCTCCGCCTGGCGGACTGCCAATTCCTGCTGAGTGCGCTGTGTTTCGATGCGCTTCGCTTCGGCCAATTTGAGCTCCGCCTCGGCGCGTGTGACCTGCGAGCCGGCTTCGTCAATGGTTTCGCTCCGCGGGCCGGCGGCCACCAGTGCGGAACGCTGTTTGGCCTGCTTCAAACTTGCGACGGCCGCTTCGAACCGGCGCCGGAAGTCATCGAATTGCGAAGTGGAAATATCGTCGGACTTGACCAGAGCCTGCGCCCGGCCCCAATCCCTTTGAGCGCGGTCGTACTCGGCTTGCGCGACAGCCACGGTCGCCTGGGCCTCTTCGATTTCCTCGGGACGGGAGCCCCGCTTTAACTCGCGAAGTCTGGCCTGCGCCGAGCCGATCGCGGCGCGCCGGATATCGAGATCGGCGGCCGTCGTAGCTTCCTGGAACTGGAGCGCGGACGTGGCTTCGCCCAGTGCCGCCTCCGCGCTGGCGAGGGTGGCCGCTTCGCGCTCGCGCTGCCGTATCAGCTGGTCCTGGTCGAGGCGCGCGATGACCTGTCCCTTCCTGACGGCGTCGCCTTCTTTCACTTCGACGCTGGTCAGCCGCCCCGCGGTCTTAAAGCCGATATCTACTTGTGTCAGCTCGATAGTGCCCGACACGACGAGGCGATCGTTCGTTTGGGGATGCTCGCGGTGGTACCACCAGCCGGCAGCCGCCAAACCGACCAGTACAAGCAGGAGGATGATAACCTTCTTCATATCAGAAGCGATCTCCGGGATATATCACTGGATCAGATCCAGCACGGTGCCCATGGCCTGGCCCAAATCAATGCGCGCGAGATTGTAGTTGAACAACGCGATGACGTCGTTCTCCCGGGCCCGCTCCAAGCGCGTCTGCGCGTCTGTCACTTCGATGCCGTTCGCAAATCCAGCGTCATACCGGCGCCGCGCCTGAGCCAGCTCGTTGGTGGCCAGAGCCAGTCCTTCCTGAGCCACTTCCATCTGCCCTTTCGCGGAATTGAGGCTGTCCAACGCTTCGCGAAGTTCCAACTCGATTTGTTCCGACAGATCCCGCGTGCGCACTTGTTCCAGCCGGTACTGCGAGACTGCCTCCCCGCGCCGGGCCTCCCGCTGGCCCCCGTCGAATACCGGTACTCGCACGGTTATGCCGAAGGTCCGCGTAGGCACCAGGGGTGTGTTGGCGTTTTCCCCCGTCGTGCCGTAATTGCCAAATCCGGTCACGGAGGGCGCGCGCTCCCAGGTCACCGCGCTGGCCGATAATCGCGCGGCTTCTTCGCGGGCCCGCTGAGCCTTAAAATCTTCGCGCGATTGCGACGCTTTGGCTTTGGCCTGCTCCAGGGTAACGGTCTCCAGCGGGATGTAGCTGAGCTTGTCCGTCAGTTCCGCTTCCGTGTCCATGCTCATCCCGATGGCGCGCAACAATTCAAACTGCGCCTTCCGCCGTTCGTTCCCGGCGACGAGTTCGCGCTGCTGTGCGTTCGCCAGTTGCACACGAGCGCGCGTGACCTCGATGGCGGTCCCCGTACCGGCGTCCTTCTGATGTTCAGCCTGCGCCAAGACGGCCTGGGCCAGTCTTACATCCGCCCCCACCGCTTCCAGACTTGCCTGGGTGTACAAAGCCTCCATATACGTCTTGGCGGCAAGCCCCGCGACCACAGTATCCCGATTTTTTTGCTCCGATCGGGCTGCGCGTAGCCCCGAGCGAGCCGCCTCAAATCGCCGGATCGAGCTGAACGCGAAGGTTTCGAACCCGGTGGCGCGAATGTCCGTGACGTCGTAGGGGCCGACGGTTGCGGGGATCTTCAGTCCGAACGGCAGCTTAATCGTCGTGAAGCCAAGAGCTCCCAGACTCTGTATCGCGTTTTGCTTGGTGGCGGCTCCGTCGATATCGGGCAGAAAGGCCGACCGCGCCTCGGACACATGGGCCCGCGCCTGAGCGACTGTCTCGGCAGCCATTGGAATGCTCGGATTCCCCTGCAAGGAGATTGCGATTTGAACCGCGCGCTTCAGGCTGAGCGGCACCGGCGCGGCTGGTGCGGGTTCAATTGCCCGCGGCTCAGTCGCCGACGGCTCGTCCGCGCTCCACACCGGCAGAGTGGCCGTCAGCAGCATCGTGACTGTTGCCAGGCGCCTCACTTCGATGAACCTCTCCTGAGTGTGTTTCTGTCCGATCGGACAGTCACCGGGGCGCGGAAAGCCGCCTCCAGGAAATTCATGAGTCGCTCCATAATGAGTTCGGCTGCCTCCTCCCCGTCTCGAGACGGACTTCCAAACACGTCCCAGTCTTTCGTCCCTCGCAGCGCCTGGGCTGTCGCGCCCATGGCAAAATGGACCCGCCAGAAGAGTTCCTCGCGCGGCAGATCGGGAAGCGCTCGAGTAAGTGCGGAACCAAAACGGTTCAGCAACGGAAGAAAATGTGCCACCACAATGCGCGGCAGGATGCCGCCCTCAGCGTATAAACGTCCTACCAGCGTCTGGAAAACTGGTCCGCCCCTCGCCGGGTTATAGGCGGTATGAAAGGCGGGCGCAACGAATGCTTCGATCACGTTCCGGAGGTCCGGCGGATTGTCCCCCGCTTCCCGCTCGCAGCGGTCCAGCATCTCCATGCGTTCCCGGTTCGCGCTCTCGGCCCGGCGCAAAAATACCGATTCGAGCAGCGCCTCTTTGGAGCGAAAGTAATAGTGAACCGCGGCAAGGTTGACTCCTGCCTCCGCGATGATGTTGCGGAGTGAAGTCTGGGAGTACCCTCGCTCCCCAAAGAGCCGCTCCGCTGTGTCGAGGATACGTTCCTTCGTGTCAGTCATCGATTGTAAGTCCGACGAATGATTTAATCATACGCATGACTTATGGAATGTCAAGAGCATTCGCAAACCTCGGCGGGCCAGCCGGTACTAGTCCGCATATGACGAGAAGCATTAATGAAAACCGCTTTTTAACTTTACAAACACTGACCTGGTGATACCATCGAGAGAACTGGCTCAACCAGTGGTTCGCATTACAGTTCTGAAGGCCCGAGGATGGAGGAGATTGTGCAAATAAGGTCTAGTGTTTTCATTATTTTGACGGCGAGTATGGGTTGTACCCTTGCCGCGGCAGCCCCGGTTACTGCCCCGGCAACCACTGTTACCGACCCTGCGACAAAAGCCAAGGTGACAGCCCAGTATCTGAACCTTCCCTTGAGTTTTGAGGTGAACGAAGGCCAGTTCGATCCGCGGGTAAAGGCCCTTGCGCGCGGTTCCGGCTACGGATTATTTCTTACCTCTAGCGAATCGGTTCTTGTCCTGAATCCGGGCCACAAAGACGGTTCCATGGTCCGGGTGCGCAACATCGGCGCCAATCCCGAGCCCAAGGTGAGCGGACTGAACCAGCAGGAGTCTCACTCGAACTATTATGTCGGCAACGACCCATCCAAGTGGCGGACGCACGTCGCCAACTTCGGGCAAGTGAAATACAGTTCAATCTATCCCGGCGTGGATCTGGTTTATTACGGGAATCAAAGGCAGCTGGAATATGACTATGTGGTTGCCCCCGGCGCCGATCCGAACTCTATTCGCCTGGAAGTCGACGGCGCCCGCAAACTGCGCGTCGATCGTCAAGGAGATCTGGTCTTGGAACTCCGGCATGGTGCGATTCGTCACCACAAGCCGGTGATCTATCAGGACATCAACGGGTCGCGGCGTGAGATTGCTGGTAATTTTATCCTTCACGGCAATCGGGTGGCTTTCCAGGTTGGCGATTACGATCACTCCAAGGAACTGGTGATCGATCCATCTCTGGCGTTCCTGACTTATCTGGGCGGAAGTTCGGTGGACGAAGGAAAAGCCATCGCCATCACAAGTACGGTGGGTGTAACTCTGGTCGCCGGCGTTACGACTTCGACCAACTTCCCCCTGGCAACTCCGCTCTATAACACCTTCGTCGGCACGGCGGACGGCTTCGTGTCGGCTCTGGACCCGCAAGGCGCAACTCTGCTGGATTCGACCTACGTGGGCGGCACTGCCGGCGCGACTCTGGTCACTGGGATTGCGGTGGATTCGGCTTTGCTGCCTTCGATGCTCTACGTCGCCGGGACGACCACGTCCCAAAGTCTGCCCATGGTGAATCCCACGCAGGGTACTTACGGCGGTGGCGCTTCCGATGCGTGGGTGGCTCGCATCAATTTGCAGATTACGCTGATCAGCCTGAACCCGCTGAAGTTCACGCTCGCAACTTCGATCGCTTATGCCACCTATCTGGGCGGTAGCGGCGCAGAATCTTTGACTGGCCTGGCCATGGACCAGGTCACCAAAGACGTATTCGTGACCGGATTCACAACATCCTCGAACTTCCCGTTGACGGCAGGCGTTCTGCAGACACACTTTGGCGGAGTCCTGAGTGGCTTTGTGACCCGTTATGCTGCTGCGACCGGAGTTCCCGTGTTTTCCACATATATCGGCGGATCAGGATTACTGGAGCCGGCCGCGATCGCCATTTATACGAACCTCTCCGCCGGCAATGCCGTGACCGAGTACATCGTGGGACAGGCGATCGTGTCGAGTACTGGAAAAGAGGCTTTTCTAACGGCCCTGAACGGGAGTGGGACTTCGAGCCCATTCACAAAAATCATTGGCTCATCCAGTACGGTTAGCGGGGCGACGGCGGTTACAACAGACAGCGCCGGGGGCATTTATATGACGGGAGAAACTAACTATGCCTCCCTGCCCGTGGTGAGCCCCGTTCAGGCGACTTTCGGCGGGGGAGGAAACGATGCCTTCATCGCCGCCTACAGTCCTACCGGAACGCCTACCTTCGTGTCGTACTTTGGGGGTGCGGGTTACGACTGGCCGTATGCAATTGGGGTCTTTTTGACGAACAACGCGGACCTGACCACGAGCATTAACCTCTTCATCGCAGGCTATACGACGGGCGGCCTGACGATGCTTAACCCGGTGCAAGGGACGTACGGCGGTGGCTCGACGGATGGCTTTGTCACCATGTTCTCGACGAGTCATAACAGCCCGTTTGCACTCGGCTATTCCACTTACTTGGGTGGCAACGGCATAGATATCATATACGCACTGGGAGTCGGTACTTCGGGGAACGTCCGCGTGACCGGCTTGACGAACTCGACGAATCTGCAGGTCAACACGGGCGTCCTTCAGTCGACGCTCGCCGGCAGTTACGACGCCTTCGTAGGCGAGATCCAAACGACCCCGTAGTTCGCCTGACGGCCTCGTCGCAAGTTGACGCGATACCATCAACTGAGGAGTCCTGTTTTCTTTAACCGTACCGGGCTCGAAAGGGCCCGGGCGGGAAAGTTGATCGGTTGAAAGCGTTCCGTACGGCCGGTCTCTACGGGCCCGCCTAAGTTAGCTCCGGCAGCGGCGGGGGGCTGTGCCGCCGGCCTTGACATGCGTTTTACCCGGATTACGACATGAGCGCAACCTTGACTCATCTCCAATATTTGGAGGCCGAGAGTATTCACATCATGCGTGAGGTGGCCGCCGAGTGCGAGAACCCCGTGATGCTGTACTCTATCGGCAAAGACAGCGCCGCGATGCTGCACATCGCATTGAAGGCGTTTTATCCGGCTAAACCGCCCTTTCCCTTGCTGCATGTCGACACGACCTGGAAGTTCCGGGAAATGATTGAGTTCAGAGACCGGATCACGGACGAACTGGGTCTCAAACTCCTGGTACACATCAACGTGGAAGGCGTGGCGAAGGGCATCAATCCTTTCACGCACGGTTCGATTGTCCACACCGACGTGATGAAGACTCAGGCTTTGAAGCAAGCCCTCGACAAGCATGGGTTCGACGCGGCCTTCGGCGGCGCGCGCCGCGATGAGGAGAAGAGCCGCGCCAAGGAGCGTATTTTCTCGTTCCGCCGGGTGGAACACCGCTGGGATCCCAAGCGTCAGCGGCCCGAACTGTGGAGACTGTACAACACCCGCAAGCACAAAGGCGAAAGCTTTCGTGTGTTTCCGATGTCTAACTGGACGGAACTGGACGTCTGGCAGTACATCTATCTGGAGAAGATACCCGTTGTCCCGCTGTATTTTGCCAAGGAGCGTCCGGTAGTGACGCGGGATGGCACGCTGATCATGGTGGACGACGAGCGAATGCCTCTGGAACCCGGCGAGAAGCCGATGATGAAGAAGGTTCGCTTCCGGACACTCGGCTGTTATCCACTCACCGGCGCCGTTGAAAGCGACGCCGACACGCTGCCGGCGATCATCCAGGAGATGCTGTTGACCAGAACCTCCGAGCGTCAGGGCCGGGTGATCGACCATGATGCTTCGGCATCGATGGAAAGGAAGAAACAGGAAGGGTACTTCTGATGGCGCACGTCTCCAGCCTGATCAGTGAAGACATCGAAGTATACCTGAAAGCGCATGAACGCAAAGGCCTCCTGCGGTTTATGACCTGCGGCAGCGTGGATGACGGCAAGAGCACGCTCATTGGCCGCCTGCTGCATGAATCGGGAATGATTTTCGAAGATCAACTCGCCGCCCTCGAAGCAGATTCCCGGAAGGCCGGAACCCAGGGCGGCGATATTGACTTCTCACTGCTGGTCGATGGCCTGGCGGCAGAGCGCGAGCAGAAGATAACGATCGACGTCGCCTATCGCTACTTTTCCACCGACCGGCGCAAGTTCATCGTGGCCGATTCTCCCGGCCATGAGCAGTACACGCGGAATATGGTGACCGCGGCGTCGACCGTGGATCTTGCCCTCATCCTGCTGGACGCCCGGAAGGGCGTGCTCACACAAACCCGCCGGCACAGCTACATCACCTCTCTGCTCGGCATCCAGAAAGTAGTTCTGGCGGTCAATAAGATGGATGCGGTGGACTATTCCCAGGAGACATTCGAATCGATCCTGGATGACTATCACGCTTTCGCGCAGCAGATCGGCCTCAAGGACGTTGTAGCGATTCCGATCTCCGCCCTCAAGGGCGACAACCTAACCAGACCCAGCGCGTGCACGCCTTGGTACAACGGTCCGCCGCTGATGGAATATCTGGAGTCGGTCGACGTCCAACAGGAGGGACAGAGCCGGCCGTTCCGCATGCCCGTGCAATGGGTCGTCCGCCCGAACCAGGATTTCCGGGGCTTTGCCGGTATGATTGCGAGCGGCGTGGTTCGGACGGGCGATCGCGTCAAGGCTCTACCTTCCGGAAGAGAAAGCCGCGTGGCGCGCATCGTAACGCGGGAAGGAGATCACGATCGCGCGATGGTGGGTCAGTCGGTCGTCCTCACCCTGGAGCACGAAATCGATGTGAGCCGGGGCGACATGGTAGTGAGTGCGGACTCCCCGGCGGCCCTCACCGACCAGTTTCAGGCCACAGTGATCTGGATGTATGAAGAACCCATGTTTCCCGGTCGTCCGTATCTGCTGAAGATTGGCACACGAACCGTGGGGGCTACGGTAACTTCTCTTAAGCACGCGGTCAACGTCGACACCCTGGAACACCGCGCTGCGAAAACACTGGAGTTGAATGACATCGGTGTATGCAATATCGCACTGGACCAGCGCATTGCGTTCGATCCATACACCGAGAACCGGGAAACCGGCGGTTTTATCCTGATTGACCGGCTCGCCAACGAGACCGTCGGAGCCGGCCTGATTCAATATGCCTTGCGCCGCGCCGACAATATTCACTGGCAGGCGCTCGATGTGAACAAAACGGCACGCGCCAAGCTCAAGGGCCAGAAACCCTGCGTGCTGTGGTTTACGGGGCTCTCCGGGGCGGGGAAGTCCACGATTGCCAACCTCGTTGAAAAACGTCTGCTGGCCGCCGGAAAGCACACCTATCTGCTCGACGGCGATAACGTGCGCCATGGACTGAACAAAGATTTGGGCTTCACGGATGCCGACCGCATCGAGAACCTGCGCCGTGTGGCGGAAGTCACGCGGCTGATGGTCGATGCCGGGCTCATCGTGCTGGTCTCATTCATCTCGCCGTTCCGGTCCGAGCGCCGCATGGCTCGCGGTCTTGTGGAGGATGGCGAATTCCTCGAAATATTCGTGGACACTCCGCTCGCTGAGGCTGAAAGGCGAGACATGAAGGGACTCTACAAAAAGGCGCGCCGCGGCGAACTCGCGCATTTCACCGGTATCGATTCGCCGTATGAAGCGCCGGAGCATCCTGAAATCCACATCGACACGATGTCCACAACGCCGGATGAGGCGGTGGAGCTGATTCTCACAAAGCTTACCAGCGCAGGCATCTTGCACGCTGAACACTGAGCACGGAAGATTCGGCTGCGCCGGTAGTCCCAACGGCCGCCGATCGTCTTACTGCGAAGCCGATTCCGTAATATCGATGGGGTATCCCGCCACGGAAAGGACTCCCGTGCGCGTGCTGCTTGTGGTATTGGTCGCGGCTATAAAGGTGACGGAACCGTCGCCGATGCCGCTGGAACCGGAAGTCACAGTCAGCCACGGCACGTTGCTGTCGGCGGACCATGAGCAGTCCGCCGAAGTTGCGACCGATGCCGTGCCCTGGTAACCCTGCGATGCGGCTGTTATCGCACCGATCGAAACCTGGTAGGAGCAGTTGGCGGCAGGCCCGCTCTGACTTACTGTAAACGCGAGGCCGGCAATGGTCATCGTCCCCGACCGGGCCGCTCCGGAGGTGTTTGGCGTGACCGCGTAGGCCACGGTTCCGGAACCTGTGCCGGATGCCCCTGTGATAATCGTGATCCAGGAGGCATTGCTCTGCGCCTTCCAGGCCGCGGTCGAGGAAGTCGAAATGAGAGCAACGCTTCCTGGTCCGCCCACCAGCGGGAGACTGGCCGAGGAAGCATACAAGGAAAAATTCCCGACAGCCCCGCCTTGCATCACCGTGATTGTCTTACCGGCGATGGTGAGCGTGCCCGTACGAGAAGCCCGGACGGCGTTGGGGGCGACAGTGTATTGCACGGTCCCGTTGCCGGCGCCGGAGCTGCCCGTGGTGACGGTGATCCAGGAGACGTTGGAGGCCCCGCTCCATTGGCATCCCGTCTGCGTCGTGACTGCACCGCCAAATCCCCCGCCACTGAAGGCCACGTCGAGGCCGCCAGGAGTAACGCTGTAGGTGCAATTGGCCGAAATCACCACGTCGAACGCGGTTGTTTGAGAAAGGCCCCCGCCCGCCGCCGTGATCGTAAGACTATAGGAACCCGGCGCCAGTGCGACGCTCGCACTCAGGTTCAACACGACCGAGCCGGTTCCCGGCGCCGCAACGGTGGACGGCGAAAAGCTGGCCGTCAGACCGGAAGGCAGCCCGGAAGCCGTCAATACGAGAGCGTGGTTAAACCCGCCGCTCGCGGTGGTGTTGATGGTTGCAAGAGCGCTGTTTCCCTGCGCCAGGGAGAGCGAGGCTGGATTCGCTTTCAACTGAATCGGTCCGGCCTCCTCCGGGCTGTCTGCCCAATGGTTGGCGAGCACGTCAGCGTCTACGGAGCCCAAACCGCTGGCGGCGTCATACCCAATCCCCGCGGTGATCCCCTCCACTCCCGGGACCGAGTTGCTGCCGGAAATCACATCGTGAAAAACTTCGGCTCCGCCTCCGGCTTGCTGGGCTGCCAGCGCATACAGAGTTGGATTGATATTGCCCTGCCTGGCTTGCATCTTCTGGGTAACCAGGGCGATGAGCCCGGCAAACGATGGCGTTGCCGCCGACGTCCCTCCGAACACGTAGAACAGGCCATTCATGACTACCAGGTATCCGTTGTGAGCCGCGCTCATCAGTGCAACGTCCGGCACGTCTCTATGGCCGTCGGCTGGAACGCCCAATCCGCTTTGCCAGGAAGGCTTGCTGTAAACCTGGCTCGCCCCGCCACCGCCCGCCCAAAGTTCCGTGCCCCCGCTGACCGCACCGCTTTCGTTCCACACCGATTCCGGAATGTAGCCTAATGCCGAGCCGAAGCTCGCCTGGTCGGAACGGGCCGCCCAGTAGGCATTCGGGTTCGACGTGCCGGCAGATTCCGTGCCGCCCACACAGGTGCTGTACGGCGAAGAACAAAGTCCGTTCACTGCCTTTCCGCGCGTGGCGGTCGCTGCAGAGGGTGAGTCGCAACCCGCCGCGCCGTTGTCGCCGGATGCGACTAAGACCGTCGTGCCTTGCGCCGCCGCCTGC
>Ga0335071_10006027_pt1 | contig 12551 bp, 10 predicted proteins | sample Lox_Sample_15_FD_206724 | JGI IMG/M metagenome (GOLD analysis project Ga0335071, IMG submission 206724) | Soil microbial communities from Loxahatchee National Wildlife Refuge, Florida, United States - Lox_Sample_1.5 | ecosystem: Environmental > Terrestrial > Soil > Wetlands | place: USA...
CGGCCCTTTTCTGTGTCTCGACAACCAGAAAGTATCCGGTTCACGCTGGATTTGCCGGGCATGCGCTGCGGCAAAGTGAATCATTCCCGGGACAGCCCTGCCCGCAAGGGGGGAGGGAGCCGACCGCCGCCGCTGATGCAGTTCGATCTCAACTCGTTACCCCTAATTCAGTCGCCGTTGCGTCGCCGTGTCGCGGTACCAGTCGAACGGCTGGTCATGCGTGGCGACCATCACGCTCTTGGTGTCGAAATGGTCGTCAAAGCTTTCGGTGCCGAACTCGCGGCCGACGCCGGACTCCGCCACGCCGCCCCAGGGCGAGGCCGGATCGAGGCGGTGATGATCGTTGATCCAGACGATGCCGGCCTTCACGCGGGCGGCGAGGCGATGCGCGCGCGCGATGTCGCGGGTGCGGATCGCGGCCGCCAGGCCGAACGGGGAATCGTTGGCGAGCCGCAAGGCGTCGGCCTCATCCTTGAACGGCGTCACGGACGTGAACGGCCCGAACACCTCCTCCTGAAAGATGCGCATCGTGCTGGTGACGTCGGCGAACACGGTCGGCTGCACGAAGTAGCCGTTGTCATGTCCCGCCACGCGCGCGGCCCCGCCGCCGGTGACCAGCCGCGCGCCGTCCGCGCAGCCGATGGCGGAGTAGGAGAGCACGCGGTCGCGCTGCCGCGCCGAGATGACAGGCCCGAGCTGCGTTGTGGGATCGAAGGGATCGCCGATGCGGATGCTTTCGGTCTTCGCCTTCAGCTTGGCGACGAATTCGTCGTAAATCGAGGCCTGCACCAGGTGGCGCGAGGCGCAGACGCAGGTTTGCCCTGCGCCGATGAAGGCGCCGAACGCGGCATAGTTGACGGCGCGGTCGACGTCGAAATCATCGAACACCATCACCGGCGTCTTGCCGCCGAGTTCCAGGGTCTGGTGCGCGAACACTTTTGCCGCCGCCGAGCCTGCGATGCGGCCGGCCTCGGTACCGCCGGTCAGGACCAGCTTGTTGATGTCGCCATGCTCGGCGAGCATTTTTCCCGCGCTCTGGCCGAGCCCGTTGACGACGTTGAACACGCCCGGCGGCAGGCCGGCCTCGGTGAAGATTCTTGCCAGCCTGAGCGTCGTCAACGGGGTGTATTCCGACGGCTTCACCACGGTGACGCAGCCTGACGCCAGCACCGCGGCGAGCGACTTGCACAAAATCATCAGCGGATGGTTGAACGGCGTGCAGTTGGCGACGATGCCGATCGGCGTGCGCAGCGTGTAGTTGAGATAGGACCCCTCGACCGGGATCACCGCGTCGCGGCGTGCCAGCGCAAGGCCTGCGAAATAGCGGAAGAAATCCGGCAGTCGCGACAGCTGCGCGCGGGTCTCGTTGACCGGCCGTCCGTTGTTGAGCGTCTCCAGCCGGTACAGCTGTTCGAGATTGGCCTCGAACGCATCCGCCAGCCGACCCACCAGCCGCGCGCGGGCGCGCACATCCAGGCCGCCGCCCCATTCCCTGCTATCGAACGCAGCGCGGGCACTTTTCATCGCGACATCGACGTCCTCGGCGGTCGAGTTCGGGATTTGCGCGATCACCTCGCCGGTTGCGGGATTGCGGACGTCGAGCATCGCGCCGCCACCCGCTTCGATTTCGCGTCCATCGACAAAATTGCCGTGCGTTTCGACGGCGACGGTGTCGGCTCTTGCGGGAATGTTCACGCGTCCCTCCCTTCGACAATGACGGCGTTGCGCTTCAGCGCCGGCAGCACGCGTTTTTCGGTCTGGACGATGTGCGACTTGATGATCCGGGCCGCCGCGCGGCGGTCGCGCCGCTGCATCGCCTCGATCAGCTCGACATGCTCGGCGACGAGCTTTTTCGGATCGTGGCCCCTGACATTGGCGAGGCTGACGCGCACCAGGCGATCGGCCTGTCCGATCAGGTCGGACAGCGCCGCGGCCATCCGGCGATTGCCGGAGGCCCGTGCCAGCGCGGTGTGGAAGGCGCGGTTGTAGGCGATGAAGGCTTCGTGATCGCCGGAAAAGCGCCGGAACTGGTCCAGCGTCTTGAGAACGTCATCACCGGCGTCGTTGATGGCCTCCGCCACGCAGGCCGGCTCGAGCGCGAGGCGGAAGCGCAGCAGGTCGCGCGCGTCGGAGAGCGAGATCGGGTTGACGCGGTAGCCCTGGCGCGGCGTCACCGTGACGAGATGCTCGCGGGCCAGCCGCGCCAAGGCCTCGCGGACCGGCTGGCGGCTCACCCGATAGCGCTCGGCGAGCTCCTGCTCCCGCATGTCATCGCCGGGCGCGAGCTGGCAGCTTAAAATATCAGTGCGCAGCCGATCATAGATATTATCACGGAGAAGCATCAAACTGGCTCCTGTTGGAGCCCATTTATTCCAGTCGTGAAATATCACGTCAAGCCACGAAGGCTTGAATTATCGGCGGTTTCATCTATCAATCCCGCGGCCGGGCGCGTGCCGGCATCTGGAAGAGGAGAGCCGATGGACCGGCTGTTCGTGGAGGGGACCGTGAATGCGGCCGAGACAGGGCAGGGGCCGCCGCTGGTCCTGTTGCATTCGCTGCTGTCCGACCGTGCGAGCTTTGATGCCGTCGTGGCGCCGCTTGCGGGCGCGTGTCGGGTCATCGTGCCGGAGCTGCCGGGGTTTGGCCGTTCCCGCGCCGTGGATGGCGGCCTTGCCGCGGTCGCCGACCGGATGGCGCAACTCGTCACCGAGGTTGCGGGCGGCGCCGGCGCCGCCGTGCTCGGAAACGGCTATGGCGGTTTCGTCGCGCTGCAGATGGCGATCCGGCATCCCGCCGTCGCGATGCGGCTGATTCTCGCCGATTCCGGGGCGGCCTTTTCGGAAGCCGGGCGCGAGGCGTTCCGCACCATGGCCGCGGTGTCCCGGGCGAAGGGGATCGCGGCCATCGCCGACGTCGCGATGAACAGGCTGTTTGCTCCGGAGTTTCAGACGACCCATTCCGACCTGATGGGCGAGCGCCGCGCGGCGTTTCTGCGCACCGATCCCGAGGTCTTTCGCGCCGCATGCGAAGCACTTGCAAGCCTGGATCTGCGGGCAGAGCTCTCTGGGGTGAAGGTGCCCGTGCTCGTCCTGGTCGGCGAGCAGGATGAGGCGACGCCGCCGGCGATGTCCCATGAACTGGCCGCCGGCCTGCCCGATGCGCGGCTCAAGATCATTCCCGGCTGCGCGCATGTCCCGCAGCTGCAGGCGCCCGCGCTGTTCCTCGCGGCGATCGCCGGCTTCCTCGAGCCGGCGGACGCGGCTTCGGCCTGAAGAACAACCAAAGCTTGTAAAGTGCTTCCGCCGCTCATAGCCTAGCGGGGTGCCGTGGCGTCTGCGGGGAGGTGGGAGTCATGGAGTTTTTCCGGGCCTACAAGGCAAACCTTGCGACACCCACCTACTTCATCGAGAGCACGGCGCCCGACAACGTCGATGACACCGGGCCGCTGCCGGACCTGCCGCCGCAATACCGAAAATACCTGACGGAAATTCACCCGGAGCAGGCGGTGCAGGAGATCGCCGCGACGCTTGCGGCCGGGCCCGACCCCAATCTCGTGGTGATGGTGCACGGCTTCAACAATCCCGAGCCGGCCGTGCTGAACATGTACACCGGCGCCGCGATGGCGATCGAGCGCGACGCCGCGATCAATGGGCGCAAGGGCCTGGTCTGCATCGGCTATCGCTGGCCGTCGGAAAGCATGGGCGAGCCGTGGCATGGCACCTGGGATGCGCTGCCGACCTTTCCGACCTGGCTGCTGAGCGTCGGTGGCATCATCGCGGTCGTGGGGCTTCTCCTGTTCGGTCTGGCGCCCTGGCCGCCCGCTGGATGGTTGTCGGCCGGCGGTCACATCGTCACCTTGGCCGGGCTGACGCTGATCGGCCTCGTGCTGACCGCGGCGCTGCTGCGCGTCATCGTGTATTTCCGCGACACCTATCGCGCGACCAATTTCGGCGTTCCCGATCTCGTTCACATCATCCGCGTGATCGACGGCAAGGTCGGCGAGATCAGGCAGAGCAAGCAGGCAAGCAACGACATCCAGCTGTCCTTCATCGGGCACAGCATGGGCGGCTTCGTCGTGACCAACACCATCCGCGTGCTGTCGGACGTCTTCGTGGACGGGCGCAGCCGCATCGAGGCTTACGGTGCGGCGGCCGATCCAGGCCTGGCGTCGCCCAACATCGGTCATGTGTTCCAGCTCAAGCGCTTCGTGCTCGCCTCACCGGACATCCCGGCGGAGACGCTTCTGACCAACCGCAGCAATTTTCTCGCCTCGGCACTGGTGCGGTTCGACGAGGCCTATCTGTTCAGCAGCGAAGGCGACGAGGTGCTGCGCCAGATCTCGACGCTCGCGAATTATTTTGTGTTTCCGACCAAGAGCCGGAATCACGGCTTCCGGCTCGGCAATGTCGAGATCCTGTCACGGGATTTCGGCCCGACCAACGTGCCGCGCGCGGACATCCTGAAGCGCTTGCGCATCGGACGCCTGACGCTGCAACAGCTCTACGATGCACTCGTGGACGCAACCAGGCAAAGGCAGCGCGGGATCGGCTCGCCGACGGTGCCAAAGCCTGCGGTGCTGCTGCCCGAGCGCTTCACCTATTTCGATTGCACCGACTATACCGACGACTGGACCGACTGGTCGGACCCGGACGAGCCGATCAAGCCGGCGCGCCCGCTGCTGACTTTTGCGAACTGGTACAAGCGCAATGACGAACATGCGCGGGTGCCCTGGCATGCGCATCTGCACCTGCTGTTCGTCTACCTGTTCACCCAGCGGCCGAACGTGCATGCCGGCTATTTTCAGGGCCTGTTGTCGCAGCAACTGATCTATCGGCTGGCGTGCCTCGGCTACACCGACACGATCATTGCCTATGGCAGCGGGCAGGAACTCGGCGAAAAATGCAAGGAGAAGAAGATTCGCCTGCTGGTCTCGCCGGAGTTGCCGGCCGCTCCTGCCGCTGTCGCATCATCGTCGACCCCTGCGCAGGTGGCGGACGTCCGGCACGCCGCCGGCGTTGACGTCTCATGACCGTGCGACGGTCGTGCCGATGCTGGTCCGTCCGAAGGCGGATGCGATGCGGCCGAGGAACGATTTTGGCTCGCGCACCAGGCGGAAGCCGAGATTGGTCGGCGGCGTGCCGGATGCGCAGCCGCCGGCGCGGGCGTCGCGGATGAAATCGGTGACATAGGCGCGGTGCGCGCCCTCGGCGACGCGGACGCCGCAATTTTGGGTCTGTTTCATGGTCGCCCCGGCATTGTCGAGCGCGGCGCGCACGAAGCAGGTCGTGGTCCATTCCCAGACATTGCCGGAGAGGTCGAGCAGGCCGTTCTCATTGGCGCCGAACGTGCCGAAGGCGCGCGTCGTGGTGTCCTCGTCGTCGGCGGCCTCGCGGGCGTAGCGGGCGAGCCAGCGTTTTGACGGATCGCTGTCGGCGGGCAGGCCGTCATCGGCAAATTTGCTGCCGGCGGCAAAAGCCCATTCTTCGTCGGTCGGCAGCCGCCAACTCTCACCGGTGCGGCGTGACAGCCAGATCGCGTAGGCCTGCGCGTCATGGAAGCTGACCTGCACCGCCGGCCGGTCGAGCGCGACCACGACGCCGCGGTCGAAGGCATGGCAGACGCCGTCGTCGACGCAGGCCTGATAATCGGCGGCGGAGACCTGATGCGCCATGATCGCGAGCGGAAGGATTTGGCGCAGCGTGGCGAGCGGCGCTTCCGCTGATTTGCCCGACCGCGTGAAATCGCCGGCGACGCGGTAGGACATCGTCCCGGGTTTTACCTCGACGATGGACTGCTCGCTTACGGCGGCATCACGGCGGGGCAGGTCGGACAACAACGGCGCGACCGCAAGCGGTCCGGCGAGTCCGGCCGCGCAGGCAAGCGCCAGCTTGAGCTTGAAGGCGATCAGCATGGCTGCCTCGTAATGGGGCTGGTGTCTGCCGGCCCGTTCTCTGACCAAGAGGATGAGATGAGGTTCAATCGGAGCCGTATCGGAAGGTGCGCTCCCCCCTTGCGGGGGGCGTGCCGCACCAGGAGCCGGAGGGCGACCACGAGGGTCGCCCCTACGCGGTTTGTAGGGCGCCCCTCGTGGGCGCCCTCATCCTGGGACCCCCACCCCCGACCCCTCGCCGCAAGGGGGAGGGAGGAGAGCCTTGCTCGCGGAAGCATTTAATTAAGCGACGTCAAGCTTCAGTTGGTCTCGCCGGGCGGGATTTCCGCAGGCGCCTTCACCTGGGTCATGAGGTCGTCGTTCCACTTGCCCTCGACCTTGAAGTGCGCGGTGGCGCCGAGATCCGCCGCCTCGATCAGGTTGTGCGTGACATAGGCATAGACGCCGGGCTGCAGGAACTTGTACATCGCAGCCCCCGCCGAGCCGCCGCGGATGAACCAGGTCTCGAGCCCGGTCTCCGGCGGATTGGAGAATTTTCCGGTCTCCCAGACGTAGTCGCCATGGCCGCCGATCAGATGCGGGCGGCTGTCGCGGTTGGCCTGCGAATGCACGATCAGCACGTTGTCTCCGACATTGGCCGTCAGCGCGTTCTTGCCGGTCAGCGCCCCGACCTTGCCGTTGAACACGACATGGCTCGGCACCAGCTTCTTCATCACCTCCTCGGTGTCGGCGTAGGCGTCGCCCGGCGAGTCATAGGATTTGAAATTGCCCTTGTCGTCGCGCGGAACGTACATGTCCTGCTCGCCGATATAGTAGATGCGGTCGTATTTCAGCGCATGGCCGTGGCCGTCGTTCAGCCCGTCGCGCGGCAGCACCATGACGGCGCCATTCATGCCGCTGACGACATGCCAGGGGATCATCGGGCCGCCCGGCGCGCAGTGATAGACGAACACGCCGGTGCGGGTCGCCTTCCAGCGCAGCACCACCTGTTCGCCGGGATTGATCAGCGTCAGCGCGCCGCCGCCGAGACCGCCGGTCGCGGCGTGGAAGTCGATATTGTGCGCCATCGAGTTGGTGGCGGGATTGACCAGCGTCACTTCGACATAGTCGCCCTCATGCACCACCATCAGCGGGCCCGGCATCGAGCCGTTGAAGGTCATGGCCTGAAAGGTCGTTCCCTTCTCGTCGATCACCACCTTCTTCTCCTGGACCACGAGCTTGAACTCCATGATCTTGGGGCCCTGCCTGGTGGCCTGTTCATGCGCATGCACGAACGGCGGCGCCACGAGGTCGACCTTCTGGCGCGGCAGCTTGAGGTCGTCGGCGAAAGCGGGGGTCGCCAGCATGAGAGCTGCGGCGGCGGCGCTGAACAGGGCGGCTCTGCGGGTCAACATCGAAGTCTTCCTTCATCTTTCATGTTCTTTGAAACCGCGTGCACTCTGCTCCCGATCGGCGCCAGCGAATTTGCGCTGGAGCAAGCTTTGGCCTATTCCGGCCGCGGCTTCGTAATCCTACGTAGGCGACGGCACACCGACCGGCTCGGCGAGAGATCGCCGTGGGCCGACGCCAGGGAGCGCAAGCTGCTCCGCGCGCCCGGCTCCCGAACCGCAACTTGATCAAGATCAATTGATCGTCGTATGCGCCGTAGGCGAATCCGTGATCGCATGTCCTGTGGTTAAAGGATGGTTCTTCAACCTGCCGGTGTCGCGCTTGAGAACGCCCAGCGAATCATTCCTGCAAGAAGAACTGGTTGCTCTCCGCATCCCGCTGATGCTTTTCCTGATATCCCTGGGCGCTATTGGCACGGCGTGGTGGTGGCTGGGCATACCAGTCAATCTGGCGCGCGCACCGATCGATCCGAATGACAAAGTCCAATGCATATCGTACTCGCCCTTCCGCAGCCGGCAGACGTCGCTTTCACCGGCGACGCAGGTGTCTCGGGAACAGATCGCGGAAGATCTCGCCCAGCTTGCGAAGATAACGGACTGCATCCGTACCTATGCGACCGATCTCGGTCTCGATCAAATTCCCGGACTTGCGGCCAAGACCGGCCTGAAGGTCATTCAGGGCATCTTTCTCGACAAGGACCGGCAGAAGAACGCGACGCAGATAGCAACGGCGGTGCGCCTCGCCAAGGATTATCCAAAAACCATCATCGCGCTCGTGGTCGGCAACGAGACCTTGTTGCGCAAGGACATAACAGCTTCCGACCTCGTCGCCACGATCCGCTCGGTCAAGGCACAGGTCACCGTCCCCGTCACCTATGCCGACGTCTGGGAATTCTGGCTGAGCAACCGCGAACTTTATGACGCCGTCGATTTCGTCACGATTCACATCCTGCCCTATTGGGAAAATGTTCCGATCCCGGCGGAATTGGCGGCCGCCCATGTCGACGCGATCCGCCGGGAGGTAGCGGCGGCTTTTCCTGGCAAGGAAATCCTGATCGGAGAAATAGGTTGGCCGAGTGAGGGGCGGATGCGCGAAGGAGCGCTACCTTCGCCCGTCAATCAGGCCCGGGTGGTCGCGGAGATTCTCGACCTTGCCCGGCGCGAGCATTTCCGCGTCAACCTGTTCGAGGCCTATGATGAATCGTGGAAGCGAGAGATCGAGGGCACGGTCGGCGGGTCCTGGGGCCTGTTCGATTCCGTGCAGCGCACCCTGAAATATCCGCCCGGAATCCCCATCAGCAATTTTCCGCTCTGGAAGCTGCAAATGGGCAGCGGAATGGCGCTGGCGACCCTGGTATTCGGCGTGGCCTGGCTGACCTTACGCCGCAAGCCCAGGGAGGTCGGGCTCGCCGCATGGTTGGCGGTTGGAATATCGGCGGCCACAGCCGGAATCCTGTTTGGGGTGGCCGCGCAAAAAATGTTCTATGAAAGCGAAGGAGCGGGTGGCTGGCTTCTGTGGGGCTCGTTTCTGCTGGCGGCAACCGCTTCGCCGGTGTTTGGCGCCAACGCGCTGATGTCGGGGCGTGCACTGCCCGCTTTTCTGCAAGTGGTGGGTCCGACGGATTGCCGGACCAGATCGATGCTGGCGATCATGCATGGATCGGTCTTGATCGTAACCGCCGTGATCGGCACGGCGACCGCACTTGGCCTGGTGTTTGACCCGCGCTTCATCGATTTTCCTTTTGCGGCTCTCTCCATGGCGGCGGTGCCCTTTGCGGCCGTGACGCTGCTCAATCCTCCCAGCGAAGGAACCCGCCCCATCGCGGAATCGCTGTTTGCCGGCCTTTTCCTGGGAGCCGCGATCTACGTGGGACTGAACGAAGGGCCGGCCAACTGGCAGTCGCTATGGACTTGCGCCGCCTATGTGCTGCTTGCGCTTACCCTGTGGCGGGCGCGTGCCCTACGTTCTCGATTCGCCTAAGAAGTTGCACCAAGGTCGAAGTCCTGATACATTAAAATGTCATGCTGGTGCGGCCAGTTTCATCGCCGCTTTCTACAGTTACCTCGGCGGGAGACATGACTCTCCGGTTATGCGAGGTGCATGATGACATCGATCTCGCAGACGGCAGCGCCGGCGGATGTTCGGGCGCCGCCAAGAACGAAGGCGCGCAACGCCGCACTCGACCGCACCCGCACCTTTCTCACGCTGGTGGTCCTGCTCCATCATGCCGTCATTCCCTACACCCATTTCGGTCACACCGATCCAAAGTCGTGGATCGGCTTTGACGTGATCGTGCTCGCCACTGACAGCTTCTTCATGGCGATGTTCTTCTTTCTGTCGGGCCTGTTTGTGTGGCCGGCACTCGCGCGCAAGGGACCGCTGGACTATCTGCGCGATCGCCTGATCCGGCTCGGCTTGCCGTTCGTGATCGGCGCTTTCACGATCATCCCGCTGGCCTACTACGCGATCGAACTGCGTCGGGATCCAGGCGTCGGCTTCGCCGAGTTCTGGTCGAGAACCATCACCGAAGGACCTTGGCCGAGTGGTCCGATCTGGTTCCTTTGGGTGTTGCTTGCCTTCGACGTGGTCGCGAGCATCCTTTACTGGCTCTCGCCCACACTTCTCGATCCGATCAATCGCCTGTCGATGCGCGGCCACGACCAGCCCGCGCGGTTTTTCGCGGCCATGCTTGCCGTGACTGCCGTGCTCTACATCCCGGGTCGCGTTCACTTTGGACCATTCAGCTGGTTCGAGTTCGGACCATTCTCGGTCCAGCATGGACGCGTCCTGCTGTATGCGACCTACTTCTTTTTCGGTGCGGGGATTGGCGTCAGGTACCTGGACCGCGGATTGCTGGCTTCCGATGGCGAGCTTGGAAAGCGTAGCCTGGCCTGGACCGTTCCGGCCCTCGTGCCCTATTGCCTCATGTGGGTGATGATCTACATCAAGCGCGAAATACTCGGGAATCCGAACCCGCTGCCCGACTGGTATGAAGCGGTCTATGGACTGTTTTTCGCGACCTTCAGCGTGGCCATCATGTTTACGATCCTGGCCTACTTCCTCAGATTCAAGCAATCAGGCTGGAGCAGCCTCGATGCCATGCAGCCCGCTGCTTTCGGCATGTTCCTGGTGCACTATCCGATCGTGCTTTGGCTGAGCTATTGGATGTTCGACTACGACATCCCGGCGATTGCCAAGGGCCTGATCGCATTCGTGCTCACCGTCTTGCTGAGCTGGGGCGCGACTGAGGCGTTGCTAAGGATTCCGGGCGCAAGGCACGTGCTTTAGGTCGTCAACTCAAGCCGCAGGATGGCGCTATCGGCATATTCGGCGCTCGGTGCAGCCGATGGTCCGGATATAGCGTATCGAACATCACCGAAGGATTGCCCGGAGTGGTAGCCATGATGAGGAATATCGTCGCCGGACTTGTCCTCGTGGGTCTGATGATCATTGGCGTGCTTGCCTTCGCCCAGAAACACGATGGGTGCCTGCACGGACGCTCGATCAAGGATTTGAGGCCCTGCGGATCGATCGACACTTCAATGTAGAGCACCTGCGATCGTCATGGGTGGGTTCGCGGCAGGCCGCTGCCGACGGTCTTCGGTCATCTCCGAACTTTGCGTTGGCGCAACGTGCGCCGAAGCCCCTGCGTCTAGATAAGAGTGGATGCCACGACGCAGGACAGGATGATTGAAAAATGATCGGTTCCCCCGGACGCCTGAATCTGGTTGGGGCGGCGCCGCGGTCCGTTCCCGAGCCGGGCCAGCACAGGCGCACCTATCAGGGCGTGACCCTGCTCGTCAACAGCTTTCGCCCGTTCTTCCTGTTCGGATCGATCCTGGCCGGGCTCGCGATCCTGGTCTGGCTGCCGGTCTTCTACGGCGAATTGTCGCTGCTTTCGGCGTTCGCCCCGCGCGACTGGCATGTCCATGAAATGCTCTATGGCTACCTGCCGGCGTCGATCACGGGCTTTCTGTTTACCGCGATCCCGAACTGGACCGGACGGCTGCCGATCCGCGGCACGCCATTGCTCGTGCTCGTTCTGGTCTGGGTGGCCGGACGGCTCGCGGTCATCTACTCGGCCGAGACGAACTGGTGGGGCGCGCTGATCATCGATGCGGCCTTTCTGGCGCTGGTCGCAGGCGCCGCGGCGCGCGAGATCCTGGCCGGCAAGAACTGGCGCAACCTCACCGTCGTGCTGCTGGTGTCGCTGCTGCTGGCCGGCAATATCGGCTTCCATCTCGAGGCGCATCTGCGCGGCGCTGCGGATATCTCGATCCGCGCCGGCATCGCGGTCGTGGTGCTGCTGATCTCGCTGATCGGCGGCCGCATCATCCCGAGCTTTACCCGCAACTGGCTGGTGCGGGAGAATCCCGGCCGCTTGCCGGTGCCGTTTGCCCGTTTCGACATGATCGCGGTCGCAACAGGCGCAGTCGCTCTGCTGGGCTGGATCGCCATGCCGGAGAGCCGGCTCACGGGCCTTGCGCTCGCGCTCGCCGCGCTGCTGCATGTCGTGCGGCTGGCGCGCTGGGCCGGCGACCGCACGTTTCGTGAGCGGCTCTTGGTGATCCTGCATGTCGGCTATCTCTTCGTCCCCATCGGCTTTTTGCTCGGCGCCCTGGCCGCATTCGGCGTGGTGCCGGTCAGCGCCGCGGTCCATGCCTGGATGGTGGGCGCGGCCGGCATCATGACGCTCGCGGTGATGACCCGCGCCACCCTCGGCCACACCGGCCAGAACCTCGCCGCGTCATGGGCAACACAGACGATCTATCTCGCCGTCGTGGTCGCCGCTGTCGCACGCGTCTGCGCCGTGCTGAATCCGGCGCATGATTTCATCCTGCTGCACATCGCCGCCTGCGGCTGGGTGCTGGCGTTCTTCGGCTATGCGATCGTGTTCGGGCCGCTGCTGCTCGGCAGCAAATGGCGGGCGTTTGCAGTGCGATAGCGACGCGACGTTGCCACCCGGCGGTCAAGCCGCGCGCGCGACGCAAGGTTGTGATTGGTTCCATTGCAGAGCAGATTTATTTTTTTGGCCTGACCTGATTTGTGCGCGCGACGTGACCGTTCCATCGCGACCAGGCAACGCATTGATCCGTTTCAGATTCCAGCACGACCTTTGACCTCTCGACGGCGAACTCCCCGGTTGCGTCGCGCCGTTGTCATTTCAGCGGCGCCTAAGGCCTGTTTACAGACAGGATTCCCAAATCGGTAGAAACTTGATTCAAGGCTGAAAAATGGGGGCCAGCCTTGATTCGATTGATGTTGAGCGACG
>Ga0335071_10006028_pt1 | contig 12549 bp, 11 predicted proteins | sample Lox_Sample_15_FD_206724 | JGI IMG/M metagenome (GOLD analysis project Ga0335071, IMG submission 206724) | Soil microbial communities from Loxahatchee National Wildlife Refuge, Florida, United States - Lox_Sample_1.5 | ecosystem: Environmental > Terrestrial > Soil > Wetlands | place: USA...
TCGAGGACTTCAACGGCAACTACACCGCCGCCTCCGCGGAAGGAACACTTGCCGGCGGGGCGGGTGCTCTCACGATGAAGAACCAGAACGGCGTGGTCATCGATCTGATCTCCACGACAGCGGGTATCAACCTGAAACTGTCGGTCGAGGGCGTGTCGCTCACGCTGGAGAAGTAATGTTGGCGCAGGGGGAGGGGCAACCTCCCCCCGCATCAATCTGATCTGCCAAGAAATCCAGGGTCAAAACGGACAGGCTGAGGAGCGCCTCCCCCCAGGGGATGCAGAGGTAGACCTTCGGCATCGTGTTCGTGAGGGCTCGACAGAGATAGAAACGGTTCAATCCGTCCAATCGGATACATGCTAAAGGAGGAAAGAAAATGAAGAAAGTATTGCCAGTTGTTTTCGTGCTTTGCGTTATTTTCCTGTTCAGCGTCCCTGTCTACGCACAGGACAAGCCCGCGGACACCAACCAGATCGTGAGGGAGAAAATCCAGGCCGACAAGAAGCTCCTCGTCGCGGAAAACATGGAGCTCACCGAGGCGGAGGCGAAGGCGTTCTGGCCCGTTTACGAAAGCTACCAAAAGGACATCGGCAAGATGGTCGATCGCACCCAAAAGCTCATCGAGGACTATGCGGCGAACTACAAGACCATGACCGATCCGACGGCGAAGAAACTGCTCGACGATATGATCGCGATCGAAAACGACCGGCTCAAGCTGAAGAAGGACTATCTGCCGAAGTTCCGCAAAGTCCTTTCGGACAAGAAGGTGGCCCGCTACTATCAGCTGGAAAACAAGATCTTCGCGGTGGTGAGCTATGAGATGGCGAAGGTGATCCCCCTGGTGAAGTAGTTCCCATGCGGGAGACTATTCCCGGGATGACGACAACTGGCTCGGCCGCTACTGAATCCAGAAGTCGACACTCATCGGGCGAACGCTCACACCGGCCGTAAGCTAACGGGTGAACAACTCCCGGTTTGGCCGGGTCGATGTGGGGATCCACTCGAGGAATCCCGCGAGCCTGACCGTCAGCAATGAATACGACGACTCGTGGCACGTGGCCTTGGGAGAAGTACCGCGCGGCCATGGAGACCCCTTGAATGTTTTCGGCCGGCGTTGCCTACGACCGCTTCGCCGTCGAAGACGACAAGCGCAGCGTGGTCCTCCCAGGGGCGAAGCCGGGCGATTTGCATTGGGTGCCCAGTATGCCTTTCATGCCAACCTGACGCTGTGGGCGGCCTACGAGTTTCTCCGGAGCGGCGAGATGTCCGTCAACCAGGAGCGCGGCCCCCTGGCGGGAGGGTGTCCGGCGATTACAGCAGCACAAGCCTCAGCTTCTTCGCGCTCGACCTGAATGGGACCCATTCGACCCGGCCCGAACGGGACGGGAAGATGGATTCCCGCTTTTGCGGGAATGGCCGGTGCGAACCGAGCTTCGGGGAATGGACCCCGTCGTGAATGAAGAAACCGGAGTCAACCATGGCCGATCCGATTCTCAAGCGGTCCCTGCAATCAACCATTCGGTGCCGTGCCGTTCTTGCGACGTTATGCCTTCTGTTCCTCGTCTCCTGCGCGACCGTGTCGAATCAGATAGACCGGTACGAATACAACTACGAGCAGGAGTACGGGCCGGCCGAAGAAGCCAAGAAGCACCCGGGCATGATTCACTGCGAAGACGAGTATGTCGCGATGGACCTTGCGATGCAGGACGTGAACTTTAACATGGACATGCGGATCGCAAACAAGACCGGCCAGAGCGTATCGATCAACTGGCTGGCGGTTCTGTTCGAATTGCCCAAGGGGCAGTCGACAGGAACCGTTCCCGAGGATGGTAATTCGACGGTGATTCCCGCCAAGAGCCGATCACGGAGCAGGTTTTCCCCCGATCAGCACTTGTCCTTGTTTGCCATCGATTCCGAGGAGTCACAAGCGCAGCTCGGGTCTGTCTATGCCGACGACCGGGTCGTCATACGCGTGCCCATCCTGGTGGAATCGATCGATGACACGAAGATCTATCTGTTTACGTACGAGTACCGATCCGGCATCGTCGATTTTTCCGGAGACTGCGCCAGGATGAACTGACGGACGGCGTTTCCGCAGTCCCCGTGCGTTCCATTGTATCAAGTCAAATCGAATGGCGGACCGGCCGATGGGCCCATCCGATCCGGCGAGTTGGAATATTCACAGCCGCACTTCTGCTGTCCCTGGGCATACCCTTCGCAACGCGGGCGGCGGACGTTGACGATTCCAAAACAATTCTTTGTTCCGTGGTCACAGTGATCGAGTGCGCCCCTGCCGCGGTTCGCACGGTGAGCGCCGAAAGCGTCGGCCTGCCTCCGTTCATCACGGTCGATGCCGCGAACAGGAGATGAGCCATGGTGCCTCTGACCGAAAACCTGGTGGCCTGCCCCGAGTGCGACCTGTTGCAGCGCATACCGGCCATCCCGCCGGGCGGGGCTGCGCGCTGCCCCCGCTGCGGGTACACGATTGCAGTCGACAAGCCGGACTCCCTGGAACGGACACTGTCCCTGACCATTGCCGCGGCGATTGTCTTCCTCGTTGCCAATGTTTGGCCGCTGATGGGGCTCTCGGCCGTCGGGCGCCACGCAAGCACGACCATCTTGGGCGGCGCACAGGAAATGTGGTTGCAGGGCAACGAGATTACGGCTGTGCTTGTTGCCTTCTGCACGGTCATCGCACCGGCCGTCCATATCGGGTTCATGCTGACCGTCCTGCTCGCCGTGCGGCGGCCCCCGGCTCCCTCGTGGGTCGGAATGCTGTTGCGCAGGTTGGACTGGCAATACCCCTGGGCGATGATCGAGGTCATGATGCTGGGCATCCTTGTCGCCCTCATCAAGATCGCCGAGCTTGCGACAGTGATCACCGGTATCGGGATGTATGCCGTCGGCGCGCTCATGGCGCTGTTTGCGGCGATGAAGGTCAGCTTCAATCCGCGAGAGGTCTGGACGCGTATCCGCTGGGTGAACGGCCAGCTGCCGCCGTCGGCAAGATCCCCTGAGCCTGCCCTTTCGCCGGAGGTGCGGCCATGAGCACCGGGTTATTGACAGGCATGAAACTCGGACTCGTCTCTTGCGAGGCTTGCGGGCTGCTGTCGCGGCCGGCCGACATCGACGATCCGGGGTCCTGCCCGCGATGCGGCAATGCGCTTTCCCTGCGACGGAAAAACGCGATCCAGCGCACGTGGGCACTCATCCTCGCAGCGGCCATCTGTTACATTCCGGCGAATATTCTGCCGGTGCTGACTACGATCACCGTGACGTCCGCCGAGGATGACACCATCCTGGACGGGGTGGTTCTTCTTTACACGACGGGATCGTGGCCGCTGGCGCTGATTGTGCTGATCGCGAGCGTGGTCATCCCGCTGGCAAAGCTGATCGCGCTTTCCTATCTGCTGCTCTCGGTTCAACGAAGCGCGGCCATGGGAATGCACGAGCGAGTCCGGCTCTACCGCCTCGTCGAAATCGTTGGGCGATGGTCGATGCTGGATGTGTTTGTCGACACCTTCACCGTCGCCCTCATTCAACTCAAGCCGCTCATGTCGGTGAAGCCCGGTCCCGGCGTGATTTTTTTTGCGGCGGTCGTCGTGCTGACGATGATCGCGGCCCAGACCTTTGACCCCCGACTGATATGGGATGCCGGCGAAGGCAAGGAAGGTCCACATGACTGAGGAAAAAGATTTCACGGACGTCCCGCACGCAACGGCCATACCCCCAAAACGGCGGAAGCTCTCCGTCGTGTGGATCATCCCGATCCTGGCGGCCGTGGTTGCCTTCGGGATTGCAGTCGAGCGGTTCCTGAGCCAGGGACCGACGGTCACGATTGTCTTCAAGTCGGCCGAAGGGATCGAGGCGGGGAAGACCTTCGTCAAGTACAAGGACGTCAATATCGGCCAGGTGTCTAAAGTGATGCTCTCGGAGGACTTTCAGAAGGTCGTGGTGACGGCGAAGATCGACAAGAGCGCCGAAGGCCTCATGGCAGAGGATGCAAAATTCTGGATCGAGCAGCCGCGCGTCAGCCTGAGCGGGATCTCCGGGATCGGCACGCTGCTCTCAGGCAACTTTATTGCGCTGGAGGTGGGCAAATCCAAAGAAAAAAGGCGTGACTTCATCGGCCTCGATGTGCCGCCGGCCATCACTGTCGATCAGCCCGGCAGGCGATACGTGCTGCAGGCCCGCGATCTCGGGTCGGTGGGGATCGGCTCGCCCCTGTACTACCGCCGCCTGAACGTGGGGCAGGTGATCGGCTATGACCTCGCGGAGGATGGCAAGTCGGTCACCATCAAAGTCTTCGTGAATGCGCCCTACGACAAGTACGTCACGACGGCGACGCGTTTCTGGCAGGCCAGCGGCATCGAGGTGACGCTCGGGGCAGACGGACTGTCTGTTGACACCCAGTCGGTGCTGTCCATGCTGATCGGAGGCATCGCTTTCGAGACGCCCCCCACCTCCCTGGAGATGAAGCCTGCCGCCGAGGAAGCCGTCTTCCCTCTTTACGGCAGCAGGACTGCCGCAGTGGCGAAGCACGAGACGATTGTCGCCTCTTACGTCCTCTATTTCAACGAGTCGCTTCGCGGCCTCAGCGTTGGCGCGCCCGTCACGTATCTCGGGTTGCCGGTGGGCGAGGTCACAGAGATAGGACTCGAATACGATAAAGCGTCGGACGGCGTTCGTCCGCGCGTCGCTATCACGACGTACCCGGAGCGATTCGTGGCATATGTTAAGAAATCAGATGCTCTCTATGAGGGGAAGATTGAGAGCAAGAAGAAGCAGCATGGAGTCATTCAGAAGTTGGTCGATAGTGGAATACGGGCGCAACTGCGCAGCGGGAGCCTCCTGACGGGACAGCGCTATGTCGCCTTTGACCGCTTCCCCGATGCCCCGAAGGCGAAGGTCGACTGGACAAAGGAGCCCCCCGAGCTGCCGGTCATGCCGAGCAGCCTTCAGGAGCTGGAAAACAAGATCGCAAGCATTATCGCCAAGATCGATAAAATGCCCCTCGATGCTATCGGAAAGGATCTGAAGAAGCTGATCGAGACGACCGACCAGATGATGAACCGCATCGACGGAGAGGTCGTCCCCGAGTTGAAGGCGTCCCTGGAAGAGCTCAAGCATGTGCTGGAAAACACGGATGCAACGCTGGTCGGCAAGGATGCCCCCGCCCAACAAGAGCTGCGGGAAGCCCTGCAGGAGATCGCGCGCGCGGCGCGGGCATTCCGCGTGCTCAGCGAATACCTCGAGCGCAACCCGGATGCGCTCATCCGCGGAAAGACAGAGGAGAAACCGTGATGAAACGACTCACAGGCATCGTTGCGCGCTGCATCCTGGTTGCCCTGTGGACGGGCTGCGCTTCCAGCCCTCCATCGCACTTCTACACGCTGAGCCCGGCGTCGAAGCCGGCTGCGGCCACGGCAGAGAACTATTCCGTATCGGTCGGCCCGGTCACCATCCCGGCAGCCGTCGACCGTCCCCAGATCGTGGTGCGCGTCGGCCCGAACCAGGTTGACATCGACGAGTTCAACCGCTGGGCATCGCCGCTGCAGAGCGACATCGCGCGGGTTGTCGCAGAGAACCTCGTTTTGATGCTCGGGACGCCGGCCGTGACCCTATTTCCTCAAACGACGGCTGCCGGCGCATCGTATCGAGTCGTGATCAGCGTTCTGCGCTTTGATTCCGTGTCGGGCGGGGCGGCAACCCTGGATGCCGTCTGGACGGTGCGCCAGGCGATGAAGGATCAGCCGCGCACGGGCCGAACGACGCTCAGTGTGCCGACGCAGGGCAGCGGCTATTCCCCGCTTGTCGCTGCTCACAGCCTTGCACTGGAAAAATTGAGCGCAGATGTGGCCGAGGCCATTCGCACGATGGAAAAATCGAGGATGTGATGAACCTGTATCAAGCAGTGCCGGGGGCCGCATCGAGATCGTCCCGGTGTATCTGGGTGGCTGGGAAAAGCAAAATACTTGACTGCAGGTCCGCATAAGACTGCAGGAGGTGCAAGATGAAAACAAGAATATTCCTAATGATTATGTCTGCAGCGCTGATCGTGGCTGCGCAAGCCCAGGCCCAGGAGGTCACGGGCACTCTGGGCTCGCCCGACGCCACCACGACCATCAGCGGCAAGCAGCTCCCCGCCCCTGACCCGAAGTTCGGCGGAGTGATCAAGGAAGACGCCCTTAAGTCGAAATCGTGGTGGGCACCGCGGATCGTACCCCCCAAGCAGGCTCCCAACATCCTGCTCATTATCACGGATGACGCAGGGTTCGGCGTACCCAGCACCTTCGGCGGGGTCATTCCCACGCCGGCCATGGACCGCATCGCAAAAAACGGCCTTCGCTACAATAACATCCATTCCACCGCGCTCTGCTCACCGACGCGGGCCGCCCTCATCACGGGGCGTAATCATCACTCGGCCGGCTTCGGCGTGATCTCCGAGCAATCCACGGGCTTTCCGGGCTACAACAGCATCATCGCCAAGGACAAGGCCACCATCGGCCGGATTCTGCTTGATCACGGATACGCCACCTCCTGGTTCGGCAAGAACCATAACACGCCGGCGTTTGCCGCCAGCCAGGTCGGCCCGTTTGACCGGTGGCCAACCGGGATGGGCTTCGAGTACTTCTACGGCTTTGTGGGCGGCGACGCGAACCAGTGGCAGCCGAACCTGTTCCGCAATACCACCCAGATCTTTCCATTTGAGGGCAAGCCGGGCTGGAACCTGGTGACCGGCATGGCCGATGACGCCATTGATTACCTGAACCGGATCAACCAGACGCTTCCCAGCAAGCCGTTCTTCGTCAAATACGCGCCCGGCGCCACGCACGCGCCGCATCACCCGACCCGGGAATGGGTCGAGAAGATCCGCGCTATGAATCTTTTCGACGACGGTTGGAACAAGCTTCGTGAAAGGATTTTCGAGAACCAGAAGCGCCTGGGGGTGATCCCTCCGGACACCAAGCTGGAGCCCTGGCCGACGAAGGTCATCAAGAACTGGGATGATTGCACGCCCGAGGAGAAGAAGCTTTTCATCCTCCAGGTCGAGGTGTTCGCCGCCTATGTGGCCTACAGCGACTATGAAATCGGCCGCGTCATCCAGGCTATCGAGGACATGGGTAAGCTCGACAACACGCTTATCATCTACATCAACGGCGACAACGGCACCAGTGCCGAGGGCGGCCCGCTTGGCACGTCCAACGAAGTCGCGTTCTTCAACGGCGTCGCTGTGCCTGTTGATGTTCAGATGAAGTGGTACGACGTCTGGGGCACGGAACTAACGTACAACCACATGTCGGCGGGCTGGTCCTGGGCCTTTGATACGCCGTTTACCTGGTTCAAACAAAACGCCTCGAAGCTCGGCGGCATCCGGCAGAACATGGCGATCTCCTGGCCGGCGCGCATCAAGGACAAGGGCGGCCTGCGCGAGCAATTCACGCACGTGATCGACATCGTGCCCACCATTCTCGAGGTCTCCGGCATTCGCGCCCCAGAGTACGTGGACGGCATTAAACAGTCGCCCATCGAAGGCACAAGCTTCGCCTATACCTTCGACGCAAAGAACGCCAAGGCGCCGTCGAGACACAAGACCCAATACTTCGAGATGTTCGGCCAGTGGGCGCTGTATCACGAAGGCTGGCTCTTGAGCACTCAGGTGAACCGCGCACCATGGGAAGTCATGGGGGCCGCCAATCCCGACCCGCTCAACAACCAGGTCCTTGAGCTCTACGACCTGAACAAGGACTTCAGTCAGTCCCAGAACCTTGCGGCCAAGTATCCGGAGAAGGTGAAGGAAATGAAGAAGATCTTCATCGCGGAAGGGAAGAAGTATCAGGTATTCCCGATGGACGCCTCGGTCGGCGCCCGTATCGTCGCACCCCGCCCGAACATCACCGCAGGCCGCACCGAGTTCGTGTACACCAGGCCGATGACCGGATTGCCGCAAGGCGATTCGCCGTTCCTGCTCAACAGCTCCTATACGATCACGGCGGACATCACGGTCCCTGAAGGCGGCGCCGAGGGCATGATCCTGACCTCGGGAGGCCGGTTTGGCGGCTACGGATTCTACCTGCTCAAGAACAAACCCGTGTTCCTCTGGAACCTGCTTGACCTGAAGCGCGTCAAATGGGAAAGCCCCGAGGCGCTTACGCCCGGCAGGCACATCGTCGAATTCGACTTCAAGTACGACGGCCTGGGCGTCGGCACGCTCGCCTTCAACAACATGAGCGGCCTCGGCCGGCCCGGCACCGGCACGCTCAAGGTGGACGGCAAGGCTATCCAGACCATGACCCTGCCGCACACCCTGCCGATGATCCTGCAGTGGGACGAGAGCTTCGACATCGGCTCCGATACGCTCACCGGGGTCAACGACGCCGACTACAGGCCGCCATTTCCTCTGACCGCCAAGTTCAACAAGCTGACAATCAAGGTGGACCGGCCGAAGCTATCATCGGAGGACATCAAGAAGCTCGAGGAAGGCATGCAGAAAGCCGCTGACGCGAAGTAAGCTTTTCTTGAATGATTTCTTTCGTCGGGAAGGAAGAGGCGGAATGCCCTTTCCTTCCCGACCCCTGCGCTGGAAAGATTGAGCGGAGATGTAGGAGACTGCGCCAGAATGAACTGATGATACGGGCTCCGTCGTCTCCGGGGGATAGCCCATCGCTGCTTTGTCGCAGTGAAACGGGAGTCATTATGCCTGAAAGCATACAGCCTGGCCAGGAGAAGGAAAGCAGAACTGCGGGCCTGATTCCTTTCAGGGAAGGAGTCCTCCACTTCTCCGGCGCTTACTTTCTGTCGGCGCTTCTTTTGCTGATCGTCACCGGGCCGCTCATCGATGAACTTGAACACGGCATCCTCATCGAGTCCGTCCTGATTACGCTTGTGCTGTTTTCGGCATTGCTGGCCATCGGGGGGCGCCGCAACACGCTTATCCTGGGCAGCGTATTGGTGATCCCTGCGCTGGCGGGGAAGTGGATGAATTACTTCAGGCCGGACCTGGCACCTCCGGAGATATTCCTCGGGGCCGGCTTGCTGTTCACGGGCTTCGTGGTTCTGCACCTCTTCGGCTTCATCCTTCGCGCGCCCCGGGTCAACCGGGAGGTGCTCTGCACTGCCGTTGCGAACTACCTGATGCTGGCGCTTTTATGGGCATTTGGCTACACGCTGGTTGCCGGCATGAACCCTCATGCGTTTGTCGTCACCTACGGTGACACTTCTGTAGACCACCTGATGAGAGGCGTCAACAGCCTCTATTTCAGTTTCGCCACGCTCTGCACCGTCGGCTACGGCGACATCGTCCCCGTGTCAAAAGTTGCGCGGATGCTTGCCGTGACGGAAGCCGTTGTCGGCATGTTCTATACGACCATGCTGATCGCACGGCTGGTTGCACTCTATTCATCCGAACCCCGGCCCGATGACGCCCGAAGCGGCGATGCCGGCAGCACGAGATAGGGAAAAGAGCAAATGGCCAGAGACGGAGGAATCGATCCGATCCTCTGGGGAAAAAGAGAAAAGGAGGTCTCTTATGCACGGTAGAAGAAAAACGAGGGCATGGCTGATAGCGGGGGTGCTGATCGCTGCTCCGGTGCTTCTTTCCATTGTGGGTTGTGCATCGAACGGAAGCACCGTGGCCCTCGACTGGAAGCAGGTGGACCCGTCTGTCTTCGGCGACCGGCAGTTCAACACGATGGGCATACAGACGTACGGTCCCACCGGCCAGCAGCTTCACGGGTATTTTCTTTATACGGACGGTTTAACGGTGAGCTTCAGCGGGCGGATCACCGGGACACCGCTTGGCAAGATGTCGCTTGCAGATGTACAGCAGGATTACCAGCGTGTCTTGAGGGATAACATGATGACGATGGGAGGCAATCTCATTCTGCGCGAGGTTCTGCGTAACGGATCGATCATAGCCTATACTGCAACAATGCCCTCGCTGAATGTCACCACCTGGGACATGGCGCCCGGCACTCCCGGCCCGGCCGTCCTGCAGGTGTCGTTCCCCTGATGGGGATCCGGCACCTGCCCCTATGCAAAAGAAAGGTGACCGATGCCCTGGCGATCATGGTCGTGAAACCCCGACCGGTATTCCTTAACCATTCAACGCACACAGGAGGTGACTGACATGAAGAAAGCGTTCGTTATACTGGTAACCCTGACGTTCGTCGTTTCAACCATGGGATTTGCCATCGCCCAGGCGCCACCCGCGAAGGGGACGGAAGCGGCGCCTGCCCCCGCCAAGGCGGAGAAAAAGCCAAAGCCCGATGCAACCCTCCAATTGTCGGAGGGGCAGGTTGCCCTGGGCATCGGATGGAGCTGGGGGAGGGGTACGCTGAGCTTCAAGAAAAAGAAATACGAGTTCAAGGTTGAGGGGCTGTCCGTGGTCGATGTCGGGATCACCAAGGCCACGTCAAAAGGCAAGGTGTACAACCTGAAAAAGATCGAAGACTTTGACGGGAACTACACCTCAATGGCGGCTGAAGGAACAATCGGCGGAGGCGCCGGTGTGACAAAGATGAAAAACCAGAACGGTGTCGTGATCGAACTCGTATCGACAACGCAGGGCGCCAATCTCAAACTCGCCGCTGAAGGCGTGAAGTTTGCCATTGACAAATAGTGCAATCTCCCCGAGGGGGCAACTTGCCCACTCGGGATCTTTCCAGAATCAAAAGAGGGGAACACCGATGTCTTGCCGTAACGCTGGTTTCAAATCGTGCTGGATCGTTGTTTTCATGATCTGTGTCCTGCTGCCGGCAGCGGCCTGGGCGCAGGACCCTGCAGCAGGCTCGGAGAAGGGCAATCCCTCATCGGAAGAAAAGGCCAAGCCCGATTTCGGCAAGCTGAACGGCCGATGGGTGAGGACGGACGGCGGTTACATCCTGTCTGTAAAAGATGTAGACCCGGGAGGGAAAATGGATGCTGCCTACTACAACCCGAGGCCGATCAACGTCTCGAAAGCGCAAGCCACTCAGGATGGGGCAACCCTGAAGGTCTTTGTCGAGCTGCGGGATGCCGGGTATCCCGGGTCGACCTACACGCTGACCTATGATCCGAAGACCGATCGACTCGGCGGGTTATACTACCAGGCAGCCATTCAACAGCGTTTCGACGTCATCTTTGTCAGGTCAAAATAAGGCCGTTTCGAATCATGCATTTGACACTCCATCACTGAAAAAAACATGTCTCCTTTCCATTGAACCCTCGGGGAGATCGTGTTAAACAAGAGGTGCTTATCTCGTTCCGGGCATGAAGGGGGGGCGGCATGAGAATCGTCAAAGGCTTTCTTTTTGTCCTTGTCTTGATCCTGGCTGTCTGGGTCCAGGCGGAACAAAAGGATGTCCCGGCCCCGACCGAGGACGAGATCTACGGGATGAACCTCTACAAGGGCTATGCAGGCTCGAAGAGCTGCATCGAGTGCCACGAGAAATTCTACCAGCTCTGGTCCAGCTCTTTCCACGGGCTCTCCATGCAGCCCTACACGGCCGTATTCGCGAAGGCAAAGCTCACCCCCCAGCAAAACGAAATCGTCATCGGCAAATACCGTTACCGCACCGATATCTCGGGCGAAGCAGGGTGGGTCATCGAGAAGGGCCCCGAGGGCGAGAAAAGATACCCGATGGAGCAGGTCATCGGCGGGAAGTACGTCTACTATTTCCTCACGACGCTCGAGCGGGGCAAGCTCCAGACGCTGCCTGTATCTTACGATGTGGGCAAGAAGGAGTGGTTCGACACGGCGGCAAGCGGCATCCGCCACTTCCCCGATGCGCCGGCCGACTCCCCCGCCTTCTGGAAGGATCAGGCTTACACCTTCAACACGGCCTGTTTCGGCTGCCACGTAAGCCAGATGAAGACCCACTACGACCTCAGGACAGACACGTACAAAACCACATGGAAAGAGCCGGGCATCAACTGCGAGACCTGCCACGGCCCCTCGGAGGAGCACAACAGGGTCATGGAGGCACTGCCGGCCGGGGGGGAGGTCCCGCCCGGCATGGACATGAAGATCATCAGCGTCAAGAAGTTCACGGTCCAGCAACACAACGACTCCTGCGGCTCCTGCCACGCCAAGGCTGTTGTGCTCACGAACAGCTTCAAGCCGACGGAGCGCTTCTTCGACCACTTCGACCTGGCGACACTCGAAGACCCCGACTTCTATCCCGACGGGCGGGACCTGGGTGAGAATTACACGCACACCACCTGGCTGATGAGCCCCTGCGTCCAGTCGGGGAAGCTCAGCTGCGTCCACTGCCATACCTCGAGCGGCCGCTACCGGTTCAAGGCCGAGGACAAGGCCAACAATGCCTGCCTGCCCTGCCACAGGGAGCGGGTCGAAAATGCCGCGGCGCACACGAACCACCCGCCCGGCATGCCGGCAAGCAAGTGCATCGCCTGCCACATGCCCAAGACGGAATTCGCCCGGATGAAGCGCAGCGATCACTCCCTGCTGCCTCCGACGCCTGCCGCGACGCTGGCCTACAAATCTCCCAACGCCTGCAACGTCTGCCACACCGACAGGGACGCTAAATGGGCCGATGAAAACGTCCG
>Ga0335071_10006029_pt1 | contig 12549 bp, 5 predicted proteins | sample Lox_Sample_15_FD_206724 | JGI IMG/M metagenome (GOLD analysis project Ga0335071, IMG submission 206724) | Soil microbial communities from Loxahatchee National Wildlife Refuge, Florida, United States - Lox_Sample_1.5 | ecosystem: Environmental > Terrestrial > Soil > Wetlands | place: USA: Florida...
GTGGCGTCGCACATAGCGCTGGCGGTGAAAATCGGCGTAGAGTTCGACACTCTTCGGCAGCCAGAGTTGCGTGTGTTTCTCGGGAAATGCGACGGGACCGTACTCCACGGTCTGGTGTTCCGTCAGCAACTGGATGTTCGGCAACGGCCTCACCAGATCGCTTTCGACCCGCAGGATCTGTAACGTTTGGGCAGATATCCAGGCACGCCCTTTCAAATCCACGGCATAGACGTTCCCGCCGATGCGGTAGGAACGAATTCGATTCGGTTGGTCCGCACGCTGGCGGAAATGGACTAGCCAAGCCGCCTCTCCGTGCCACTGTCCCAGGCCTTCGCAGTCAAACTGAAAGGTGCCGCGGATGTCAGGGTGAAAGACCAGGGCCATGGCAGGCAGCCCCTGAGTCATCATCTGGCCGGGAAACTCCGCCATCCGCGACTCGACCATACGGAACTCACTGACCGAGAGCACACCCGGGGAAGGCTCCGAGATGTCGACAAGGTAGTTGTATTGGCGGATGTCGCGCGTTAGTGCGTGACCGAGTTCGTCAACCGTCTCATGCTGCAACTGTTCGACAGCAGCGAACTTGGATACCGACTCGACAAGCTGGCGGACTCGCGCTCCGGCCTGTTCCAGCACCGCGTCGGCAGGGCAGGTGACTCCCGCAGCCACCTCGGGTTTTTCCTCATCGACACCCGGCGGACGCCAGGTCTGGATGGAAAGGCGGAGCTCGTCGGTCTCCTCGGTTCCGGGCATTTCCAGCGGCGGAAGCGACACAGGAAGAGCCACCGACGCGGGATGGGAGACCCTCTTCTCGAGTTCTCCTACGAAGGCAGCGACGAGTTGGGTACTGGGATCCTTGGGCGCGCTCGGCAAGTAGTCCTTGAGAGCTTGGATCGCTTCCGGGTCGCGGCCGAGTTGCGACAATGCCTGCCCGAGTACCAGCAGCGGCGACTTCGAAGCACCCTGGCTGTCAGCCAAGGCGAGGCGGGCATGCTGCTCGGCTTTCGCGTATTCGTGTTGCTCAAGATACGCTTGCGCGAGCAGGTGCTGCGCCAACCAGTACTTGTTGTCGGAGGCGACCGCTTGCTCCAGGGTCACGGCGGCTTTCCCGTAATCCTTCTGCTGCAGACGCAAACGGCCTAGCAATGTAAGCGCCCTGGTGTTGCGAGGATCTCCGACCACAGCCGTTTCCAGGTAGCCGACCGCCCGCTCGCGCTCGCCTTGCTGCATCGACAGATATCCCAAAAGGCAATTGATGTCGGAACTCGCCGGATCGAGTTTGTAGGCTTTCTGCAGAAACTTCTGCGCCTCTTTGTAGTTGCCTGATTTGAGCGCCGTGACCGCTCGCTCGGTTGCTTTCCGGGCTTTCGCGGACATCGAACTGCCGAGAGGTGCGTTCAGGTCGACGCTCGACGGATCGGGCCGAAGTGTTACTTCCAGATGCTGGCTGTTGGCACCCGAGTGAATCACGAACTCCTGCCGGTCGGTGAGGTACCCGACGGCGGCAATTTCGATCTCATAGGTCCCGGGCAGGAGATCGATGAAAATCGACTGCGCGCGATCATCCGTGGCCTGCCAGTACCCTTTGACGTCGTTGGGTCTTTTTAGCCCGATGACCGCCTGCCGGTCGAGAGGATGCTTGCCGTCCTTAAAGACAGCGATGGTAAGCACGGAGCCACGACTACTGTAGATGGTGTGCACGTCGGGCTCGCCCAAGTGGATTCCTGCAGTGCCGGGGATCGTGTCGTTCGCGGTTTGCGGATATCCCGCTGCGGCCGCCAGCATGAGTAAGATAGGAAGAAGAAAACGGAGAACGCGAACTCCCATAAACTGCTCCTTCGCGATGGACAAGCCATCCACGAGTGGGTCCGGCGGCGATCCGGTGGTGTTGGCCAACACACTTAGTATAGGTAGTCTTGCGCTTTCTGAGACAGGTACTTTTCACGGCTCACAGCGCCAGAGCCGGAAATTCCACAATTGCAAAATCAAGCTCAGCTTTTAATGCCCGCCATGAGTTTGTCGATTTCGACTTTCTGGTCGGCGGTCAGCGGCAGGAATGGCAGGCGCGACGGGCCTCCGTAGTAGCCGTTAAGGTCCATGGCGTACTTCACTCCCGGGACACCCAGCTCGCTGACGACACGCTGGGCAGCTAGTTTGACGCGTTCTTGCTTCTCTCGGGCAAGCGCAGTGTCACCTTCTTTCAGAGCCGCGTAGATCTCGTAGCAAGCGGTTGGGGCCGGACTCGCAAACGCCAGGATTGCTCCCACGGCTCCCATTCCCAGCGACGGTTCGAGTTGATGCGCCGCGCCCACCATCACCTGGAATCCAACTTCCTTCTGGCGGGTCTTGAGTTTGCCCACAACGGTAACTGCCGAAGAAGACGGCGAGGGCGGACGTCGCTCTGCAGCTGAGGTTCCGGCGAGAGCTTCGACGGTCACCAGTTCCCTGCTCTCTTTGGTGGCTTCGGCCGCAGCAGCCTTCACCATCCGCGGAGTCACGGCCTCGAACGTTTCGGTTACCGTGGCCTGACGTTTGACGTGCTTCGTGCCGTCGACCATCTTCTTGACTTTTTCGAGGTTGCCGCTCGATTCCTTAATCGCGGCGATATTCGGATGGTCAGCGAGTTCGATGACAACTTCGGCCGGAATGTCGTATCCGGTGGCCTGCGGGAAGTTGTAGATGACCAACGGGAGCGGCGAGCGGTCGGCGATGGTCCGGTAAAACGCCAGCAGGTTGGCCGGGTGCATCTGCTTCTTGTAGTAATGCGGCGTGCGCACCATGGCAGCGTCGTAGCCAAGTTCAGCGGCATAGTCGCACAAACGCAGCGTCTCGATCGCCGATTCAATGCCGGTGCCAGCAATCATCACTTTGTTGGGCGCAGCAGCGGCGATCGCGGTCTTCAGAACTTCACGGCGCTCTTCGTCGGAGAGAAGGATCGCTTCGCCGGTCGAACCCTGCACGACGATGCCCGCTACGGGCGGGCGCGAATAGCGCTCGACGTTCGATTCGAGCTTCTTGTGGTAGACGCGCCCGTCGGGGTAGAAGGGTGTCGTGATGGGCGGGAAGATGCCATGAAGAAACATGGGAAGGCTCCTGGCTACTAGCTCAGAGCCTTAGCTTAGCAGCTTTCTCTCATCGCTATCTGGCCGCAGTTCTTTCCGCGTGCAGCGCCTGCAGCGCCTGCACCCGCACCTCTCCTCGCTGGAGGGCAGCGATGCCGTCGGCGGCGGCCCGGGCAGCCGACAACGTCGTGATCGTCGGAATGCGCGCGGTCACGGCGGCGCGGCGGATGGCCTTTTCGTCGAAGTACGGATCGGGACCGTGCGGCGTATTCACGATGAGGTGAATGCGCTCGGCTTTGATCAGGTCGACCACGTTGGGGCGTCCTTCTTTGACCTTATAGACACGATCGACGGTCAGACCGGCAGTTTCGATCAGGTCGGCGGTACCGTGTGTGGCGACGATCTTGAATCCGAGGTCGGCGAAGCGGTGCGCCACCTCGGCGACATGCGGTTTGTCCTGATCGTTGACGCTGATGAAGACCGTGCCTTGCGTGGGAAGTTTTTGGCCGGCGGAAAGCTGGGCTTTGTAGAAGGCTTCTCCGAAGTTATCGGCCACGCCCATGACTTCACCGGTGGAGCGCATTTCGGGGCCGAGAACAGTATCGACGCCGGGGAACTTATTCCACGGGAACACAGGCGACTTCACATAGAAGCAGCGGCCGGTGTCCAGATCTTTTCCCTGTTCGATGAACTCGGGGAGAAATTCGCGGAGCTTGCGCCCCGTCATGAGGCGGGCGGCAATTTTGGCCATCGGCACGCCGGTGGCTTTGCTCACGTAGGGGACGGTGCGCGAAGCGCGCGGGTTGACTTCGAGGACGTACACCTTGCCGTCTGCCTTGTCTTTGTTGCTAAATGCGCTACGTGGAATCGCAAACTGAACGTTCATGAGTCCGATAACTTTCAGAGCACGCGCCAGCTTGAAGGTGTAGTCGCGCATGCGGTTCAGCATCGGCTCGGGGATATCGACCGCCGGGAGCACGCAGGACGAATCGCCGGAGTGGATCCCGGCTTCTTCGATATGCTGCATAATGCCGCCGATGACCACATCCTCGCCGTCGGAGAGCGCGTCGACATCGACCTCGATCGCATCTTCCAGGAACTTGTCGATCAGGATGGGACGGTCCTGCGAGTACTCGACCGCTTGCTTCATGTATTCGCGGATCGTGTCTTCGTCGTAGGCGATGACCATGGCGCGCCCGCCCAGAACATATGACGGACGGACGAGCACCGGGAAGCCGATCTTGTTGGCCGCCTCGACCGCACCTTCCGCAGAAATCACCATCGCGCCAGGTGCCTGCGGAATGTCGAGTTCTTCGAGAAGTTTGCCAAAGCGCTTCCGGTCCTCGGCCAGATCGATCGATTCCGGAGAAGTGCCGATCACATTGACGCCTGCAGCTTTCAGTGGAAGCGAGAGATTCAGCGGAGTCTGTCCGCCGAATTGCACGATCACACCCACCGGCGCGCCCGAGGAAGCTTCGTGCTCGCACACCGCAAAGACATCTTCCAAAGTGAGCGGCTCGAAGTAGAGGCGGTCGCTCGTGTCGTAATCGGTCGAGACCGTCTCCGGATTGCAGTTGATCATGATGGACTCGTAGCCATCTTCGCGCAGCGCGTAGCTGGCATGGCAGCAGCAGTAATCAAACTCAATTCCCTGCCCGATGCGGTTCGGTCCGGAGCCAAGAATGATGACTTTCTTCTTCTTGGTGGGCGTCGCTTCGTCCTCTTCTTCGTAAGTCGAGTAGAGATACGGCGTGTAGCTTTCGAACTCGGCGGCGCAGGTATCAACGCGCTTGTAGACCGGCTTCAGTTTGTGCTTCTTGCGGAAGTGGCGGACCTTTTCCTGACCTCCCTTGCCGTCGAGGCGCCAGGTTCCGGCCAGGCGTCCGTCGGAAAAGCCCAGGCGCTTGGCCTCGCGCACGATCTCCGTCGGGACCGACTCCATGGGGTGCTTCTCCAGCTCGAGTTGCATGTCGTTAATCTCTTTCAGCTGGTAAAGGAACCACGGATCGATCGAAGTCATCTTCGCGACCTGCTTGATCGGATGGCCCTGGCGGATCGCGTATTGCACGTAGGCGAGGCGGTCGGGATGCGGCGTGACCAGGCGCTGCGTAAGAATCTTCGGCTCGATCTTGCTCGAGCCCACGCGCTTGCCCGTGTCAAGCGCGCGAATTCCCTTCTGCAGAGCCTCTTTAAACGTACGGCCGATGGCCATCACTTCGCCGACGGACTTCATCTGCGGGCCAAGGCTCTCGTCGGCGCCGGGGAATTTTTCGAACTGCCACTTCGGGATCTTGACAACGACGTAGTCGAGTGTTGGCTCGAAGCACGCGGGAGTCTTGCGCGTGATGTCGTTGGGAATTTCGTCAAGTGTGTAGCCGATGGCGAGCTTGGCTGCGATTTTGGCGATCGGGAACCCGGTCGCTTTCGAAGCGAGCGCCGATGATCGCGACACGCGAGGGTTCATCTCGATGACGACCATGCGTCCGGTGTTCGGATTCACGCCGAACTGAATGTTCGATCCCCCGGTCTCGACGCCGATCTCGCGGATCACGGCAATCGAAGCATCGCGCATCATCTGGTATTCGCGATCGGTGAGCGTCTGCGCCGGCGCGACGGTGATCGAGTCGCCGGTATGCACGCCCATCGGGTCGAAGTTTTCGATCGAGCAGATGATGATGACGTTGTCTTTGGTGTCGCGCATCACCTCGAGCTCGTACTCTTTCCACCCCAGCACAGACTCTTCGATCAGGCACTCATGGACGGGCGAGAGGTCGAGGCCGCGCGCGAGCACTTCCATCAGTTCTTCGCGGTTGTAGGCAATGCCGCCGCCGGTGCCGCCGAGCGTAAAGCTGGGCCGGATGATGACCGGGAAGCCGATCTTGCCGGCGAATTCCAGGCCGTCTTTCAGGTTGTTGACGAGCGCGGATTTCGGCACGTCCAACCCGATGCGCTGCATGGCATCTTTGAAGAAAAGACGGTCTTCGGCTTTCTTGATGGCGGCGATATTGGCGCCGATCAAGTGCACGTTGTACTTGTCGAGCACACCGCCGTCGGAAAGTTCGACAGCAAGGTTGAGCGCCGTCTGTCCACCGACCGTGGGCAGAATGGCAAATCCCGCGCTGGGCGACATCTCGCGCTCGATGCGGATGATCTCTTCCAGATACTCGCGGGTGAGCGGCTCAATATAAGTACGGTCGGCCGACTCGGGATCGGTCATGATGGTCGCCGGATTCGAGTTCGCCAGCACAACTTCAAAGCCCTCGGACTTGAGCGCCTTGCAGGCCTGCGTGCCGGAGTAGTCGAACTCGGCGGATTGTCCGATGACGATCGGCCCCGAGCCGAGGATCAGAATTTTGGAAAGGTCAGTTCGTTTTGGCATGAAAATCAGTTATCGGTCGACAGTTGTCAGTTCTCAGTGCAAGTCTCTCTTCTTCCAAGCATTCTCGACATAACTGCATTGGCCAGCGACCTTCATTACCACCCGAATTGGCTGAGTACAGGTCGCACTTGTCCTGGGACGATCCACTTGAAAATCTTGGGAAGCATCCCAAAAACCTCTTAGTTTGATACGAATTTCGTAATCGCCGCTCGGAACGTCGGCGATGGAAAATGATCCGTCAGACGCCGTCTGCACTTCTGCAAAGGCCTGCGTTTGTCCTGTTCTCTTCACTTGGACGGACGCATCCGGAATCTCTACGCCTTGCCAGTCTCTAACTTTTCCGCAGACTTGACGGACTTTGAACCTCTTGCCCTGAATGCAGGTCGTCGCCCTCAACGGGAATGTTGACATCGCGAAGACAATGAGTAAAGCGACGACTGCAATTTTCATCTCACCTTCTCCAAGTCACACCCATATTCAGCGGGCCACTAATCACCGGCCACTGGGCCTCCCCTCCTCCATCATCTTCACAAACTCCTTGAACAGATAGTGCGAATCGTGCGGGCCGGGCGCGGCTTCCGGATGGTATTGGACGCTGAATAGCGGCAGGTTTCTGTGCCGCATGCCTTCGAGCGTGTTGTCGTTCAGGTCGATGTGCGTCAGTTCGACTTCGCTCTGTGGGAGTGAGTCGGGATCTACGGCGAAGTTGTGGTTGTGGGCGGTGATTTCGACTTTGCCCGTCAGCAGCTGTTTGACCGGATGGTTGCCGCCGTGGTGTCCGAATTTGAGTTTGAACGTCTTGCCGCCTAAAGCGATCCCGCATAGCTGGTGCCCGAGACAGATGCCAAAGATCGGCTGGCGCCCCATCAGGCGACGGATGTTGTCGACCGCGTAAGTGCAGGGCTCGGGATCGCCCGGCCCGTTCGAGAGGAACACGCCGTCCGGCTTGAGAGCGAGCACGTCTTCGGCAGGAGTCTGCGCGGGGACGACCGTCACTTTGCAGGCTTCAGCGCGCAGCTTGCGCAGAATGTTCTGCTTGATGCCGAAATCGTAGGCGACCACATGAAAGCGCGGCGGCTCGTCTTTCACCCCGACGACTTCATCGGGCAGGTGCGAGCGCTCGCCTGTCTCCCAGACGTAGGTGTGTTTTGTGCTGACAACTTTCGCCAGGTCCGTGCCGTCCATTTTTGGAATTGAGCGCGCCTTGGCAACGAGCTTGTCGGGATCGCTCTCCAGAGTCGAGACCACCCCTCGCATCACGCCGTTGTCACGCAGATGGCGAACCAGCGCGCGCGAGTCGATATCGGCGAGCACGGGGATTTTGAACTGCTCCATGTACTCGTCGGCTACCTGCTGCGAGCGCCAGTTGGAACTGACTTTCGAGAACTCGCGGACGATCAGGCCCTCGATATAGGGACGCGTGGCCTCGCTGTCTTCTGGATTCGTGCCGTAATTGCCGATTTCGGGGTTGGTCAGAACGACGATCTGTCCGGCGTAGGAGGGGTCGGTGAAAATTTCCTGGTAGCCGGTAATGGAAGTATTGAAAACGACTTCGCCGGAGCACTCGCCTTTGGCGCCGTAACCTTTGCCGCGGAAGACTCGACCGTCCTCCAGCGCAAGGATTGCTTGCATTGGAACTCCTGGGAGTGGATTTTAGGGATTTTAGCAGGGATAGCTGTGTGGAAAAACAGAAAAGGTGGTGGGTGTCAGGAAACCACATGCGGTTGGCAGAGTATGGTTTCCTGCGACCTGAGACCCGATGCCTGCTCTACCGCAGCCTTCCCACCTTCTCCATCGGCCAATATCCGAAGACGGCTTTCCCGTAGATGAGCCGCTCATTGACTGGCCCAAAGTCGCGGCTGTCCTGTGACATGGTGCGATGGTCGCCAAGCACGAAATAGGTTCCCGTCGAAACGGTGATTTCCGGATAGGAGCGGGCGTCGGCGTAGTCGCTGGGCACGTAATCTTCGTCGAGCGCCTGGCCGTTCACGTAGACCTGTCCGCTCTCGATGCGGATCTTGTCGCCGGCCACACCAATGACGCGCTTGATGTAGCTCTTCGAGGTATCGCGGGGATAGCGAAACACAACGATGTCGCCGCGCGCGATCGGCTCCCATCGATACACGAATTTGTTGACGAAGATGCGTTCCTGGTCTTCCAGGCCGGGCATCATGCTGGTGCCTTCAACCTTCACGGGCTGGTACAGAAAAATGATGATGAAGGCGGAAATCGCCAGCGAGACCAGCAGGTCGCGCACCCACATGGCGACGACAGGAAGATGCTTGGTAGAAGGTTGTGCTTCGGCCACCGTGGCAGCCGGCTGCGGATTCCCCACGCTGGACATCGTAGTTTCATTTTATACGGACGTGCAAGAGATTGCAGAGGTCAGATTGCAGATTGCAGGTCAATGGATGCGAGCCTCGAGCTACGAGCTTCGAGCAAGCTGTGACTAGGTTGCTCGGAGCTCACGGCTCGTAGCTCGCAGCTTCCCCGGTTACAATGCCGCTGGCACCATCTCCATGGCCGACTACTCAATTTTCCCCGTTATTAACGCCGCTCTGAACGGATGCAGCGCGGCACTCCTCGTGCTTGGCCGGATGCTCATCGCCCGTAAACGCATTGCTGCCCATCGGGCCGTCATGCTGACAACGCTCGGCACTTCGACCCTGTTCCTGATTTCGTACCTCTGCTACCACGCCCATGTTGGCTCGGTCCACTTTCGCGGCACCGGCTGGTCGCGTCCGGTTTACTTCACGATCCTCACTTCGCACACGATCCTGGCGGCCGTGATCGTGCCAATGGTCCTGATCACGCTGAGCCGGGCCCTGCGGCAGCGCTTTGACCGCCACCGGGCAATCGCACGCTGGACATTCCCGCTCTGGTTGTATGTGTCCGTCACGGGGGTGGTGATCTACCTCATGCTGTACCAGATCTGCGCGTAACGCTTGATGGGAAGCGGTTTTCTCCGGTGTTGACACATCTGCTGGTGATCTCCATCACTTACTGGCGGTGAGTTACCACAGAAGATTCCTCCGAGCCTATCCCCGGCTATGAGCGCCTGAACACGAAATCCCCATCCCAAGCGGCGCCTGGAGGGCGGCATGAGCCTGCACGTTGGTCTGGACATCGGCGCGACCAGCTTGAAAGCGGTTGCCCTGGGCTCGTCCGGATCAATCGTCGACACCAACGCCAACCCGCTGTCACCGGGCTTTGTGCGGGTATTTTTCCCTGCCGGCCAAGGCGACCACGGCAAAGCGTTCCTCGCTTCGAATTACCGCCGCATTCAGGGAAATCCGCTCGAGGCGGCCTACCAGCTCCTCACGGAAGTCGAGGCACTGACTGGGGGCAACGGCATCAGCAGTCTTCGCGTCACTGGCTCCGGTGGCCACAGAGTCGCCGGATTGTTGGGCTGTGGATATGAAAACGAGTTCCGCGCCCTGGCCAAGGGTGTACGGTGCCTCTATCCCGATGTGAGAACGATTTTCGAGATGGGTGGCGCATCTTCGCGCTATCTGAGGGTGGATCCTTCCGACACGAGCGGCTACCTCGGAATCCTTGACTATCAGTCCAGCGGAGATTGCGCGGCAGGCACGGGATCGTTCATGGATCAGCAGGCTTCGCGCTTGCGCTATTCCGTGGAAGAAGCTGCGGCCGCAGCCTGCTCGGAAGACTGCTCGGCACGCATCGCGGGGCGGTGCTCCGTCTTCGCCAAGACCGACATGATCCATGCGCAGCAGCGCGGCTACTCCACCGGCCAGATTTTGCGCGGGCTGTGTGAGGCCATCGCGCGCAATTTCAAGTCGAGTATTGTCCGTGGTCGCCCGGTGGTTCCTCCTGTTCTGTTCGTCGGGGGAGTCGCGATGAACGAGGCCGTACACCGCGCGATGGCTCAGGTGTTCCGTCTCGGAAACGGCAGTCTGGTACAAGCCGAGTATCCCTACTGCCTGGGAGCGTTGGGAGCAGCCCTGTTCGCCGCAGAACAGAAGCAGCAGGCGATCCGAATGTCCCTGGATGCCCTGCGGCATGCGCACACCGTTCCGGAACGAGCAGCGAGCCAGCCTCTATCCCTCGAGAATGTGCGTCTGTTGCGACAGGAAACTCATGCGGGGCGCTTGCCGGGCAACGAGGGCAGGATCGATTCCTACCTCGGAATCGACATCGGATCGGTCAGCACGAATCTGGTTGTCATCGATGCCGATGGCCGTCTCCTGAAAGAGATCTACCTGCCCACAGCCGGTCGGCCGATTGAAGTGGTGAATGACGGTCTGCGCGAGATCGAAGCAGAACTGGGCAGCCGCTTGGACGTGCGTGGCGTCGGGACGACCGGCTCAGGGCGAGAGCTGATTGGAGAGCTGGTCGGCGCCGACACGGTGAATGACGAAATCACAGCGCACAAAACCGGCGCGATGCACGTCTGCGAGCAACTTGGTACGGAAATGGTCGATACGATTTTCGAGATCGGAGGACAGGACTCAAAATTCATCCGGCTCGACCGTGGGATCGTCGTCGACTTCACCATGAACGAAGCCTGCGCCGCCGGAACCGGTTCATTCCTCGAAGAACAGGCCGAAAAGCTCGGCGTCTCGATCAAGGGCGAGTTTGCGCAGTTGGCCTTGTCGTCGCTGCAGCCGGCACGGCTGGGCGAACGTTGCACGGTCTTTATGGACCGCGACCTTACGGCCGCGTTGCTCGACGGCGCCCAGGTGCCAGACCTGTGCGCAGGCCTCGCCTACTCCGTGGCGATGAACTACCTGAACCGCGTGGTGCGTGAGCGGAAAATTGGCAACGTTATTTACTTCCAGGGAGGTACCGCCTACAACGACGCTGTCGCCGCGGCCTTTGCGCAGATCCTGAACAAGACCGTGACCGTTCCGCCCCACAACGGCGTGATCGGCGCCATCGGCATGGCTCTGCTCGCCCGAGAGCGCATGCAGAATGCGGACCGCCCCAGCCGCTTCCGAGGATATGACCTGAATCGAGTGGACTACACCAGCCGCGACTTCGTTTGCCGCGCCTGCTCCAACGATTGTGAGATGAAAGAGTTCACGATCGAGGGCCACAAGACTTACTGGGGCGACAAGTGCTCCGACAAGTTTCGCAAGCGCACGCGTACTGACCGCGAGCCGGTCATCGCGGACTTGATCGAGATTCGCGACAAGCTTCTGCTCCAAACGTGGCGGCCAGAGATGGCGGCCGAGCGGACCGTCGGGATTCCCCGCGCCATGTTCTTCTATGATCGCTTCCCTTTCTGGAGTACCTACCTGCAGGAGATGGGCTGCCGGATTGTGCTCTCGCCCGTGACCGACGGAACTTTGGCGGCCCGCGGCGAGGAACTGGCCATCGCCCAGCCTTGCTTCCCGGTGCAGGTGGCGCACGGACATGTCGAAGCGCTCCGCAAAGCCGGCGCCCAATTCGTCTTAATGCCGAATGTTGTGAACATGGAATCGCCGCCGGCTGACTGCGGGCCAGCCCACCTGTGTCCCTGGAACCAGACGTTGCCTTTTGTCGTGCGAGCGGCTGCCGGGCTTGAGGACCTCCGCGAGTGCCTGCTGGTTCCGACTGCGCACTTCCGGCTGGGGGAGCACACGGTCAAGGCAGAGTTGCGTGATTTCGCTCGGGCCCAGAGTTGGGATCAACGGCGGAGCGACCGTGCCGTTGCCGCGGCTTATGCCGCGCAAAGCGATTTTCAGGCGGCATTGTTTTCCGAAGGCCGGGAAGCTCTCCAGCAACTCCAGCGAAGCACCGCGCCGGCGATCGTGCTCGTGGGACGTCCCTATAACCTCTACGACCGCAGTATGAATTGCGACATCCCCCGCAAGCTGCGCGTCCTGTATGGAGTGAATGTCATTCCGCTGGACTTTCTGCCGCTTGATCTGGAGGACATCACGTCGATCAATCCCAATATGTTCTGGAACTCCGGGCGGCTGATCCTGGCGGCGGCGAAATTCACCGCGCGCGATTCCAACCTGCATGTGATCTATATTTCGAACTTCAAATGCGGCCCGGATTCGTTCATCAAACCGTTTCTCGCCGATGCCGCCGGCAAACCTGCTCTGTTTCTCCAGTTCGACGCTCACTCGAACGACGCCGGCTACCTGACGCGGTGCG